>Ga0190275_10001106_pt1 | contig 20668 bp, 17 predicted proteins | sample Popmic550T_FD_133745 | JGI IMG/M metagenome (GOLD analysis project Ga0190275, IMG submission 133745) | Populus adjacent soil microbial communities from riparian zone of Yellowstone River, Montana, USA - 550 T | ecosystem: Environmental > Terrestrial > Soil > Riparian zone > Trees stand | place...
CCGCGGGAACGGATCGGGATCCGCAACCTGTACGAGTTCCAGATCCTGATGTTCCGCCCGCTGTACTGGCTCGGCCGCGACGGCGCGCCCGAGGTCGACCCCGACCTGAGCCTGGCCTACCCGCCCGAGTGGAGCGAGGACGGGCTGAGCGTCACCGTCACGCTGAAGCCGTGGCAGTGGTCCAACGGCGAACCGATCTGCGCCGACAATGTGATGTTCTGGGTGAACATGATGGCGGTGAAGGGCGACCGGCTCGGGTACTACGTGCCCGGCTACTTCCCCGACAACCTGTCGTCCTACCAGAAGGTTGCCGAGGACAAGGTCCGGTTCACCTTCGACCAGGTCTACTCCAAGACCTGGGTGGAGATGAACCAGCTGTCGCTGATCACCCCGATGCCGAAGGCCTGGGACCGGACCGCGGACGGCCCGGCGCGCGCCTCGTTCGCCAAGGACGACATCCCGGCCGTCTACGACTACCTGGTCTCGGAGAACGGCGACTGGACCGAGGAGGCCAACCTGCACCGCGGCGGCTGGGCCGACAGCCCGGTCTGGAGCGTGGTCAGCGGCCCGTGGAAGCTGAAGAGCTACACCGTCGACGGGATGGTCACCTTCGTCCCGAACGAGCAGTACTCCGGGCCGAACAAACCGCAGCTGGCCGAGTTCCGCCAAGTGCAGAACGACACCGACGAACTCATGTACGAACGCCTGTTGGCCGGCCCCGACGCACCGGACGGCATCCAGATCGGCTACCTCCCGCCGGGGATGGAGGTCACCGACGGCAGCCCGGATCCGTTGGCTGACAAGTACCGCGTGGTGCCGCAGGACGTGTTCGTGGTCCGGTACATGCCGTTCAACTTCGACAACGACTCCACCGCGGCGGCGATCTACAAGCACACGTACGTCCGCCAGGCACTCCAGATGTGCCTGGACCAGGACCGCATCATCAGTGAGGTCTTCAACGGCAACGCCTACCGGATGGACGGCCCGATCCCGCCGTCGCCGGCCAACCCGCACGTATCGCCCAAGCAGCGCAAGGACCCGATGCCGTTCGACCCGGCGGCCGCCAACGCGTTGCTCGAGGCGCACGGCTGGGACACCAGCACGCTGCCGGCCGGTTGCGTGCAGCCCGGTGAGGTGGCCGGCTGTGCCGGCGAGGGCGTCGAGATCGGCGACCGGATGTCCTTCACGATCCGGTACGTCGAGGGCAAGGACGCGCTGCTCAACCTGTTGAAGATCTTCCAGACCGACGCTGCCAAGGCGGGTATCGAGCTGAAGCTGGAGCCCGTCTACGGGTCGGTGATGGTGGCCGAGGACCACGCACCGAACCAGCCGGCCAAGCGGTTGTGGGAGATCAACACCTGGAACGGCGGCTGGTCGTACTACGGCCACCTGACCGGCGAGATGCTGTTCCGTACCGGCGGCGGCAGCAACTTCGGCGACTACTCCGACCCGAAGGCCGACGAACTCATCGACCGGACCGTACACAGCGACGACCCGGAAGCGCTGTACGAGTACCAGGACTACCTCGCCGAGCAGGTCCCGACGATCTGGTCGCCGGGCTTCCCGAACCGGATGTTCGAGGTCGCGAAGAACCTGCACGGCGTCCAGCCGGTCAACCCGTACGGCCTGATCAACCCCGAGGACTGGTACTACGTCGAGGACTGATCCGGTCACGAGAACGCCGCCCCAGCCGAATCGGCTGGGGCGGCGTTTTAGTTGCCTGCGGGAACTACTTCGGCGGAATGGTCGAGGCCGGCAGGTGGTGCATGCCGCGCAGCAGCGTGCTCGGCTCCCACTCCAGGAACTTCGGGTCCGCCGTCATCCGCAGGTCCGGGAAGCGTTCCAGCAGCCGGGTCAGCGCGATGTTCGTCTGCATCTTGGCCAGCGGCTGACCGATGCAGAAGTGCGGACCGTGACCGAACCCGAGCACGCCCTTGGGCTTGCGGTCCAGGTCCAGCTTGTTCGCGTTCTCGTACTGCTCCTCGTCGCGGTGCGCCGACAGGATCGACAGCGCCAGGATGCTGTTCTCCGGGACGATGGTGTCACCGATCTCGATGTCCTCCAGCGAGAACCGGAAGGTGGCCACGCCGACGCCGCCGTCGTACCGCATCAGCTCGTCGATCGCGTGCGGCATGATCGACAGGTCGCCGCGCAGCCGCTCCATCGCGTCCGGGTTGGTGAGCAGGCTGAGGATCGCGTTCGACAGCGTGTGCTGCGAGGTGATGTGCCCGGCCACCGTGTAGAGGAAGATCATTGCGACCAGTTCGTCGTCGGTCAGCCGGTCACCGTCGGGGTTGCCCTCGATCATCGCGCTGACCATGTCGTCGCCGGGGTTCTTGCGCTTCATCTCGATGATCGCGTGGCCGTACTCCTGTACGTTCTTCGACGCGTTCTCGACCACCTCCGGCGGATGGCCGGCGCCGACCAGCTCGACCGCCCACTGCTGGAACCGTTCCCGGTCCTCGAACGGGATGCCGAGCACGTCGCAGATGATCACGATCGGCAGCGGCTGGGCGTACTCGGTGACCAGGTCGACGTCGTCGCGGCCCTCCAGCTTGTCCAGGTACTGACCGACCAGCTCCTCGATCCGGTCCCGGAAGTTCTCCATCCGCTTCAGCGTGAACGCCTTGCTGACCAGCGAGCGCAGCCGGGTGTGCCGGGGTGCGTCGGTATTCAGCATGTGCTGGGACAGCTCGTCGTCGAAGCCGACGTCGGACTTCTCGGTCTCGACGTAGGTGCCAGTGTGCCGGGCGAACATCTCGTTCATCCGGGTCCCGTCCTTGCTCACCCGGGGGTCTTGCAGCAGCGTGCGCACGTCGGCGTACCGGGTCACCAGCCAGACGTCGGCTCCGTGCGGGAAGACCACGTGATGGACACGGCCGGCCTTCCGGTAGGGCTCCAGAATCTCGTACGGCCTCTGCATGAAGTCGTCCGGGATTCGATCGAGGTCCTTGTGGATTTCGATGGTCATGGGGTCCGATCCTCCTGGCCGCAGGGCATGTCGACTACGACGGACATGCGCTCCGCGATGTCTCGCCGTCACCCCATCAGAGGCAGCCCGGCCCCGCCCTTGATACGCCTTGTTTTGTTGCCTTTAAACCCTGTTGGTCCAGCCCTCGGCGCGGTAGCGTGCGGGACCAAATGTCCACCGGCAACCGCCGGAGCATCACGTCTGCCCGGACCAAGGGGTGAAGTAGCTAATGAGTGAAGACCTCGACCGCGAACCGGCTGCGGCCGAACAACCGGGCGCCGGGCTCGGCGCGATCGCGACCTGGCGCCAGACGTCCATGACGTCGAAGGCCCTGCTGTTCGGTGTGTTCGTCAACCGGCTCGGTGCCTTCCTGCAGATCTTCCTGGTGTTGTTCATGACGCACCGTGGATTCACCGTCGGCCAGGCCGGATTCGCCCTCGGCGTCTACGGCGCCGGCCACGTCCTGGGCTCGTTCGTCGGTGGCTGGCTCACCGACCGGCTCAGTGCCCGGGCGGCGACCCTGATCAGCATGCTCGGATCGGCCGCGCTGATCGTCTCGATCCTGTACATCAACGTGTACTGGCTGATCCTGCTGGCGATCCTCGTGGTCAGCACGGTGAGCCAGCTGAACCGGCCGGCCGCCCAGGCCATGCTGGCGGAGCTGACCAAGCCCGGCCAGTTGGTGATGACGATGGCGATGTACCGCCTGGCCATCAACCTCGGCACCGCGGTCACCCCGATCGTCGGTGTCGCGTTGGTGTCGGTCTCCTACAGCCTGCTGTTCTACGCCGAGGCCGCCGCCGCCGTCCTCTACAGCGCGATCGCCTGGAGATTCCTGCCAGGCAAGGCAAGTCCGGAGGACCAGGCCGCTGCTGCTGCCGCGAAGGCGACGGAGAAGAAGCAGGGCTATCGGGCAGTGCTGGCCGACTGGCGCTTCGACTTCTACCTGGCCGCCGTGTTCTTGGTGACCATCGTCTACTGCCAGTACATCGCGGTACTCCCGCTGGCGATCGTCGACGAAGGCCTCAGCCTTTGGTGGTACAGCCTGGTCGTCTCGGCCAACGCCATCGTCGTGGCGGTGTGCGAGGTACCGGCGACGAAGTACGTGCAGAAGTGGCCGCTACGGATCACCGCCATCGCCGGCTTCGGGCTGGTCGCGGTCGGCTACGGGATCTACGCGATCGCGCTGATCCCGGTCCTGCTGATCCTCGGCACGATCGTCTGGACGGCGTCGGAGATCATCGGCGCACCGACCACCTTCGCCTACCCGGGCATGGTCGCGCCGCCGCACCTGCGCGGCCGGTACTCCGGCGCGATGCTGAGCGTCTTCGGCCTCGGCAACGCGGTCGGCCCGGCGGTCGGCGTCTGGGCGTGGTCCCACCTCGGCCAGACCTTCTGGCTGTGGGCCGGCGGCGTGGCGATCCTGTCCGCGGTGTGTGCGCGGATCGGGATGCGCCGGCCCGACGAGGAGCCGGTCACCGACACCGTACCGACGGGCCCCAGCACCGAGCCCGCCACCTGAGCAACGCCAAAGGGCCGGTCACCGCGGACATTCTCCGCGGTGACCGGCCCTTTGGTTTTGCTACTTGATGGGCAGTGCGGTACCGGGCTCGACGTCGGAGTCCGGCGGCAGGACGTGCAGGCAGCAGCCAACCGAGGCGCCGCCCTTCAGCCGGATCACCTCGAGGTCCGATTCCACCGTGTTGGCCCGGGCGAACACTCCGCCGTAGCCGTTGACGACGGTGAAGACACCCCAGTTCACCAGCCACGGCACCGGATCGCCGTCGGGCATCGGGAAGTACTCGACCTCCGGGCGGATCCGTCGCTGGACGACCCAGGCGCCGTCGACGGCCGCCCGGACCCGCTCCTCCCACTGCTCCGCGCTGGTATCCGCCCGCCACCCCAGCAGCACCCCTTCCCCGCCGTGCAGCTGGGTCGGCTTGAGGACCAGGTCGGCCTGATGGCTGAGCACGTAGTCGATCAACTCGACCTGGCTGCCGTCCTCCAGCGTTACCGGCTCGGACCGAACCATCCGGGTCCACGGCAGGATCCGGTCCAGGCTGGCCAGGGTCTGGGCGTCGAAGTGCTTGCGGTTCGCCTCGTCGGACAGCATCGCCAGCGCACTCTTGCTGGCGAACATCTCCGAGTCCAGCGGCGTGAAGATCTTCACCTCGCCCCGGGCCGCCGCGTCCAGCACCGGCTCCATCAGCGCCAGCGCGTCCTGGTCGTCACCGATGTCCTCCAGCATGAAGAGCCGCTGGATGATGTCGATCTTCACGCCACCCAGCCAGACCCCACCGTCGCGGACCTCGAGCTGCCCGATGTGACCGACGTGGGCGTCGATCCCCATCTCGTCCAGCCGGACCGCGAAGTGCCGCATGTACGGCTCGAGCGTCTCGTAGCTGGCCGGCCAGTCCACGGTGGCCAGAGTCGGCCGGGAGCCGCGCTCGAACCCGCTCTCCACCAGCATGTTGTTGACCTGCTCGCGCATGGTGTCCACATAGGTGAGGCGGTGCGCCTGCGCGAACTCGGCCAGTACGGGCTGGTCCAGCAATGCCCGGGCCATGTCCGACTGGTCGATGCCGCCCAGCGCGCTACCCATGTTGAACTCGAGCAGCTTGAAGCCGGTCGCGTCCAAGTACAGGTCGGCGCGACTCTGCTTGGTGACCGACGTGCCGCGGCTGCGCAGTACGGCCGAGACCTGGGCGTCTGACAGTCCGACGGCCCGGCCGAAGGCGGCCAGGTCGCCGCCGTACAGCTTGTCGGGCAGGCTGATCAGCGCGGCGTGCATGGTCAGGATGTCGTTCGACAGCTGCTCGGTTTCCTCGTGACCGAGGAACAGCGGCCGGGACAGGTACCGGCCGCCGTAGAAGGACTGCAGGCCGACGGATTCGGGTTGTGTGCTGACGAGTTCGCCGGCCGAGATACCACGTCGTTTGACTTCGTCCAGGTACTGCTCGGTGAGTTCAGCTCGGCTCAAGCCGGTAACCATCTTCAGGACCTCCGGGTGGGCTGGGCGGAGCAGAACGCTCCTACCCGCAAGAGGAGTCCAACGGAGGTTTGAAATACACCTGGCAGCTCAGGTATCTGATCGTGGTGCCCGCAGGCTCTTGTCCCCATGGACCTCATCACGCGCCACTACCTGATGTGCCCGCCGACCTACTTCGACGTCACCTACTCGATCAACCCGTGGATGGACCCCGGCAAGCCGACCGACCAGTCGATCGCGGCGTACCAGTGGCAGCGGATCCACGACCAGCTGGTCGAGCTCGGCCACACCGTCGAGCTCGTCCCACCACTGCCCGGCCTGCCCGACATGGTCTTCGCGGCGAACGGCGCCACGGTGTACGGCGACAAGGCGCTGGTGGCCCGGTTCCGGTTCCCCGAGCGGGTTGCGGAGTCGGCGGGCTACCTCGACTGGTTCACCGCCCGCGGGCTGAAGACCCGGCAGGCAGAGTGGGAGAACGAAGGCGAAGGCGACTACCTGGCCGCCGGACCCTGGCTGCTGGCCGGCAACGGCTTCCGTACCGACCGCCGCGCGCACGTCGAGACCGAGGAGTATTTCGGCCGGCCCGTGATCGGCCTGACGCTGGTGAACGACAAGTTCTACCACCTGGACACCGCGCTGGCGGCGCTGGACGAGCAGACCGTCATGTACTACCCGGAGGCCTTCGCCCCGGGCAGTCAGGCGATCCTGCGCGAACTCTTCCCGGACGCCATCATCGCCACCGCCGAAGATGCCGAAGCCTTCGGACTCAACGCAGTCTCCGACGGCAAGCATGTGCTGATGCCGGAAGGCGCAAGCAACCTGACCGCCCAGTTGCGGGCGGCGGGCTTCGAGCCGATCGGTATGGACGTGTCGGAGCTGCTGCGGGCCGGTGGCGGGGTGAAGTGCTGCACGCTCGAACTCCATGACCAGGTACCTGGTCAATGATCGACTACAACGGCAGGAGGTTCCGTGACGTCGCGCATGCCGACGGGGACGGGCCCGTCGCGTCGTACCGGCAGCACGGCGACCTCCTGTGGGCCGACTTCAGTGGTGGCCGGGTACGGCGCGGCTCGCTGAGCGGCCTGTGCCATCCGGACGGCACGCTCGAGTTCACCTACACGATGGTGCTTGCCGACGGCACGTTGCTGGCCGGGCACTGCGAGAGCACGCCCGAAGTGCTGCCTGGTGGGCAGATCCGGTTGCACGAACGCTGGGAGCGGTACGGGCCGCAGGCGGCCACTGGCGTCTCCCAACTCGACGAAGTCCTGCCCGGCTGAGCAGGCGGGTGTATCACCGTGGGCCGGAGCACCCCTCTGCTTGTCATGGATCACGTGGCCGCCGTCCCTGCCGGCAAAGCCGTCGGGGACGGCGATCTGACCGTCGTACTGACCAGCGTCTCGTCGGATTCGCACACCTGGAATCTGGTCTTCCTGCAGCTGGTCCTCGAGGAGCTCGGTCACCGGGTGCACAACCTCGGGGCCTGTGTACCGGACGAGCTGATGATCTCGGAGTGCCTTCGGCTGCAACCCGATCTGGTCGTGGTCAGCACGGTCAACGGGCACGGCTTCCACGACGGCCTGCGGGTGATCGGCCAGGTCCGGGACCACCCGGAGCTGGCCGGCATCCCGATGGTGATCGGTGGCAAGCTGGGCATCGCCGGACCGGGCTGTGACGGCAGCCGGGCCAAACTGACGTCCGCGGGGTTCGACGCGGTCTTCGACGACGGTACCGGGCTGACTGCCTTCCACACGTTCGTCCGTCAGCTGGCGACGGGCGTCAGTTCGTGAGCCTGTCCACCACCGGCTCGTTCGGTGACTTCGTCGCGCGCGCCCAAAGCGCCGGCCGGCTCGTCGTTCAGCCGCGGATGGGGGTCAGCGACGCCGCCGCGATGCGCTCCGGACTGCTGCTGACCAAGGCGTCGAGCGCGACCACGGTCGGCACGATCACGCTCGACAGCTACACCCGTACCGGCGACGAGGCCAGCGCCCGAGCCGCGCTCGCGGCCGGGATCGAGCTGAACGGCTATCCCATCGTCGCCCACGACCTGGCCACCACGCGGGCAGTCCTGAACGGCGTCGTCGGGCCTGACTTTCCGGTGCAGATCCGGCATGGTTCGCCCTTGCCGGAGTCGATCATCCGCGCGCTGACCCAAGCCGGGTTGCACGCGACGGAGGGTGGACCGGTCTCGTACTGCCTGCCCTACAGCCGGGTGCCGCTGGAGGAGTCGATCCCGAACTGGGCCCGCAGTTGCGAACTGCTGGCCGAGGTCCGCGAGACCGGGGCCGAACCGCATCTGGAAAGCTTCGGCGGCTGCATGATGGGGCAGCTCTGCCCACCCGGGCTACTGGTCGCGCTGAGCGTCCTGGAGTGCATGTTCTTCCGCCAGCACGGCATCCGCAGCGTGTCGCTGAGCTATGCGCAGCAGACCGATCCGGATCAGGACTCCGAAGCGGTACTGGCGATGCGCCGGCTGGCGGCCAAGTGGCTGCCGGACCTCGATTGGCACATCGTCATCTACACCTACATGGGGGTTTACCCCCGCACGCCGGACGGCGCTTCCCGGCTGCTCGAAGAGGCCGCGCGGCTGGCGGTACGGACCGGCTCGGCGAGGCTGATCGTGAAGACGGTCGCCGAGGGCTACCGGATCCCCACCTTCGCCGAGAACGTCGCGGCGCTGGAGACCGCCGCGGCCGCCGCCGAGCGGTGCACGCGGATCATCGGCGACGTCCCCGAGACCGGCATCTACGCCGAGGCGAGCGCGTTGATCGAGGCAGTGGCCGGACTCGGCCCGGACCTCGGTACTGCGCTGGCCACCGCGTTCCGCCGGGGCTACCTGGACGTGCCGTACTGCCTGCACCCCGACAACGCAGGCCGGTCCCGCAGCTACCTCGACAGCGCCGGGCGGCTGCAGTGGTCGTCGATCGGATCGATGCCGATCCGGGACGTGGTCGGGTCGACCGGTTCCGGCGAACTGACCGCGGCCGGACTGCTCGCCTCGCTGTCGTACGTGGAGCGCACGTTCGACAACGCCAGCCTCGAACGGGAGTACCGGGCCGCGCCGGCCGGCCAGGTTCCCGCCCTACCGCCCCGGCCGGATGAACTCACTAAGGAGCAGAGCAGATGACCGAGACCCGGATTCCGGAGACCACTCAGGCCGAACCACGGCTGCCCGCCAGTCCGCGTGAGCACCTGACCTCACCGGTGACCCGGTCGGTCCTCACCATCCAGGGCCGGATGCTCGCCGCAGCCCGCCAGTTCCTCGCCGGCCAAGGCTTCACCGAGTTGCTGCCGCCGATCATCGGACCGGTCACCGACCCGGGCGCGCGCGGCGCCAAGCAGGTCGACGTGGACTACTACGGGCATCGGTACAAGCTGATGACCAGCGCGATCCTCTACAAGCAGGCCGCGCTGACCTCCTTCGACAAGATCTTTTTCATCGCTCCGAACATCCGGCTGGAACCGCTGGAGACCACGTCCACCAGCCGGCACCTGGCCGAGTTCCACCAGGTCGACATCGAGATGGCGAACGCGTCCCGCGACGACGCCATCGAGCTGGCCGAGGGACTGGTCCGGCACATCGTCCGGCAGATCGTGGAGGAGCTGCCCGGCGAGCTGGAAGCCATCGGTCGCGACCTCGACGCGCTCGAAGGCCTGCTGACCGAGCCGTTCGGGCGCCGGACGCACGCGACGGCGGTGGCGGATCTCAGGGCCGTCGGGCACGACCAGAGTCCGGACGCCGAGATCGACTGGGTCGGCGAGGCGATGCTGTCCGAGCAGGTCAGTACGCCGTTCTTCATCACCGACTATCCGAAGGGATCGCGCGGCTTCTACGACCGGGAGAGCAAGGACCAGCCCGGCATGCTGCGCAACTTCGACCTGATCGCCGCCGAGGGCTACGGCGAACTGTGCAGCGGCAGCGAGCGCGAGCAGGACTACGCCACCATCGTCGCGCGGATGCGGGAGACGGCCGAGAACCCGGCCAAGTACGCCTGGTACCTGCAGATGCTGAAGGACGGCGTACCACCCAGCGCGGGCTTCGGCCTCGGACTGGAACGGTTCACCCGGTACGTCGCCGGCCTGGACTCGGTCTGGCAGGCGAGCGCGTTCCCGAAGGTCCCGGGCATCGCCTCGCCCTGACCGCCGGGTTGCGGCGAAGATGTCCCGCATGACGGATGCAACCACGGCGCCAGTCGGGCGGCTGAGTCTCGGCCAGGGTGCGGCTTTGTACATCGGGGCTGTGCTGGCGACGGGTGTGATCGCGTTGCCGGCGCTTGCTGCCGATGTGGCCGGGCCGGCGTCGTTGCTTGCCTGGCTGGGACTTGCGGTGGTTTCCGCTCCCCTGGCGGCGACGTTCGCCGCGCTTGGTGCGCGCTACCCGGACTCGGGTGGCGTTGCGACGTACGCGCGGCTGGCGTTCGGTGATCGGGCAGCGGCGGTTGTCGGCTGGTGCTTCTACTTGTCCGTCCCTGTTGGCGGTCCGGCGGCCGCGCTCTGGGCCGGTGGGTATGTCGAAGCCGGGCTGGGCGGCGGTGACAGTACGGTCTTCGCGACCATGCTGGCACTGATGATCGCCGTACCGGCCACCAACGCGTTCGGCATCCAGGTGACCGGGCGGGTCCAGATCGGCCTGTCTGCGCTGCTGACGCTCTTCCTGGTCATGGCGGTCGCGCTGTCGCTGCCGCATGCCGACCTGGGCAACCTTCAGCCATTCGCACCGAACGGCTGGCAGGCGATCGGTCCAGCGGCAGCACTGCTGGTCTGGAGCTTCGTCGGCTGGGAGGCGGTCACCCACCTGACTGCGGACTTCCGTCGACCGGCAAGGGACGTACCGCGGGCTACAGCGATCGCAGTGATCGTCGTCGGCGTGCTCTACCTCAGCGTCGCGTTCGCCACCATCACCGTTCTCGGCCCGGGTGCCGGCAAGACCGACGCACCACTGGGCGATCTGCTCGCGATCGGCCTCGGCGGTGACGCCCGCGTCCTCGCCGCCGGTGCCGCGCTGCTGCTCACCTTCGGCGCCATGAACGCGTACTACGCCGGCGCCGCCCGGCTCGGCGCCGCATTAGCTCGTGACGGCTCATTGCCGGCCTGGCTGGACCGTGGCAGCGCCGCCGACGAAGTACCGCGTCGCAGTCTCGCTGTGCTCACAGTGATGTCGATGACGACGGCCGTGGTCGTCGTACTCGCGGGGGTCGGCCCGTCGTCGCTCGTACTGCTCACCACCGGCCTGTTCGTCACCGTGTACGCCGTCGGCGTCGCAGCGGCAGTCAAACTCCTCCCCCGCGGCAGCAAGGCCCGCCTGGCCGCGATGGTGGCGCAAGGTGCCGTGGTGATCCTGCTACTGATGGCCGGCCCGTACCTGATCTGGCCAGTCATCGTCACCGCCGCCGCGCTGCTCTACCTCCGCCTGACCCGGGGTTGACAGGCCGGAAGTATTTTCGTTGGACCGTTGGCGCCTCTGGTCGAGCAGAGACCGATCGAAGGAGGCCATCCTGCGCGCCGAGGCATTCCCCGAGGCAGCTGTTCGGAGCCGGGCCCGTACCGGCGCTGCCGACGCGTTTCCGCCCGCCGAGGAGTACGGCCAGGCACTGTTCGGTGCCGACGCCGGTACTTCCGGCCCGGCCTGCCCGATCGACCGGCTGCGACTGGTGCCACCGATCTTCGTACCGCACCGGATGACCCGGCTGCTAGAGCTGGCCCGCGAACCGGTGTACCGCGACGTCGTGCTCGAGACGACGATCGGCGGGTTCCGGTCAGCGCTGCCGTTGTACGTCTCGGCTTTCGGCTCGACCGAGGCGGCAAGTGTCGACCTCGGCATCGCCGCCAGTCGCCAGGCCGGCCGGCTCGGCATCCCGATGGTCGTCGGCGAGAACGTCATGCCGATGAACAGCTACGGCCGGCTCGAGGCCGATGCCGAAGCGTCCTTGCTCGGCCGGATCAGCGCGTACCAGAAGGAGGCGCTGGACGGGTACGGCGGAGTGGTCGTGCAGCAGAGCACCGAGGACGCCGACGCCGAGGTGTGGAACCTGGTGTACAGCGACCCGAACGTCCTGCCGCTGCTGAAGTCCGGCCGACTGGCCTTCGAACTCAAAGTGGGCCAGGGCGCCAAACCCGGTCTGGGCGGAATGACGCTGGTCGGTGCGGACGCGGCCGAACGGCTGGCCGACACCTACCTGCTCGACCCGGTGCTCGGCGGCGGCCAGATCCTGCGCAGCAGCAGCCCGGGCACCTTCACCGAGGAGATCCTGCGGCAGCAGATCAGGCTGATGCGCAACAACTACCCGCGGGCCCGGATCTGGGTGAAGTTGCCACCGGCACGCGACATCGCGGCGGCGGCGCTAGTGGCTTGGACAGCCGGCGCGGATGCAGTGACGGTCGACGGGGCCGAGGCCGGGACCGGGTGGGCGCCACGAGCTTTCCTCAACCAGGTCGGGCTTCCGCTCGGCGAATGCTTGCAGCGGATCGGCCACGACCGCGCTGCGCCGGATCCGTCCTGCCTACTGGCGTCCGGCCGGATGTGGGAAGGCGCACGGGTCGCCAAATGCCTTGCGCTCGGCGCGAATGCGGCCGGCCTGGGCCGGGCCGCGCTCATCGCGGTGGACACCGACCCGGATCAAGGACTGATCAACCTGGTCGAGTGTCTGGCACTGGAGCTGCAGTTGCTCATCAGCGCCCTCGGCAAGTACCACGTGGAGGCGCTCGGTACCGAAGACGTTTGGAGTCCACCGGCGCACTGAACAACACCATCTAAGCCAGGTACCGCCCGCGGCTCAGCATGTCGGGCAGGTCCCGGCGAGCGTCCGGTACGGTCTGCCGGCTGCGGACCAGCTCGACCAGCTCCGCAGTCGGCTCTACCCCGAGCTCGCTGGCCAGACTCCGCCGGAAGAACTCGAGCCGGCGAATCGCCTCCACCACGTTGTCCTCGGCCAGGTGGACCTCGATCAGCACCCGGGTCGCGCTCTCACGCAACGGCTCCAGTCGTACCGCCGCCATGGCCGCCTCGATCGCCTCGGCGTACCGGCCCTCGCAGGTCAGTGCCTGGGCCGTCAGCTCCAGTGCGTGCAACTGCAGCTGGCGCAGGCGCTCCCGGCCCAGCAGGACCCAGTCGTCGTACCAGCCAGGCAGCAACTCACCCATCGTGGCCAGCTTCGGCAACAGTCCCTGGTCGGCTCCACACTCGCCGTCGTTGATCACCCGGCGAATGGCCGCGATGAGCGTGTTGACGTCGACGTCGAGCGACTCGTCCAAGCGCAGCGTCTCGTCCCCGGTGATGAGCGGCTCCCGGCTCAGCTGACGTAGCCGCCACAACGCTGTCCGCAGGCAAGCCTGGGCCTTGGAGTCCGATACCTCTGGCCACAGCGTGCCGGCCACCTCGGCACGACTGGACCGTCCACGCAACGCGACAAAGGCCACCACTCGCCGCGCACTGAGCGGGATGGACAACGTCTCCTGATCCACGACGACCCGGAAGCCGTCGAGCATCCGTAACTTCACGACCTGCTGACCTTCAGCCGGCGGGACGTCCGGATCCGGATGTCCCGCCCCTGGTGACTCAACACGCATCTGCCGTCTCCCCCTGTGGGCGAAGGAAAAACCCACTGCCGGTGATGATGGAACAACGCTCAGTTACCGCTAATAGTTCGACCCGGTCGGCACCCTTGATTGACATCGGCAACCTCCTTGTCGAGTGACCCCCGCGTCACCTGCCGTGAAGTCTGAGGCGTCAGTTAAACGAGTACAAGTCATTGGGGCAGGCAGATAGACGACAGTTACCCCGAAACGGTTCCTGTATCAGCGGCCACCGGTCCGCGCCTCTCGTTCGTAGTCCCGACCCGAGAGGAATCCTGTGGACAACACCGATGGTGTGGTGCTGCAACTGGGCAGCGGTTTCCAGCCCTACCGGGAGTACCTGATGGAGGGCGCGGCGAAGCGGCGACCGCTGTGGCTGATCGACGACGAGCCGGCCGGCTGGCAACTTCCGTACCTCGCCGGCAGCAGCGTGGTCGTCCCTCTCGCGGGAGCTGGTCTAGTCCTCGATCACGACGGCTTGCTCGCCGCGGCCGAGGCCGTGGCCCGAAGCAACCGCGTCGTCGGCGTCTTCACCTACGACGAGCCGTCGGTGATCGCCACTGCTCTGGTCGCGGACCGGCTCGGACTGCCGGGCCTGACCCCAGCCGGCGCGGAAGGCTGCCGCAACAAGGTTCGGAGCCGGGAGGCACTGACCGCGGCCGGTCTCCCGCAACCGCGGTTCGCGGTGGCAACCACTGCAGACGAGGCCGCCACTGCGGCAGCGGACATCGGCTACCCGGTGGTGGTCAAGCCGCGTGGCATGGCGGCGAGCATCGGAGTCGCCCTGGTCGAAGACGCAGCCGGAATTGTTGCCGCGTTCGAACGAGCCGACGGATCAAGTCGCAGCGGACCAGCGGAGTATCACGGCGGCGCGCTGATCGAGGAACTCGTCGACGGACCCGAGATCAGCATCGACGGTGCGGTGGTGGCGGGTGAATACCTGCCGATCTGCATCGCCCACAAGCAACTCGGGCCGCCGCCGTACTTCGAGGAGATCGGCCACATCGTCGACGGCAACGATCCGTTGCTGACCGACCCCGAACTGCTCGAGCTGCTCCGGTCCGCCCACGAGGCGCTCGGCGCGAGGTACGGCATCACTCACACCGAGATCCGGTTCAGCTCGCGTGGCCCGGTGGTGATCGAGGTGAACGGCCGGCTCGGTGGCGATCTGATCCCGTACCTGGGAAAGCTTGCGACCGGCATCGACCCGGGCACCGTGCTGGCCGACGTCGCCCAGGGCATCCGTCCCGACCTGACCTCCGACCACCGGACCTGCGTGGGAATCCGGTTCTGCTACCCGCCCGAGGACTGCCGCGTCATCGAGATCGCCGTCCCTGAGCCAGGATCCGTTCCTGGCTTGGTGGAGGCGCATCCGATGGTGGCGCCGGGGGCAACAGTCCGGCTGCCTCCGCGGGCCCACATCGGCCGGCACGCCTACGTGATCTGTACCGCCGACGATCCCACCACTTGCGCCGACCGGCTGACCGCCGCGGCCGGGCTGGTCGAGCTGAAGTACGAAGCCTTGAACGAGACAGAGTATTCCGGACGGCCATGGTGAGCCGAGACATTGGGAGCCCGAATGATCAACCGTGAGGTCGAGCTGCTCGCCATCGGCGCCGGGCCGGCGAACCTGGCCCTGGCCGTCGCCATCGAGGAGCTCGGGATCGACGGCCTGGCAGAGAATTCGCTCGTGATCGAACGCGGTCAGTCGATCGAGTGGCAACGCGGTCTGCTGCTGCCGTGGACGAAGAGCCAAGTTGCCTTCGCCAAGGACCTGGTGACACTGCGGAACCCACGCAGCGAGTTCAGCTTCCTGAACTACCTGCGCAGCGTCGGCCGGCTCGACGACTTCATCAACATGGGCAGCTTCACGCCGTACCGGCTGGAGGTGTCCGGCTACCTCAACTGGGTGGCGACGTCGCTGCGCAAGGTACGGCTCGAGCTCGGCTGCGAGTGCGCGTCGATCGAGCCGGTCCGCGACTCGGCAGGCACCCTGACCGGATGGCTGACCCGGCTTGCCGACGGCAACACGATCTCCAGCCGGTACCTCGTGATCGGCGCCGGCCGTGACATCTACGTACCGCCGGTACTAGCTGGTCTGCCGTCCGACCGGTTGGTCCACAGCACGCGGTACCGCCCCACGGTGATGGCCCTGGACAAGGAGCAGCCGCACCGGGTCGCGGTGGTCGGCGCCGCGCAGAGCGCGGCAGAGATGTTCCGCGCACTGCAGAGCGACCTGCCGGCCAGTGACGTGAGCTGGGTGATGCGGTCGATCGGGCTGCGCGCGTACGACACCAACAAGTTCACCAACGAGCTCTACTACCCGTCCTACATCGACAAGGTGTTCGAGGCCCGGCCGGAGGGCAGGGAGCAGATCCTGAAGGAGATGCACCTGACGAACTACTCCGGCGTCGAGACCGATCTGCTGCAAGAGCTCTACACCAGCATGTACCTCGACAAGCTGAGCGGCGTCGACCAGCGGCGACTGGTGACGATGACCGACATCACCGGCGCCAGGGCCGAGGGTGACGAGGTCGTCCTGGAGCTGACCGACCGCAGGACCGACGACGTGACAGAACTGCGCCGGGACCTGGTCTTCCTCGGAACCGGCTTCGTCCGGGAGATGCCGGCCATGGTCCGCAACCTCAGCTCAGCGATCGGGCTGAACCGGATCGACGTGACCCGGCACTACCGGCTGCAGCTGGACGAGCCGTCGGACGCTGCCTGCTACCTGCAAGGTGTCAACGAGGCCACCCACGGCATCGCCGACTCGCTGCTCAGCGTGCTCGGCAACCGGGCCTCCGACATCACCAACGACATCCTCGCCCGCCGGGGTGGGAAGAAGCTCAACGGCGTGCACCGAGTCACCGAAGCACAACTGACGCCTGTTCCGCTGTCTGCTGACGGCGCCCTGCACACCTGAGGAGTACCGCCGGATGCCTGGAACCGACAATTCCTTGTTACCCAGGCCCGGCCGCAGCCTTGCGGTCGCCGCTGGCCTGGTAGCCGCGGCGGCCGCTCTGCTCGGTCTCGCGTACGCCGCAGGCTGGCTCACATCGGAGCAGACTGCCGTGGCCGGAACACTTCCATCGGCCCATGGACCAACACCCGCACAGCTGATGTGGCGGCTGCTGCTGGCGATCGCAGTGGTCTGCGCGCTGGCGACTGTCTGCGGCAGGCTGGCCCGGCTAATCGGCCAACCGCCAGTAGTCGGCGAGATCATCGCGGGTCTGATCCTCGGGCCGTCGGTGATCGGCTCGCTGGCGCCCTGGCTGTTCGACGCCATCGTGCCGGCTGAGGTGCTTCCGCATCTGGGTCTGTTGGCGCAGGCCGGACTGGCTGTCTTCATGTTCACCGTCGGCGCCGAGTTCGGCCGCGACGGGCTAGGACGCGACCGGACAGCGATCGCGGGCGCCAGTCTCGCGATCATGGCCGTTCCGTTCGCCCTCGGCGTGCTCGCGGCCCTGCCGCTCTATTCGACGCTAGCCGGTCCGTCAGTGGACCGGCTGCCGTTCATCATCTTCATCGGTACCGCGCTGAGCATCACCGCGTTCCCGGTGCTGGCCCGGATCGTGCAGGACTGCGGCCTGTTCGGCACCCGGCTCGGATCGCTGGCGATGCTGTGCGCCGCGGTCGCCGACGTCCTCGCCTGGTGTGCCCTCGCGATCGTGATGGCGATGATCCGGGCAGCAGGCCCCGGTGAGGCCCTGGTGTCGCTACTCCTGACCCTCCTGGTCGGCGGCGGCAGCATCCTGGTGCTCAAGCCGCTGCTGCGGTGGCTTGCGGACCGGTACGCCGCAGCTCTGCCGACCCCGATCCTGGTACTGCTCGTCCTAGGCTTGATCCTCGGCCTCGCCGCGGCGACCGACGCGATCGGCGTCCACGCCATCTTCGGCGGCTTCCTGGCGGGTCTGGTGCTGCCGAAGGACAGCCTGCCGGTGCGGCAGGTGGCAGAACAGGTCGGCGGGCTGAACCGCGTCCTGCTGGTCCCGGTCTTCTTCGCCTCGATCGGCCTGCAGACCGACGTCACCGCGGCGGTGTCCCAGCCGGAGGTGCTCGCCGCCGGTGGCCTGCTGCTGGCCGTCGCGATCATCGGCAAGTTCGCTGGAGCCGTGCCACCGGCCAGGGCCGGCGGGTTACCGGTCCGGTCCGCAATCGGCCTCGGCGTGCTGATGAACGCCCGGGGCATCACCGAGATCGTCGTCCTGTCCGCCGGGCTGAGTGTCGGGATCATCAACCAGAGCGCCTTCACCGTGATGGTGGTGATGGCTCTGATCACCACGATGATGGCCGCGCCGTTACTGCGCCTACTCGGTCCGTCACTGCGGGACCCCAGCGCTACCGAGCGGTTACCGACGGGTGCGTATGCGAACGGTGACGCAAGACGACTGATTCCGTGACGCCATGACTACGTCGACGTGACGGGCGCGGTGATCGAATAGCGCACGAAGGCGGCACTGACGACGGACCTCTAGGGACGTGGTGAGGCACAGGGCCGTTCGACTTTCTCTGGGGACGTTTTACCGAGCCCACAGCTGAGAACGGGCCACCTGCTGGCGTCTACCCGACGCCGGCGGGATCTACCTGTGCCTTTTTGCTCCTGCATCGTCGCCAGTCCGCGAGCATCAGCGAAAGGACGTGGAGCGTGTCGACGATCTCGTTACGCAAAACCGAACGGACGACTGAGGGAAACCGCCGTAACAACGAAAACGAGCCCTCACTCGAAGTCCTTCTCGGTCGTGCGCTGGCCTCCGACTGGTCGGCCTGGAAGGAGCTGGAAAGCCGCTACGGCCAACTGCTCATCCATGCCGCCCGGGGCGTGGGCCTGAGCCACAGCGACGCCGGAGACGTCGCTCAGCTCACCTGGCTCCGGTTGTGGCAACACGGTCACCAGATCCGCGAACCCGAGTGCCTCCCGGCCTGGCTGGCCGCGACGGCCAGGCGCGAGGGTCTGCGCCTGGCGATGAGCAAGAAGAAGTACCTGCTGTACGCCGACCCGACGGCGGAGCACAGCGACGGCCACCGGACGGCGGTTCACGACATCTACCCGGCGGACGGCGAGTACGAGCCGACCACGGAGCAGGCCTTGCGCCGGCTGCCCGGACGGTACCAGCGGCTGATCCGGCTGCTGATGTCCGACAGCTGCCCCTCCTACACGGAGATCGCCGAGATGCTGAACCTGCCGATCGGCAGCATCGGCCCGATGCGGATGCGGGCTCTGCAGATGTTGCGCCGTACCCCGGAACTGGCGCCTGCCTTCGCGCACTGACCTCGCCGAAGCGCCAGAGGAGCAGCCCCCGGCTCCTCTGGGCGCGCGGTCTCGTCCTGAACCCCTGGCGGTCTAGCGGGCCTGCTCCCGATCGAGCTGCTCAGTGAGTTTGTCGACCTTCGCCTCCAGCCGCTCCATGTCCTCGGCATCGACCCGGAAGATGATGTGCTTGGCGCCGAGCAGCAGGATCGCCTGGAAGACCAGCTGGAACCACTCGCTCTGCCAGTTCTCGAACGTGCTGGCCAGGAAGCTCATCCAGTAGTCGCCCCACTGGAACGCCTGCTGGTGCTCCTGCTGTTCGCTGCGGAACTCGCTCAGCTGGGTGAAGAACTGCCCCCACGACCCGGCGAACAGCGCGACCAGGACGTAGACCGCGCCCCACCGGCGGACATGACTTTCCGGTTTCTTGTTCGGCCGGGGATCCGGCGCCAACTCGTCATTCGGGTTCATGACCGCCTGGTACCCACCCGACGGCTTTCACACGACGCAGCGGCGCACTTTGTTGCTCTACGCATGCAAATCGGCCGGGTGATTGTGATCGGTCATGGTGGGCACCGGTCAGGCACGACTCAGCGAAAGGGCGGCTCAGATGGCGCACCACGAAGCGTCGGCGACGGTGGACGTCGCGGCGAACCTCGTCTTCGAGTACCTGTCCGACGTCCAGCACCTACCGGCGTACCTCCCCCGGCTGACCGACGTCCGGCCGACGGCACCGCCGCCGGCCGACGCACAGGGGATGGAAGCCCGGCAGCCCCAGCAGCCCGTCCACCACGAGGTCGAGGTGACAGCCGACGAACCGTCAGGCCAAACCGTCCGGAGCGAGGCCTGGATCGACGTCATCGAGGAGAACCGCACCCTCCGCTGGGGAGCACCCGGCGATTCCGGCTACCACGGCGAACTCGAAGTCGATTTCATCGCCGACGGCACCTCCCGCCTAACAGTCCGCCTCGACACCGACCACCCAGCCTCCCCAGCCATCGACACCGAACTCCAACGAGCCCTCACCACCATCAAGTCGACCCTGGAGCGCCCCGAAACCCCACACACCCCAACCTCGTAACAAACCTGGCTACAACGCCGAGTCGATGCCCAGCGCGGTGAAGCGCTCAGCGAGGTCGTCGACCCAGGCCTGCGGCGTACGGTGATCCGGCAACGGCACGCCCGCTTCGCTCCGCCACAGCGCATCGCCGAGCTCGGTCCGCAGATGCCATGCCATCACCCGCTCGACTGCCAGCTCGCGACCAGTGAATTCTCGGTAGTGGCGCAGGGTGGCTGCCAGCAACTCGATTCCCGGGCCCGTGCTAGGAAAACACCGCAGGTCGTACTCCGCCTCAGCAAGGCCAGCGGTCTCGAAGTCGACAACCACGCTGAGCCGCTCACCATCCCAGACCTGATTGCCACCGTGCAGATCGGCATGGACCAGCACCTGCGGGCCTGGCGCGGCAAGTATCTCGTCCGCCCAGTCACACCACCGCAGGACAGCGGAACGTTGGTCTGCACGAACCCACTGCCCGAACCGCTCGCGCAAGACCTCCGTCGCGGCTGGTTGCAGTGCCGCCGGAGGCAGCACACCGACGAACGCTTCGAGCCGCTTCCGGGTCGAAGCATCGTGCAACTCCCCCAGAAACCGGGCGAGTTGCCGGCCCACCAGGTCGCGGTCGAGCGAGTCCACGACGTCGAACAGTGCCTGTCCCGGTACCAGCCTGGTCACCAGCATCACCGGATCGTTGCTACTCGCAACCACTTCCGGAAGGAACGGGACGGCCGGCTCGCGCGTCAAGGCCGCCAGGACGGCGATCTCGTGCGCGAGCCGGAGCGCGGCGGGACGGGACCACGCGAACTTCACGACGAACCGCCCGCCCACGACCGC
>Ga0190275_10001107_pt1 | contig 20663 bp, 21 predicted proteins | sample Popmic550T_FD_133745 | JGI IMG/M metagenome (GOLD analysis project Ga0190275, IMG submission 133745) | Populus adjacent soil microbial communities from riparian zone of Yellowstone River, Montana, USA - 550 T | ecosystem: Environmental > Terrestrial > Soil > Riparian zone > Trees stand | place...
CGCATGGGCGGCGTGCACGGCTTCCGCGGCAGCTTTGAACGTCGGGATCGCCCTGGCTGCTTTCCGCTTCTCTGCTATGGGATCGCCACCGGCCTTCGCTACCTTCCGAAACCCGGCGGCACGGTCGCGCGCATCAGCCAGGCGGGTGAATCGGTCAAACACCCGGTCTCGATCGGCGACCGCGATGCCTGGTCCATCGTCGATGACAGTGAGCAGCACATCGTCAGGCCCCTCGGGCTCGATGCGGACATTCACCGCAGTCGACGCGTGCCGAACCGCGTTATCGATGAGGTTGGACAACGCTCGATCCAGGGCTCGCGGGTCCGCGTTCACGAGCCCCGCCGACGAGGCGTTGACCTCCACCGCAACTCGCGCGGCGGAGTATCGAGCGACGACCTGACTGGCGAGGGCGGCCAGGTCGGTCGGCTCGCGGCGAGCGGGCAGCGACTCGTCGATCCGCGCCAGGAGCAGCAGATCGTCGACCAGCCGGCTCATCCGTTCCACTTCGGCCAGCAGGTCGGAGGTGTCCGTGTCACCGGTCGACTGCTGAACCTCGATCTGGGTCCGGAGACTGGTCAGTGGCGATCTCAACTCGTGTGCCGCGTCGGCGACAAAGGCTCGTTGGCGGCTGCTCGACCGGTCCAGTCGCGACAACATGCGGTTCAAAGTCATTGCCAATGCGGCTATCTCGTCCTGGGACTCCGGGACCGGGAGACTGCCCGAGACACCGGTGCCGGTGATCTTCTCCGCGCCGAGTCGTAGTGCCTCGACCGGCCGCAGGGTGGCGCCCACGATCCGCCAGGCCAGTGCAACCAGAATCGCCAGCAGTAGGACGAAACCGATCAGCAGCCCGATCTGCACCACCTGCACGGACTCGGCGATGTCACTGGCCGGCGTTGCGACGATGACGGTCTGCTCGTCATCGCGTGGCCCGGCTTGAACGGCCACCACTCGGACCACACCGGATACGCCGAAGAGATATCCCGGCAGGTAGCCGGCGTCACCGCGAAGGACCACGCTCAGATCGTCAGCGCCCAGGCCGGGGACCAGCCGATCGGCACCGGCAGAGGCGGCGCGGACACGGCCGGACCCGTCGACGACCTGGACGATGGTGGTGCCACCCGCCGGGATCGTCTCCGGAAGCCGATCAGCCTCGATCAGCCCTGCCACCTCGCGGGCCGTCTCGGTTGCCGCGGAATCCACGGTGCGCTCGAGCGAGGCCCGCAGCACGGTCACCAGCACGAAGCCACCGAACGCAAGGCTGACCGCGACTCCCGCGGCGCCGAGCAGGATCAGCCGGGACCGCAGGCTCAGCCGACTCAGCCTTCGCCAGGGACGGCTCACGCTTTCAGGCCTGCCATGTCACATCAGCCGCCGTCGGCTTCGAGTCGATATCCGGCCCCGCGCACGGTCGTCAGGGATGCCCGCCCGAACGGCGCGTCGATCTTGCGCCGGAGATATCCGAGATAGACCTCGACCACGTTGGCCTCCGCGGTCTCGAACGTCTCCCAAACGTGCTCGAGCAGTTCCACCTTGCCGACCACGTCACCGGCATGGCGCATGAGGTACTCCAGCAGGGCGAACTCGCGCGCCGTCAGCTCTATCTCGACCTCCGCCCGGCTCACCTGACGGGTCGCGGGATCCAATCGGAGATCACCGGCCGACAGGACCGCCGGCCGTTCGGGGGCGCCGCGGCGGAGCAGTGCCCGCAGCCGGGCCAGCAGGACGACGAAGCTGAACGGCTTGGTCAGATAGTCATCGGCGCCCAGATCCAAACCGTCGGCTTGGTCGTACTCGCCATCCTTGGCCGAGAGCATCAGGATCGGAACCCAGTTCTGCTCGGCCCGCAGTGCTTGCACGACACGGTATCCCGACAGCCCGGGCAGCATGATGTCCAGGAGGATCGCGTCGTAGGCCCCGCTGCGCGCGCGGGCGAGCCCGTCCACGCCGTCATGGGCCAGGTCGACCGCGAATCCCTCTGAGTGCAATCCGCGTTGCAGCGCGCGCGCCAACCGCGGTTCGTCCTCCACCACCAGAACGCGCACGACGCAGCCGTCCTCCTCCTGCCGGTGACCGACCTAACCTGAGATTGGCCTGAGAGCCGCGCTTCCTCACAGCGTGCTCACAGCATGACTGACCGACAATGCTGGCAGTCGTCTTACGCACTCGATGTCTTCAGCACTGGAGCTGCTCGTGTCCATCTTCGCTTCACGCCCCGCCCTTCGTTGGCTCGTACCGCTGGCCATCCTTGCTCTCGCGCTGACCGCGGGAATCCTCGGGCAAGCACTGCGAGCCGATGCCGATCCCGCGTTGCCGCCCCGCAGCGCCGCAGAGCTGCTAGTCGATCTGCAGACCTCGACCGTCGCCGGTTTCAGCGGGACGGTGGTCCAGCGGGCCGACCTGGGGCTGCCGGAACTCCCGGTCGCACCAGGCAGCCAGGGCAGCTCGGACTTCCTTGCGCTGATCAGCGGAACCCACACTCTGCGGGTCTGGTACGGCGGGGAGGAGCGCCAACGGGTCGCTCTGCTAGGCACCCTCGGGGAATCCGATGTGGTCCGCAACGGCAATGACGTGTGGACGTGGTCCAGTCAGAGCAACGAGGTCACCCATCTTCAGCTGTCGCCCTCGAGCGAGCCGGACGAGCCGCTGCCCACCGACCTGCCGACCACCCCGCAGGAGGCAGCGGATGAGGCCCTGGCCGCGATCGATCCGACAACCGAGGTCAGCACCGACGGCACAGCCAGCGTGGCCGGCCGGCCGGCATACGAGTTGGTTCTCGCGCCCAAGGACGCTTCGTCGCTGGTTGGGTCGGTTCGCATCGCCATCGACGCCGAGGAGAAGGTGCCCCTGCGCGTGCGGGTGTTCGCCGCTGGAGCCGCTAGCCCGGCACTGGAGATCGGCTTCACCCAGATCAGTTTCGAGATCCCCGCAGACGAGCAGTTCGAGTTCCAGCCACCGCCGCAGGCGACAGTCACCGAAGTCAGCCCGGACGAGGAACTACCCACCGAGACCGAAGCGCAGCCCGAACCGGTTGTCGTCGGCTCCGGTTGGACCGCCGTACTCGTGGCGCCTATGCCGTCGTCGCCCGCGGCCGAGCCCGACCCCGAAACCGGCTCCGGCCTCGACGCGATCCTCGGGTCGCTGCCCGCGGTCAGCGGGCCATGGGGATCCGGGCACCTGCTGACCTCCAACCTGCTCTCGGCCCTGCTGACCGACGACGGCCGACTTCTGGTCGGAGCGGTGAGCCCCGAGCGGTTGTACGAGGTGGCGCAGGAGTGACAGCCGCGGTCACGCGGAGCCGAGCCACGGAGTTGACTTCCGATCCGCTGCTTGCGGTGTCCTCGAGTGCTCTGACCAAACGATTCCGCGGTGGTCAGGTCGCCGTCGATCACATCGACCTCGAGGTCGCGGTGGGGTCGGTCTACGGGTTTCTCGGCCCCAACGGTTCGGGCAAGACCACAACCATCAGAATGCTGCTCGGGCTCATCCGACCCACTTCGGGAACCCACAGCCTGCTGGGCGAGCCCATGCCCGAGCGCGCCGGTGAGGTCCTGCCGCATATCGGCTCGCTCGTGGAAGGGCCGGCGTTCCACCCGTACCTATCAGGGCGGGACAACCTCAGCCGGCTGGACGCCGCCGACCGGCACGCCGACGCCAGTACGGCCAAGGCGCGGATCGGCGCCGCCCTCGATCGGGTCGGCCTGACCGCGGCCGCGGGGAAGCGCTACCGCATCTACTCCCTCGGGATGCGCCAGCGGCTTGGTCTCTGCGCCGCGCTGCTGCAGCCCCGCCGCCTCCTGATCCTCGACGAGCCGACCAACGGACTCGACCCACAGGGCACTCGCGAGGTGCGTTCACTGATCACCGAGCTGGCCGCCTCCGGCGTCACCGTGATGCTGTCCACACATCTGCTCGCCGAGGTGGAGCAGATCTGTTCCCACGTCGGGGTGATGCACCGCGGGCGGTTGGTGGCCCAGTCCTCACTCGCTGAGCTCAGGGCCGGTAGCGCAACCCGGGTGCATGTGGAGACCGCCGATCCTGACCTTGCCCAGCGCTGCCTCACCCGGCTGGGCCTGCCAGATCCCGTCCCGGACGAGTCCGGTGTCACCGCCGAGCTCGGCTCCGCCGACCCGGCTGCCGTCGTCTCGGCCCTGGTGCATGACGGCGTGCGGGTACAAGCTTTCGGGGTCCGGGCCGCTGACCTGGAGGATCTGTTCGTCGGGCTCACCGGGGAGGGCTTCGATGTCAGTGCTTGAGCGGCCGCGGCCCATCTCCACCCGCCTGTTGCGTTCCGAGCTTGCGCTGATCTTCGGAAGGCGGCGCAACATCGCCGGATTCGGCGTGCTCGCTGCGGTGCCGGTGATCATCGCGGTGGCCATCGCCATCACCGGCCCCACGGGAGCCGAGGACGGCCTTCTGTTCAGCCAGGTGACCAGCAACGGACTGGTCGTGGGGCTGATAGCCCTTGGACTGGAACTCCCGCTCTTCCTTCCGCTGGCCGTCGCTGCAATCTCCGGCGACACCGTTGCCGGAGAGGCGAATCTGGGCACCCTGCGCTATCTGCTGGTCGTCCCGGTGCACCGAACCCGCATGCTCGCGGTGAAGTACCTGGCCATCGTGATCTTCTCCGCGGCCGCCGTACTCTTCGTCGCTGCGGTGGGCGTTCTCCTCGGCCTTCTGCTGTTCGGGGCCGGACCGGTGACACTGCTTTCGGGCTCGCAGATCGGAACCGCCGAGGGTCTCGGACGACTGTTGCTGATCTGCGGCTATTTGACGGTCTGCCTGGCCTCCTTGGGGGCGATCGGGCTTTTCATCTCAACTCTGACCGAGCAGCCGATAGGTGCGACGATCGCTGTGGTGGGGCTGGCTGTGGTGAGCCAGATCCTCGATGCCATCCCTGCGGTGTCGGTGATCCACCCGTACTTGCCCACGCACTACTGGTTGGCCTTCGGGGATCTGCTGCGCGACCCGATGAGTACCGACCTGATTGCGACGGGACTGCTGAGTGCGGCCGTGTACGCGGCGATCTTCTGGACTGCTGCATGGGCGCGTTTCGCCGGCAAGGACGTGACCTGCTAGCCAGCCCTGAGTGCCTTTGACGCCGCAACTGAACCCGACGGCTGACAGGCTCCACCACCGCAACTACGGCCGGTATCTCTAGGCGGCTATTCCCTTGTCGTACCAGTCGAGCACGCGCAGGGCGCGCAACGTGATCCAGCGACTGGGTTCGCCCTCCCCGTCGTCCAGGTGGAAGTGCACCTCTCCGGGATGTGCCTTCTCGAGAAGCCAACGGCCGTCAGCACCGCGCTTCTGCTCGACAAGCTGGATCGCTTCGGCGCATCGGTCTCCGGGCTCGACACCCGCGCTGCGGAGGTAGTCCAGGCCCCTCAAGACGTCGTAGTGATAGCGGGTCGGGAACGAAAACAGGCTCCACCCATGGTCGATCAGCTCACCGGTGGACAGGCGTCGCATCATCCCCCGCTCGAGGAGGTAGGTCTCGCCCCGGCGTCTGGCTTCGGCCACGGCGCTCGCATCACCGGTGGTTCGTTCGTACTCGAGCATGCCCTCGAGGACGTCGACGGTGGTGTGGAACGACGAACGCGTGGACCCGTTCTCGGCTTCGCAATTCCAACCGCCGTCGCTCAGTTGCTCGTCGAGAAGCCTTTCGACGATCCCCTGCACCCCCTGGCCGAAGTACGAGCCGATCGCGACGGCCAACCCGTTGATGCAGGGCTCGACTTCGCCGGCGAAGTAGTCCTGGCCCTCGTGCTCCCACTTGCTGTTGTCCCGTACAAGGGCGATGGCTCGGCGAGCCTGCTCGCTGGCCGGGTCCAGGCCGAATTCCCTCAACAACAACAGCGAATAGGTCGTCGAGGTCCACGCGGGAAAGTAGGTGCCGCCGCCCCACTGCCCGTCCGCGTCCTGAAGGGCAAGCAATCGGGCACCCCAGCCCTCGGTGGCCACCTTGGAACGCTCTGCTGCGACAACCGCCGCCGGCTCGTGCAGCAGGTCGCGCATCACCTGCCAACGAATCGCGGGGTCGGAGTCCATCAACCAATGGGTCACATCCGTCATGGCCGCAGCCTAGGGAAACTACAAGAGGCGCGAGGGAGGCGCGGTAACCGGCGGACAGTCGGCGTCGACATTCGAACATGTGTTCGACTAGGGTAACCAGATGGCGGACGGCCCGACCATCCTGCACGCGGACCTCGACGCCTTCTACGCATCTGTCGAGCAACTGCTGGATCCGACGCTGCGCGGAGTGCCGGTCGCGGTGGGCGGCAGCGCCCGGGGTGGGGTTGTGCTGGCCGCCTCCTATGAGGCCAAGCGCTGTGGGGTGACCGGGGGCATGCCGGGTTGGCGCGCGCGGCAGCTGTGTCCGGATCTGCGGTTCGTCGGTGGCCACTTCGGTGAGTACCAGAAGCTGGCCGATGCGGTGATGCAGGTCCTCTACACGTTCACTCCGGCGGTCGAGCGCATCTCGATCGACGAGGCATTCCTCGACGTATCCGGGTCCACGCACCTGTTCGGCCCGCCGGCCGTCATCGGTGCCCGCATCCGCCAGCGGGTGCTCGCGGAGGTCGGCTTACCGATCTCGGTAGGAGCAGCGCGCACCAAGCATCTGGCCAAGGTGGCCTCGCAAGTCGCCAAGCCCGACGGTCTGGTGGTGGTCGAGCCGGGAGCCGAACGGGCTTTTCTCGACCCCCTTCCTGTCGGACTCATGTGGGGTGTGGGTCCGGTGCGGCTGCAACAGTTGGCAGGTCTGGGCATCCACACAATCGGAGACCTCGGCCGCACCAACTCCTCGGCCATCGAGCACCTGGTGGGGAAGGCTGCCGGAGCGAGACTGAGCGCGCTGGCCATCGATCAGGACCCGCGCCGGATCATGACCTCTGTGCGGGCCGGATCGGTCGGAGCCCAGTCCGCGCTCGGCCGATGCCAGCCGACCCCGGCACTCGTACGAGAAGTCTTGGCGCACTTGGCCGACCGGGTCGCCGTTCGGCTGCGGGCCAAATACCGAGCCGGTCGTACGGTCACGGTTCGAGTCCGCTTCGCCGGGATGCGATCGGTGACCCGATCCCGGACCTTACCGGCGCCGTTGGCCGCCACCCTGACTCTCACCGAGGTGGCCGAGGAGCTTGTCTGGAAGGCGATCGACGATCAGAGCGACGGGACGGTCGAGGTCAGCCTGCTGGCGATTTCAGTGTCCAATCTCGTTGCCCTGCGGGCGATCCAGATTGCTTTGCCGATAGGACCCGACGATCCGGTCAGCCTGGGTTCGCTGGCTGGCTCGGCACGATGGGCGATCGACCTGGCGATGGACCGGGCTCGCGATCGGTTCGGGAAGGACTCGGTCGGCTACCTGCCGGCGGCACTGTCCCGTTCGAGAAGCGTGCCGGACGAGTTCCGCGAACTCGCCGAGCGAGAGGTCTGACCCCCCTCTCGGTATGGCTGGAGGGTGGACCACCGGGTGGGTCGCGAGGCAGGCTGGCCGGCATGACTGACTCAGACCCCAAGGCAGATCTGCACCGCTACCTTCGAGTCGCCCGTGACGCTCTGGTCTGGAAGCTCGAGGGGCTTTCGGAATACGACCTCCGCCGGCCGATGACACCCACCGGCACCAATCTGCTGGGGTTGATCAAACACGTCGCCAGCGTGGTGAGCGGCTACTTCGGCGACACGTTCGGCCGTCCCTTCGAAGAGCCGCTGCCTTGGCTCGCGGATGACGCCGAACCCAACGCCGACATGTGGGCCACCGCCGACGAATCTCGTGAGCAGATCCTCGCCCTGTACGAACGGGTCTGGGCGCATGCCGATGCGACGATCGACACACTGGCGCTGGACGCGATCGGGCACGTGCCGTGGTGGTCCGACAATCACAGCGCGGTGACGCTGCACCGGATCATGGTGCACATGATCGCCGAGACCGATCGGCATGCTGGGCAAGCTGACATCGTCCGCGAATTGATCGACGGGGCCGTCGGCGTACAGCCCGGCAACGACAACATGCCGTCGGGAGACCACGCGTGGTGGGAGACCTATCGAAACCAGCTGGAGCAAGCGGCTCGGGAGTCGGCCCTGCCCCGCCAACGATGAGTTTCGGGTCGGTCTCCAGTCAATAGACAGACAGCCAAGGAGGCGCGATGTCCTGTTCCGTGCTCTACATGTCCATGTCATTGGACGGGTTCATCGCAGGTCCTAACGAGGGGCCTGACAACGGTCTCGGCGACGGAGGGGACCAGCTGCACGAGTGGGCCTTTCCAGGCGCCGAGGGCGGCGACTTCGAGGCAGCCGCCAGGCGGTTGAGAGGTGTGAACCGGCAGGTCTACGACGAGTTCATGTCGACCGGCGCCGTGGTCGCCGGACGTGGGACCTTCGAACCTGCCGGCGGTTGGGGCGGCGACCATCACGACGGGGCGCCTATCTACATCCTCAGCCGCAACCCCGCGCCCGACTGGGCTGCAGATTGGTCACTGGTCCACTACGTGAGTGACCTCGACGCCGCGATGGGGGATGCCAAGCGCGCAGCCGGGGACAAGAACGTGCTGGTTCACGGGGCTGCCATCGCGCAGCGGGCCCTCACCGCAGGGCTGCTCGACGAGATCGAGATCGCTCTGGTCCCAGTCCTGTTCGGGGATGGGCGGCGCCTGTTCGAGCATCTCGGCGTCGTACAACGCCAGCTGGAGCGGATCAGAGTGCTCGAAGGAGACGCTGGAGTCACGCATCTGCGCTATCGCGTCCCGTCGTCGGAGGCCAACAAGAAGCAGCCATGACCACGACAGCAGATGAGGAAGGCTGGATCAGATGGGTGTAGTGGAAATCAGCTTGGCATTGTCGCTCGACGGGTACGTGACCGGCCCGCATCCCACTCCTGAGCAGCCGCTCGGTATCGGCGGTGCAGATGTCATCGGCCCAGGCGGGGAGCGGTGGCTGGTCGAGGAATCCATTGCCGCCGCCGGTGCGGTCGTCGCCGGGCGCCGGACCTACGACATCGTGGACGGTTGGGGCGAGGATCCGCCGTTCAAGATGCCTGCCTTCGTCCCGACTCACAGGCCGCGCGAAGTCAGGACCGCTGGCGCGACCACGTTCACCTTCGTTCCTGATGTCCAGAGCGCCGTTGCGCAAGCGAAGGCGGCCGCCGGCGACAAGAACGTGCTGATCATGGGCGGAGCCAGCACGGCCGACCAAGCCCTGCAACTCGGTCTGGTGGACCAGCTCAACCTCCACATCGAGCCCGTCCTGCTCGGTGGTGGCACCCGGTTGTTCGACGACGTGGGCAGTGACCGGATCATGCTGGAGCGGACCAGACTGATCGAAGGGCCGCGAGCGACGCATGTGCAATACCGCGTCCTGCGATGACTGCCGCTCCCTCTCTCTGTGGGAAGCAGCTCAGCTACGGGGCAGGATGAAGGCGATGGTCGCCCGGTAGATGTGCCGTAGCGACCACGCGGGTAGGTAGCGGTGGCGCTCCTCGTGCCAGACCCGCGCCCTCGGGTGGGGGCTGAGGAGCCGCATTGCGATCGAACGCATGCCCTTGGGCTCGGCGGTGTGGACCTCGATGCGGCACAGGTGCTTGGTATTGAGGTAGCCGTACTGCTGGGGGCTGACCAGCCGGGCCGGCGCGCCGTGGTCAGCGTCGAGTAGGCGACCGTTGAGGCTGTCTGCGATGAGCACGTCATCAGCCAGGGCATCCTCGATCGTCACGACTGACCGCCACCCGTCGAGGCCGCAGAAGACGAGATGGGTGATGGACGCATCCGGCCGAAGAGCCGGTTGGATGAGAGTGCGATACACGGTCGCGAACGAGACCCCTGCCCAACGGAGGCCTCTGGCCGACCAGCCGGCCACGCAGTGAAAGTCCGCGGTGCACTCGGTCCGGGGCATTGTCGCGAGCGCGGTCAATGAAACCTCGAACGCCGCGGGCACCGCTCCGCAGATCTGGATGACCGGGTCGGTTGGGACCTTCGGCGGCGGACTGGAAATGTCCGCCCCGAAGCGTGGGTAGCCGTCGATCAGGCGCTGGCCCGGTGGCAGCGATGACGAGCGCTCGAGGCTGATTCTCCGTCCATACGGCACCGTATGGATGTTAGGGAGGCCAGTTGCACTCTGTCAATACGGTGCCGTATAGATAACCGATGGCCACCCTCCGGACCCCGCGCGGCACGTGGGTCGAGGCAGCACTTCAGGCCCTGGCCGCGGGAGGCCCGGATGCCGTACGGGTCGAGGCGCTGGCCGCGCGACTGGGTGTATCCAAGGGCGGCTTCTACTGGCATTTTGCCGATCGCCAGGCGCTGCTGTCGGAGATGCTCGACTCCTGGGAGAAGGCCATGGTCGACGACGTCATCGCCCGAGTCGAGGCCAAGCCGGCCGACCCCAGAGCAAAGCTGCGGCATCTGTTCGCCCTGGCCCCGTCCGCGGATTTCGCTGTGGAGCTGGCTCTGCGCGACTGGTCGCGCCGCGACAAGGACGTCGGCAAGCGAGTGCGCCAGGTCGACAACCGACGGATGGCCTGGCTGCGGTCATTGTTCGAGCAGTTCTGCGCCGACGAGGAGGATGTCGAGGCTCGCAGCATGCTCGCCTACACCTTGCTCATCGGCAGCTACTTCATCTCGGTACGGCACGAGGACAAGACCCACGCTCAGCTGCTGCAGATTGCCCTTGATCGGCTACTCAGCCCCTCGTGGGCCTGAGCCCGAGTCGTCAGCGCTGAATCGAGCAAGCATCGTGCGGGTGTTCTCGTCCAGCGCAACTGCACTCGGCGAGCTGGACCCAGACCTCGTCGGGTCGAATGCCGCCAGCTGCAACTGGGGATGCCCAGTCAGGTCGCTGGCAGCCAGTCGCCCCAGGATCGGCGCAAGATGAACGGCGCTGTGCGCGACGACCATGTACAGATTCGCCACCCCGGCCAGGCGGCCCACCAGCGGCAGTCCATCTGCAGGGACCGGTCGCACCCCCACCATGGCCGACTCCACCTCGACCCCGGCAAGTGTCGGCACCAGGAGCCGCGCGCGATCCAACAGGCCGCAGGCCAACGCGAGCCGCTGCGCCGGTTTGGCAGCGGCCAGACCAGTGTCGACCGACAATGAATGCAGCATCAGCCGGTCTCCAGTGTGTGGGCGGATGTTGAGGTCCGGGGCCGCCAGGATGGTTCGCAGACCGCTCCGGCACGGCGCAGTGGTGACGACCATCCCGGGAACTCGCCGCACCGGAAGCCGGAGGCCGGCCAGGGCGGCGACATCGGCGGCCTGGGGGCCCGCACAGTTCACGACCACATCCGCGCGGTATCGGCCCCCGCTCGCGGTCTCCACCTCGGTGATCAGGCCCTTTGCGACGCTCATTCCGGTCACGGGGTCTTGTTGGCGCAGGGTGGCACCGTGCTGCTGTGCCCGGTCCAGGAGGACGCGCGCGAAAACGGCTGGCTCGTACCAACTCCCGGCTGTGAAGAAAGCTACCTCGTCGGTGTCGGTAGTCGGTAGGGCCAGCGCGGGTTCGACATCGCAAACCCTCTGCGCCGGGAGCCACTGCGCGGGATATCCCCAATCGGGTAGTCGCTCGACTCGGTCGCGCAGCCGCTGTCGGTCCGATGGCGTGCTTTCCCACTCCAGCGTCGCTGCGGGATGAACCCAGGATGTCTCGCCGGCCTCTTGCTGCAGGGTCAGGTGTTCCCTCGCGCTGGCCAGGCTCAACTCGAAGAGCTCACGCGGGGTCTTGACTCGCGTGATGTCCACGGCGAACGTCGCGGCCGAAGTCCCGGCTGCGGGTTGGCCGGCTTCGAGCACCAGAACCCTGGCTCCGGACGCGGTAAGGCTGTGGGCCACCGAGGCGCCCACGACCCCGGCCCCTACGACGATCGCATCCAGCATGGGTGTCAGTGAACCCCCTAGGCTCCGAAGTCGCCCGCTCTCGCGAGGGATGCTGCTCAGCACAGGTTTAGCGTGCGCTGAGCCCGGGAATCAGGGTTTCCATGAGAGCGATGGTCTACCGAGGTCCGTACAAGGTCCGGGTCGAAGAAAAGGACATCCCGCCCGTCGAGCATCCCAACGACGCGATCGTGCGGGTGGGCATGGCCGCCATCTGTGGCTCGGACCTGCACATCTATCACGGGATGATGCCTGATACCAGGGTCGGTATGACCTTCGGGCACGAGTTCATCGGCGTGGTCGAGGACGTCGGCTCTTCGGTGCAGCACCTCAAACCTGGCGACCGAGTCATGGTGCCGTTCAACATCTTTTGCGGGACATGCTTCTTCTGCGCGAGGGGGCTGTATTCCAACTGCCACAACGTCAACCCCAATGCCACCGCGGTGGGCGGCATCTACGGCTACTCGCACACCTGCGGGGGTTACGACGGCGGGCAGGCGGAGTTCGTGCGGGTGCCCTTCGCTGACGTCGGGCCGACCATCATTCCGGACTGGATGGACGACGAAGACGCCGTGTTGCTGACCGACGCTTGCGCAACCGGCTACTTCGGTGCGCAACTCGGCGACATCGTCGAGGGTGACGTGGTGGTGGTCTTCGGGGCCGGACCGGTTGGATTGTTCGCGGCGAAGTCCGCGTGGTTGATGGGCGCCGGCCGGGTGATCGTCATCGATCACTTGGAGTACCGGCTGGAGAAGGCACGCAGCTTCGCGCACGCCGAGACGTACAACTTCACCGAGTACGACGACATCGTCGTGCACATGAAGAAGATCACCGACCATCTCGGCGCCGACGTGGCCATCGACGCGGTCGGGGCCGAAGCCGACGGAAACCTCCTGCAGCACGTCACCTCGGCCAAGCTCAAGCTGCAGGGCGGGTCACCGATAGCGCTGAACTGGGCGATCGATTCGGTGCGCAAGGGCGGGACCATCTCGGTCATGGGTGCCTACGGGCCGATGTTCAGCGCGGTGAAATTCGGCGACGCCATGAACAAAGGCCTCACCCTGCACATGAACCAGTGCCCGGTGAAGCGCCAATGGCCGCGACTGTTCGAGCACGTACGCAATGGCTACCTCAAGCCGAGCGACATTGTGACCCACCGCATCCCGCTCGAGCACATCGCCGAGGGCTACCACATCTTCTCGGCCAAGCTGGACAACTGCATCAAGCCACTCATCCTCACCAACGGGCATTGAGAAGGGAACGGCGACGATGGCCTACACAGCCGACAAGCCACCTCTGGCGGCGAGCAGCGAGGAACTTCGCAACCGGATCCCCGGTTGGGGCGTGGACCTGGACCGCAAGGATCGGCCCGCCTTTCCGAAACTGCAGTTCGACCTCAGTGCGACTGGCGCACATTGGGACTTTCCCGAGCGGCAGGAAGAGAAGCGGCCTCGTGAGCGGTCGGTGGAGCACAAGTTCCTCACCCCCGTCTTCGGAACCTCTTGCCCGCCACGGGGTCTGTCCGGTGTCATCCGCCGGTATGCGTACAAGAGGTACAGCGAGGCACGCGCCGCCCACTGGCTGCTTCTGCTGGGGGCAGACCGGGTGGATGCAATGGAGAGCCATCTTCGATCCTTCGCCACTCTGCGCCCGGACAACCCGATCACCCAGACCGGCGTGCTGAGCGAATTCACCCGCCATGGCATCTCCTCGCGCGTCGGCCGCAAGCGCACCGACCTGGTGCACCAGCCACTCGACCCGGTCATCGTCGCTGGCCCATGGCTGCTGGCTGGCGCGCTGGCATACGGTGGCGTCAAGAAGCTGACCAGGCTCATGCGGAGCTGACCCGCCGCTTCTAGTCTGTTGTGCGATAGCTCGTGTTATCGCGATGGTTGAGGCGTCATCGTCATATCCCCGAGCGTCGGTCATGTTCAGAACGAGCTTGCCGGCCACTCGGCCCTCCTCCAGTGCCCGATGGGCTTGGGCGACTTCGGCCAGGGGCAGCACGGTGACGTGAGGGTCGAGGTCTCCGGCAGCAAGCCGGTCCAGGAGCGAGGACAGGTCGTCGCGGAAGGCCTCGGGATGCGCAGTGGCGTAGCCGCGTTTCCCGGCGATGACATAGAGCCGCACTGGGGGTCCGGGAGTCACCTTGGCGCGGGCAAGGGCGGGTCCGTGCCGGACGAGCGCGGGAAAGCGTCCGAGACCTTCGTCAACTGCGAAGAAGACGACCCACGAGCCGACACCCGGCCGGGTTGCGCCGGGCTCGGCGTCGCTTCCTGCCCAGCAGGGACTGGTCACGACCACGTCACTTCCCGGTCGGTCGGCTGGCTCACCGGTGCCAGCGTGCCACCGCCGGTGTCGATCTCGACCAGCCAGTTGAGGGGGACCGTCTGCTGCTCGACGCCGTGGCCGATCGGCAGGTCCCAGATGCAGGTGGAGGCGAACTGCTCCGCCCATGTCCGGACGGTGTCGGTCACCTCGTCCGGATCGTCGCACTCCGCGAACTGGCCAATCGCAATCGCGGACACACCCTCGGTGTGTCCACGCCTCTCGACGGCCGTCAGCAGGGTCTTGACGCTGGCGGCGGACTCCCGCACGTCCTCCAGCAGCAGCACCACACCCTCGCTGCCGGGAGGCGCCGCGTCGATCTGAGCGAGCGTGGAGATGGTTCCCCCTCGAAGCTCGCCGCAGGCCGAGGGACCTGCGGCCGACACTCGCGCCGACACCGGACGCACCGGCGGGACGTCACCCATGAGCGAGCGGCGCAGCGACTCGGCCGCGCCGTCGCCGTTCAGGCGGGAGTTCCAGGCGATCTCGGGGGTGTGGAAGCAGGGCACGGATGCGGTGGCGCCCAGCGCCACATGCAGGTGCGCGACGTCGCTGAAGCCGCCGAAGTACTTCGGCTGTGCGTCGAGGACGGCGAGATCGAGCAGCCCGATCAGATCGCCGGCTCCGTGGCCCGCGCGCGTCACGAGGACGGCGTCGCACGTCGGGTCGGCGAGCGCGGTCTGCAGCTCGTGTGCGCGTTCCTGCGGGCTGCGCTGTTCGGCGCCTGCCGCTGCGGCGGCGAGGACATCGACGACCAGGCCCCAGGACTCCAGCATACGGACGCCCAGGGCGAGCCGCTCCGGGTACGGCGGCGAGCAGGGGCTCACCAGGCACACCCGTGACCCGGCCTCGAGTCGTTTGACCGGTCTGCGGCGCCTCTCGTCCGTCATGCCGGAACCACGCGCTGGATGACCCGCTCGAGCGCGCTCACCGTGATCGCCCGGACGGCCAGCCCGCGTGCGCAGGCGGCCGGGCGCTCCGCGGCGGGTTGCGTGATCGCGTCGGCCAACTCCGGCACCAGCGGCGGTCGTTGTCCCCGTGTGCCTTGACGACGACGTGCCGGATCATGCGCGACGCACCCGAACTCTCCTGTTTGCCTACGAGGAGTACGAACCGGCGCGCTCGGCCTCGCTGCGCAGGATGCAGAACTCGTTCCCCTCGGGATCGGCAAGCACCACCCAGCCGGAGCCGTCCGGGCGACGAAGGTCATCGACAGCGCGGGCCCCCAGTCCCAGAAGGCGGTCCAACTCCTCATCGCGGGTTCCTTCGGCCGGCACCAGGTCGAGATGCAGGCGGTTCTTGACCTGTTTGGCCTCCGGCACCTCGATGAACAGCAGCCGCTGCGCTCCGTCGGCGGAGTAGATCATGCACTCCTCGTCACCAGGCTCGTTCGGGTCGTCGGGATCCTCGCGGAATCCGAGCACCGCGCCCCAGAAGACCCCCATGGCATAGGCATCGAGACTGTCGAAGGTCGTGTGCGAAATGAGAGCGGTCATGCCGGTCACCATGGGCCACCCGGGGCATCGTGTCCACGTAGTTTCAGGCGGGTTGACCAGGCGCTGTGCAACGCGTCGTCACTCGTGGTCAGTCGTCGTAGGTCGCGTGCCGGAAACCGGAGGCAGCGAGAGCGACTGCTGTCACCGCGATGCCGACGACACCGAACCAGAGCGCGAACCGGGCGGCCACTGCGTCGGCGAGGACCCCACCCAAAGGCGCGCCGACGACGATGGCCGCCCGGTTGAGCGATCGCATCGTGGCGTTCATCCGACCCTGGAGCCGGTCCGGGGTGACCGTCTGGCGGTAGGAGAGCTCGATCGGACCTTCGGCACCCAGACCCAGTCCGAAGAGGAACTGTCCCAGGCCGGCCACCGCAATCACCCCGGCGGCACCGAGATCATCCATGGCCGGGGTGATGGCAACGACGGCAAACCCCGCCGCCTCGAGCAGGCGCGAACCGACAACCGTTCTGATGATCCCCAGCCGACGGTCGAGCCAGCCCGACAGACTGCTCCCGAGCAATCCGCCCAGGCCGGCCATCGACAGGGTGATGCCCAGCCCGCCGGGGCCGATCTCCAGCTCACGCAACGCGAACGGTATGTAGACAGTGCCCAGGACGGCGTTGAAGAGGAACCAGGCGTGCGTACCAAGGGCGAGTGGCCGCAAACCTGGATGGCGATAGACCCATCGGAGCCCCTCCCGCAGGTCGGTCAGCACCGAGGAAGCACCCTGGCGGGACCGCTGCGGAGCCGGGTCATCGAGCGGGGTCAACGCGATCAGCACGCCGGAAATCAGGTACGAGACACAGTCGGCCAGGACGGCAAGAGGTGCTCCTAGCCAGGCGACCAGACCTCCGGCGAGAACCGGACCTGAGGTTTGCGCGACGGCGTTGCTCTGCTCGAGGGCAGCGTTGGCTCGCGGCAGGGCCGTTCGCGGGAGCAGCCGCGGCAGGAAGGACTGGTGCGCGGCGTCATTACAGACCGACAGCAAGCCGAAGATTGCCATCAGTCCGGCGAGCACGACAACGGAAAGGTTCTGCGTGAGGGCCAGCACCGGGACGGCTGCAAGCACGAGAGCGCGCGCCAGGTCGGTGCTCACCAGCAGCGGCTTGCGCCGTACCCGGTCGGCCAGCACACCGACCAACAGGCCGACGACGAGATAGGGCGCCCAACGTGCGGCGTTGACCAAGCCCACGTCGGCGGCCGAACCGTCCAGGTCGACTACCACGAGGACGCCGATCGCCACAGTCGTGATGTAGCTGCCGAAGTCGGAAATCGTCGAGGCGGCCCAGAATCGTCGGAACCCGGGATGACGTCGCAGGTGGGGCGGCTCGACTGTCAGCCCGCGGACACTGTTGTGGTCAGCAGTTGGCCCAGGTCATCCAGTGCCCCCGGGATGAGGCGGTAGTAGGCCCAGCGCCCCCGTTGCTCACGTTCGAGCAGTCCGGCATCGACCAGGATCTTCAGATGGTGCGAGACCGTGGGCTGGGAGAGTCGCACCGGATCAGTCAGGTCGCACACGCATGCCTCGCCTCCCTCGTGGGCCGCAACGAGAGACAGCAGCCGCAGGCGCGTTGGCTCTGCGATCGCCTTGAGCATGTTGGCCAAGTAGTCGGCCTGCTCCGGGCCAAGAACCTGCCCGGTGGCCGGCGAGCAGCAGGCTACGACGTCCTGCAACGCCGACGATGGTGCCGCGCCGCTGGTCGTGACCATGCAGCCAGCATGCCACACATTGACAGGCGTCGATATGACGGGCATAGTCGCAACACATTGACAGGTATCAATGAATGGAGCGGTGAGACGATGTCAAGCCAAACGATGTCAGACAAGGACGAACTACGAGAGCACGTCCGCGAGCGCTACGCCAGCGCCGCCATGGCGGTCAGCAGCGGGCAGCCGGCCGAGTGCTGTAGCCCGTCCACCGACGAGCAATCCTCATGCTGCGCAGGGGACACCGCGATCTCTTCTGCCACCGCAGAGGCGCTCGGCGAACTCGAGCCGTCCTTCGGAGCCGGGCTGTATTCCGCTGCAGAGCAGGACGAGTTGCCCGCCGAGGCGGTCGCGGCGAGCTTGGGCTGTGGCAATCCGATAGCGGTTGCAGACCTGCACCCGGGTGAGCGCGTGCTCGACCTCGGATCCGGCGGTGGCATCGACGTTCTGCTCTCGGCGCGTCGGGTCGGAAGCACCGGATTCGCCTATGGCGTGGACATGACCGACGAGATGCTCGCCCTGGCCAGGGCCAATGCGGCCAAGGCGGGAACGGACAACGTGGAGTTCCTCAAGGGCACCATCGAGGACATCCCCCTGCCTGACGGCGCCGTCGACGTGGTGATCTCAAACTGTGTGATCAACCTGTCCACGGACAAGCCGGCGGTGATCGCCGAGATGTTCCGGGTGCTGACGCCGGGTGGACGGATCGGCATTTCCGACGTCGTCGCCGCCGATGACGTCAGCCCAGCCGAGCGCGCCGAGCGCGGGTCGTACGTGGGTTGCATCGCGGGCGCAATGAGTCGCAGTGAGTATCTCGACGGCCTCGCTGCTGCCGGGTTCACCGAGCCCACAGTTGAGTTCACCCACGAAGCCGTTCCTGGCATGCACGGCGCCATCGTCCGCGCCGTCAAACCCGCCTGATGGGGGCCCGCACCGACACCGAATCCCGCCGGGGCTGATTGTGACCGTCGACGCCAGTGGCTCGGAACCGCGGATGGTGGTCGGCCGGCTGTCGCGCCTTGACCGTCTCCTACCGGCCTGGATCGGCCTGGCGATGGTCGCCGGTCTCCTGCTCGGCCGGCTCTTGCCTGGGCTCAACAGCGCACTGGAGGCGGTCACGTTAGGTGGCATCTCGCTGCCGATCGCCCTCGGATTGCTGGTCATGATGTATCCGGTGCTGGCAAAAGTGCGTTACGACCGGCTCGACTCCGTCACAGGGGACCGTCGGCTGCTGGCCTCCTCGCTGGTCCTCAACTGGGTACTCGGCCCGGCATTGATGTTCGCACTCGCGTGGATCTTCTTGGCCGACCAACCCGAGTACCGCACGGGTCTGATCATCGTTGGGCTCGCCCGATGCATTGCCATGGTCATCATCTGGAATGACCTCGCGTGTGGTGACCGAGAAGCTGCCGCCGTCCTGGTCGCCCTCAACTCGGTATTCCAGGTGTTCGCATTCGGCCTGCTCGGTTGGTTCTACCTCGACGTGTTGCCTGGCTGGCTCGGGCTGGCCGGCGCCGGGGTGCAGGTATCGGGCTGGGACATCGCCCGAAATGTGCTCATCTTCCTCGGCATCCCCTTGCTGGCCGGCTACCTCACGCGCCGCCTCGGCGAACGCACCAAAGGCCGGACCTGGTACGAGGCAACGTTTTTGCCGAGGATCGGACCGGTGGCACTGTACGGGCTGCTCTTCACGATCGTCGTCCTGTTCGCCCTGCAAGGCGACGCGATCACCTCACAACCGTGGGATGTGGCCAGGATCGCTCTCCCGCTGCTGGCCTACTTCGCCATCATGTGGACCGGTTCCTATGCCTTGGGGCGCACCATCGGCCTCGGCTATGAACGTACGACCACGCTGGCTTTCACCGCCGCCGGCAACAACTTCGAGCTCGCCATCGCGGTGGCCATTGCAACCTTCGGTGTCACTTCTGGCCAAGCGCTGGCGGGTGTCGTCGGTCCACTGATCGAAGTCCCCGTGCTGGTCGCGCTCGTCTATGTCAGCCTGGCCCTGCGCCGACGCCTCTTCCGCACCACCAAGCCGCCTGCTCAGACCACGTCGAGGTCGCTTCCAACGGAGACAGCAGATGACACGAACCGTGGCTGACACCCCCGTCGTCCTCTTTGTTTGTGTCCACAACGCCGGCCGGTCACAGATGGCCGCTGCGTATCTCGCAGACCTCGCTGGCGACCGCGTCGACGTGTACTCCGCCGGCAGCCAGCCTGCGGACCAGATCAATCCGGTCGCGATCCGGGCGATGGCCGAGGAGGGCATCGACATCACCGCGGCGACGCCCAAGATCCTGACCACCGACACGGTCAGCAGCGCCGATGTCGTCATCACCATGGGCTGCGGGGACAGCTGTCCCATCTTTCCCGGGAAGCGTTACCAGGATTGGGATCTCGCCGATCCCGCCGGAGGCGACATCGAGGCGGTACGCGTGATCCGCGACGAGATACGCACTCGTGTTCAGAAGCTGGTCGTCGCGTTGCTGCCCGGTTGAGATGAGCTCGGTTTCGTGCCGATGACAACAGTGGCGTCGTGCTCGGCCGAACTCGCCACGCGGGCGATCAGCCCGTGACCGGCGACGATCGCCGCGGTCGGGGGCGCCTGGAGGGCACTGGACTCGACCAGCAATGATCCGCCGGGGACCAGCCAGAGCGGCGCGCCCGCGATCACCCGCCGCACGACGTCGAGCCCGTCCTGTCCTCCGTCGAGGGCCACCGGCGGCTCGTATGTGCGTGCCTCAGGGGGCATCAGCGCGATGGCCTCGCTCGGTACGTACGGTGCGTTGGCGACAAGCACGTCGACGTGACCCCGCAGGCCCGCGGGCAACGGTTGGTAGAGGTCGCCGACGTAGGCCCGGCCGCCGGCGGGACGGATGTTGCCGCGTGCGCATCGGACCGCGGTGGGATCGATGTCGACGGCGAACAACTCAATCCGCTCCAGCGATGCTGCCAGCGCAGCCCCGATTGCGCCTGACCCACAGCACAGGTCCACGACGACCTGACGCTCCGACCCCATACCGTTGCTCACCGAGGTGGGCTTCTGTCGCGCAAGAACGACCGCCTGATCGACAAGGAATTCGGTGCGACGCCGGGGTACGAAGACTCCTGGCTGAACCACAATCCGCAGACCGCAGAACTCCGCCCATCCCAGGACGTGCTCCAGGGGTAGCCCAGCGATCCGCCGGTTCACCAGCTCGTCAAGATCGTCCGGGGTCATCGCCTGCGCCGTGAGTAACCGGGCTTCCTCCTCGGCGAAGACGCAGCC
>Ga0190275_10001108_pt1 | contig 20660 bp, 19 predicted proteins | sample Popmic550T_FD_133745 | JGI IMG/M metagenome (GOLD analysis project Ga0190275, IMG submission 133745) | Populus adjacent soil microbial communities from riparian zone of Yellowstone River, Montana, USA - 550 T | ecosystem: Environmental > Terrestrial > Soil > Riparian zone > Trees stand | place...
ACCGTCGCGGGCACGCTGTGCCACGCCGGCACCGGGCTCACCGCGTCGGAAGCGACCGCGCGGCTGGGCTTGCAGGTCGACGGCTCGGAGATCGCGGGTGCGCTCGCCAACGACTCGCTGGCCGAGGGTGATCTCGCCGCCGGCCACTACGATGCGGCGTATATCGAGGTGCATCTCGTCGACTGGAGCGAGCCGTCGCTGAGCGTGCTGCTCGCGAAGGGCGTGCTCGGCGAGGTGCGGCGCGAGGGCAAGGCCTTCTCGGCGGAATTCCGCTCGCTCGCGCATCGCCTCAACGAGGAGAGCGGGCGGCTCTACACCGCGACCTGCGCAGCCGATCTCGGCGATGCGCAGTGCGCGATCGATCTCACCGCTCCGGCGTTTCGCGGCAGCGGCACGGTGGCGGCGCTCGCCGGCGCCTCGGCGTTTCACGCCTCAGGCCTGGGTGCATTTGCCGATGGGTGGTTCACCGGAGGCAAGCTCGCGTTCACCGGCGGCGCCAACGCCGGCTTTGCCGTCGAGGTGAAGACCCATCGCGTCGCGCTCGATGGCGTGCTGATCGAGCTGTGGCAGCGCCCGGGCGAGCCGCTCGCGCCGGGCGATGCCTTCACGGTCACCGCGGGCTGCGACAAGCGCTTTGCAACCTGCCGCGACCGCTTTGCCAACGCGGTCAACTTCCGCGGCTTCCCGCACATCCCGGGCAACGATTTCGTTATCGCGTATCCGGTGCCGGGGAAGGCGACGCCCTGACCATGCACAGTCCGTAGTGCGGCCACGCTTCGCTTTGCCCGCCCAATAAACACAGAGCATCCACATGTCCTACATCCACCCCGCCGCACTTGCGGCGCGGCGCCAATATTGGACGCGTCATGACGCCTGGCGCTTCGCCGCACCCGGAACGCCCGAAGCGAAGGTGCCGGGCTGGCTCGACCCCTCGGCGACGCGCGTGCGCCTGCAGGAGGCGCAGGACGAGGAAGCGCGGGCTGTGTTTGAGGCGGAAGTAGCGCAGCTCCGCGCAAGCCACGAGCGCGTGAAGCAAGAGCTTGCCGAGGTCAAGTACGAGCTGGCTTGGCGTCGGATGTGCCGCAAGTACGGCTACACGCCCACGAAGCAATTGGAACTCAAGTACCCAGGGCAAGATCGGACCGAGAATGGCAGGTTCACGTTCGGAAAAATGCCGAAGCCGGAATCGCAGCCGATCCTGGCTCGCCTCCCGGCACCCCGACCTTTGCGCGCGCCGGTTGTAGCGCCGCCGCCGAAAGGGCTCGAAACTCAGTTGCTCTTCTACAACGCGCTCTCGGACGGCAGCACGTCGGAGAGGCGGGCAGTCCTGGAGTTCAATGCGCGCGGGTTTGAGCCAGGGGCTATCGCCGAAAAGCCTGCTGTTCATCTCGGGGTCCTGACGCGTGATCAGGTTAGTGAAGCATGTCCACGCTATTGGGAGGTTCAAAGCATCACGAACCAGGCTGCCGATTTGCACAGTCCGGGCGCGTATCCAACGAAGCAGGAGCGGGGCACGGCCATCCATACGTGGATCAGGGATGAGATCAACGGGCCTCGCGATCCGGACTTCAAGGCGGAGCGGTCATTTATCAAATCCAAAGAAGCAGGCTACGGCGACAAAGGATCGATAAGAGTTGACGTCAATGAAAATCGACACAACGGCACTGTATGCATCTATGACGTCAAGACTGGCGATACCGGCCTCAGCTTCGCCCGGATGCGAGAGCTGGCGAGCCACGTGGGCACATCTTATCCCGGAACCACTCGCATTATCGTAACCGAAGTCAGACCATATCGATGACAACAGCGGCAGAAGTGAAGAGGATGGTCCGCCCTTTGCTTGAGCGCAACGCCGACCTCGCGCTCGTGGGGCGAATGATTTACGTAGAGCCGGTTCACCACTTTGCACGGGCCGTTTTGATCGGCCGCACTTCAAGTGCCAACCGCTTCAGCCCGCGATGGACGGTTATCCATCTCTTCGAAGTGCGCAGAATCTTCACATTGAGCTGGGGTGACCATCTCGACGAGCTGCTCCCGGGGTTGCATGGATTCAACTGGCCGACAGACGCGTTAGGCATTGGCGAAGGACTTTGTCAGGCGATCGAGAAGCAGGCGCTTCCCTGGCTCCGGGCCATGTCAACGCTAGAGCTATTTCTTGCGTTCGTGTCGCAGAATCTCTTTCGCCATCATTTGTATGACAAAGGGAGTGCCGAGGCCATTGTCCGTGTTGCTCAAGGGCATCTTGGGGCCGCTCGAGAGATTTGCCAGAAGAACCTGGTAAATTGGTCCGTGGACGACCCCCATTATGATGACGAGGATCGCGCAAAGTTTCGGAGATTACTCGAATTATCCGCTCTCCTTGAGAAGGACGATCGTGCCGGCCTCGCGCGCCTCCTGCATTCCTGGGAAGCCGAGACGGTGAAGAACTTCAAGATCGAGCATCTGTGGGAGCCGACGCCGTTCCCGCTTGAACTCCAGTTGGCGAAATAATCACCGCCAGAGCTGTCCGCTCTCGACAAACTCAAAGCTTCATCATGCCCACCCGCACCCGCCTCATCGCGGAGGCGCGCGCCTGGATTGGCACGCCCTACCGCCATCAAGGCTCGCTCAAGGGCGTGGGCTGCGATTGCCTCGGTCTCGTACGCGGGGTGTGGCGCGCGGTGAATGGCCGCGAGCCGGAGGCGACGCCCGCCTACACGCCGGACTGGGCGGAAGCCTCCGGCGCTGAGTCGCTGGCCGAGGCCGCGCGGCGGCATCTGATCGAACTCGATGACCCGCGCACCTTCGCGCCGGGCGACGTGCTGCTGTTTCGCTACAGCAACCGCTATCCGGCCAAGCACGCCGCGATCGCGACGGCACCCGACCTGATGGTGCACGCGCATGACGGCGCCTGCGTTGCCGAGGTCGCGATTGCGTCGTGGTGGCGCAGGCGATTGGCTTTTGCCTTCAGTTTTCCCCGCGTGACCGAATAACGCTTGCCCCTCATCCGCCTCGCTCCGCTCGGCACCTTCTCCCCGCAGGCGGGGAGAAGGAAGAAGGTGTCCCATGGCCGCACTCGTCCTCTCCGTCGCAGGTTCGGCGATCGGCGGCAGCCTGTTCGGCCCGGCCGGCGCGATCGCGGGCCGGCTCGTCGGCGCGATCGGCGGCAACCTGATCGATCGCGCGCTGTTCGGCGGCAGCGAACGCCAGCTCGAAGGTCCGCGCCTTGCCGATCTCGACGTGATGGCCTCGACCGAGGGTGCGCCGATCCCGCGCGTCTACGGCCGTGCGCGCCTCGCCGGCCAGGTGATCTGGGCGACCAGGCTCGATGAAGCCGTCTCGACGCAGAGCGACACCGACGGCGGCGGCAAGGGTTCGCCGCAGGCGACGACCAGCACGACCGCCTACAGCTACTTCGCGAACTTCGCTGTGGGCTTGAGCGAAGGGCCGATCGGCCGCGTCGGGCGCATCTGGGCCGACGGCAAGCTGCTCGATCTCGCCGGCCTCAACTACCGCATTTACACCGGCAGCGAGTCACAAACGCCCGACCCACTGATCGTCGCGCGCGAGGGCGCCGGTCATGCGCCGGCCTATCGCGGGCTTGCCTACATCGTGTTCGAGCGGATGCCGCTCGCCGACTTCGGCAATCGCATTCCGCAGCTTTCCTTCGAGATCGTGCGCCCGATCGGGCGGCTCGAGAAAATGGTGCGTGCCGTCACGCTGATCCCCGGCACAACCGAGTTCGGCTACGAGATGGGGACCATCATTCGGGTGTTCGGCCCCGGACAGTTCGGGGTCGAGAACCGTCATGCGGCGCATGCGGTGTCCGATGTTCAGGCGGCGCTCGACGACTTGCAGGCCGCATGCCCGAATCTCGAACGCGTCGCGATCGTGGTCGCATGGTTCGGCGGCGACCTGCGCGCGCAGCATTTCACCCTCACGCCCAAGGTCGATTCCGCGATCAAGCAGACGTTCCCGGAGAGCTGGGAGGTCGCCGGCATCACACGCAACGTCGCGCCCGTCGTCTCGACGGTCGGCGGGCGGCCTGCGTTCGGCGGCACGCCGTCGGACCAGAGCGTGACGCACCTGATCCAGGAGCTCAACGCGCGCAGTCTCAAGGTCACGCTCTATCCGTTCGTGATGATGGACATTCCGGCGGGGAACGGCCTCGCCGATCCGTACACCGGCGCCGCATCGCAGCCGGCCTATCCGTGGCGCGGGCGCATCACCTGCGATCCCGCGCCGGGGCAGCCTGGTTCGCCGGACGGCACCGGCGCGGCCGCGGCGCAAATCGATGTGTTCTTCGGCGCCGGCGATCCCGACGCGTGGGGCTACCGCCGCATGGTGCTGCATTACGCGCAGCTCGCCGCGGATGCGGGCGGCGTCGACGCGTTCCTCATCGGCTCGGAGCTGCGCGGGGTGACGCGCGTGCGCTCGGCGAGCGGGGTCTATCCGGCGGTCACGCGGCTCGCCGAGTTGGCCGCCGACGTGAAGGCAATCCTTGGCTCGGGCACGATCGTCACCTACGGCGCGGACTGGACCGAGTACGGCGCGCATGTTGTCGATCCGGGCGCGAACGAAGTTCGATTTCCGCTCGATACGTTGTGGGCCTCATCGTCGATCGACGTCGTCGGCATCGACTATTACGCACCGCTCGCGGACTGGCGCGACGGCGCCGGGCATCTCGACAAGCAGGTCGCGCAGTCGACCTACGAGCTCGACTATCTCGCCGGCAATCTGCGCGGCGGCGATGCCTATGATTGGTACTACGCGAGCGATGCGGCACGGGCGCGCAAACGCGCACGCCGATCACCGACGGTCTCGGCAAGCCGTGGGTGTTTCGCGTCAAGGATATCTGGAACTGGTGGAGCAACCCGCATTACGAGCGCGTCGGCGGAGCCGAGCTTGGCGCGCCGACGGCTTGGACGCCGCAGAGCAAGCCGATCTGGCTCACCGAGATTGGCTGTCCGGCGGTCGACAAGGGGGCGAACCAGCCAAGCGTGTTTCCGGATCCGAAGTCCTCGGAATCAGGATTGCCGTATTTCTCGACCGGCAAGCGCGATGACCTGATCCAGCGCCGCATGCTGGAAGCCGCGCTGCAAACCTTCGACCCCGCGCACGGCGCGACGCTGACCAACAATCCCGTGTCGTCCGTGTACGGCGGCCGGATGGTTGAGCTGTCGGCGATCCATCTGTGGACCTGGGACGCGCGGCCCTATCCGCTGTTTCCGGCAGCGACCGACGCCTGGAGCGACGGGCCGAACTGGGAGACCGGGCACTGGCTCACCGGCCGGCTTGGCGGTGCGCCGCTCGATGCGCTGGTTGGCGCGATCCTCGATGATGCCGGCGTCGGAGATTGCGATGTCGCCTCGCTCGGCGAGGGGCCGGACGGCTACGTCATCGACCGGCCGATGTCGCCGCGCGCCGCGATCGAGCCGCTGACACTCGCCTATGCGTTCGACGCGAGCGAGGAGGGGAGCGTCATCCGGTTTCGCCTGCGTGGCGGTACGCCCGTTACCGCATTGACCGAAGACGATCTCGTGCTGCCGGACGATGCCGCGCCGCTGCGGCTCACCCGCGCGCAGGAAACCGAGCTGCCGCGCGAGGTCTCCATCGCCTACACCGATTCCGAAACCGACTATCGCCGCGCCGCGGTCGCGTCACGCCGCCTCGTCGGCGGCGCCGCGCGCGTCTCGCATGCCGACCTCGCCGTCGTCACCAATGACGCCGCGATGGAACGGCGCGCCGATATCTGGCTGCAAGACGTCTGGGCGGGCCGCGAGCGCGCGGACTTCGCGCTCCCGCCGAGCAGACTTGCGCTCACGCCGGGCGACGTCATTACGCTCGATGCGGGCGGGCGCGAGCACACGCTCGAACTGCGTGAGATCGTCGATACCGAGCAGCGCCGCATCGGGGCGCGCACGATCGATGCCGAGGTGTTCACGTTGCCCACCGAGCCGCCGCGCCGGCCGCCGCCGGCGCCGCCGGTGCCGCTGGGGCCCGCGCAGGTGACCGTCCTCGAACTGCCCACATTGCCGGGGGACGATCCGCCCGTGCTCGCGCATTTGGCCGTGTTCGCCAATCCCTGGCCGGGTGCGATGACGGTTTGGCGCTCGCTCGACGATGGCGCGAGTTATCAGCCATTCGCGACCGTCGCGGCGCCGGCCGTGATAGGCGAGACATTGGACGATCTGGCGTCAGGACCGACCAGCCGCTGGGACAAGGTCGCAACCGCACGCGTCAAACTCTCCGGCGGCGCGCTCGCGTCGGCGTCCGATCTGCGTGTGCTCAGCGGCGCGAATGCCGCGGGGGTGCAGCGGCCTGACGGCGCCTGGGAAATCCTGCAATTCGCCAACGCCGTGCTCGTCGGCGAGCGCGCCTATCAGCTCTCGCGGCTGTTGCGCGGCGAGCTTGGCAGCGAGCGCGCCATCGGTGCGCCGCTCGTCGCCGGTGCTCCATTCGTGCTGCTCGGCCAGCGCATCGTGCCGCTGGCGCGCGGGCTCGACATGGTCGGGCGGCGGACGCGTTTCCGTGTGGTTGCGGCGAGCCGCGACCACGGCGATCCGAGCGCAGTCGAGATCGTGCTGCGGCCGCCAACGCTGGCATTCCAGCCGCTCGCGCCGGTGCACCTGAAGGCGCGGCGCGAGACCGGCGGCGTGCGCTTCTCGTGGCGCCCGCGCAGGCGCGGACTTGCCGGCGTCAGCTTCGCGGTGCGCCCGGATCTCGGCGAGGCGAGCGAAGCCTACGAGCTGGAAATTCTGTCAGGCGCGTCCGTGCTGCGCACGCTCTCCGCGACCGCGCCGTCGACACTCTACGCCGCAAGCGACGAGTCGCTCGATTTCGGCAGCGCGCAATCGAGCTTCGACGTGCGCCTCTACCAGATCTCCGCCGCCGTCGGCCGCGGGATTCCAGCTACCGCCACTCTCACGCCGTAGGTTCACATGAGCGCATCAGCCAACCTTGCGCTGCCTTTCATCGAAGGCGGCGAGCTTCTCCCTGACGTGACGCTGAACGAAACGCTGCGCCTGATCGACACGCTGGTGCAGCTCGCGATCGTCGACCGCGATCTCAACGCGCCGCCCGGCTCACCGGCCGAAGGCCAACGCTGGATCGTGAAGGCAAGCCCGAGCCCGACCGGCGCCTGGGCAGGCCATGGCAATCACGTGGCGGCCTGGCAGGACGGCGGCTGGGTGTTCTGCGTGCCGCAAGCCGGCTGGTTCGCCTATGTGATCGACGAGAGCGCGCTCGTCGCATGGAACGGCACCGCGTGGGTCAGCGCGCTCGCGATGCTGTCGGCTTTTCAGAACCTCGCATTGCTCGGCGTCGGTACCACGGCGGATTCCACAAATCCCCTCAGCGCGAAGCTCAACAATGCGCTGTGGGTGGCGAAGACCGTCGCGGAAGGCGGCGACGGCCACCTGCGCTACAAGCTGAGCAAGGAGAGCGCCGCCAAGACGCTCTCGCTGCTGTTCCAGGACAATTTTTCCGGCCGGGCCGAGATCGGCCTCACCGGCGACGATGATTTTCACTTCAAGGTCTCGGCCGATGGCTCGATCTGGCTCGACGCGATCACGATCGATCGCGCGACGGCCAAGATTGCCGCCAATCAGGGCTTCACCAATCCGACCACGACACGCGCGCAGCTCTACGCGGCGCCATTCGATGCCCTCGCCTTCAACGGCATGCAGCTCGACGGCAGTGGCGATGTCGCGCAGACCAACGGGACAACGCAGCTTACGCTGGCGAACGACACCGAGACCTACGTCACCGACATGTTTCTCGCGGGCTACAAGAATGCCGGTGCTGTGGTCAAAGCGCGCCAGCTTGGCGCGGGCTCGTTCCCGGCTTCGCTGTCCGGCTACGCCAATGCCGTCGAACTGAAGGCGACCACTGCGCTCGCATCGCTCGCGAATGGCGACTATGCAAAGCACATTGCGCTGATCGAGGGCTATCGTGTCGCCCGGCTCGGATGGGGCGCGTCGGGCGCGCAATCTCTGGCCTATGCGTTCCAATACTACAGCCCGCGCTCCGCCACGATCTTCGTCAAGCTCAGCAATAGCGACCGCAGCCGCTGCTATTACGACGAGAAGGCCGTGCTGACCGGATGGAATTGGGTCACCGCGTCGGTTGCTGGCGACACATCGGGAACGTGGGACAAGACGACGGGCATCGGCTTGCGCCTCGAAGTGTTCAGTGGCGGCAAGGCCGCGTCCCCTGCGACGGCGGGATCCTGGGGTTCGACCAACACGACCGCCACAACGGGATCGACGCAGAACAACTTGAGCAGCACCAACGATGCCGCGCTCGTAACAGGGCTCATCGTTCTGCCCGGTATCGAGCTTCCGCTGCCCTCACGCGCACCGCTCATCCTGCGACCGTACGGCGAAGAGCTGCAGTCTTGCATGCGCTACCTCGAGACGATCGACGGGTCTGACGGAAGTCCGCTGGCGTCCGGCTTCGCAGAGAATGCCGATCATTTGTACGGCATCGTTCCGTTCTAGGTTCGCAAACGCGCGACGCCGACCGTCACAGTTCCCGCAGCCGCCAATTTTCGCTCGAACGCCGGCTTCGCCCAAATCAACGGCCTCGCGGCCGCGGATGCGGCGGGTGCGACGACCGGATTCTTCAAGCTCCATTTCAGGAAGGATGGAGCTTGGGCGGCGGCTGGCTGCTACGAGATGCAATGGGCCGCCAGCGCGTCGATCAAGGCATCCGCGCAACTATGAGCTGGTAGCAGACGCGGGCATAGCGCCCGCGCTGAAGCTTTCCGCACCATCGAGATGGCAATGCGAACCTTTCTCGCCGCGCTGGCGCTTGCCGGCGGCTTGATCATATCGGCCGGCCACGCCCGCGAAGGCGCGATTCACCTCGCGCAAATGGCGCGCGATGTCACCGATGCGGTGCGCAAGCAGCGCGCCGAACGGCGCGCCCGCCCGCAACAGAATCAACGATCAACCGAAGAGACCAAGCGATGAGCGCAGATTGCTACGCCGAGTCGATCCGCTGCCTGCTCGCGAGCGAGGGCGGCTACGTCAACCATCCCTCGGATCCGGGCGGCCCGACCAATTTCGGGATCACTCTTGCGGATTACCGCCGCTACGTGCAGCCGGACGCGACGGCCGCCGACGTGCGCTCCATGAAGGTCGAAGAGGCAAAGGCGATCTATCGTGAAAAATACTGGCGCGCGATGCGTTGCGACGACCTGCCGGCTGGAGTCGACTACTGCGTATTCGACTATGCGGTGAATTCCGGCACGGGCCGCGTGCCCAAAGTGCTGCAGCGCGTGCTCGGTCTCGCCGTCACCGGCCGCATGGATGACGCAACGGTGGCTGCCGCCGGGGAACGCGAGGCGCGCGCGCTGATCCAGGTCATCTGCGACGAGCGGCTGCGGTTTCTTCAGGCACTCAGGACCTGGCCGGTGTTCGGCAAGGGATGGAGCAGGCGCGTCGGCGAGGTGCGTGCCGTTGCGCTGACGTTTGCCGACAAGTCGGCGGGGCGTGTGTTGCAGCGTCCGGCAACACCGACGCGCGGCAAGGGCGTCGTGCCGATCAACGACGCGGCCCGCAAGAGCACGGCCGGCGGTGCGATCGCTTCCGGCGGAATCGCCGCGCAGCAATCAGCGGAAAATGGCGCCGACTGGATCGTCGTCGTCATCATCGTGGCTATCGCGCTTGCCCTCGCGGGCGGCGCCTGGGCTTTCTGGCGCTGGCGCCAGAAGCGCCGGCAGGAAGCGCCCGCGTAACGCGGCAGACATCCAGGCATCAGCATCAAGAGAAGGACACGGACATGGATTGGAAAGACGTCGCCGCCAAGATTGTCAGTCTCGGGGCACCGATGCTCGGCAGCGCGCTTGGCGGGCCGCTCGGCGGGATGGCCGGCAAGGTGTTGGCCGATGCCTTCGGCGCGGCCGCCGCCACCCCCGAGGCGGTGCACGCTGCCATCAGCGACAAGGGTGCCGACCTGAAGATCGCCGCGGAGGCCGCGCAAAAGGCGGAAACCGAATGGATGTCGGCGCTTGCCGAAATCGGCAAGCAGCAGGTGAGTGAAGTCGGCCAGACGATGCGGACGGAGGCGGCGAGCGAAGATCTGCTGCAGCGCTGGTGGCGTCCGCTCTACGCGCTCGAGCTGTCGCTGATTGAGTGTCCGGCTTTCACGCTCACACTGCTGCACGCGCTGTGGAACGGGCACGAGGCCGGCATCAATGGGCTGGTGAACCTGTCCGGCCTGCTGATGACCTATTTCGGCGCACGCTTCGGTGTGCTCGGTGTCTATGTCAGCGGCCGCACCCGCGAAAAGCAGACCGCGGTCACCGGCGAGGATGCGCCGTCCGTTGTCGGCGCCGTCGTGAAGGCGGTCGCGCGCAGACGATAAAATAAAAAGGCGCGGTGCCGGTGCACCGCGCCTTAGGAGGCCACGAACGCCAACTGCTTTTTGCTGTTACTTCTTGCTCTGTTCTCTCATCTGGCCAGTCCGGCCGGGTCCTTTGCCGTGCGGGTCTCCTGACCCAATCCCTTGGTCTTGGTCGGGCCGTCGCAGGGGAACGCGGTATTTGCTGGCAAGTTCCGTTCAAGAAGGTGCCCCCGCGTGCCTCTTTTCGCGGTTCCATCCCGCCTCTATACCCGGCGCGGTTTCCGCGGAGAGTTCCATGGACGTGCGCGATGCGGTTGAGAGCCGCTATTCCTGCCGGGCGTTTCTCTCAACACCGGTTTCGATCGAGACCGTCAAAGACATATTGAATCGTGCCGCACGCGCACCCTCCGGCGGCAACCTTCAGCCGTGGCTCGTCCACGTGCTCGCAGGCGAACGTCTCGAGGCCTTGAAGGATCAGCTCCGCCCACGCTTCGCCAAGGAGCTGCCGCGCGGGGAGGGTGCCGAGTATCAGGTCTATCCGCCGGACCTGAAGGAGCCGTACTACTCCCGCCGCTCCCGCGTCGGCGAGCAGCTCTATGCTTCGATCGGCGTTCCCCGCGAAGACCGTCCCGCCCGCTATCGCCAGTTCGGCCGCAACTATCTCTTCTATGATGCGCCGGTCGGGATGTTCGTCTGCGTCGACCGGATCATGGGCGCGCCGCAGTGGTCGGACCTTGGCGGCTTCATCCAGAATGTCAGCCTGCTCGCACGCGCCCATGGCTTGCACAGCATCGCGCAGGAAGCCTGGACCTCCTGGCACAAGACGGTGTCGGCCTTCCTGAAACTCCCTTCCGAGCACATCCTGTTTTGCGGCATCGCGCTGGGATATGCGGACGAGGAAGCGCCGATCAACCGCTGGCGCTCCGAGCGCGAGCCGGTCGAGGCCTTTGCGACTTTTGACGGATTTGGCTGAGCCGCACTCTTGACACTGTCGCGCCTTAGATCGCCTGACGCTGCAACCTTGAGGACTTGATGCGGATATCCGCAGGACTGCTGCTTGGCGTTGCGCTGGGTATCGCCATACCCGGTATCGCCTCTGCGGCGGAGCGCAAAAGCTGTCTCACGCCCGACGAGCGCCGTGCCGTCCTTGCGGCGCGCAAGGCCGTCCCGCTCGCCCAAGCGATGCACGTCGTGAAGGCCAAACTGCGCGGCGAGGTCCTCAAAGCCCGCCTGTGCCGCTACCCGCGAGGGCTCGTCTACGTGCTGACAGTGCTGGCGCAGGATGGCAAAGTGACGCAAGCCCGAGTCGACGCGGCCGACGGCCGGTGGCTCGAGGGCTCTGGGGGGTAACTTGCGCCTGCTCGTCGTCGAAGACGACCCTGATCTCAACCGTCAGCTCGCGACCGCCCTGACCGATGCCGGTTACGTGGTCGACCGCGCCTTCGACGGCGAGGAGGGCCACTACCTCGGCGAGACCGAGCCCTACGACGCGGTGATCCTCGATATCGGCTTGCCCAAGATGGATGGCATCTCGGTGATCGAGTCGTGGCGCCGGGCCGGGCGCGCCATGCCGGTGCTGATGCTCACGGCGCGCGACCGCTGGAGCGACAAGGTGCAAGGCTTCGATGCCGGCGCCGACGACTATGTGGCTAAGCCCTTCCACCTTGAGGAGGTGCTCGCCCGCGTCCGCGCGCTGCTGCGCCGCTCGGTCGGGCACGCCAAGAGCGAGTTCACCTGCGGACCGGTGCGGCTCGACTCGCGCACGGGCCGCGTGTCGGTCGACGGCAACCCGGTGAAGCTCACCAGCCACGAGTACCGTCTGCTCTCCTATCTGATGCACCACACCGGCCGGGTGGTCTCGCGCACCGAGCTGGTCGAACACCTCTACGATCAGGACTTCGACCGCGACTCCAACACCATCGAGGTCTTCGTCGGACGTATCCGCAAGAAGCTCGGCGTGGATGTGATTCAGACCGTGCGCGGATTGGGTTACTTGCTGACGCCTCCAGCGGCATGATGATGAAGAGTCGAAACCGGTTTTGCGGCATGGTCACGCGCGAAGGCCATGCGCGCTAATTCCCTTGCGCTGCGGCTGTTCCTGTCCGCGACCGCGGTGACCGTGATTATCCTGCTGATCACGGGCGTTGTGCTCTCCTCCCTTTATCATGACGGCGTCGAACGCTCATTCGACCGGCGGCTCGACGTCTATCTCAAGACGCTGGTGGCCGAGGTATCCGCGCCCGATGATGCCGAGAAGCTGCCGCAGGTGCTGAGCGAGCCGCTGTTCGATCTGCCGCTCTCCGGCTGGTACTGGCAGACGACCAGGCTCACCGGCGCAAAGCCGGAAGTGAAGTCCTCACGCTCGCTGTGGGACGCCGGCCTGCCGCATCTTGAAGACCTTAACGTGCCGATCGGTTCGGACGGCACGCGCAAGCGCTACGTGGCGGGCCCCGAAGACCAGCGCCTGCGCATCGTCGAGCGCACCGTCGATCTCGGCGAAGAAGGCCGCTACCTGGTGGCCGTCGCGGGCGACGCGCAGGAGGTCGAGGACGAGGCGCAGTCCTTCGACCGGGCGCTGGCCGTCACCTTCGGCGTCCTAGCGACCGCGCTGTTGCTCACCACCATGTTCCAGGTGCGCTTCGGCCTTGCACCGCTGAAACGCATCTCGGCGAGTCTTGCGGCGATCCGCGGCGGCACCGCGGAACGGCTCGAGGGCCGCTTCCCGGAGGAGATCGCACCGCTCGCACGCGAGACCAACGCGCTGATCGACGCGAACCGCGAGATCGTCGAGCGCGCCCGCACGCATGTGGGAAATCTCGCCCATGCGCTCAAGACGCCGCTCTCCGTGATCGTCAACGAAGCGGCCGCCCGGGGCGAGGACCCACTCGCCGCCAAGGTGCGCGAGCAGGCCGCCGTGATGCGCGATCAGGTCCAGCACCATCTCGAGCGCGCCCGGATCGCGGCGCGCGCAACCGTGATCGGCACCGTCACCGAGGTGGCGCCGGTCGTGACGGCGATGGCGCGCACGATGGAGAAGATCCACCGCGACCGCGGCATTGCGATCGACATCGAGACTGCCCCGGCGACGAAATTCCGCGGCGAAAAACAGGACCTCGAAGAGATGGTCGGCAATCTCGTCGATAATGCCTGCAAGTGGGCGCAGTCGCGCGTGACGGTCGAGGTGTTTACCGGGCGCGCGGAATCCGCCGCAATCCACACGCTGCGAGTCGTCGTGGATGATGACGGACCGGGCCTCAACCCATCGCAGCGCGAACGCATCCAGGTGCCGCGCCGCGGCAACCGGCTTGACGAGACCAAACCCGGTTCGGGCCTTGGCCTTTCGATCGTGACCGATCTCGCCGCGCTCTATGGGGGCGCGCTGACCTTGGGGACGGCGCCGATCGGCGGGTTGAGGGCGGAGTTGGTGCTGCCGGCAGCCTGACAAACCGTTTGCCGAAACCGCGCGGCACGTTAAAAGCGGTCTTCCATGCCGCACGGAACCCGCATGCGTTTCGGACTGGTCGCCGTCTTGAGCGTGCTCGCAAGCTTCGCGCTCGCCGCGTGCACCAGCGAGATCAGTTTGCTCTCGAAGCCCGAGACGACAGGCTCGGCGCCTGCCGGCCCGGCGGGCATTTCGGGCGGGGTGCTGAGCGGGGCGATCGGCCAAAATCTCGGCGAGGAGGACCGCCAGCGCGCCTATGCGGCGGAGATGCAGGCGCTGGAAAGCGGCGAGCCGGGCATTCCGGTCGGCTGGCGGGGCGACGGGCCGAAGCGTTATGGCACCGTCGTTCCTGGCGCGCCCTATTCCGCCCGTGGCACGCGTTGCCGGGACTATTCCCACTCCATCTATGTCGACGGCAAGCCGCAGCTTGCGCGCGGCACGGCCTGCCGCAATGCGGACGGGAACTGGTCGCCGGTCGGATGGGCTCCCTCCTGATCCTCAACGGCTTCTTAACGCCCGGCCGCTAATTCTAGCGGTTGGTCAGTTTTGAGGTTTCGGGCATGGCGGACGCGCCGCCCAACAACAAATTGCGCCAGTACCTGCTCGAGCTGAAGCCGGAAGCGCGCTCGCTCCTGGCTTCCGAACTCGAACGCGCGCTGCTGCGCGGGGAGGCGCCGCCCGGCGCATCCGCGATCCTGGAGCAGCTGCGCAAAACGGCGCGCCGCGAGGGCCGCAAGCTTCCCCGTGTCGGCAATCCGCAGCGGCTGTTCTTTGTCGCCGTCGAGCCGTTCCTGGTGGACGATGCGCCGGAGCGCAAGCATCTTGGACGCATCGCGCGCGCCTCGCTCGATCCGATCTGGAAGTGGATCTGCCGCGATCTGATGCTGCGCGAGGCGCGGAGCTACAGCGATCAGGTTCAGCTGCTGCTGGCGGCGAACGAGAAGGGCGGCGCCGATCAGGTGGCCCGCGCGTTTCAGAACCTCGCCGAGCAGCGATTGCGCGAGTGTCTCGCCGGCATCAAGAAAGACGAGAAGGCCCTCCAGCGCGTCGCCGGCCAGATCGGCACTCCGCACGCAATCGACGAGGTGCGCGAGATCGCCGCGATTCTGCGCGCCCGCGATGCGCTCGGCGTCATTGCTTCGCGCCTGCCCCCCACCATCAGCAATCTCGCCGGTGAGCAGCTGGAAAACGTGCGCGCGCTGCTCGTCTCGCCCATCGGGCGGCATCGCGACGTGTTTCTCTATGCGCTCCTGATCGTGATGAGGCGGCTCGGCGCGCCGTGGCAGCTCATCCGCCTTGCCATTCATGCGGCGGCAAGCGACGCCGCCGATCATATCGCCGCCACGCCGTTTGCGATCGCGGTCGATGTCGTGCTCGGCGATTTCGACCGGATCATCACCAACCTGCGCGACGCCCTGAAGGCTGCCGACAGCGACGAAGTCGGCCGTCTTCTGAAGGATTTCCACGATGCGGCGCGCGCGCTGCACATGGAAATTGAGCTGCCGGCTGATTCGACCTGGGGCCGGCAACTCGCATCCGCGCGTGCCGATGTCGCTGACGTGCTCGAAGGCGAGATCGACAATCTCCCCGGCCAGGTGCGCCGCCTGCTGCGCCCGCGCAACGGCCGCGACGCGACCGCGCCGCTCGATTCCATCGACGTCGGCGACGTCGAAGCAAAGCTCGCGCTGGCCGCGGCGTGCCGCAACTACGCGGGCGAGCTCGCGGTGAGCGAGGCGACGCGCCGCGTGCATTCCGAGCTGCAGAGCTATTTCGACAACGGCACTGACGTGCTTCTGGAACGGCTGCGTGCGTCACCTCCGGCAGATCGCGCGCTGCGCCAGTCCCAGGTCGATGCCGCGATCCGGTTCTGCGCCAAGCTGTTCGGCGCGGAGTACGCCGGCACGCTGGCCCGGGCCGCCGACGTTGCGGCGAAGGACGAGCCAAAGGCCGCAAAGGGCTAATTTCCAACGCGATTCTCAGGTCTGATCTTCCGCATTGCGGCCGATTCGCGCCCGTGATGTAACCCCGCCATGACGTTGTGGCTCCTGTTCGGCCTGATGACCGCGGCAGCGATCTTCGCTGTGCTGTGGCCGCTCGGGCGCGTGCGCGCGCCGCAAGGAGCCGGAAACGACATCGCGGTCTATCGCGATCAGCTCGACGAGATCACGCGTGACCGGGGAACTGGCCTCATCGGCGAGGCCGAAGCCGAGGCGGCGCGCGTTGAGGTCTCGCGCCGCCTGATCGCCGCCGCCGATGCGGCACCAGCCGAACCGGCTGCGGCCGGTGGCACCTTCCGCCGTCGGGTCGCAGGCCTGGCCGCACTGATCGCACTGCCCCTGATCGCAGGCGGCGTCTATCTCGGACTCGGCTCACCGCGATTGCCCGGCCAGCCGCTCGCCAGCCGCGATACCGTGCCGCTGCAGGATCGCTCGCTCGACCGCCTCGTGGCGCAGGTCGAATCGCATCTCGAGAAAAATCCCGAGGACGGCCGCGGCTGGGAGGTTGTGGGCCCGGTCTATATGCGCATGGAGCGCTTCGACGATGCCGTGAAGGCACGCCGCAATTCGCTCCGTCTCAATGGCCCGAGCGCCGAACGCGAGGCCGATCTCGGGGAGTCGCTGGTGGCGGTAGCGAACGGCGTCGTGACCGCCGAGGCGAAAACCGCATTCGAGCGCGCGCTGACACACGACGCCAGGAACAACAAGGCGCGCTTCCTGCTCGGCGTCGCCGCGCAGCAGGATGGGCAGCCGGAGAAGGCGGCGGCGATCTGGCGCGCCATGCTGGAGGACATACGGCCCGGCTCGCCGTGGATCCCGATGGTTCGCGAGGCTCTGGCGCAGTTCGATCCATCCGGCGCTGCGCCGAGCGCGTCCGCGCCCGGTCCCACCGCCGAGGATGTGGCGGCGGCGAACCAGATGAAGCCGGAAGACCGAAACGCCATGATCCGTGGCATGGTCGAACGGCTGGCCGAGCGGCTGAAGCAGGACGGCTCGGATCTGGAAGGCTGGCTGCGGCTGGTGCGTGCCTATACGGTATTGGGCGACCGGGAGCGCGCACTGGCGGCGGTGACCGACGCGCGCCGCGCGGCCGGTCAAGATGCCGACAAGCTTCGGCGGCTTGATGAGCTGGTGAAAGAGCTCAGGTTGGAAGGCTGATGACGCGAGAGCTTCCATGACGCGCAAGCAGCGGCGGCTGACCCTGATCGGTGCGGGCCTCGGCGTGCTGGGGCTTGCGGCGGGGCTCGTGCTCTATGCGCTCAACGACGCGATCGTGTTCTTCAACTCGCCGACCGATGTACTGGAAAAGAACGTCGCGCCGGGCGCGCGCATCCGGCTTGGCGGCTTGGTCAAGCCCGGCACGCTCACCCGCGGCGACAACCTCAACGTTCGTTTCGAGGTGACCGACGGCAACAAATCAGTGCTTGTGACCCATGTCGGCATCCTTCCCGATCTGTTTCGGGAAGGGCAGGGCGTGGTGACCGAAGGCGCGCTCGAGCCCGGCGGCACGTTCAAGGCCGAAACCGTGCTCGCCAAGCACGACGAAACCTACATGCCGAAGGAAGTCGCGGACGCGCTAAAGAAACAAGGACATTGGAAGACCGAAGGCGGCTATGGCCTTGCCGGCCCTTCCAAGGGAGCCGCGAAGTGACGCCCGAGTTCGGGCACTACGCGCTCGTTCTTGCGCTCGCGCTTGCGCTGATTCAGGCGACCGTGCCGCTCTGGGGCGCGCGCACCAACGATGCGGCACTGATGAGCGTCGCAGGCTCGACGGCGCTGGCGCAGTTCGTGTTCGTGGCTGCCTCTTTCGCTGCGCTCACCGCCTGCTACGTCGCTTCCGACTTCTCGGTGCTGAACGTCTTCCAGAATTCCCACTCGGCGATGCCGCTGGTCTACAAGTTCACCAGCGTATGGGGAAACCACGAGGGCTCCATGCTCCTGTGGGTGCTGATCCTCGCGCTGTTCGGTGCGCTGGTCGCGCTGTTCGGCGCCAATCTTCCGGCGAGCCTGAAGGCCAATGTGCTCGCCGTGCAGGCCTGGATCGCCTGTGCCTTCTATCTCTTCATCCTCGTCACCTCGAACCCGTTTGCGCGCCTCGCGCACGCGCCGGCCGAAGGCCGCGACCTCAATCCGATCCTGCAGGACATCGGCCTCGCGGTGCATCCGCCGCTGCTCTATCTCGGCTATGTCGGCTTCTCGATCTCGTTCTCGTTCTCGATCGCTGCGCTGATCGACGGCAAGATCGATGCCGCGTGGGCGCGCTGGGTGCGTCCGTGGACCTTGGTCGCCTGGATGTTTTTGGCGCTCGGCATCGCGATGGGCTCTTACTGGGCCTATTACGAGCTCGGCTGGGGCGGCTGGTGGTTCTGGGACCCGGTCGAGAATGCCTCGCTGATGCCCTGGATCGCCGGCACGGCGTTGCTGCACTCCGCGGTGGTGATGGAAAAGCGCAATGCGCTCAAAGTCTGGACCATCCTGCTTGCAATCCTGACCTTCTCGCTTTCTCTCCTCGGTACCTTCCTGGTGCGCTCCGGCGTGCTCACCTCGGTGCACACGTTTGCGACCGATCCGTCGCGCGGCGTGTTCATTCTCGGCATTCTGGTGGTGTTCATCGGCGGTGGGCTGGCGCTCTATGCGTGGCGCGCGCCGGCGCTCAAGCAGGGCGGTATTTTCGCGCCGATCTCGCGCGAGGGCGCGCTTGTCTTCAACAACCTCTTCCTCACCGCCGCCTGCGCCACCGTGTTCGTCGGCACGCTCTACCCGCTCGCGCTCGAAGCGTTGAGCGGTGACAAGATCTCGGTCGGTGCGCCGTTCTTCAATCTCACCTTCGGGCCGCTGTTCGTGCCGCTGCTGATCGCCATTCCGTTCGGACCGCTGCTCGCCTGGAAGCGTGGCGACCTGCTCGGGGCAGGGCAGCGGCTCATCGCGGCGGTAGCGCTTGGAATCGTGGCGCTTGCCGCGACATTGGCGATCCAGCGCGGCGGGCCGGTGCTGGCGCCGTTCGGCATCGGGCTTGCGGTCTATGTGATGGTCGGCGCCCTGATCGATCCGGTCGAGCGGACCGGGCTGTTCCGCGTACCGTTCGCAACGGCGCTCGCGCGGGCACGCGGCCTGCCGCGCTCCGCCTGGGGCACGGCGGTCGCGCATTTCGCCGCCGGTATGCTGCTGTTCGGCGTCATCGCCGAGAGCCAGTGGAACGCCGAGCGCATCGTCTCGATGAAGCCGGGCGACACCGTCTCGGTGCGCGGCTACGATCTGACCCTCGATGGATTGCTGCCGCGGCCGGGGCCCAACTATCGCGAGCTGGTGGCGCGCTTCACGGTGCGGCAGGGCGGGGCGGTGGTCGATGTGCTCGAGCCGTCGAAGCGCACGTTCCCGCAACGCCAGATGTCGACGACCGAGGCCGCGCTGCTGACACGCGGCGCTTCACAGCTCTATCTCTCGCTCGGCGAGGTGGGGCCGGATGGCGCGATTGCGGTGCGGCTCTATCACAAGCCGATGGTGCTGCTGATCTGGCTCGGCGCGGTCGTGATGGTGCTGGGAGGCGCGCTTTCGCTCTCCGACCGGCGGCTGCGTGTCGGCGCGCCCAAGCCTGCCCGCAAGGCGGCGCTACAGCCGGCGGAATGAGTATGCGCGGTCTGGCGAAGAGTCTCTTGGTCTTGGCGCTTCTCGCCACCCCTGCGTTCGCCGTGGAGCCCGAAGAAATCCTGAAAAACCCCGCGCTCGAGAGCCGTGCGCGCGCGCTCAGCCAGGAGCTGCGCTGCATGGTGTGCCAGAACCAGTCGATCGACGATTCCGACGCACCGCTTGCGAAGGACTTGCGCGTGCTGGTGCGCGAGCGGCTGACTGCCGGCGATAGCGACAGCCAGGTGATCGACTTTCTGGTCGCGCGCTATGGCGAATTCGTGCTGCTCAAGCCGCGCTTGTCGGCACACACGCTGCTGCTGTGGCTTGCGCCGTTCGCCGTGTTGCTGATCGCGGCGTTTGGCTTCATTGCCGCTCGCCGCCGCGCCGCTTCGGCGGCCTCGGACCGCCTCACCCCCGACGAAGAGGCTCGTATCAACGCGTTGCTCGACAAAAACTAGGAACGGTCCAAATCCGCCAGATTATCCGGCGAAAAACTGCGCTTTCCATCTTCCATTTCGATGATCATGGCAGCGAGCCTTTCGGTCACCGCCGTCGCCACGCCGCACTTTTTCCCCGCCGCGATCACGGGAGCGAGCAGGGGCCCCACCTCCGTCTTGCGCTTGCGCACCGCCAGATCGCGCCAGATGCCGCTGCGCGTCTTGGCCGAACGGCGATAGTGCTCCGCCATCGCATCGCAGCTCACCGCGATCCTCGCCCCATCTCCCCGCCCGAACGCCTCCGCGTCAAATCCGTCGACGCCGACCGGCGTCACCCCTGCCGCTTTCGCGGCCAGCACAATCTCCCCGCCGATCCTCCCCAGCACGCCACGCCAGCGCGGATCGCCCAGCACCTCGGCCATCGTGTCGTTGGTCAGCGCGGTCGCGGTCAGTAGCCCGCCATAGGCGATCTTCCCCCACAGCAATCCCAATACGTTGTTGCTTGCCTCGATGCGCTCGTCGACGTGCTTCAGGGTCGCGACGTAGTCCCGCACGCGCGGCGTGATCTTTCCGTCCAGCTCGCCGACATAAACGCTGCCGCGCCCGCCGTAGTGGATCACGCCCGGCTCGATGTAGTCTGCGCCGAAGTTGACGAAGCAGCCCACCGTCCGCTCGATGCCCGCCACCCGGCTGATGACCAGCTCATTCAGCCCATTCTGCGCCGAGATGATCTCACCGTCATCGGGCAGGTGCGGCATCAGCGCAAACAGTGCGCCTTCCGTATGGTGCGCCTTCACACACAGAAAGATCGTGTCCCACATGCCGACC
>Ga0190275_10001109_pt1 | contig 20636 bp, 13 predicted proteins | sample Popmic550T_FD_133745 | JGI IMG/M metagenome (GOLD analysis project Ga0190275, IMG submission 133745) | Populus adjacent soil microbial communities from riparian zone of Yellowstone River, Montana, USA - 550 T | ecosystem: Environmental > Terrestrial > Soil > Riparian zone > Trees stand | place...
AAGTTCAGCAGCATCCAGGGGATGCGCGCTTCGAACACCCCGCGCTCCAGCATCTGCCACTCGCCGTCCGGCAGGTCGCCCTCGCGCAAGATCCCGCGGTCGTAGCCCAGGGCCGGGTGCTCGGTGCCGTCGCGCGCGAAGCGGCGGCGGTTGGTGACCACGCGCAGCGAGTCGTACACGCCGTCCTCGTTGGCGCGGGTGACGAACGGCCGGTTGTAGCGCTGCTGGTAGCGCCCGGAGAAGAAGCCGGGGAGCGCGCGCTCGATCCGCGGCGCCGGGCTGGGCTGCCCGGCGATCTGCTCCACGCGGTCGATCGCCAGCGGGTTGGATGCCGGGTCGGCCAGCAGCCGCGCCCCGTCCCTCGTCGCGTGCAGCGCGAACTCCAGCCCCACGGGAAGGCGCTGACCCACGCGTCCCGGCCAGCGGAAGTCGCCCGCCTCGGGGCGGATCACGTCGAAGCCCAGGAACAGGTCGTCGGGAGCGCGGCCGTCCGCGGTCTCCACCTGCACCCACAGGTACGCCTCGTCCCACGCGGCGCGCACCGTTCCCTCCGCGGTCTGGTAGAGCGGGCGGACGCGCTTCCAGCTCTCCACCCGCTGGGCCAGGGTGGCGCCGGGCACGGCCTCGCCGGGGTACTCGGCCAGCATCCCGTACAGCTGCTCGGCGTCGAGCCGGTTCAGCCACAGGCGGTTGCGCTCCAACGGGATCTCGAAGTCGATCACGATCCAGTTCTTCTTGAACCACTCGTCGATCCAGGCGAAGATCGCGCCCCCCGCCATCCCCGCCTCGGCGATCTCGCGGGTGAGGCGGGCGTTGACCTCGGCCATCTCGCGCTCGTCGTGCCCGCCGTGGTGCCACCCCTGCGGCTGCAGGTGCGCGCTGCCGCTGGAGGCGGGAACGCCGTACTCCGAGATCACCACCGGCATCCCCGGGTGGTGCGCCTTCAGCTCGCGCAGGTAGCCGAAGTAGTTCGACCGGCCTTCGGAGCTGGCCGCGCGGTTGTAGCCGGGGTCCAGCACCATGAAGTCCGGGTAGTACGGGTAGGCGTGGTAGCTGGCGAAGTAGCCCGCCGGGTAGGCGGCCGTGGGCCTCACCCGCGCCGCGTCCAGGTCGATGCGGTCGTTGTCGTACTCCAGCGGCTTGCGGTCGACCCGCTCGCCCAGCCGGGTGCGGATGGCGATCTCTTCGTCCACCGTGGTCTCGGTGGGGTGCTTGAGCGGGTCCAGGGTGGGCCAGTTGGTGTACGCCACCGGCCGCATCGCGCGGTAGGTGCGCGCCTCGTAGTCCACGATGTACTCGCACGCCTTCCCCAGCCATGCGTCCATCGGCGTGCCGCCGCGCACGGTCAGGTACCGTCCGCTGAAACCGGTCTGCCCGCTGTGCCTGTCGTTGTGGTTGCCCACGGAGTACGGCTCCCACTCGCGCCCGATGATCCAGGCCAGCACCCATTGCGACACGTCGGCCGTGTACTGGCCGCTGGCGTGGCCGGGGCGCGGCGGCAGGTCGAGCCGGCCGTGCAGCAGGTCCACCACGCGCCGCATCTCGGCGAAGAACTCGCCCTCCCACCGCGCGCCGGCGAAGTCGTCGTCCTCGGGGAGCTCGGTCCAGATGCCGTGGATGATCCACAGCGGCGCGGTGGGGTGCGCGCGGTTGTAGGCGGCCAGCGCGCGGTAGAAGTGCGGCGGGTGGATGGTGTACACGCGCACCGTGTTGGTGCCCATCGCCGCCATCTGAACGATCCAGCGGGCGTAGGTGGCGCTGTCGGGGAACTCGCTGGGGTGGTGCCCCGGCGTGGCCGCGCCCAGGTTGACGCCCTTGACGTAGAACGGCTCCCATCCGCGCGCGGTGCGGATCTCGAAGCGGTCGCCGTGCGTGCGCGAGGGGTAGACCAGCGTGTCGGGGAGGACGAGCGGCGCGCGCCGGATCACCACCGGCGCCTCGCCCAGCCGCGCCAGGTAGTCGCGCGCGTCGGCGTTGCCGGGGTCGACGCGGCGCACCCGGGTGAAGGCGGTGCGCGAGGCGTCCTGGTCGCCCTGGCGCCACGCGGCCAGCCCGATCCCCACCAGCGCGTCCACGTCGTCGGGGCGCTCGGCGGCGACTGTCTCGAACGAGCGGCGCGCGGCGTCCGCGTCGCCCGCGCGAAGCTGCACGTAGCCGAGGCCGGTGCGCGCGCCGGTGTGCCGCGGGCACTGCCGCAGCGCCGCCTCGAACTCCGCGCGCGCCGCGTCGATGCGGTTGGCGCGGTACGCCGTCCACCCCCGCTCCACCGCCGGGTTCGCCAGCCCGGGACACGCCTGCGCGGCGCCCGCGATGGACGTCGACGGATCCCCGGCGGACGCGCCGAGCGCCGGCACCGCGACGGCGGCGAGGAGGGCGACGGACGCGAGGACCGCCGCCCCGCGCGGAGACCGGACGGCGCGGCGCACGTCCACGCAACGTGAGATGAGCTGCATCAACACCTTTTCCCTGCTGTGCTTACAGCGTTTCTACGGATATCGATCCAACACGATCGACTTGCGCTCCGGACGCCCCGCGGGGCCCCCTCCCCGCGCCTTGGAGCGCTCGCCCTCCCCGCGCTTCGCGGGGGAGGGTGATTTCTGCGTGCCGCAACCCGCCGTTGCTGTTCCATGCCCCCCCTCCCCCGCGAAGCGTGGGGAGGGGGTCGGGGGGAGGGGCCCCGCCGCCGCATGCGCGGACGCCTCCCCCCTCACACCCGCGCCCGCTTCCCCGCGTCGACCTCGTCCGCGGGCGGCGTCTTCACGGTGGTGGTGAATCCCTTGCGTTCCATCGTCCCCCACTTCTGGCTGCCGCGGACGTAGTTCCACATCCCCTTCAGCCGCCAGATCACCGTGAGCTGCCGGTAGCCCAGGTTCTCCAGCAGCGCCCACACCACCAGCATCACCCGGTCGCCGAAGGTGTGGTAGCGGTGGAAGTTCATCTCCTCCAGCACCAGCGCCATGAAGGTGAGCACCGCGCCCAGCCCGTAGGCGGTGAGGAAGAAGAGGATGGCGAAGGGCCAGTCGATGGCGTTCAGCAGCAGCCCCAGGATCACGCCCAGCAACCCGACCGCCTCCACCACCGGCGCCAGCATCTCGTTGAACACGAAGTACGGGTACACGATCATCCCCATCCGCCCGTACTTCGGGTTGAAGAGGAGCGTCCGGTGGCGCCAGAGCACGTCGGCCAAGCCGCGCTGCCAGCGGTCGCGCTGGCGGGCGAGCACGCGGAAGCTCTCCGGCGCCTCGGTCCAGGCGACGGGGTCGGGGATGAAGTCCACGCGGTGCGCGCCGCCCTGCTCGTAGCCGGTGCGGCGCAGGCGCAGCACCAGCTCCATGTCCTCGCCCACCGTCTCGTGCAGGTAGCCGCCCGCCTTCAGCATCAGGTCGCGGCGGAAGAGGCCGAAGGCGCCCGAGATGATCAGGTTGCCGCCCAGCCGGTTCCACCCCAGCCGCCCGAAGAGGAAGGCACGCAGGTACTCCACCACCTGGAACCCCGGCAGCGCCCGCCGCGGCACCCGCGTGTCCACCACGCGCCCGCTCTCCACCCGGCTGGCGTTGGCGATGCGGATCGTGCCGCCGGCCGCGATCACCCGGTCGTCGTCGATGAACGGCCGCACCATGCGGATCAGCGCGTCGGGCTCGATCAGCGTGTCGGCGTCGATGGCGCACACCAGGTCGCCGGTGGCCAGGTTCAGCCCCGCGTTCAGCGCGTCGGCCTTGCCGCCGTTGCGCTTGTCGACGACGACGAGGTTGGGGTGCGTGCGCGAGCGGTAGAGCGCCACCACCTCGGCCGAGGAGACGCGCCGGGGGTAGATCGGGTGGATCGGCGCCAGGTCGAACTGGTCGATGAGGACGGCCATCGTCTCGTCCTTCGACCCGTCGTTCACCACCACCACTTCCAGGTTGGGATAGTAGAGCGCCAGCAGGGCGCGCACGCTCTCGCCGATGGTGGCGGCCTCGTTGTAGGCGGGGGCCAGCATGCTGATCCCCGGCACCACACGCGAACCCAGCATCTTCCAGCGCGCCTGCCCGCGCGACAGGAGGACGTGCCGGCGCATCTCCAGCCCGGCGCTGGCCAGCAGCACCACGTACCAGCCGTTGACCAGCAGGAAGTAGACGAGGATCGCCCACTCCAGCTTCACCAGCGTCCACGTGGCGACTTCGTAGGCGGTCATCGCGACTGGTCGCGCTCGGCGGTGGTCTCGGGCATGTCCAGCACCTGCCGCGCGATGTCGGCGGCGAAGCGGTCCTCGTCGTCGAGCGCGCGGCGCAGCAGGAGCAGGCCGGGGCTCCCCAGCCGCCGCATCGCCAGCGCGCTCTGGCTGCGCACGTTCCACGCGGGGTCGCGCAGCATCCGCGCGAGCCGGGTGGCCACCGGCCAGTGCCCCAGCCGCCCCAGCGCCGAGGCGGCCGCCGCGCGCACGGCGGGGTCGGCGTCGTCCAGCAGCCACTCCAGCCGCAGCACCAGCGCGTCGCCGCCGATGGCGCCGGCCAGCACGGCGGCGCGGGCGCGCACGCCCGGGTGCGGGTCGCCGCACAGCCGCGCCGCGGCGGCGCCGAAGCGCGGGTCGGCCAGCCCCGCGGCCACCTCCAGCGCGGGCTCGGCCCGCGCGCCCGAGCGCGTCTCCAGGTACGCCGCGAGCGCGGGGATGCACGCCGGGCCGATGCGCAGCAGCGAGTCCCTCAGCACCCAGCTCCCCACCGCCTCGGGGGTGTCCAGCAGCGACACCAGCTTCTCCACGATCTCGGGGCGCCCGTGCTGGCCGGCCCACTCGGCGGCCTCGGTGCGCACGGCGGGGTGGCGGTCGCGGAAGAGCGCCGGCACCACGTTGTCGCCCCCGCCCAGCGCGGTGAGCAGACGCACGCCGCTCAGCCGCCGCCACCACTTGCGGCTCCCGCACATCCACTCCGCCGCGGCGATCAGGCCGATGTCGTGCGCGAGCGAGGTGAGCCGGCCCCGCTGCGACCCGGCCATGCTGGGCACCAGCTCCACGAACAGCCGCACCTGCAGCCGCCGCGGCAGCGCCTTCAGCAGCGCCACGTCGGCGCGGTCCACGCGCGGGCTCACCCCCACCGAGGCCAGGGCGATGCGGCCGCGCTCCAGCGCCGGCCCCGCGCGCCGCTCGCGCCACCCCGACCGCGCCGCGTGGCCGAAGATGGTCAGCAGCGCGGCCGCCATGCACACGCCGATCACCACCAGCGCCAAGTTCAGCAGTCGAATCGGTTCCATCACCCATCCCTGCGACGGGAGACGGGATGGCGGATCGGTCGTTCGATGGATCCGTGGAAGCGCGCCCGGCATCGTCCCCCGTCGCCCGTCGGTTCCGGGGCGGCGATACGGGACGCACGCCGGCGTGTCCCGTCGATCGAGAGGCGGCGGGACGTGGTGCGGATGAGCGGAGATGCGGACGTCGGGGAACGATTCACGGCCGCCGCCCTCACATCTTCATCGCGCGGCGGATGCGCTGGAGGAGGATGGGGACGCTGAAGGGCTTGCTCACGTGGTCGAAGGCGCCTTCCTCCAGCGCCTGCACCACCTCGGCCTCGTGGGCGCGCACGGTGAGCACGATCACGTTGGTGCGCTCGAGCACCCGGTCGCGCGCCAGGGCGCGCAGCACCGCGTGCCCGTCCATCCCGGGGAGGTCCACGTCCAGCAGCACCACGCGCGCGCGCAGCCGCGGGCGGCTCCCGGTGAGCGCGTCGGCGGCTTCGCGGCCGTCCTCCATCCAGCGCGCGCCGTAGCCGCGCGTCTCCAGCGCGTGCAGCAGGAGCCGCGCGAGGGCGTGGTCGTCCTCCACCACCAGCACGTCCACCTGCTCGGCGGCGTCGGGGCGCTCGGCGGTCCACCCGGCGGGGAGCACGCGGTCGCGCCCGGCTTCCTTGGCCTGGTAGAGCGTGGCGTCGGCCACGCGGTAGAGCGCCTGCAGGTCGGCGCCGTCCACCGGGAACTGCGCGATCCCGGCGCTGAAGGTCACCCGCAGCGGCTCGGCGCCGGGAAGGTCGAAGGGCTCGGCGCGCACCTGCTCGAGGAGGTCGGCCATGCGCTGCACGCCGTCGTCCTTGTCCATCCCGTACATCCCCACCACGAACTCCTCGCCGCCCCAGCGCGCCACCACGTCCTCGGCGCGGAAGGCGCGCTCCAGCAGGCGGGCCACCCGCCGCAGCACCTCGTCGCCCACGGCGTGGCCGTGGCGGTCGTTCACCTGCTTGAAGTGGTCGAGGTCGAGGAGCGCCAGCGAGAACGGCTGCCGGTTGCGCACCGCCAGGTGGACGAGCTGCGCCATCAGCTCGTCGCTGCGGCGGCGGTTGGCCACGCCCGTGAGCGGGTCGCTGTCGGCCAGCGCGCGGTGGAGCTGCACGCGCTCCAGGCGGTTGGTCACGCGCGTCACCAGCTCGGGGCCCACGAAGGGCTTGGCCACGTAGTCGTCGGCGCCCTCGGCGAACACCCGCTGCACCGTCTCGGCCTCGGTGCGCGCGGTGAGGAAGATGACGGGGGTGGCGCTCCAGCGGGTGTCGTTGCGCATCACCCGGCAGAGCTCGATCCCGCTCACCCGGGGCATGTCGATGTCCAGCAGCACCGCGTCGGGGCACGCCTCCTCCAGCGCCTCCCAGAAGCGCAGCGGGTCGCCCAGCGTGTGCACCTCCACCCCGGCGGGGGTGAGCAGCGTCTCCACCGCGTGCAGGATCAGCGGGTCGTCGTCCACCGCCAGCACGCTGGCGCGCCCCTGCCGGCCGCGCTGCAGCACGCCTTCCACGGCGTCCACCACGGTGGCGGGCGCCACCGGCTTCTGCAGGAAGCCCACCCCGCCCATCCGCGCCACCTCCACCCGGTCGGCGAAGGAGGAGCGCGCGGTGAGCACCAGCACCGGCACCCGCGGCGCGTGGGAGGAGAGGTCGGCCAGCAGCGCCAGCGTGCCGGTGTCCTCGCGGTCCAGCGCCAGGTCCAGCAGCACCGCGGCGGGCCGCTCCTCGGCCACCGCCACCCGCGCGCCGGCCACGTCCACCGCCACGCGCGCCCGCATCCCCCGCCCCGAGGCCTCCATGGCGATGCGCTCGGCCAGCTCGGCGTCGGCGTCCACCACCAGGAGCAGCGGGAGCGGGCGCGGCGGCGCCGCCGGCTCGCCCTCGGGGCGCTCGGCGGCGGGGCGCGCGCGCGGCGGCGGCGCGGTGGAGGGCGAGGGCGGGCGCGCCAGCTCGCGGCGCAGCGCCACCGCCGCGTCGCTCAGCCGCAGCGCCTCGGCCTGGCCCAGCGGCGCCGAGCCCTGCAGCAGCGTCTCCACCTCGCGCGCCAGCCGCGACCCCTGCGCGAAGCCGAAGGTGCCCACCGAGCCGGCCAGCTTGTGCGCCTCGCGCTCGGCGTGGCGGCGCGTCTCCTCGTCGAGCCCCCCCTCCAGCAGCGCGATCGCCGCCGCCTCGATCGCGTCCACCCGCGCGGTGACCGGCCCGCGGAAGCGCTCCCACGCCTGCCGCACCGCGTCGGCCAGCGCGTCGGCCTTCCCCTCCGCCGCGGGGTGCGCGCCCGGCTCGGCCGCGGGGCGCGAGGCCGACGGGGTGCCGAGCACGGCGGCGGCCTCGCGCACCAGCGCCTGCCGGTCGAGCGGGTGGAAGAAGGTGCGGGTCACGCCCAGCGCCTGCAGGTCGGCGCGCGGCGCGCCGCCGCCGCGGGGGAGGCAGAGGAAGGTGGGGGGCGCGGGCGCGCCGGCGCGCAGCACGCCGTCGGCGCCGCCGCCGGGGATCTCGCCGTCCAGCAGCAGCAGCGACCACTCGCCGCGCGCCAGCTCGGCGCACGCCGCCCCGGCGTCGGCCGCCGTCTCCACCGTGGCGCCGCGGAGCTGGCGCGCGAGGAAGGAAGCGACCCCGTCCGGGAAGCCGGCCACCAGCACGCGCGGAGGCGCCGAGCTCACCCGGGCCACCCCAGCGTGCTGGACACCTGGTTGGCCAGCTCCATCGGGTCGAAGGGCTTGGCCAGCACCCCCGCGACGGCGAGCCCCTCGAAGCGGCGCCGGTCGGCGGGCTGCACCTTGGCGGTGAGCAAGATCACGGGGATCCCGGCGGTCTCGGGGTCGGCGCGCAGCCGCAGCGCGGTGGCGGGGCCGTCCATCCCCGGCATCATCACGTCCAGCAGGATGGCGTCGGGGCGGTGGCGCGCGGCCAGGCGCAGCCCCTCCTCGCCGCTCCCCGCGGCGATCACCTCCCATCCGGCCACCATTTCCAGCGACATCTGCGCGACCTCGCGGATGTCGTCTTCGTCGTCCACGATCAGGATGCGTCGGCTCATCGGTCTGATGGAAGGCCCTGGTTTTCCCCCGCCGCGCGCCCGGCCGCCGCCGGGCGGGCGCGGCCGCGCACGGATATCGATCATCACCCGACGCAAAAGCGGCGCGCCACGCCGCACCTCCCCCGTGGCCGGCGGACATCCGCGGCCGCGGGGAGTGAACGGTGCACGCGCCGCCGGAACCGACGCATGGCTACCCATCCATCAGAGCAATCCGCGCGCCGCCGCTCACGAAGCTTCGGCGCCGTCCTCCCGCTCCAGCAGCGCCATCACCCGGCGCTCCAGCTCCACCGGCGCCACCCGGCTCTTGGTGAGCACCTCCACCCCCGCGGCGCGCAGGCGCTCGCGCCCTGCCTCGTCCAGGTCGAGCGCCGTATACGCCACGATCGGCACGTGGCGCAGCGCCGCGTCGTGGCGGAAGCGCTCGGCCAGCCAGAAGCCGTCGCCGTCGGGGATGTCGATGTCGAGCACCACCGCGTGGGGGTGGCGCCGGCGCGCCGCGGCCCACGCCGCCTCGCCGCTCCCGGCCACGTGGCTCACCACCCCGCGCCGCTCGAAGGTCTCGGCCAGCACGCCGGCCAGGCCGGCGTCGTCCTCCACCACCAGCACGTGCACCTTGCCGTCGCCGGGCTCCGCCTCCACCTGCGCCTCGTCTTCGCGCGGGGCGCCGCCGGGGGCGTGCGTCTCGGCCGGCGGGAGCGGGAGGGCGAAGGTGAAGGTGCTCCCGCTCCCCGGCTCGCTCTCGGCCCAGATGCGCCCGTCGTGCTGCCCCACGATGCTGCGGCAGATCGCCAGCCCCAGCCCGGTGCCGCCCTTCTGCCGCGAGTCGGACGAGTCCACCTGCTGGAAGCGCTCGAAGATGCTCTCCAGCCGGTCGGCGGGGATGCCGCGCCCCTGGTCGGCCACGCGGAACCACGCCTCGCCGTCGGTCGGCTCCACCGTCACCTGCACCGCCGTGCCGGGGGGCGAGAACTTGACCGCGTTGGAGATCAGGTTGGTGAGCACCTGCAGGAGCCGGTCGCCGTCGGCCACCAGCCGCAGCGGCTCGGTCCACGCGTACAGCTCCACCCCGGCGCGCTCGGCCATCGGCAGCATCACCTCCACCGCGCCCTGCACCAGCTCGGCCACGTTCACCGGCCCCGTCTCCATCGCCACCTTCCCCGACTCGATGCGCTCGATGTCGAGGATGTCGTTGATCAGTCGCACCAGGCGGTCGGTGTTCTGCACCGCGATCTCGAGCATGCGCTGCCCGCGCGCGGGGATGTCGCCCGCCTTCCCCGCGGCCAGCAGCCCCAGCGAGCCGCGGATGGCGGTGAGCGGGGTGCGCAGCTCGTGGCTCACCACCGAGATGAACTCGTCCTTCATGCGGTCCACCTCGCGCCGCTCGGTCACGTCGCGGAAGGTGATCACCGCGCCGGCGATGTGGCTCTCCTCCACGATCGGCGTGCAGGTGAACTCCACCGGGAAACGGCCCCCGTCGGCGCGGCGGAAGGCGGCGTCGGAAACGGTGCGCGGCTGGCCGCTGAGCAGCGCGGCGCGGATCGAGTCCTCGCCGCCGGCGCGCGAGAGGAGCGTGGCCTCGTACGGGCGCCCCGGCAGGTCGTCGGCGGCGTAGCCCAGCATCGCCGCGGCGGCGGGGTTGGCGAAGGTGGTGTAGCCGTGCGCGTCCACCCCGTAGATCCCCTCGGCGGCGGCGTTCAGGATCAGCTCGTTCTGCCGCGCCATGCGCTCGGCGGCCTGGCGCGCCAGGATGCGCTCGGCGGCCTCGGCGCGGAGGAGGCGGTTGGCCTCGTTCATCCGCGCGGTGCGGCGCAGCACCAGGACGCCCGCGCCCGCGGCGAGCAGCACGGCCAGCGCCCCGCCCACCCACACCAGCGCGCGGGTGCGGCGCTCCAGCGCGCGCGCCCGCTCGGCGCGGCCGGCCAGCAGCCCGAACTCGGCGCGCTGCAGCGCGGCCGTGGTCGCGCGGATGTCGTCGCGCAGCCGGCGCCGCCCGGCGAGCGCCGATGCGCTGGCGGCCGCGGCGCGGGCCGCCGCCAGCGCCGGCGCGTCGCCCGGCGAGGCCGACATCGGCCCCCGCTGCGTGGCGCGGAAGCTGTCGGCCAGCGCGCGCAGCCGCCGCACCCGCGCCTGCTGCTCGCGGCTGTCGGCGGTAAGGCGCTGCAGCGCCACGGCGTGGCGGTCCCAGTCGCGGCTGCCGGCCTGCCACGCCTCCAGGAAGCGCGGGTCGCCGGTGATCCCGAAGCCGCGGTACGCCGTCTCCAGCTCGGCCTGCGCGGCGGCGAGCCCCTCGGCCTCGCTGATCACCTCGTAGGTGTGGATGCTCCAGCGGTTGGCGCTCGACAGCTCGCGGAAGCCCTCGTTGGCCAGCAGCACCACCGCCACCAGCAGCAGCACCACCACGCCGAACACCGCCACGAGCGCGGCCGGCGCCCGCGTGGCGCTTCCGGGTGCGGCTCCGGGGAGGGTGTCGGGCACGGGCGTGTGGGTCGATGCGGGAAAGGGGAGGATGATCTCCGGCAAACAAGCGATGGCCGGCCGTCTCCGCAAGTCGTAATCCGCCGGATATACGCATCCCCGGTTCCACCGGATGCATCGGCAGATCGGTTTGTTGATGAAGAGCCGAGGAAATGTCTCACGCAGAGCAGCAGGGAAGCAGAGAACAGCCGGCTTCTCTCCGCTTCTCTGCTGCTCTGCGTGAGATATTTTCGACGGTGTCAGCCTGAAACGATGCCTCGGAGGATGGTATCACCGGAAAGAGAAGCGCCCCGTCGCGAGATGCGAAGGGGCGCTTTCGTGGGCCGGCGACGGGCGCGGACGGGTCAGCTTTCGCGGAGCTTCGCCTCCACCAGGTCCACGCCCTCCTGCGTCAGCGCGTACTGTTTCCGCGCCTGGCGGGTGGTGCCCATCTTCTTCTTCTGCACCATCAGCGGCGGGCGCGCGCGCAGGTTGCTCTCGATGGCGCGGGTGATGTTGGGCACCGGGAGGCCGTTGCGCTTCAGCTCGGCGTTGATGGCCTGGCTGGTGACGGTGCGGTCGGGGCGGCCGCGGGCCAGCACGTAGGCGCCCAGCAGCGCGCGCTCCGCCATCGTCTCCGGCTTCCAGCGCTCGATCATCGAGCCGATGCCGCCGCTGGCGCGGCGCGCGTTGGTGCTTCCCTTGGGGCGGCCGCGGCGGCGCGGGGCCTCTTCGCCCGCGGCGCCGCCCTCGCCGTCGTCCGTCGACGCGGTGCGGGCGGGGGCGCGGGTGCCGCGGGTACCGAAGGCGCGCTCCAGGAGGATGTCGCGCGCCCGCTCCTTCATGACGGGATCGTAGCTCGAAATCGTGGCGTTGATCTCGTCGAGCAGCGCCTTGACTTCCTGCAGATCGTCCATGTGTGCTCCAGGCTCGGCGGGTGGGTCACGGGCGCGCCGGGCGCCGCGCGGTACCGGATCGGATAACGTGGGAATGAAGTGCAATGATTCCGGTGTGCGCTATAGTTAAAGCGCCCCTTGCACCGCCGTCAAGTATTCTCTGTATGCCTCTTCGCCGAACGTGCAGAAGATCACCTTCCGGGGATGCGGGTTCCCGGCCAGAAAGGCGGCCACCTCACGCACCGCAATGCCCGCCGCCCGCGCCAGCGGAAAGCGGTATGCGCCGGTGCTGATCGACGGGAACGCCACCGTATCCAACTCCTTCTGCGCAGCGATCTTGAGCGAGTTTCGCCAGGCGCTGGCCAGCAGCTCGTCCTCCCCGTGTTCGCCGTCCTGCCATACCGGGCCAACGGTATGGATCACCCACGCGGCGGGAAGCCCGTGGCCGCCGCTCACCTTCGCCTCGCCCGTGCGGCATCCGTTCAGCGTGCGGCACTCCAGCACCAGCCCCGGCCCCGCCGCGCGGTGGATGGCGCCGTCCACCCCGCCGCCGCCCAGCAGCGAGGTGTTGGCGGCGTTCACGATGGCATCCACATGGAGCTTGGTGATGTCGCCCTGCACGACTTCCATGCGGTCTTTGAGCGATTCTTCCATGACGGTGCAAGTTGAGTGGGTGAAATGATTTGGGATGGACCGACGGCCCCCGCCCCGTCAGCGCGCCGGCGGGTCGGCCGCGCCCGCGTCCAGGATCGGTGGCGGCGTGTGCGGCGCGACCTGCACGCCGCGCTCGGCGCAGAGGTTCGCCACCATGCGGTGCACCTCCTCCAGCGCGCGGTCCTGCGCGGCCAGGTGCTCCAGCACGGCCGCGACCTCCACCTCGGCCTTCTGGTTCAGCTCGTAGTCGTTGCGCGCCACCATGCGGTCGCGCGCGGCCTGGCGGTTCTGGCTCATCATGATGATCGGCGCCGCGTAGGCCGCCTGGGTGCTGAGCACCAGGTTCATCAGGATGAACGGATACGGATCCCAGTGCCGCACGAACGCCACCACGTTCAGCCCGATCCACGCCGCCAGGATGATCGACTGGATGATGATGAACCGCCACGACCCCATCGTCGCCGCCACCGCGTCCGCCGCGCGCTGGCCGGCGCTGACGTTCGTCTCCTCCAGCTCGCTCGTGTCCACCACCGGCGGGTGATCGTGCCGGAACGGCCGCGGAAAGTGCAGGTGCGTGTTCATGGTCGGCGGATCGATTGGATGGTGGGAAGCCGCCGGCCGTCGCCATCTCGACGGCTGCGATGAATGCCGGTCGGCTCGGCCGCACGTCGACGTCGGCGGGTCGACGCAGCCATGAACGGCGGGTGCGCGCCGGGGCCGCGCGACGAACGATCGCGCGGCCCATCGCCGTCCAGAGCGCCGCCAATGGTTGGCGGACGACGTGACGCGCGTCAGGCCGCGCGCAGCTCCAGGCCGCGCGTGGTGATCAGCGCCGCGCCGTCGTGGCTCCAGCGCGCGAGGCTGGCGGACTCTTCCTCCAGCCCCAGGCCCCAGGTGGCGTCGGTCACGAGCGTGACCGGGTAGCCGCGCACGGGGGCGAGCAGCCCTTCCACGGCGTGCTTCACGCACACGTCGCGCGCCACGCCGGCCACGAACACCTCCACCCGCCCGCCCAGCAGCGTGCGCAGCTCGCGCAGCAGCGCCTCGGCGGCCGGATTGCCCTCGAACACGTCGAAGCGGTCCTTCTGGATGAAGACCGGCCGCCGCTCGCCGATCGCCGTCCGCGCCACCTCGCGCGCCGTCTCCTCCGTTGCGTCGCGCGGGAGGACGATGGGCGCGTCGGGCCGCACGCTGGCGTGGATCTCGGCGCCCGCGCGCTCGGCGGGGTCGTCGCTCATCCCCATGCAGTGGGGCGGGTACGTCCCCTTCGTCGCGTCGGGCGAAACGGGGTCGATCTCCGCGTCGCCGTACGCGTGCCAGTCGCCGGTGTAGACCATGACGTCGCAGTTCGCCCGCATCCACTCGACCGCGCGCGCCAGGTTGGGGATGATCTGGATCGCGCCCGCGTCCTCCCCGCCGTCGAACAGGTCGTGCACGTACAGCCGCCCGCCGTCCGCCGCGGGGATAAGGAAGTCGTTCTGCGCGTCCACCACCCAGCCGATCCGTGCCATTCTATCGGTCATCATGCCTCCAATCGCTCGTTCCGTCTTCCTTCCAGATTCACTCTTCGTCCCGATGCGCCAAGGCCGCTCACCGGCGACTGAAGTCGCAGCGACAACTACGAGAAGCCTCGCAAACTGCGCGAGGCTCCACGGGCGGCAGCATCGCGGCTCGACCTCGGCAAAGTCTTCGCTCCACGTCTCTTACACCGCGGACCAGTCGATGCGCACCATGCGCGGGTTTTCGCGGTAGCTGCGGCCGATCTTGCCCTCGGGCTCGCCGTTCAGCTTCACCAGGTCGGCGGTGAAGTCGAAGTCGTTCAGCAGGCCGCTGTTGGCGTCGCTGTGGCCCAGCAGGCTGCTCCCCACGCCGTAGGCCACCACCGGCACCCCCTCCGCCTCGAAGCGCGCGATCTTCGACGGGGTGAAGCCGCCGCTCACCACGATCCCCACGTAGCCGAAGCCCTCGGCGTCCAGCGCGCGGCGCATCTTCCGCACGAGGTAGGGGTTCACGCCGGTGAGCCGGGCGCGTCCCCACACCTCGGGATCGCCGATCAGCGACGCGTCGATCAGGCGCTCGCTGGTATCGACGCGCACCGCCGTCAGCACGTTGTCGCCGAACTCGGCGCGCATCGCGCGGGCCACCTCCAGCGAGGTGCGCACCGAGTCGTTTTCATAGTCCACCAGGCTCATGATGGCCACGCCCGGCTCCTGCTCGCGCAGGTAGCGCGCGAAGGCGAGCGTCGCGGCCACGGTGTCGCCCTCGAACGCGGCGATCATCGCGTGAGGCATGGTGCCCACGCCGCGCGTGCCCCACCACGCCCCCGCCGCGTCGCTCGACACGCTCTGCGCGCCCCCCACCACGGCCGCGTAGCCGTCGGGCGTCTGCACGCGCCAGTCGTCGTGCCGCGGCGCCATGAAGATCACCGGCTTCCCCTTCGCCGCGTCCACCACGATGCGCGTGTTGCTGGCGATCAGCGAGCGCCGCGCGAGCACGCCCAGCACTGGCGTCTCCAGGTGCGCGAAGCCGCGGTAGCACCCGGTCACGTGCATCACCGGCTCCCAGTCGTCCCCTCCGCCGCGGTTCACGGCGTCGCCCTCCAGCAGCGTGTGCACCTCCAGGTCGCGCGCCTCGTACCCTGGCGCGAGCTGTGTCTGGAAGAGGCGGACGGCCTCGTGCACCCCCGCCAGCACCCCCTTCTGCTTGGAGAAGATCTGCATCGTCGCCACCGGATCGCGCCCAGCGTGCTCCAGCGTCAGCGCGGTGCGCAGGAAATAGCGGTCCGACAGCCATCCCGTGCGGATGCGCGAGTCGAACTGGAAGAGCTCGGGTGGAAAGCGCCCGAGCCCCGCGTGCAGGTGCTCGGCCCGTGCTGCGGCGTCGTCGGTGGGCGGCTGTTCGATCATCGAAAGGATTATCCGTTGTATTCTCGAAACGAGAACGATCGTCGTGGACACACGATACCGCGCGGCGGAGACCGCGTCAAGCGCCGTCATCCGCCTCCGCCGAAACGTCCCCGTCCACGGAGGAGCCGTCCACCGACAGGTAGGGCAGCCGCAGCGAGGGATCGAGCCGCGCCTGGACGATGCCGGGGAGGAAGGCGAACACCTCGGGCGCCACGCCGGGCTCGCCCGCGGTGCGCGGCCGCCGCTTCCCCGTGCCCGCGACGATGCGCGGCGTGCGCGTGGGCCGGTCGCCGCGGGTGAGCGCCACGGCGCGGCGGAAGTTGGCGCGGTGCAGCAGGCGCCCCGCGGCGGCCTCGCAGGCGGCCTGCAGCTCGTCCAGCGTGAACTCGTCGCCGGCCAGGGCGCGCAGGGCGTTGGGGATGTACTTGATCTTGCCGCGCACCCGCGCCAGCGCGTCGGCCAGGATGCGGCGGTGATCGAACGCCATCTCGCGCCCGAAGCCGCGGCCATCGGAACGGCCCCAGCGGTCGCGGCACGCCTCGGGGACCAAGCGGGCGTCGTACAGCAGGCGCCAGCGCTCGGCCACCCGCTCCTCGTTCCACTCCCGCAGCCCGAACCCGAACACCGCGTCGATGCGCTCGCGCGCGCCGGCCCCCTCGCGCGCCGCCCACGCCTCCAGCGCGGCCAGCACCTCGCGCGCGGCGCGGCGGCCCGCGTCGCCGCGCACGTCCTCCCACGGCAGGTAGCGGTAGACGTCGGTCCAGTGCGCCCCGCCCGTCTCCTCCGCATCCGCGGTGACCGGGGCGGGGGCCGGCATCAGCATCAGGTAGGCGTTGGTCGCCACGCGGGCGCCGGTGGGCACCCATTCCCCCGTCTCGGCGTCGGGGTGCCCGGCGAACTGGCGCGGGTCGCGGCCGTTCTGGGTGTAGCTCCCCAGCGGCTCCAGGTACTCCGCCTCGCCCACCGCGGTCTCCTCGTGCAGCTCGCGCAGCGCCGTCTCGCGGGTGGTGGGGTCGAGCTCCCAGTCCAGGAAGCCGCCCGGCCACGCGTCCAGCCCCGCGAAGGGCTCGCGCCCGCGCACCACCACCAGCGCGCGCAGCGTGGCGCCGCCGGCGTCGGCGTCGCGCGCCAGCGCCACCGCGTCGCCGGTCACGGCGTAGAGCGGGTACTCGCCCGCGTCGTAGCGCAGCGCCCACTCGGGGACCTCTCCGGGGGGCTTTCCCTGCCGATCGTCGCTCACGGTCCGTTCCGGTTTCGGGGTTCGACGAGGGTGAGAATGGACGCTGCCGACGCCCGCGTCAACTCGTCCCAAAACGTCCCGTGACGTGTGTCAGCTTGTAGCAGATTACGTTGCACCTAATGTTTCCTTGCGCGGACTCGGAAAGCGACCCAGCTTGGTCGCGCACGTCCGCTCCAGGCCGTGCACGCGCACTTCTCCGGAAGGCGCTGCGGCGCTCTCCGCGCCGCAGCCCGCCGCGCCCACTCGAGCCCACGGGCGTTTTCTCCTCGCCGCCTCACCGATCACGAGGCGCGGCGACCAAACAGCGGCACCAGCACCCAGCGTCGGCGCGGAACACACGTTCCGGCGCCGCTCGTACCGCCCTGCGCCCTCGCCCGCCGAGACGCGCCGTGCACTCACCCGTTCCGTGAGGACCCCCGCGATGCACCCCATGCGGCCCCGAAGCCGCCGCGCGTCGCACGCGCTCGCCCTGCTGCTGGCGCTGGCCGCGGCCGCCTGCACCGACCGCGCCAACCCGATGGCGACTCCCACGCCCGCTGCGCCGGGCACCCCCTCAGCCCCGGTGACCATCCAGGTGATGGACTGCACCGCCGACCGGGCTGCCCTCAGCGTCGTCTGCAAGCCCGCGGGCCCCGACGGCGGCGGCGCGGCAGGCGACATCATCGTGGGCAGCCAGAACGTCTTCGTGAAGCTCACCAGCAGCAACGTCGTCTACAACGGCGGAACCGGGCAGTTCACCTTCGACGTGACGGTGCAGAACCTGATCGAGCAGCCGATGGGCACGGTGGACGGGACCACGCTCGACCCCGGCGGCATCCGCGTGTTCTTCCACCAGCAGCCCACCGTCACCGTGGGTACCGGGGCGGTGGGGGTGGTGCCCGACGGCTTCGCCACCTTCACCGCCGCGGGGCAGCCGTACTACCAGTACAACAACGTGCTGGCGCAGAACGCCACGTCGCCGGTCAAGGGGTGGACGTTCGTCTTCCCGCCCACGGTCACCACCTTCGTGTTCCAGCTCTACGTGAGCGCGCCGGTGGAGTACCCGAACGGCTACATCACCCTGGATGGCCAGCTGCCGGGCTACAACTACGGCTACCTGCACCCGGGTGACACCCACCCGCTGGTCGCGGTGGTGAAGACGGCGGTGGGCACCGCGGTGCCCGGCGCCGTGGTCTTCGCCACCACCAACGCCGGCTGCGCCACGGTGGACGGCCCGGGCACGGTGACCGGGGTGCAGTACGCCACCTGCGAGATCACCGCCACCAGCGGTGCGCGCACCGGGAGCATGTTCTTCGACGTGTCGGGGACGACGCGCACCTGGACGGGCGCCGTGTCGGCCGACTGGAACGTGGGCGGCAACTGGGGGCTGGGGCTGGTGCCCGCCACCGCCGACTCGGTCGTCATCCCCTTCCCCAGCACCAACTACCCGGCGCTGACCTCGGCGGTGACGATCTCCAACGTGACCGTGGCCGACCAGGCCACGCTGAACGTGGCGTCGTTCACGCTCACCTCCACCGGCGACGTGGCCACCGGTGCCACGGCGGGCTCGGGGATCCTCGCGTCGGGCGGGCAGCTCACTCTCACCGGCACCAGCAAGGTGGTGCACGGCCGCTTCCCGACCACGCTGGTCACCGGCACCTACTCGCTCGACGGCTCCTACTGGGGCGTCGCGCCGCAGACCGTGGACGCGGGCACCATCGCGTCCGACGGCTTCGACCTGAACATCGACGCGCAGTAGCGCGGGCTCGCCGCGCGCACGCAAGCACGAACCGGCGGGGCCGCCGTGGCCCCGCCCTCCCCTCCAGACCCCGAGAGACCGATGAACGCCACGCACCTCCGCGCACTGCTCGCCGCGAGCGCCGCCGTCCTCGTGCTCGGCTCCGCCGCCCAGGCCCAGTCGGGCGTGCTGCTCAGGCTTCGCGCCGGCTCGCCGCTGAGCGACCGCTTCCGGGTGGACAGCTCCGGCGCCTTCGTGGCCTACGGCTTCGTCCGCGACGTGGGCAACACCACCGGCTGCGCGGCCCAGCTCCCGGCCGCCGGCGCGGGCACCCGCTTCGAATGGCACCCCTGCCGCGGCTCGGTTCGCTTCGGACGCGTCCCCACCGCCCAGACGAATTGGGACGACGCGAACATGGACGACTTCACCTTCGCCGGCGGCAACCAGGTGGTGGCCAGCGGCTACGGCGCCTTCGCCTACGGCGACCAGGTGACGGCGAGCTCCACCGTGGGCGTGGGCTTCGGCTCGGGCGTCACGGTGAGCGGCACCGCCGGCTTCAGCGCGGGCGCCAGCAACGTCTGCTCGGGCTTCGCCTGCACCGCCATCGGCTACACGGTGCGCGCGGGCGGGCAGGGCTCGGTGGCGCTGGGCTACCGCACGACCGCGAACAACGACTACTCGGTGGCGCTGGGCTACCGCGCCTCGAACAACACCCACACCGGCACCATGGTGATGGGTGACGAGTCGACCACCGACTCGGTGCGCAACCAGGCCGACAACGAGTTCCGCATCCGCTACAACGGCGGCATCCGGCTGCGCGTGAGCACGGCGGCCAACGGCAACACGCCGGGCGCGGGCGGCAACGTGGGGTGCGACCTGACGGTGGCCGTGCCGAGCTGGACCTGCGCGTCCAGCCGCACGGTGAAGGAGAACTTCCTCGCGGTGGACGGCGAGGACGTGCTCTCGCGCATCCGCGCGATGCCGATCACCACCTGGAACATGATCGGCGGGGGCCGCGAGGTGCGGCACCTGGGCCCGGTGGCCGAGGACTTCTACGAGGCGTTCGGGCTGGGAATCGGCGAGACGACGATCGGGATGGGCGACATCGACGGGGTGAACCTGGCCGGCGTGAAGGCGCTGGAGGCACGCACGCACCAGCTCCGCCAGGAGCTCGACCAGCGCACGGCCGAGGTGGGCCAGCTCCGCGGCGAGCTCGCCGACCTGCGCGCGCAGGTCCAGGCGCTGGTGGCCGCCCAGGCCGCCGCTCCGCAGCCGTAGCGCCGGTCCCGGCGATCGCTCCGGACGAAACTGCAGTATCTCACAGAGGACACAGAGAACAACACGCGGTTCCTCTGTGACCTCTGTGAGAGATTTGATCGTCGCAGCATGAGCCGGGGCTGTCGATCGGAAGAGGATGAGAACGACGAAAGCCGGACCCAGCACAATGGCTGAGTCCGGCTTTCGTCTGTTGATGGAGATGCCGGGATTCGAACCCGGGTCCGCCTACTGATCCCCCGCGACATCTACGTGCGTATCCACCCGTTCTGTTCTCCTCGCTCGCTCATCGGCCGGAATGGAAGCCCCTCGCGAACCAGCCGTGAAGATCTCGCCCGCGCCGTCACGGCGCCAATCGCGGGCCAGCTAGATTTTATCGACACCCGGCGGCCCGCCTCCAGCAGGGCTGACCGACGAATGGGAGGTAAGGACAGCCCCGAAGGGCGTTCTACTTACGCAGCCAGAGCGAAGTTATCGTTCGCGGTTACTAGTTTCCCGGAGGTTTAACGAGTGACTCCGAGCACCTCGGCACGCCGCCACGGCTTCACCGTACGCGTCGAAACCTGTCATCCCCATGACCCTGTGTTTTCAATCAACGCTCCTAATCTAACCTCCCCGCCCTCCCAGGTCAATCCCATTGCAGGACAACGACTTAGGAGATGCGGGGCCGGCCCTCTCGCTCGTTCTCGACGCGGATGGTTCTGCCGCGGCGGGGGCGCGCGCCGTATCTTCCATGCGGCACCCCCTCCGCCCCTTTCCGAACCACGCCGATGCGCCGCTTCCCCGCCCTTCTCGCCGCCGCCTGGGCCATCTCGGCCGCGGCCTGCTCGCGCGCCGAGCAGCCGCCCGCCCGGCAGACCGCCGCGACGCCCGACACCGCGCCCTCCGTGCCGCTGATCGCCGCCACGGCCACGCTTAACGACGTGGCGCGGCTGGTGCGCGACCCCGAGCGCGGCGGGCTGCCGGCGGACAGCATGGTGGCCGCGCGGGTGCTGCAGGGCTTCCGCATCTTCCGCGAGACGGGCCGCTACGCGCCGGCGTTCGTGGGCAACGGGATGACGTGCGGCAACTGCCACCTCAACGCCGGCCAGCGCGACCGCGGGATGCCGCTGGTGGGGATCGCGGCCGTCTTCCCCGAGTACCGCGCGCGCTCGGGACGGCTGATCACGCTGGAGGACCGCCTCCGCGACTGCTTCGAGCGCAGCATGAACGGCACC
>Ga0190275_10001110_pt1 | contig 20630 bp, 18 predicted proteins | sample Popmic550T_FD_133745 | JGI IMG/M metagenome (GOLD analysis project Ga0190275, IMG submission 133745) | Populus adjacent soil microbial communities from riparian zone of Yellowstone River, Montana, USA - 550 T | ecosystem: Environmental > Terrestrial > Soil > Riparian zone > Trees stand | place...
AGACCAGGACGACGGCAGTAGCCACGAGCTTCCCGATGAGGGGAGACGCCCCGAGCCCGTCCACCGTGAGGAACAGGATCGCCTGGTTCAGACCGAGCGCGATGATGTTCAATCCGACGTAGATGGCGAACTCCACCGCGACGTTGCGCCCCCCCTTGGCATCGAAGACGAACTTCAGGGTGAGGTAGTAGTTCAGCACGAGCGACGATGAGAACGAGATGGTGCTCGCGATGATGTACTGCACGCCCCCGTACTCGTACAGGACGAAGAACATTCCGTAGTCGAAGGCGAACGATGCGAGTCCGACTGCGAGGAAGCGGGCGAACTGCCACATCAGGCGTCGGGCCCTTGCCGCACCCGGGCGGCCCGCGTCAGCCGCGGGCCGCGTCACCGGTGGTGCTCGACCGTCTGGTCCTTCGCCGCCACGATGACAGGCGGTGGCGATTGAGGCTTCGCGAGGGCACGAGGAGGCTTGCCGGCGACCGGAGCAGGCGACGGCTTGGCGAAGTTCACCCACTCCCCGACGACCACCCGAGGTTTATGGGTGACCCGGCTGTTGATGCTCAGGATGTACTCGCCGAGAACGCCGATGAAGAAGAGCTGAACAGCCCCGAGGAAGAAGATGCCGACGGTGGTGGACGCTTCGCCTACCGGATACGTGTCCCAGTTGACGAGCTTGTTGATGAGGACGAAAACGGCAAGGCCGAGGCAGATGACGGCGATGACCGCGGCAATGAATGTCGCTAGCCGCATCAGCAGCTTCGTGGACGACGTGATGCCCTGCATGGCGAAGTCGTAGTTGCGCAGGAAGTTGAAGTTCGACGTGCCCCGCGCGCTCTTGGCTTGATCGTACTGAACAATTTCGACGTTGAGGCCGTACTCCGCGACGACCGCCTTGAAGAAGGGCTGGATGTCCTCGATGCCCTCAAGGACGCGTACGAACTCCCGGTCGTAGAGGCCGTACCCCGTGAAGCGAGGGATCTGCACTGTGTCCGAGAACCAGCGGATCACCGCATAGTAGAGGTGGCGCAGCCCTGTCATGACGAAGCCCTCGTCGCTGCTTCGACGTTGCCCGATGACGACCTGCTTGCCGGACTCCCAGGCACGGACGAACGCAGGCAGGTTCTCGGGCGGGTCCTGCAGATCGCCGAACAGCATGAACGTCGCGTCGCCGCTGCCGTAGGTCAGTGCCGAGAAGACATTGCGGTGAAACCCGAAGTTGCGGGCGTTGAAGACAGCCTTGACGCGGGAATCGTGAGCCGCGAGCCGCCGGATCTCCGAACGGGTGCCATCGGTCGAAAAGTCGTCGACGAAGATGATCTCATAGTCGTATTGAGGAAGGTCATCCCGGAAGACCGAAGTGAGTCGGTCGAACATCTCCTGCACGCTACGCTCTTCATTGAAGCTGGGGATGACCACACTGATGGTCCGTTTTGACAAGCGTGCTCCTCGATCGTGCTAGCGGGGGATCCTAGCGCCCGGCAAAGTTTACCGCACCGATCCTGCGCTCCAATCGGGGCGCCCCGCGGGTGCGGTCAACGTGCTGTCACCTGGAGCCGGTTACCTCTTCTGCCGCGACCCTGGCCGATTATTGAATGCAAGCGTGAGCCCCGCTTGCGCCGCCGAAAAGCGACGATCAGACGACAATCGCGGCCACGACCGGTCTTGGTCACCGATGAGCTGCGAGTTGGCCTAAGCCTCGATTCACCGATGAAAATGGGTGGTCCGAGGGCGTCGTGACATCGAAATGTCGCTCGGATCAGGCAAAAAACCTTGTCGCAGGTTTCAGTTGAAACGAGAGGCATCTCCTAAATGCGACTCAAGCATGCTCCGGCCGCGGTGTCGGCGGTCTTCGATGACCCGAATCTGGTGCCGGGCGCGGGCCTGGTCCCGCTGCTCAGCACGCGGGACTCGCGGAGCTGGCTCAGGCTCGATTGAGCGTCGCGACCGACAAAGATGCAACGCGGGAGCGAAGGTCTCTGCGTGGTCGCGGCAATGCTCGAAGGGGCGGGACTCGATCGACGAGGTGAACCTCCTCCGCCACGGCGGAATGAGCCGGACGTCCGACCGGACCTGCGCGCCATCGACGCTGGGATCGTTCCTGCGCGAGTTCCGGTTCGGGCACGTCCGTCAACTCGACGGTGTCGCGTCCAGGGTGCTCGGGACCTCGCCGCCGACACGCCGCTGCTCCAAGCGCGGGCAGATGAACGTGTGCAGGTTGATCTGGACCACACCATCATTGAGGTCCACGGCTACCAGAAGCAAGAGGCCGGGTTCGGACGCTCCGGAGTCCGCGGGCTCAACGAGCTGCTCGCGACCGCCTTCACGTCATCGTCGGCGCCGGACGTGATGGGACAGCGGCTCCGTAAGGGCGCCGCCAGTTACCCGAGAGGCGCAGCCAGGGTCGTCGCGGACGCTTTGGCGACGCTGCATCGCATGAACTCCGGCGGCCTCGGGCCGTTGCCGTGAGCGGACTGCGCGTTCTACGGACACGCCACCATCGGCACCGCGATCCACTCCGGTGGTGATCTGTCGGTCACCGCCCGGATGGACCCCGCCGTGAAGGCCGCGATGGCGACCATTCCCGATGACGCGTGGACGATGATCGAGTACACCGACGCGATCCGCGACGAGACCACCGGGGACTGGATCTCGAAGGCAGACGTCGCCGAGATCCCCATCACGGCGTTCCGCTTACCCAAGAAGGCAGAGCGCATCCCCGGCAGGATGATCGTCCGCCGCATCCCCGACCTCAACCCGAGGAAGCTGGAGCAGCCGATGCTGCTCGACCTACCGGCACCACACGTTCTCTACCACCACCAACGAAGACGTGATGGACACCGTCGAGGCCGATGAGACCCACCGTGGTCACGGGATCATCGAGCAAGTCCACTCCGACCTCAAGAGCGGTCCGCTTGCGCACGTGCCCTCCGGCGTGTTCACCGCGAACAGCGCCTGGCTGGTCCTCGCCGTGATCGCGTTCACCCTCACACGCGCGGCCGGCCTGCTCGCCGACCAGGCAGGACGCTTGGCGAAAGCGACCACCGCGACGATCCGCCGCACCCTCATCGCCGTGCCCGCCCGCCCGCCCGGCACGCTCCGCACGGCGGATCGCAATGCACCTCCCGGAGGCCTGGCCATGGGAAGTCGCGTTCGCGGCCGTTCACCTCCACCCACGCACCGCCACCGGCCGCGACCAGTTGACCACCGCCGCCGCGGCACGATGAAGCACCTCAGTGGACGACCGGGATGCGACGCCCTGGACTCACCACTGCCCTTGAACGTCACCGCGCCGGTCAACGTGGCCCCGACCGCCCCGAGGCCCATCGGTTGGATCGAGGTTGAAGCGCCACATCGCGAACGAGATCTACACAATCCTGCTCAACCGCGCCACGGACAATCCGGCCGGACGCGAACTACGTTCATCCGGCAGCGGATCGGCATCCCGAGCAGTGTCCTCGCCGCACCGCTCGGCATTCCCTACCCGCCGCTACGCCGACTCGAGATCGGCGTCCGCGCGAACCCCGAACTCGAACAACCGCGCAACCCTCGCCCTCACTCACCTCAACCCACCGCAGGTCGCTTGACAGCAGGAGGAGCATCCGCTCACGGCGACTTCATAATTTTGATTTGGTGCTGCGGGCACTGCCAGCTCAGCTGGCCAAGCATGTCCAACTGGGTCCTAAGGACTCCAGATGTGCACAACAGTCAATGAATAGAGACTGTTTAGCGTGGCGATAGACGCGTGATAATCTGACATACTACATCGATCCGGTAGTGTGGGCGGGGTCTCGGACATCAGAATCTCGCTCTGCAAGCCCGGCATTCCCCCGCACCAGTTTCTAGGGAAATAGGACATGACAGCTCGCCGCCCACGCTCTCGCATCGCTCGTCGCTCGATCGTCGCCGCGCTTGCAATCGCCTTGTCCGCCTCCTTCACGTTGACGACGGCCGGGATCGCTCAAGCGGTCGTACCCGCCGGTCACGGGTCAAAGCCGCCGACTCCGTTCAGCAGCGGCGAGCACGACGCCGAGGCAACCCCCACGCCGCTCGCGAGAGGCGCCGAGCAAACTGCCGCGGCGGCACTACCCACCGATCCTGGCACCTTTGCATCTTTGGATCCGGCGCGGATTCTGGATACCAGGGTCGGCAACGGCGCACCGCAGGCACCGGTCGAGGCGTTCGCGACCGTCGGTTTGCAGGTCACCGGTCGCGGTGGGGTGCCCGCGGCGAATGTCGCCGCGGTGATTGTGAACGTGACAGTTACCGGTCCCGCGTCGGGTGGGTTCATTACGGTGTACCCGTCGGGTGGCAGCCAGCCGATGGCGTCGAATCTGAACTTCACTGCCGGGCAGACGATCCCGAACCTTGTCACCGTGAAGGTTAGCGCCGACGGCAAGATCGGCGTCACCAACAATTCAGCTGGCCGGGTGCACCTGATCGCGGACGTTGCCGGCTACTACCTGGCCGGTACCGCGTCCGTCCCTGGTGCGTTCGTCAGCCTGGACCCCGCGCGGGTGCTGGACACCCGGGTCGGCAACGGTGCCCCGCAGGCGGCCGTCGCCGCATACGGCACAGTGGGACTGCAGGTCAGCGGCCGTGGCGGCGTTCCTGCGACCGGGGTGTCGGCGGTTGTGGTGAACGTGACGGTGACCGGTCCCTCAACTGGCGGGTTCATTACGGTGTACCCGGCAGGCACCAGCCAGCCGACGGCGTCGAACCTGAACTTCAGTGGGGGGCAGAACATCCCCAACCTGGTCACTGTGAAGGTCGGCGGCGACGGCAAGATCAACCTCACCAACAACTCCGCAGGCACCGTCCACCTCATCGCGGACGTGGCCGGCTACTACCTCGCCGGCACCCCGACCGTACCGGGCGCCTTTGTCAGCTTGAATCCCGCGCGGCTCTTGGACACCCGAGTTGGCAACGGTGCTGGCCAGGCGCCGGTGATGTCATTCGGCACCGTCGAGCTGCAGGTCACCGACCGTGGTGGTGTTCCGGCGTTGGATGCCGCCGCCGTAGTCGTGAACGTCACTGCGACTGGTCCGGGGACGGGTGGGTTCGTCACCGTGTACCCGTTCGGCAATAGCCAGCCGACCGCGTCGAATCTAAACTTCACCGCCGGGCAGACGATCCCGAACCTGATCACCGTGAAGGTCGGTGGCAATGGAAAGATCGATCTCATCAACAATTCAGGGGGCACGGTCGATCTGATCGCCGACGTCGCGGGCTACTTCCTCGGCAGCCCGGACGAGCTCGACGAGGTCTGGCCCACCGGATGGCAGTTCGATGACTGTGGATTGGACGGGGACGGACTGTGGATGCTCGACACCCCAGGCATCGTGTACAGCCCGCAGGCTCCGCTCATCTTCTTCGACGGGGAGAACTACTACGACTATTACCCCGACGCCACGGGCCAGCTCCTTCTGACCGTCTGGGCTGAGCCGGGCTTCGTCCTCGCCATGTCCGACGACAGCCCCTTCATCTCGAACGGTAACGGCTCGTACACGGCCACGCTGCACTTCGAAAACCAGTCCTGCTGACGATGCTGGCCTCGCGCCCGATCACGGTTACGAGCCAGCTACGGGCACCCCTGTCGTGTGTGCACCGGGCTCCAACTCCGCCGAGATTCCGCCGATCGTAACGGATGCCTTCCCGTACGGGTCATAAGGTTGCGCGTTGGAGTCAGTTCGGTTGCAGGCGGTTCGCTTTGGCGCGCAATGAGCCGGGTATTCCCAGCTGGCCCTCAGCGTTCTGAGGATGCCGATTCTTGGCGAGTCTGAGGATCGCTCGGCGCGGTAGCCGACCGCGCCTGAACACGCGTGCCCCTCGGGGAGAATCACGGCACGGTTGTTCGAGGGGAACTCGCTTGCAGCAGTCCGCATGGGGGCGGTGGGGCACGCTGCACAAACAGGTGGCAGTTCTTGGCCACCCATCCTGGACGGCTGGCATATTCACGATGCCTCGAACGGGTGGGGTCAGACCGCCAAAACGCCGCCTGATGGTGCGGTAGGCCCGCTCGATCCAGGAAACGACACGATCCGCAGGTGGTAGGGCTAATCCATCGGCCCCGGTTGAAGACGTTCTTCTGCGGGCTGCAGAACGATCCCATAGCGGCGCTATCCCCCTGCGGCGCCGACCCTGCCCATCGATCCGATCATTGGTGACGGCCAGGGCACCCGGGAACTTCCGGCCCGAAATTGACCCACCCTGTCGCTGCATACCACGCAGACGGCAACGTCACCGCGCATCACGACGGCGTTGTCCAACGCGTTCGCCACCAGACTGGACTTCATCCGCGTATCCGTCGAGTTCCCGACGATCTTGTTCCCGAACACTTCTGATCGCGCAGTGGTAAAGCTTGCCCTCGGCGGTGCGATGCTCTGGCACGCCTTCTTCCCGAACGCGCTCCACAATCGTTGCTCGACGCCATACACCACGCGGTGCGGTCGGCCATCGGCTCCCCGGCTTCACGCGCTTCGTACGCGAGGAGCAGGTAGCAGAACTGACGGGGGAGCTGGAGCACCCGGCACGCCATCGTCCCGGGATCCCCGCGGCGGCCAGCTCGCGTACGAGCGGGTAGAGCCTTTTCCCGGCAGATTCGCCACGGGTTGTACAGCTAACCCCAACGAACTGATGCCATCCGCAGTCTTGACGCTTGGGTAGTCGTGCGTGTTGTGGCGTGCCCGGCCGGGTCACTTGTCTCCCGCCGGCAAACCGGATCAGTGGCTCCGCTCGGCTGAAAGACCCCCCGTTCGCGGATTTCCGTACTGGTCGATGCCCTGGTCGGTTCCGAGAATTGCAACGACTTCGTCGATGCTGAGGTCCCTCGCGTCACCAAGGGTGTAGGTGTCGAGGGCACCGACGTATCGGATCAAGACCGTTCCAGCGTCGACCCAGACTTCGACCGGGCCCGTGATCGCGCCGACTTCCCTCGTCATCACCCCGCCGGGCGGGGTCGTGAACGAGCGTACGCCGGCGGGTTGCTTCGCCATGGGAACTCCGTCGCTTGTCGGGCTAGCTTTGGCAGGTGGTCAACATCTGCTGCAACGCTGTCTTCTCGCTGGGGTTCACGGTCAGGGTGTAGGTGCTCTTGATCACGATCCACCGCTTCGCGTATAGGCAGTGCGCGGCCTGGTTCGGTGGCTTCCACAGATGGGGGCCCTTGTCGCCTTTCGATTGGTTCGTTCCGTCATCGACCGCTAGTACGACGAGCTTGTCGTGCGCGAACTTGGTTCGCTGCTGGGCGGTCCAGCCTGCCGCACCTGTCCGCCAGGACTCGGCGAGGGGCACCACGTGATCTATGTCAACATCGGAGATCGCATAGAGCGTCACGGCGGTATAGGCATCAAGCCAGCTTCCGGACAGGATGTCGCATGCCGAGTTGTAGCTGACGCCGGTGCCTTCCCGGTATAGAGCCGCCTGCCGAACGTCGCAGTTCGAGTTGGGAATCGCGGGCCAGCCGTTGTTGGTCGCGTCCAGCCATGACGATCCGAACTGTGATCGGGAGTATCCGTCCATCGTGCCCGGGGCAGCCACGGTCAGCGAGTTGAGGGTTGCCGAGGCCGTGCCGACGCTGGTCGTCGGCAGGTCGTGAGTGAGTTGCAGGGCCGCGGCCCCGCCAGAGGGCTGAGCGGGATCGCCCAGGTAATACCCGGCGACGTCGGCGAGCAAATGCACTCCGCCAGCGGAATTGTTGGTGAGAGCGACCCTCCCGTCGGCGCCGACCCTCACGCTGGCAAGGTTTGGGATGCTTTGCCCGGTGCTGAAGTTCAAGTTTGAGGCGGCAGGCATCAGCGTGCCAGACGCATACGCGGTGATGAATCCGCCCGAGGTCGGCGCTGTCACCGTCACGTTCGCCACCACTGCGGCTACCCCCGCAACCGGGACAACTCCACGCCCCGTCACCTGCACAAAGACGGTCGCATTCGCGGCCACCGGCGAAGCAGGCGCCCCGGTACCAACACGTGTATCCAACAATCGAGCTGGATCGACACTCACAAAGGCACCCGGTTCGGTTGCGGAACCGGCCAGATAGTAGCCAGCGACGTCGGCAAGCAGCTGCACCGATCCAGACGAATTGTTCGTCAGATTGATCATGCCGTCGGGGCTGACCTTGACCGTGACCAAGTTCGGGATCGTCTGACCGGCAGTGAAGTTCAGATTTGAGGCAGTGGGTTGGTTACTGCCCAACGGGTATACAGTGATGAACCCGCTCGACGAGGGGCTTGTCACGGTGACATTCACGACGACGGCGGCCACATCCACATCCGGGACGTTCCCCCCGCCGGTCACTTGGAGACCAACGGTGGAATATGCTGCCACCGGGGCGGCGGCGGCACCCGTTCCTACCCGTGTATCCAGTAGCCGGGACGGTTCCAAACTGACGAACGTACCTGGCGCGGTTGCGGTCCCGCTGATGTAGTAGCCGGCGACGTCAGCGATAAGTTGCACACTGCCGGGCGAATTGTTGGTCAGGTTGATCGTGCCGTCCGCTCCGACCTTGACCGTTACCAGGTTCGGGATGCTCTGCCCGGAGGTGAAGTTCAGGTTCGACGCGGTCGGCTGTCCAGTTCCCGACGGGTATGCGGTGATGAACCCGCTGGACGCCGGACTGGTCACGGTGACGTTCACGACGACGGCGGCGGCACCCGCTATCGGCACACCTCCCCGCCCCGCCACCTGCAGATTGACCGTCGAATACGCGGCCACCGGCGCCCTGGAGGCACCGGTCCCAACCCGGGTATCCAGCAAGCGCGACGGTTCCAGACTGACGAATGCTCCCGCGGCACTCGGCGCAGCCGCGTGTGCCTGAACAGGCGTAAGCGACAGGCCGCCCAGCACCAATGCGAGTGTCAGCAGGACATAATGGCTCCGACGCGCAATTGACCCGGCGACAACAACAGGTACCGACATCGCGACCCAACTTTCAATGAAAACGCACACCGCGTCGTATCCGCTCGCGCCCTAGCGTAATACTTTCGAACCCGAAGGAGCTGAATTCAACCCGGAGTCGGCGGTCCGGCATCCGCAGGCGAGTTTGGCGCCCGCGAATTGCGGATTACCCGCTCAACAATTCAAGAAGGTGTAGCAGCGTGCCGGTCGCGAACCGAATTGCGACGGCCTTAAGCGAGGGCGACGCCGTGAGATCGTCGGGCCATAACGGGTGCTGCACGGGGTCTACACAGCACCTGCGAGTCGCAGTGTCGTGTTCGCATTGGGCTCGGCCGCTATCGTGTGCGTTATTGGCACTCTTGTCTCTTTCGTCCGGATGCCCATCCGGAGCATGAGAGCATCTTCACGATGCCGGGCCGTCACCTGACACTCGTGCGAAGAGTCGCCGTCTTCTCCGACGTGTCGCCTTCGGTCACTTCGCCAACGGGGCCTTGGTGATGGCCAGCCGCGCCGCAAGCGTCAGTTCAAGCCCGATGATGACTACGCGAGGAGTTCCGGATCACGCAACGAACAGCGCTACACGCGGATCTTCCATGAGTCGACGCGTCCATTTCGGCGAAGCTCATCACCGACATACACTGATAGTTCCCGACGGCGATGAACTCGCGCTCAAAGTCCGGGTTGGCCTCTCAAGCTCGCCCTCGGGCGTGATCCTCGATCGGGGCGACGGGACGTCTCGGCCTGTGCGTGACGATAGCGCCGATGAACGTGACATCCTCGAGCAGTGTGCTTGCTGGAGACTCCATTCGTGATAGATGAAAAGACGGTTGGAAGAGCTGGCTGGGCGGTGCACAGTTCTGTGACGGGGCATCAAGTTCAAGCCCCTATCAGGTCCGATCGGCGCGCTCCGCGACGGTTCTCCGAGCCCAGCCGACGGATCGAACGAAGGACACTATGGTCGTACGTCGGCCAGCGAAAGACCGAGCGGGAGTGCAGATGGAATTCGAGAATCATGCCGTCGTCGTCGGCGGAGGCGGCCACGTCGGTCTACCCCTCGCGATCGCTCTCGCGAGCCGCGGAAAGCGGACGATCGTCTACGACGTCGCGGAATCCGCCGTCACAGGCATACGCGACGCGAGGATGCCGTTCATCGAACCGGGCGCGGACGAGATGCTCGAACGCGTCGTCCGCGATGGAACGCTGACGGCGTCGACCGACCCCGCCGTCGTGGCCACCGCCGAGAACGTCATCGTGGTCATCGGCACGCCGGTGGACGAACATCTGAACCCCGACCCCAGTGCCATTCCCAGAGCGTTGGGCGCCTGTGCGCCGTACTTTCGGGATGGCCAGCTTCTCGCGCTGCGCAGCACCATCTACCCCGGCGTCACCGCGATCGTGCGCGACATGATCACCCACATGGGGGTCGACATGGACGTCGCCTTCTGCCCCGAGCGGATCGCCGAGCACAAGGCAATGACCGAGCTGTTCGAGCTCCCCCAGATCGTGTCGGGCTACACGCCGAAGGCCATCGAGCGTGCGGGAGCCCTGTTCGGTGTGCTGACCGACTCGATCGTGGAGCTCTCCCCCGAAGAGGCCGAGCTCGCCAAGCTCTTCACGAACACCTGGCGCTACATCAAGTTCGCCGCGGTGAACCAGTTCTACATGATGGCCAACTCCAAGGGCGTTGACTTCGAGCGCGTGCGGGCCGGTCTCACGCACGACTACCCACGCGCACGGGACATGCCAGGGCCAGGCTTCGCCGCGGGCCCCTGCCTCTTGAAGGACACCATGCAGCTCGCCGCCTTCAGCGACAACACCTTCCAGCTCGGGCACTCCGCCATGCTCGTCAACGAGGGTCTGCCCCTGTACATCGCGAGCCAGCTGGAACGCGCCCATGATCTGTCGACCAAGACCGTGGGCATCCTCGGCATGGCGTTCAAGGCCGGGTCCGACGACATTCGTTCGAGCCTCTCGTACAAGCTCCAGCGTGTGCTGCGGTTCAAGGCCCGGGTTGTGCTCGCCACCGACCCGCACGTCCCCGCAAGCGTCGACGCTTCGCTCCTTCCCCTGGAGGAGGTGCTCGAGCGCAGCGACATCCTGATCATCGCGACGCCACACCGCGAGTACCGCGACCTCGATACCGCCAAGCCCGTTGCGGACGTATGGAATCTCCTCGGCAACGGGGTGCTGATTTGACTACGGCCGGCCCCCGGGTCTCCATCGTCGTCCCCGCCTACAACGAAGGCGAAGCGATCCGGCCGTTTCTCGCCAAGGTGACGACCACCGTGACCGTGCCGTTCGAGGTGCTGGTCGTGGTCGACACACCCGAGGACACGACGCTGCCGGTTGTCGCCGAGGCGAGCGCCGATGATCCCCGTATACGCGGCGTAGTGAATACCCACGGCCGCGGCCCGGCGCACGCCATCCGCTACGGATTCGACGTCGCCACGGCACCGACCGTTGTCGTCACGATGGCTGACGGCAGCGACGACCCGCGCCAGATCGACGCGCTCACCGACCTCGTCGAGCGCGGTGTCGTGGTCGCCGCGGGCAGCCGCTACATGGCCGGCGGCCAGCAGATCGGCGGACCGCGGTTCAAACGCCTGCTCTCCCGCCTGGCTGGGCGGTCGCTGCACCTGTTCGCGAACGTCGGCACACGCGACGCCACGAACTCGTTCAAGGCCTACAACGCGGATTTCGTCCGCGCAGTGACGATCCAGTCGCGCGATGGCTTCGAGATCGGGCTGGAGCTGACAGCAAAGGCGCGGCGTGCCCGGCTGCCCGTCGCCGAGCTTCCGACGATCTGGTTGGACCGCGCCGCCGGGCAGTCCAATTTCCAACTGCAGAAGTGGATACCGAAGTACCTCCGGTGGTACTTCTTCGCCTATGGGCGGCCCCTCGCCCTCGAGGACGTTCGACAGGCCGCGGAAGCGGTCACGAAGGGAAGCAAGTGATGCAAAAAGTTCTTATCACCGGCTCGGCTGGCTTCATCGGCGGCTACGTCGTAGAAGAGCTCCTCCGTGAGGGTTACAAGGTCGTGGGAGTGGACAATTACTCCAAGTACGGGTCGGTCAGGAAGTCGTACGACGACGATCCGAACTACGAACTCGTCATCGCGGATGTCCTGGACACCGAGCGCATGACGGAGCTGCTTATGGACTGCGACCATTTCATCGCCGGGGCGGCCCTGATCGGGGGCATCTCGTACTTCCACACCTACCAGTACGACCTCATCGCGGCGAACGAGCGCATCATCGCCTCGTCGTGCGATGCGGCGATCGCTGTGAAGAAGGCCGGCGGACCGCTGAAGAAGGTCACCTACATGTCCTCCTCCATGGTCTTCGAGTCAACGGATCGGTGGCCATCGAAGGAAGGCGACGAGCTTCTCGTTCCGCCGCCCCTGTCTTCCTATGGTTTTCAGAAGCTGGCCGTCGAGTATTTTGCCCGCGCCGCCAAGGGGCAGTACGACGTGGATTTCACCATCCTCCGTCCGTTCAACTGTGTCGGAATCGGAGAGTCCCGCGCGCTCGGCGATGTCGAGATTCACTCCGGGAATGTCCAACTCGCCATGAGTCACGTCGTACCGGACCTCGTTCAGAAGGTGCTCAAGGGTCAAGACCCCCTGCACATACTTGGCGAGGGCACGCAGGTCCGCCACTACACGTACGGCGGCGACCTGGCCCGCGGCATCGTGCTGAGCCTGAACCACCCCGATGCGCTGAACACCGACTTCAACCTCTCGACGGCAGCGGGCCATACCGTCGTAGAACTCTCGGAGATCATCTGGCGCAAGATCAAGGGCGCGGGTGTTCCGCTCAACCTCATCAGCGACCCCGCCTTCGAGTACGACGTTCAAAAGCGCGTCCCCGATGTCACAAAGGCGAAGGAGGTCCTCGGCTTCGAGGCCACCACGAGACTGGAGGACATGCTCGACGAGGTCATCCCGTGGATCGAGAACGCGATCGCCGAAGGCACCATCTAGCCGACTCCCGCTGCGCCGGGTCATTCCAGCGCACGGGCACGGTCGCCGAGACGAAGAGAACCTGACCATGCGGATGCCAGACATCTCCCACACGCGAGACTTCCTCATCCGGAATGTCCGCCGCGGCGGCATCTTCCTTGCGATCGGCGGGCTCGGGTTCGTCGTCGACGCCGTCGTCTACAACCTTCTCGTCTTCGCCGGAGGCGAGGGGCCTCTGCACCCCAACCCCCTCGTGGCCAAGACGATCGCCGTGATCGCCGGCCTCGTCGTCACCTACATCGGAAACAGGCTGCTCACCTACCGCGACCGTAAGGCTCCGGTGAGCTGGTCTCAGGTGGCGCGGTATGCCTTCGTCAATGTCTTCGCAATCCTGGTGCAACTCGGATGCCTCGCGTTTTCACGCTATGCCCTGGGACTTGATTCCGTAATGGCAGACAACATCTCCGGAACGCTGATCGGTCAGGCACTGGCGACAGGGATCCGCTACGTCCTGTACACGCTCTGGGTCTTCCCGCACTCCCCAAATCAGGATCCGATCACGTACATCGAGGAACGTCACGAGAGCCTGCCGACCCTCGACTCAAAACAGTGAGCGTGCCGCTCAGCGAGTCCTGATCACAGGAATCGGCTCGCAGCACCGATCACGAGAGCTGGTTGTTCCACATCGTCAGCGCGGAGCCGATGGCCATGTGCATGTCGAGGTACTGGTACGTTCCGAGGCGCCCTCCGAAGTACACATCCTTCTCGCCCTTCGCCAGTTCTCGGTAGGCCAGCAGCCCCGCACGGTCTTCGGCGGTATTGACGGGGTAGTACGGCTCGTCGTCATGCGCCGCGAAGCGTGAGAACTCTCGCATGATCACCGTCTTGTCGGCCGGGTAGCGGTCGGAGCGCTCTGGGTGGAAGTGCTTGAATTCGTGGATGCGCGTATACGGCACATCGGCATCGGCGTAGTTCATCACGCTGGTGCCCTGGAAGTCGCCGACGTTCACCACCTCTCTCTCGAAGTCGAGCGTTCGCCATGAGAGAGCACCGTTGACGTCGTCGAAGTAGCGGTCGATCGGACCCGTGTAGACGATAGGAACCTGACCAACCGTCGCGCGCTTGTTCAGCGGCTGCGACTCGTCGAAGAAGTCCACACCCAGGTGAACCTCGATGTTCGGGTGATCCGCCATGCGGATTATCCACCGCGTGTAGCCGTCAGTGGGAAGACCCTCCCATGTGTCGTTGAAGTAGCGGTTGTCGTAGTTGTACCGGACGGGAAGCCGGCTGATGACCTCGGCGGGAAGGTTCTGGGGATCGGTCTGCCACTGCTTGGCGGTGTAGTCCCGGATGAACGCCTCGTAAAGCGGGCGGCCGATGAGCGCGATCCCCTTCTCCTCGAGATTCGTCGCCTCCTTGATGTCGAACTCACCCGCGAGCTCATGGATGAGCGCCTTCGCCTCGGTCGGCGAGTAAGCGGACCGGAAGAACTGGTTGATCGTCCCGAGGTTGATGGGCATCGGGAACACGACGCCCCTGTGATTGGTGTAGACGCGGTGCTGATAGTTCGTGAATGTCGTGAAGCGGTTGACGTACTCCCACACCGCCGGGTTCGAGGTGTGAAAGAGGTGCGCGCCGTACCGATGCACCTCGATCCCGGTCTCCGGCTCGTCTTCGCTGTAGGCGTTGCCTCCGATGTGAGGCCGGCGGTCGATGACCGTGACCTTGCGGCCGGACGCCGCAGCCCGCTCCGCAATGGTGAGACCGAAGAAGCCCGAGCCGACGATGAGCAGATCCATTAGCACCCTCTACCTGTTGACATCACAAAATCCTAGGCTCTGAGCCGCTCCCCCAAGGCGTCCGCCCGGCATGCACGCGAGGGCGTCACCTGCGTCGATGGACCGTGCGATTGTATAGCTTGACCTCGAGGAATCGAATCCAGTGCAGCACGGTGCACCGAATGCGCTGCCAGGGCGTGAGCGACGCCAGTCGCGCCGCGACGAATCGCCGGTCCGACTCGTACAGCTCCCGATCGGTGGTGCTTGTAACGCTGCGCCTCTCGAGCCCGATCGCCTTCAGCCCGAAATAAGCGCGCGCGGGAAGGATGTCATCGGCGAGCGCGAGGTCGAAGCAGGCGCCGTGCGCCCGCACGATGTCGTGGTAATAGCGCGTCGTCCGGAGGTTGTGCGAGACGCTGTCGGACCTCTGAAGCCAGTAATAGAGCCGATCTTCGCAGGATGCAACGACACGCATGCGCTGGTACAGGCTCATCGCGATGGCGACGTCCTGGGCATATCTGTGTTCGGGAAATCTGATTCCCTCGAAGAGCTCGCGCCGATAGAGCTTGCCCCAGTTCGCTTCACTCAAGTAGTAGAGCTCGCTTCTGGTCAGCTTCCGTAGGGTCACACTGAACACGCCCTGATAGTGCTTGCCGGGCTGGTCGAAAGTGATGAACCGTCCGAACCGCTCCCCGGAGTTCGCCTCCCTGACGGACGCCGCGACACTCGCGCCGACGTTGTACCACCGGCAGCAGCTCATGTCGGCGTCGCTCGCCAGCAGGATATCGACCAGGCGGCCGATCATCCGCGCGCTCATGAGATCGTCGTTGTCGCAGAAGGTGACGAGTTCGCCGGTGGACGCGTCGAGGCCGCTGTTCTGGGCCACTGAGATGCCGCCGTTCTCCTGGTGCAGGACGACGATCCGCTCGTCCGACGCCGCGAATCGGTCGCAGATGCTGCCGGACCCGTCCGTCGAACCGTCGTCGACCAGCAGGACCTCGATGTTCGGGTAATCCTGCTCGAGAATGGATGTGACGCACGCCTCCAGGTAGCGGGCGGAGTTGTACACGGGGACGATGATGGAAACCTTCGGCCTCGAAGTCAGATCGGTCACAGCGAAACCACGCTCCGGGATCCGAGCCTCAGCAGGACGGCGATGGTCATCATGCGATCGTAGAACAGACTGCAGCCGGCTTTCGTAAGGGGTGCGGGATCGCGAGCTCGAACCTCGGCGCGGACATCGCAGGGCCCAACTACGCTTGAGGGTGTGTTGAGGTCAGAGCCCCATTGAGTGTGCTGCCTCGAATGAGAGAGGTCCTCGCGCGGACCTTCGCGGCACAGGCGCCACGACCCGGGTGGATGTGGCTGAATCCGTTGCTCGCCGTCCTCGGAGCCGTGGTCACCCTGCTGCGAGTGCCCGCTGACGTGCGATTCGTCCTCTGGGCTGAGGACGGGAACACCTTTCTCGCGCAGGCGTACGAGCGCGGCGGCGCCAACCTCATCCTCGAGCCCTACGCCGGCTACATGCATCTCGTGCCGCGCTTGGCGGCGTGGGGCGTTCGAGACCTGGTCCCGTTCGTCGACTCCGCCGTCGGCATGGGCGTCCTCGCGGCGGTGGTCACGTCTTTGACCGCGCTCGCGGCCTTCCATTGGTCGCGGGGGTGGCTGACGTTGCCGGCGTCAGTGCTTCTCTGGCTTGTCACGCTTCTGATACCGGCCGCCGCGCTCGAGCTCGCGATCAACGTGGCGGACTCTCACTGGTGGCTGATGTTCGCGGCATTCTGGGCGCTCATGTCTCGCGATCGAGGGGCGGTGAGTCGCGTAGCGGCCGTCACGACAGTAATCGCCGCCGCTCTGAGCGACCCGCTGACCGCCGTCCTCGTGCCCCTCGCGATCGTCCGCCTGATCGGCCTTCGATCGTGGAAGGAGGCGATCGTGCCGGTAAGCCTCTTCGTCTCGCTCGCCCTCCAAGCCTTCGTGGTCATGGGCACGGAACGCGGCACGGCCCTCGAGCGTCTCACACTGCTGCGGCTGGGCCACCAAGCGAGCCTTCAGGTCGGCTTCGCGACGGTAATCGGCGGCCCATTGGGCGATCGCATTGCGCTCGAGCTTCCCGCCCTGGCCGTCGGCGTCGGAGTCGTGGTGCTGGTCGCCACCTTCGTAGGCTCGATCCTCGTCGTGCGACGGCGGCCGCTCGCTCTCATCGCATTCGTGTCCGGCGCGGCATCGTTCGCACTCATCCAGTATCTCGTCTGGCCCACGACACGGATCCCGGCAGATATCGGGCCGCTCACCTGGGGGCAGCGATACGCTTTCAACGCTTTGCTGCTGGTCGCTACCGCCCTCGTGGCGATCGCAGACGGAATCGTTGTGAAAGGACGCTTTCCGGTCCTTGGTCGAGTCGTCGCGGGCGCAATCGCGATCTGCCTGCTGTGGCCGGGCGTGGTGCAGTTCCAATCGACGGGCTACCGTCCAGACATACCCGGGCTGGCGGAGCAGATGCCGGCTGCGGTCGCCGCTTGCGACACCCACCCCGACGCTGCTTACCCTTTCGTGACCCTGCCCCACGAGGCATACATCCTGCTGGTGTCGTGCGACGTGGTTCTCCGCTCGGCGCCGTGACTCCTCACGCCGCCGTGATCGTCGCCGCGACCGTGCCGAGGTTGCGGTCGTTGCCCGAGATCGTAAAGCGTGCTCCCTGCCAGAGCACGTGGGTATCGATGTCGATGACCTCCGACACGTTCGCGTTCACGAAGTACTGTCCGGCGCCGAAGTTCGCGCTCTCGATGGTGAACTCCATCGCGGAGTCGCCGGCCGAGATGCTCGGGAGATCGACGCCCAGACGCTCTGTGTTGGACGCAAGCACCATCTGGCCGGTGGGCGTGTCGATGCTGAATCCGATCGCCCAACTGGGCATATCGCGCTTGGAGCGGACATGCATGCGCAACCGCATAGGGGAGCCGACCGGGATCACCTTCGACGGTTGCCCGTCAGCGTCGAGCACCTCGATGCGAGTGACTTCGATCGGCTTGACCGGTTGCGGCGGCGGCGCCTCGCCCACCCGTCGCCCCTCGAGCACGTCGCGGAGCGCCGACACGGCATCGTTGACGGCTCCGTCGAAGACCATCTCGCCGTCCTTCAGCACGATCCCGCGATCGCACAGCTCCTGAACCTGGGCGGCCGAATGCGAGACCAGGACGATGGTGCGGCCCTCGCTGCGGAATCGGGCGATCCGCTCCATGCACTTGCGCTGGAACGCCTCGTCACCCACGGCGAGAACCTCGTCCACCAGCAGGACATCCGGGTCGGTGTGAACCGCGACCGCGAAGGCGAGCCGCACGAACATCCCCGACGAAAAGAACTTCACCTGGGTGTCGATGAAGTCCCCGATGCCGCTGAACTCCAGGATCTCGTCGAATCGTGCGTTCGTCTCCGCTCGCGTCATCCCCATGATCGAGGCATTCAGGTACACGTTCTCGCGACCGCTGAGGTCAGGGTGGAAGCCCGCTCCCAGTTCCAGGAGCGCCGCCATCCGTCCACGTGTCATGACGCGGCCGCTCGTGGGCGAGACGATGCCGCCGATGAGCTTGAGGAGGGTGCTTTTGCCCGAGCCGTTGGGTCCGAGCAGTCCGACCGTAGTCCCGGCCTCGATCTCGAGAGACACGGACGCGACGGCGGTGTACTCCTGGCGATGGACACGGCCGCGACGCCCGAAATGGACCACACGCTCCTTGAGCGTGTTGTCCTTGCGCACGACGAACTGCTTTGTCACGTCATCGACGCGCACGACGACGGGACCTGGCCTCGGTGAAACCACCATTTACATCTCCTGCGCGAAATTGCCCTGCAGGCGGGTGAAGACGCGATGTGAGACGAAGAGCAGCATGACCCCCACGACGCCGGCGATCAGCATCCGCATCAGGAGGTTGTCTGGGTAGTCCGCGGGTGTCCCCGCACCCCAGAATGCCTTACGGAATCCGAGGACACCGAGGGTGATCGGGTTGTTGGTGTATACCTCGATCGCCCAGGGCGGGAGCCCGAGGTCCTGGAAGGCGGTGACGACCATGGTCCAGGTGTAGACGATGGGAGATCCCCACATCGCCAACATCATGATGACGTCGGTGACGTACTGCACATCGCGGAGATACACGTTCAGAGCCGCGAGCAGGATGCCGAGTGCAAGACCGTACACGAGCATCAAGAGCACCGAAGGGAAGAACCACAGCATCTGAACCGGCGAGGGAAGCGCCTGGAAGAGGATCGCTCCGATGAGCAGAACCAGGGTCTGGACGAGGAACATGAAGCCGGCTGCGCCCACGCTTGCCAGGGGAAAGATCTCGCGCGGAAGGTAGATCTTCTTGACGAGTCCGGCGTTGGTGAGGACGGAACTCGTGGACCCGAGGACCATCTCGGCGAAGAAGCTGTAGATCGTGAGACCCGCGAACAGGAATATCGCGAACTGCGGGACACCCTCCGCCGCGCGCAGAAACTGGCCCAGCACCAAGTAGTACATGAGGAATTGCACGATCGGGCGGATCAGCGTCCACAGGAAGCCCAGCACGCTGTCGCGATACCGCGCCTGCAGGTCGCGCCGGATCAGCAGTCCCAGGAGGTCACGACGATCGAAGATCTCGCGGACCTTGCCTCCTCGGGTGGGAAGGGAGAGCCCGCGTGCGTCTGTCGTTGTAAATGGGGCCGCAGCAAGACGGGCGTACCGGTCAGTCGTGTCCAAGTGCTCCACCTACGTCTATCAACGAGAACACTATACCGGCCCACCTCTGGCAATCCGGCGCACGCCGGCGGAGGCGGTATCCTCGGTGGGAGCCACCAATCACAGCGAGACTGAAGACCGGCGACGCTCGTCATCCAGCTCAGCACGGAAGGATGACCGCCATGTCCAGAATCGTCGTGACCGGAGCGGCGGGCTACCTCGGCCCGCACGTCGTCATCGGTCTGCTCGATCGTGGCCACGACGTCGTGGCGTCCGTTCGTCCCGGAAAGGGCGGCGGCCTGGATCCCCGAGCTGAGGTGGTGGAGGCGGATCTTCTCGCTTCCGACTTCGACGCCGGCATCTGGGGGCCGACTCCGCACGCCGTCGTGCACCTGGCGTGGCAAGACGGCTTCCGCCACAACTCGACGGCCCACATGTCGCAGCTGTCCGCGCACTTCGACCTGCTGAGGAGCCTGGCCGAACGGGGTGTGCGCCGCATCGTCGCGCTGGGCACCATGCACGAGGTGGGCTATTGGGAAGGCGCCATTGAAGCGGAGACGCCCACCGCCCCGCTGTCCCAATACGGGATCGCGAAGGAGGCGCTTCGGCGCTCCCTGCCTCTGGCGATCCCTCCGACGACCTCGCTCGCGTGGGCGCGTGCTTACTACATCTACGGTGACGATCGCCGCAACGAGTCGATCTTTCGAAAGCTCCTGGATGCCGCCGAGGCGGGGCGGACCGAGTTCCCGTTCACGACAGGCAAGAATCTCTACGACTTCATCCGGGTCGAAGAACTCGGCCGTCAGATCGCTGCGCTCACCGATGCCGAGGATGTGACGGGTACGTTGAACTGCTGTTCCGGCGCCCCCGTCTCGCTGGCCCAGAAGGTCGAGGAGTTCATCGCCGAAAACGCCCTCGACATCGCGCTGAAGTACGGGGCGTTCCCCGATCGACCCTACGACTCGCCGGGCGTCTGGGGCGACGACGCAGTCATCCGCGAAGTGATGTCGCGCGACGTCGAGAGCCCCATACGGGCTCAATAGCCCGCGGTGACTCCGGTCTTCGGCGCATTGACAAGGTGCCGCTCGGCCAGTTGCACGATCACGACGTCGGGCTGGTACTGGTCGACGAGCGCCCGATAGTTCGGCGGGTTGGACCAGTCGTCGTAACGGTGCTGTACCTGCCACGTCTTCGCGTAGGCCTGTCCCCAGTAGGGCGTGAGCGCATTGCCCATGGAGTCACGCATGATGAGCGCCTCCTGAGTGGTCCGAGAGCCCTCGGTGGC
>Ga0190275_10001111_pt1 | contig 20618 bp, 12 predicted proteins | sample Popmic550T_FD_133745 | JGI IMG/M metagenome (GOLD analysis project Ga0190275, IMG submission 133745) | Populus adjacent soil microbial communities from riparian zone of Yellowstone River, Montana, USA - 550 T | ecosystem: Environmental > Terrestrial > Soil > Riparian zone > Trees stand | place...
AACCAGGCCGCGACTTCCCGCGCCGCGTCCGGCACGATCGACGCCGCGACCGTTCCTTCTTCCACCCACGTCCCCTCGCGCAATTCGGCGGAGCTGCCGATGCGGCCGTCGGACGGAGCGCGCACGCGCTGCCGGTCGATGTCGACTTCCGCCTGCTGCAGCGCCGCCTGTTCCGCGTCGAGTTGCGTCTGGAGCTCGATGCGGTCGCTGTCGAGTGCGCGCAGGGCCACTTCCGCCGTGGAAGCGGCCTCGGCCTGCTGTTTCGCCGCCTCCTCCTCGGCGGCCGCGAGTCCGCGTCCCCTGGCCCGCGCCGCGTCGGCGCGGCTGCGCGCCTCGGTCGCGTCGGTCGCCGGAACCAGCCCTTGCCGCGCCAGTCCTTCCAGCCGGTCGGCGCGTGTCGATTCGATGGTGGCGAGATGTGCGGCCTCGGTGCGGCTCTCGCGGGCCTGCTGCAGTTTCGCGGCGGCGGCGTTCACCTGCGCCGCGGCCTGCGCTCGCGTCGCCGCGATCTGCGCGGTCACGCCGTCGATGCGGCGGCGGAGGTTGCCGATGTCGGCGACCGCCTTGCCGCGCCGGATCGTGGCGTCGGCGGCATCGAGCTCGAGGAGCACGTCGCCGCGCCGCACGCGCTGGCCGAGGGCGATGTTGACGCGGGTGATGCGGCCGCTCAGCGGGATCGCGATCTGCCGCACCGCGGCCCGCGACTCGAACCGCGCGCGCTGCGAGACCGCAACGATGGAGACCCGTCCGGCCAGCGCCCAGACGATCCACCCGCCAAGCAGCGCGAGCGCGATCGCCACGCCGCGGATGTGCCGCGGCGCATCGTCGTTGAGCGCGCGAAGCGTTCGTGAAAACGACGTCGCCACCGGCGGAGGGGAGGAGGGATTCGGTATCCCGGCATTTGAGGGGAGAGATGGGTGGAAGTCAATCCGGCGCGGCCCTCACTCAGCCAACAGAAGAAGACCGACCGGGAGGCCTCCGGCGGGCCGGCCCGGCCGGCAGCGTTGGTTGCCATAGGCTGAACGCACGCTTCTCGCGCTGAACGCGGTCCGAGCGGCAATAACGCCGCCGGCCGAGCCGGCCCGCCGGAGGCCTCCCGGTCGGTCTCTCTCCGTGGATGGAGTGGAACCTCACTCCTTCACTCGCTCTCCCTGAAGATCCACGCCCGTCTGCCGCATCAGCAGCGCCGGGACACTTCCGTCGGCATCCGGCACGAATGTGATCGTCCCCTCCCACATCGGCGCGTAGTAGACGAGGTCGGACTCGGGGAGGAGACCGGCGGTGAACTGCTCCTTGACCTCCGCTTCCAGCCAGCCGTTCTTCGCGTCGTGTCCGATCCGGAGCAGCCGGCCGTCGGCGAGCTTGTAGGTGCCGGTGAAACGTGCGGCGCGCCCGGCGTCGATGGTAGTCGCCTTGTGCGAGCGCGGAACGTCGTAGGGACGGCCGAGGATGATGTGGGTGAGATCGCGGGCGATGTTGGACATCCGCGCGCGGTCGAGGTTCCCGAGCACGATCACGATCGTGTTGCTCTCCGGATAGAGATGAAACGTCGAGACCATGCCGGGAAGGATGCCGGTGTGCGAGTAGAGCGTCCGGTCGAACTTCCGGCCGATCACCCAGCCGAACCCGTACGACCCCGGCTCGTTCGGCCGGAACAGCCCGGCCAGCGCCTCCGCGGCAAACGGCCCGTGGCCGAGGAGCGCGCGCCCCCATGCATGCAGATCGTCCACGGTCGAGAGCAGCCCGCCGTCCGCCTGCGGCGCCTCCTGCCGCAACGGCGGCACGCGCCGCAGATGCGGCGACGTCAGCGGAAACCCGGCCACGACGTCGTAGAGCGGCGCCTGGTGCGTGTAGCCGTCGGCGCGATGGAGCTGCGGCCGCGTGCGGTCGATGTGCATCGTCGACGTCATCTGCAGCGGCGTGAAGATCACCTCTCGCAACAGTTCCTCGTACCGCTTGCCGGAGACCCGCTCGAGGATGAAGCCGAGGATCAGATAGCCGGTGTTGCTGTACTTCGACTTCGAGCCGGGAACGAAATCGAGCGGCTTCGCCCGCGCCCACTCCACCGACGCCTTCGCCGAATCGTCGCGCATCAGGCTCGTGTAATACGCTTCGGAGCCCATCTCCTGCGCCTCCTCGTAGTCCGGAATCCCCGAGGTGTGATGCACCAGCTGAGCGACCGTGACCCCCTTCCAAGCCTCCGGACACGCCTCGACGTACGCACACATCGGTGCGTCCAGCCGCACCTTCCCCTGCCGCGCCAGCTCGTGAACCGCAAACGCCGTAAACGCCTTCGTCAACGACGCAATCTCGAACCTCGTCTCCGGCGAATTCCGCACCAGATGCTCCAGATTCGCGTACCCGTAGCCCTTGCGCAGCAACACCTTCCCCTCATGCGCCACCAGCGCCGTCCCGGAGAACTGCCCGAGGTTGGTGCGGGCGGTGAGGTAGTGGTCGAGGCGGTCGGAGGTGCTATCGGCGCGGAGCGGTAGCGAGAGCAGGAGGAAGAGAGCGGCGACGCGCAGGTGCATGATGCGCATCCTACGTAAGGTTTCGTAGGTTTGTTCGAGGGCTACGTAAGTGTTCGTAGAACTGTGACGCGGCGATGGGAGTCGCCGAAGGCGTCGAAAGACCTGTAGGCCCGGCCTTTAGGCCGGGTTTCACAACGCGCCCCAGGCGAGCCCGCGTAGCGGGCGACAGAACAGAAGGTTTGCGCGAGGGCCTGTTCTGTCGCCCGCTACGCGGGCTCTAAACATTGCCCACGCGTGACCTGGCCTGAAGGGCGGGCCTACAGATCTATCGCCGCCTCCGGCGGCTGCATTTGTCATCCTGAGCCGCAGGACCGGCGCCACGAAGCGAAAGGCATGACGGCGAAGGATCCGGGCGGGAGGGGGAGCGATGGACGTGCTTCCCACCCCCATCCGCCCAGGTCCTTCGCCGCCATGCTTACGTTCCTGCGACATTCCTGCGGGCTCAGGATGACAAAAGACCCATTCATCACCTTGGCCTGCCTCACCCCACAATCCCCTTCCTCGGATGCCTCTCCGTCACCTTCACCTTCAACGCCGCATCCGCCACGTGCGTGTAGATCTCCGTCGTGGAGATACTCCGGTGCCCCAACAGCCGCTGCACGTACCGGATATCCACCCCCTCCTCCAACAGGTACGTGGCCACCGAGTGCCGAAACATGTGCGGGGTCACGCGGTCTCGCACCGCGCTCCGTTCGCCGTGGAGGCGGACGAGGCGGCGGATCATCTGGGGGGAGGCGGCGGCGCCGCGGGAGTTGACGAGGAAGGTGTCGGCGGTCGACGTGGCGTGGTCGCGGGCGGTGCGGTAGTCGGTGAGGAGGCTCTTGAGGTCGTCGGGGACGAAGACGCGGCGTTGGCGGTTGCCTTTGCCGATGATGGTGATGGTGCCGTCTTCGACGTCGACGGCGGCGTCGAGGAGGCCGGCGAGCTCGCTGACGCGCATGCCGGTGGCGAAGAGGAGCTCGGTGGCGACGTAGGCGGTGAGGTCGGCGAAGAGCGGCGGCTTGTCGTGGACGAGGAGGCGGCGGAGGTCGGCCCGGGCGATGACGCGGGGGAGGCGTTTGGGCATCCGGATGCGGATGCGGGCGCCACGGAAGGGGTCTTCGACGCCGTCCCCCTCGTCTTCGAGCCAGCGGAAGAGGGAGCGGAGGGTGGCAAGGTGGCGTTTCACGCTCGATTCCTTGAGCGCGCGCACGTCGAAGAGGTGGCGGACGTAGTTGTGGATGACGGTCTTGTCGCAGCCGGCGACGGTGCCGCGTTTGCCGTGGAATTGGGTGAAGCGGGCGAGGTCGAGCTCGTAGGCGCGGATGGTGTGGGAGGAAAGTTTCCGGATCGACTGGCAGTGACGGATGAATGCGGTCGCCGCATCTCGGAACAGCACGTCGTTCGTACCTCCAATTCTGGTGGACGGCGGACGTTACCCGAGTGGGAGCGGTGGGGCGACCGGATTTCCGGAGGGAAGGCGCGGATGGCCTCCATTCGTCACCTTCAAGAGTCTTTCTGCGAATATTTTCAACGGCTGAGCGGGATGCCGTGAAAGCGGCCCGTGAGTTGCTCTGGTATCTGTCGAACAGCCGCTCGCGATGCGTGGTCTGCGAGCCCGTAACCGTCGGGCTCCTGCGCTCAGCGACTGCGGCTTTGGAGAAAGCATGAACGACAACAAAAAGCATGACTCGAATCCCGATCCGATTACCGGTGAACCGGGCGCGCACCCGGTTGGCGTGGCTGGCGGATCGACTGGCGGGGCATTGGCCGGCGCGGCAATTGGCGCGGTCGGTGGTCCTGTCGGTGCAGCCGTTGGCGGCGCGATCGGCGCGGTTGCCGGCGGGCTGGCCGGGAAGGGTGTCGCGGAATCGGTGAATCCGACGGACGCCACGGGTGTGAATACTCCGGGCGTGACGCATGCGACCGAGAGGGGTCTCGCTGCGGACACGACCGCGGAGAGGAAGACCGACGCCATCTGGGAACAGGCCAAGGGCAACTGGCACCAGTTCAAGGGCTCGGTCAAGGCAAAGTGGAACGACCTCACCGACGACGAGCTCGACCAGATGGACGGCAACCGCGAACGGATCGTCGGCAAGATCCAGGAGCGCTATGGCAAGGCGAAGTGGAGCGAAGCCGACATCGAGAGCGAGCTGCGCCGTCCGTAAAGACGTCGCAAGTCTGATTTCGATCCGCGCCTGCTCTTCGGAGCGGGCGCGGTTTTTTTTGGAGAGAGCGACCGGGAGGCCTCCGGCGGGCCGGCACGGCCGGCAGCGTTTGTTTTCGCTCGGACCGCGTTCCCAGCGAGAGGCGTGCGTTCAGCCTATGGCAACCAACGCTGCCGGCCGGGCCGGCCCGCCGGAGGCCTCTCGTCGGCTCTGCTTGCGCCCCGTGGCGCGCGGGTGTTGAATGGATCGAAACACCCCGTCCATTCATCCAGCATTCCGCGCAACGTTCAGGAGGATCCATGGCCACGAGTCTCGGGCGGATTTTCGATTCCGGCGTCGTCAACAAGATCGAGGTGCTGTACGACGAGGTAAAAAACAGCGGCCTGCTCGAGCCGGTCGGGACGTCCGCATTCGCGTTGCAGGACGTTGCGGTCCAGGCGCAGAAGGCGGACCTGAAGGTCTTCGACCTCACCGCCGACCTCGACGCCCAGTCGAGCGCGAAGGTCTCGATCAGTGCGGCGGGGACGCAGGTCGCGCCGTTCGACAAGGCGGTGCCGATGACGGCCGACAGCGGGAAGAGCTACGCGGTGCTGCACGTCGACGGCAAGCTTTCCGGAGATCTCGGCGGCACGATCACGAACATCCCCCTCACCATCTCCGCCGGCGGCTCGGCCACGTTCGACTACGACCATTCCCTCCAGGTCGCGGCGACGGAGACGCGGGCGGCGGCGCTGGCGCGGCTCATCACCACCGCGCAGTTGCCGCAATTCGAGTCGCTGGCGACGATGGAGCCGGGAGAGATCAGCAGCTTCCAGGCGGCGCTCAATCTCGACCTCGGCATCAAGGCGACGTTCGGCAGCAGCTTCGACATCGACCAGGTGGTCAAGCTCTTCGAAGGACTCTCCGGTCAGTTCAAGGCGAGCGTCCGCTACTCCATCGAGGCGAGCCTCGGCTGGTCATTGTCCGACGACATGAACGTCGTCGTGGCGCGGGCGCAGACGAACAACGACGGCTGGGTGCGCATCCGGATCGACCGTGCGCGGAAGGACAGCTTCACCGCCGGCGCGACGTTCGCGCTGCAGGTCGACTACGACGCCTCGAGCATCGGCGACGCGCTGGAGAAGGCGTTCGAGCTGTCGCCGCTGCCTCGCGCGATCAAGGCCCTCGAGACGATCGCCACGTTGAGCTGGGACGACGTGAAGACGAAGCTCACGGACCGGATCTCGACGGAGCTGATCGAGCTGATCGCCGGCACCGGCTGGAAGGAGAAGGCGGCGAATTCGGCGGAGGTCACCGAGGCGCTGGCGGCGATCAACACGGTCGTCAGCACGTACAACAGCATCGATACGAAAGTGCAGCAGCTCTGGGCTGCGCTGCTCATGAAAGTCGATGCCGGCCCAGGCTCGGAGCTGCGGACGACGATCGACAAGATCGCCGCGCTCGACCCGGCGAACCCGAACCTGCAGCAGTTCCTCAGCCCGCAGGCGCAGAAGGATCTCGACCTGCTCGAGTCGCTCACCGGCAAGAGCATCGAGCAGTTGCTGGTCGGCAGCAACACCGCCGTGCTGATGGCCGTCGACCAGGCCATCTCTTACGCGCAGCAGCTCCAGCGCGTCATCACCGACACCCCAACGAAAGTCTCGGCGGCGTTGCAGCAGGTCGCGGAGAAGAGCGGGGTGAAAGGGGTGATCGAGTGGCTGGCGGCGAACGCAACGTCGCTCGACGCCATCGAGAAGTCGGGTGATGCCGCGATCACGAAGCTCGTCTCGAAGGCAGTAGGGAAGGCCCTCGGCGCGACCACGCCGGCGGACGTCGCCAAGGTGCAGGCGTGGGCGCAGAAGATCCTCGCCCAGTGGGATGCCCTCAGCGCGAAGCTGACCGCGGCGGCGAAGTTCCTCAAGGGGACGCTCGGCTTCAACGTCTCGCTCGAATACAGCCGCGTTTCGGAGTTCTCGGCGGTGCTCGACTTCGAGCTCGACCCGGCGAACAAGGCCGCGGTGGACGCGGTGCGCGCGAAGCTGCCGTCGGGCAGCGTCCGCGACATGCTCGCGGCCCTCGACAGCATCGACCGCGACGACAGCGGAAGCCTGCCGTTCACCATCCGCGAGTCGATCCTGGTCTCGCGCCACACGCGCACCGGAGCCACGACCGTCCTCCTCTCGCTCCTCGGCCTGCAGAAGCTGCAGAAGGTCACCGGCTCGCGGTTCGACGAGTCGATCGTGAAGGTCACGAATGCCGGACGGGAGGCGTCGTACAGCGGCGGCTTCGTGCAGGCGGTGGCGGCCGGCAGCGCGACGAGCGAATGCGGCGCCTGGATCTCGACTGATGCGACGGCCACGACGATGAGCGAGACCGAGCCGTACGCAAGTGCCGTCCGTTCGATGCGACTGACGTTCTCGCGGCGCGACACGAAGTCGACCGCCGAAGAGCTGGGTGCATTGCGGACGCTCCTCGACGATCTCGGGTTCACCCAGACGGCTGGCGAGACGCTCGCCGCGCCGGATGGAGCGGAGATCTCGTTCACGCTCGACATCGCGCTGGATGCGGAGGCGGTGAAGCTCTTTGCCGCGGACGACAGCGAGGAGGATTGGAACAAGGACTACCGCAACGCCGCGTTCCGGCTGGTGAAGGACGACATGATCACCGACCGGCTCGCGTCGGTCGGCCAGCCCCTCGGCGAGGTGCTCGCGGCCGTCGTGGCCACGGACGATTTCGGGTCGACGTGGGTCGACACTTCGATGAACAAATTCGTCGCGGTCGCCGACACCAAAGGCTTCGCGATCGGCGGGAAGTCGCTGCGGATCCTCGACGACCGGAACGCCATCATCCCGCCGTACGTCCCGATCCGGATGATGATCACCCGCCGTCCGCGCGGCCTCCGCGCGCTCGGGTCGCTGCGAGCAGCGCTGCAGTCGACGAGCCTCCTGGAGAGCGACTTCCAGAAACTCTCCGCCGGCGGCGCGGCGACGTTCGCCGACACCAGCCTTCCGGAGTGGGACAACCCGATGTTCAACTTCTGGTTCGTGGTGGCGCGCCTGGTGCGGATGTCGAAGGAGGGAACGGACGTGCTGAAGTCGGCCACCGGCCTGGCCACCTTCCGCTTCCGCCAGTCGTCCACCGCGGCGCTCTCCGACCCCATGCAGTGGAGCCTCACCAGCAACGTCGGCGTGCCGGTGAGCGCAATCCGGTCGCGGAAGCTCTTCCCGTTCGCGTAGTGACCTCCCAGTGCAGGGCCGGACTAAAAGTCCGGCCCACATGTGGCCAAATGTGGCCCGGACTTTTAGTCCGGGCCACCGTTCAGTGCCCTGCCGACCGCCTCCGCGCGATGTCGATCGGGATGGTGATCGTGGCCGCGTCGTAGTGCGCGTCGCCCGAGTAGGCGATCGCCACGTTTCGGGTGGTGTCCGGGATCCCTGAGATGGTTGCCGAGGAGGATGCATCGTCCAGCGGGACGAGCGGGCGCTCGACGCCGTCTCCGGTGACGGTGACGGTTCCTGTGGGCGCGTATCCGGGGATGCCGCGGAGGGTGATGACGACATCCGACGTGCCGGGGACCTTCACCGCGCGAATGAACGTTGTGTCCTTGTGGATGAAGATCGTGTGCCGGAGCGTGATGGAGGCGTCGAAGAAGTTGGCGTCGCCGCTGTAGACGGCGGCGTAGCGGCGGGCCGGGCCGGGGGTCGGGTCGTAGAGGATCAGCTTCGCGATCCCCTCGATCAGCGGCACCTGGCCGATCTCCCGGTCGTCCTCGAAGAACGTCACGTGCCCGGTCGGCCGCGCGCCGTCTTCGGAAAGGCCGTTCACGTAGGCAGTCAGAGTGTTTGCGTCCCCGAAGCGCCAGGCGGTGAACGCCTCGAGATGGGTGACGGCGGAGTTGCGCCCCGTTTCATCCGCTCCGGCGACGCGCACGACAACGCTCTGGGTCCCGAATCGCATCTTCGCCGTGATCGTCACGGTGCCTGCCTTCAGCGCGTTGAACGTCGTCGACGCCGAAGCCTCGGAGACGGGAATGACGACGCTGGGCGGCACGCTGAGCACCGTCGGGTCGGAAGAGGTCAACTCGACCGTCGAGGATCCGGAGACGAAGGATTCTGCGACGGAGAGGATTCCGCTCTCTCCCGCGCGCGGTGTCATCGGCATCACGTAGAGAGAGCTCGAGCCGGTCCCCGAACTGAGCGAAGTGAGCCGGTTGTTCGACGGATCGGGGTCGCGCTCCCATTGCGTCACGTGCGCGACGATCGCCGTGCCGCTGCCGAACACCGTCCGCGACACCGTTTCGCCGATCCCGAGCTCGAACGGCTCGCCGCAGTACTGCGTCACGTTCTCAGGAATCAAGGCTACGCAGAGCCGGACATTGGATGCGCCGGAGGTCCCGTTGTTGGTCACGTTGAGCATCGGATAGCTCGTGCTTGCTTTCAGCGAGAGGGCGACGTCGGCCGCCGGATCGGCATCCTCGATCACGATGGCACCGACAGGACGCGTCACGGGTGCGTCGTCGCTTTCGAGACGTACGGTGAGCGCGCGAATCGTTCGAGGCGCGGGGTCGTTGAGGAGCGGTACGGCGATCGACTTCAGCGTCTCGCCCGGCTCGAACGTGACCGTGCCGGAGACCGCCGTGTAGTCGCGCCCCGCGGCCGCCGTCCCGTCCGCAGTGGCATAGCGGACCGTGACGCGCGCGGACGACGGGCGCGTCAGGCGCACCGGGATCGCGGCCTGCACATGGGGATCGTGAGCGCGCACGTCGTCGATCGCGACCGTGGCTGTCGGCGGAAGCGGGTAGGCCCAGAGCTCGCGGCCGGTCTCGTTCGTCGTCGCGGAGAAATACAGCACGTCGCCCACGCGCGTCATCCCCGCCGGAAGAGAGCTGTCCGAACCGGGGGCGAGGTCGGCGACGAGTTGCGTCCCGCCCGGCGTCCCGTCGGTCCGCCACAGCTCGTGACCGAGTTGATCGTCGGTTGCGGAAAAGTAGGCGACGTCGTCCGCCACGATGAATTCCGACGGTTGGCTGGAGTCGGACGGGTGGATGTCGCGCAGCAGCAGCGTCCCTTCCGGTGTCCCGTCGCTCACCCACGGCTCGATGCCGTGGATGCCGTCGTCGACGCCGAAGACGACGCGGTCGCCGAGGGAGACAGGGCGGGTAAACGAAGTGAACGCCGGCCCGGCGAAGAACTCGCGCAGCATCGCCGTTCCTTCGGGCGTGCCGTCGGTGCTCCAGAGCTGGTTCGTATGCGATGAGCTCTCCTGCCAGGTGAACAGCAGGCGCTCTCCCGCGGTGGCGGCCCACGGTCGGACGATCACGTTCGTGTCGAATCGCTTCACGACCGTCGCATCGGCCGGCGATCCGGAGAAGCGCCAGAGGATCGACTCGCTCGTCCGTTGCGCTTCGGCGAAGAGATAGAGCGCGCCCTGGAACGGAATCACCGGCGCCCACACCGAGGTCGTCTCCTCGGTGCGTGCGATGCGGCGGGTCTCTGCGGGCGTGCTGCCGAGCCCGTACAGAACCCCGTTGCCGGAGATCGTGTAAATCTCTCCGGCGAGCGCCGTCAGGCCGGTTGGAGCAGATGACGGGATGTCGGTCAGCTTCACCGTTCCCTGGGTGGTCCCGTCGGTCGTCCACACCTCCGTGCCGCTGCCGTCTTCCACGTGGAGAAACAACCGCCCGTCGATGACTGTCGCGCTGCGGATCTGCGCGAAGATGTTGCCGGGCTTGAAGTCTTTGACCAGGACCTCCGTTCCCGGCTCTCCGGCGATCTTCCAGAGCTCGGAGCCACGCAGCTTGACGTAGAGCGTGTCGCCCAAGGCCGCGAGCGGCGTCAGCTCGCCGGTCTCGCTGTCGCGCTCCATCGCCAGCTTCGTCTCCTGCGCGCTGCCGTCGGTGCTCCAGATGGAGAAGTCGCGTTCGTCCGACTGGGCGACGAAAAACAGCCGGCCGTCTCCGGCGACGAGCTCGCGCGGGTAAGACGAGCCGGCTGCTTCCGCCGCGAGGTTGGCGATCATGTGCGTCCCGGCCGCGGTGCCATCGCTCGTCCACGGCTCCCTGCCGTGGAGTCCGTCGTCGTACGTGAAGAAGACCCGGTCGCCGACCGTGGAGAGCACCGTCCCGCCGCTGAAGGACAGATCGATCACCGGCCGCGTTCCTTCCGTCGTGCCGTCGCTCTGAAACAGGGCGGTGGCTTCTTCGCGGGCGACGAAATAGACCCGGGTCGCGCCGGCCACGATCGAGAATCGCAGCACACCGTCGGGAGCGAAATCGCGGATCTTGCGCGTGCCGGCATCGGTACCGTCGCTCCGCCAAAGATCGAGACCGTCCGCTTCGCCGTCGCCGTTGAAGGCAAAGTACGCGGTCCCGTTCAGGACGGTCAGGGAGGTGAAATCGACCGGCTCGGAGCCGGTCCGGAGGATGCGGGTTCCGCCGGCGGTACCGTCGCTCGAGCCCAGCTCGCCGTTGACGCCCATGAAGACCAGCCGGTCGTCGAGCGCGACGATCGAGCTGAACGTGCCGAACGTCGAGGCGCTCCCCGGATTGAGGTCGGCGACCGTGTGCGTTCCGGCTACCGTTCCGTCGGTCGTCCAGAGCTCCGAGCCTGCCGCGTCGATGCCGGCGAAGTAGATGCGGTTCTTGAAGAGCGTCAGCCGGGATGCCCCCACGGACGTCAACTGCACGGTGCCGGCCGCGGTGCCGTCGGTCTTCCAGAGTCCGGCCTCGGTGCCGGCATAAAGCGTGTTGCCGGCGGGTCGGAACGACGTGGTCCGCGGCTGGCCGGGACGGATCTCGGCGAGCCGCCGCGGCGCCGCGCCGTCGAGCACCCACAGCTCGCGGCGCGATTCGGTCATGAGGAAATACCTCTCGCCGATCACCGAGACCAGCAGATAGCCGGCCGTGCTCCCGAGCGGTGTCACCGGCACCGTACCGGCTGCCGTCCCGTCACTCTTCCAGATCCGCGCGCCGCCGGGCTCGATGACGCTAAAGTAGGCGACGTTCCCCGCGAGGACGATGCCGGACAGACTGGAATTGCCGTTCCTGAGCGGGATGACGGGCAACGTGCCGGCTGCCGTGCCGTCCGTGCGCCAGACCGCGTCCGTGTCGTTCCCGTTCGGAGCCCTGAAAAACACGGCGGAGCCCAGGCTCAGGCCGAAGAACGACGGATCCGACGACACACCGTGCTCGGGATTCAATCGCAGGTCTGTGACGAGATAAGGCGCCTGCGCGAGTCCGGAGGCGGCGAGAAGAGAGAGGAGAACGGCGGAGCAGAGGGCGCGCATAGGCCGGATCGGATGGAGCATGATCACACACAGTCAGACGTCAGACCGATCCGGAAATTACCGGAGCCCCACGGATCAGCTCATTAAATCCAGTGATCGGGAGCGAGCGTATGCAGCGCGCCCACCGTCGCCGCCGCGAGCGGCAGCGTCCAGACGACGTCGCTCACGCGGGTATCTCGTGCGGCGGCAGCATTGGTGTCCTTCATATCATGGCGGCGAAGGACCCTTTCCGGCTGTACGCGAGCGGTGAGCTCAACCCGCCGCTTTTCGTGAAGGCCACTCTGCCAGAGCCAGGTACCAGAGCAGAATGATGTTGGCTACAGGGATCATGATGACAACGCCCAGCCACGGAGAATAGCCGGCCTTCGCACAAATCCTGGTGGCGGGCCAGATGACCACCACCACGACTACAAAGATGAGGATCAGTTCAGGTGAGCCGATGGATCCGATCATGCCATCCCTCCGGCACGATTCTACGCCCGTCGCCTATAGGCGCATGTGCCGGACGATCTCGAAGCGGAAGATGAACGATCCCGAGAATCGCGTCGCTTCGGCGGCCGTGGGGTAGGGCTTGAACTTCCAGTTCAGGAGGGCAGCCTTCGCCGCTTCGTAGATTCCGAAAGGCAGCGGCTGAATGCGGGCCGCTTCCACCTTCCCGTCACGTCCTACGACGACGTCGACGCGGATCCGGCCGGAGATTCTCGCCTTCCACGCGATGTCCGGGTATTCGGGCCTGACGCGCTCGACCGCGTGCTCGGGTGGGAGATGCGCGGGTCACGAAGCCGTGAACCTGCCCTGTCAGGAATGACAACAAATCTACGTTCTCCCGAGTGCCGGCCCGGACTAAAAGTCCGGGCCACATGTGGGCCGGACTTTCAGTCTGGCCGCCCTCGAAGGGACGTTTCTTAGATGATGGAAGCGCATGACCACACCAATTCCGGTCCCGCAGCGCCGTCTGCAGAGTCAGCTTCTCACCGCGGATGAGCTCCGCGCCACGCCGCACGACGTGGTCGCGTACTTTGGCGCGATGCAGGCGCAGGACTATCTCGGCGCGTTGTGGGCCGTCGGCGTGCGGATGCGCAAGGCCGTCGACAGCGGCGTCGAGCGCGCGCTCGCGGAGCGGAAGATCGTCCGCTGCTGGCCGATGCGCGGCACCCTGCACTTCGTTGCCGCCGAAGACGTCCGCTGGATGCTGGAACTGCTCGCGCCGCGCGTCCTGACGCGGCATTGGCCGCGATTGCAGCGGGAGTTCGAGATCGACCCGAAGACACTGCGCCGCTGCCGCGCGCGTGTCGAGCGGGCATTGCGCGGCGGAAACGCGCTCACTCGCCCGGAGCTCTACACGCTGTTCGACGAGGCGGGAATCGCCACCGCGCGGAGCCGGGGGCTGCACATCCTCTTCGCGCTCGCGCACGAGCGGGTGATCGTCTTCGGCGCGCGGCGCGGCAAGCAGCCGGCGTTCGTCCTGCTCGACGAGTGGCTGCCTGAGGCGCAGGCGAAAGCGCGCGAAGAGGCGCTGGCCGCGCTCGCGCTGCGCTACTTCACCAGCCACGGTCCGGCGACCGCCGCCGATTTGATGTGGTGGTCCGGCCTGACGATGAAGGAAACGAAGGAAGCGATCTCCCTCGCCGGCGCGAAGCTCGAACAGGAAGTCCTCGACGGCCGGCCGGCGTGGCACTCCCGTACCGGGAAACGGCCTGCCGCCGCGACGGCGAGCGTGCACCTTCTCCCGCCGTACGACGAATACACCGTCGCCTACAAAGACCGCAGCGCCATCCTCGATCCCGCCTTCGCAAAGCGCGTCAATGCCGGCGGCGGCATCATCAACTCCATCGTCGTCGTCGACGGCCGCGTCGCAGGCAACTGGAAGCGTACCCTTCGCGGGGACACCGTTGAGATCGCGGTCTCTCCCTTCCGCGCACTGACGCCGGGCGAGCTCCGCGGCGTGGAGCAGGAGGCCGCGCGCTACGCCGCGTTCGCCGGACGCGAGGGTGGGGCGGTAGTCCTCATCGGGAAGTGACGCGACGGCGATCTCACAGCATCCGCTCGTCCGGATAGCACCACGCCCACGTCTCCCCCGGCTGCCATGAGCGGATGATCGGATGCGTCGTCGCCTCGTAGTGCCGCGTGGCGTGGCGGTTCTTCGAGGAGTCGCAGCAGCCGACGCGGCCGCATTTCATGCAGATGCGGAGGTGGACCCAGGTGTCGCCGCTCTTCAGGCACTCTTCGCAGCCGGCGGCGGCCGTGGTCACTTCCGCGCGCATGGCCGCTCCGTGTGCGCAGGCACTCCGCTGTTCCTCGGTGAGCATGACCGTGCGGACCTCCGCTCGCGCGGGAGCAGGGGCTTCGCTTTCTACGGATGCCGGCCGAAGCAGTCGCGCCGCCGCGGCGAACGCCTGGGCGCTCGCGCGTGCGGTGAGGCGATCCCCGGCGGCGAGCACCAGGTCGTCGGCCGCCGGGATCACCTCTCCGTTGCGCTCGACCGAGATGACCTTCAGGCCGCCGGAGGAGGTCAGCTCGCCGAGCGAGACCTGCCGTTCCGCCGTATCGCGGCGCACCGTGAAGGTGCGGGTATCGAAGCACGACTCGTTGAGGTCGTCGCAGACGACGAGCGGTACGTCGGCGATCCCGGCCCGCAGCGCCGCGTATCCGCCCGCGCGCACGGTGTCGACGTGATCGCCGATCTCTTCATCGCTCACGCGGTACTCGGAGAGGACGGTGGTGAAGAGCTGCACGCCGATCTCCAGCTCGTCGACCAGCACCTGGTCAGCACCTTCGTGCAGCAGCGCGTCGACGTCCGAGGCGGAATGCGTGCGGACCACGATCTGCAGCGTCGGGTTGATCCCCCGCGCGACGGCCACGACGCGCTGGGCCATGTCCGCCGTGTCGTCCGGGATGACGAGCATCTTCGCCGCGTCGACGTTCGCGACGTCGAGCAGGAAACGCCTGCTGTAGTCGCCGAGGACGACCCGCAGCCCGTCGCGTTGCGCCTCGGTGGCCCCGGTCGGGCTGAGCGTGAGGATGACGAACGGCACCCCGGAGTCGCGCAGGACGCGCGTCAGGTAGCGCGCCGACGATCCGTATCCGGCGACGATGACGTGGTTCTCGAGCTGCACCCGCTCGGTCGACGGTTCGGCCTCGGCGGCGCGGCCCACAGACTCATCGGCGTGCCTCGCCCGCAGCGACTCCAGCCACGAGCCGGCGCGGGCGAGCAGCGGAGTGACGGCCATGAGCAGCACCGCCGAGGCGATGAACGTCTGGCCCATCCCCTCCATGCCGGCCGGATAGAGCCCGGCGGAACGGCCGACGCGCTCGAGAACGAACGAAAACTCGCCGATCTGCGCCAGCAGCAATGCCGTCGCACCGGCCACCGCCCAGCCATAGCCGAGCAGCCGCGCCGCGAGCAGCGTCACCAGCACCTTGAGCAGCACCACCGCGGCGACGACGGCGAGGATCAGCGGCAGGTTGTGGGCGACGAACGAAAGGTCGAGCAGGAGCCCGACGGAGACGAAGAAGATCGCGCTGAAGAGGATCTGCAGCGGGAGGATCTCGGCAAAGGCGTGATGGCTGAAGCGGCTCTCGCTGACCACGAGGCCCGCCAGGAACGCGCCGAGGGAGAGACTCACCCCGGCCAGGCTGGTCAGCCACGCCGTACCGAAACAGATGGCGATGATGGTGAGGAGGAAGATCTCGGCGGAGCAGGTCCGCGCCACGCGCTCGAGGACGAACGGCATCACCCGCCGCGTCACGACGACGATCACCGCGACCACCACCGCCGCAATGGCCAGGCTGCGCGCCGCGTCACTGCCCGAGCCGCCCTCGCCCGCCAGCAGCGGCAGGATGAGGGCCAGCGCGACGATGGAGAGATCCTGAAAGATGAGGATGCCGAGCGCGAGCTGTCCCTTCGACGAAGTCAGCTCGTTGCGGTCGGAGAGGACGCGCAGCACGAGAGCCGTACTGGAGAGGGCGACGATCGCGCCGGTATAGAAGCCGGTGCGCCAGCCGATCCCGAAGAGGGCCAGCACCCCGATCACCGCGACGACGGTCAGCCCGACCTGCAGTCCGCCGCCGACGAAGATAGCCCGCTTGATCCGCCACACCCGGTCGAGGCTGAACTCGATCCCGAGCGTGAACAGCAGCAGCACGATCCCGATCTCGGCCATCGAGTCGATGAGCGCCGCATCCTTCACCAGCCCGAGCGCATTCGGCCCGATCACCACCCCGGCGATCAGAAATCCGACGATCGGCAGGATCCGCAGCCGGCTGCAGACATAGGCGATGAGCGCGGCGGCAACGACGAGAGCGACGACCTGCGCCAGAAACGGGGGGGCATGAGTCATGGCGGGGGATTGTGTCAGACCAGGGCGCGTGAGCGGAGCGGCGATTGGTCACGCCCCTTACGGCGAGACGCCGTCCGCCGGCGAGACGCCGCCGGGCCAGCCGACGTGGACGTCGGCGCTCCACGCGCGGACGTCCGTTTGCGATGACCGTGGGCACGCCTTGCTTCGATACTCGGACGTCTGTTTGCGGTGACCGCGGTCATGCCTCGCTTCGATCCGCGGACGTCCGATTGACGATGAACGTGGTCATGCGCCGGAGCGCCGACGTCCACGTCGGCTGGCCCGGCGGCGTCTCGCCGGCGGACGGCGTCTCGCCGTAAGGGTGGTGTCTGATGACCCGCTACGGCCACCACCCCTTCGCAGCGCGGATGGCCTGCGCGATCGCGGTCGAGCCGGCGGCGAAGTAGCCGAATCTTATCCGTTGGCGCGTTGACCGTCGGCAATCACCGATGGTATTCAGGACGCCCGCCATGCAAGTCGACGTCGCCGATCTGGAAGCGCATCGCTCCGCACTCACCGGACACTGCTACCGCATGCTCGGCTCGGCGGCCGATGCCGATGGCGCGGTGCAGGAGACGATCGTCCGGGCCTGGCGGAGTCTCGACCGCTTCGAAGGGCGTGCGTCGGTGAGCACGTGGCTGCACCGCATCGCCACCAATGTCTGCCTCGACACCCTCTCCGACAGCTCGCGGCGGAAGCTGCGTCCGTTCGAGCAGGGGCCGGATGGGTGGTCGGGGGAGCCGCTGGTGACGCGCGACCGCACGCATTGGCTCGAGCCGATTCCCGATGTCCGCGCGCTGCCGGCCGAGGGAAATCCGTTCGAGCTGGCGGTGCTGCGGCAGAGCATCCGGCTGGCGTTCGTCGCGGCGCTGCAGCACCTGCCGCCGAGGCAGCGGGCCGCGCTGCTCCTCACCGAGGTCCTCGGTTGGTCGGCGGCGGAAGTCGCCGAATGTCTCGAGACCACCGTCGCCTCCGTGAACAGCGCCTTGCAGCGTGCGCGTGCGACGCTCGCGTCGCGGAACGTGCCGGTTCCGGCGGACGCGCTCACCGGCGAACAGTCGGAGCTGCTGGAGCGTTACGTCGACGCGTTCCAGAGCTATGACGTCGACCGGCTGGTGACGCTGCTGCGCGACGATGCGACGTTCTCCATGCCGCCGTACACCCTCTGGCTGCGCGGCCCCGAGCCGGTGCGCATGTGGCTCACCGGCCCCGGCACCGAATGCCGCGGCTCGCGCCTCGTCCCCGTCCACGCCTGCGCCTCGCCCGCCTTCGCGCAATACCGCCGCGGCGAGGCGGAAGGGACGTATCAGGCCTGGGCCCTCATCGTCCTCGAGCTCGCCGGCGACCGCATCGCCGACTGGAACTCGTTTCTGGACACGGAGCGGCTGTTTCCGATGTTCGGGCTGCCGCTGCGGATGGGGGATTAGACGAGCTCCTCGGAGTTCCTCGGGTTCCTCGGGGGTCGCGAGTCGAGACCCCTCGCCTCGTGAGTCGAGACCCCTCGCCTCGTGAGTCGAGACCCCTCGCCTCGCGAGTCGAGACCCCATGACTCGTGAATCGGGACCCTATGACTCGCGAGTCGAGACCCCATGACTCGTGAGTCGGGACCCCATGACTCGCGAGTCGGGACCCCATGACTCGTGAGTCGGGACCCCATGACTCGCGAGTCGGGACCCCATGACTCGCGAGTCGGGACCCCATGCCTCGCGAGTCGAGACCCCATGACTCGTGAATCGGGACCCTATGACTCGCGTGAACCATGTCCCACGGCACCGTGTGACCCGCGTTCCTCTCGTGCACCGAGCGTCGCTCGGCGCCCATAGTGCCGGAGTGGTGCGGGAGGACGGATCGTCGGGCGCGTGAGCCGGTCGAGCGGGCTCCCGTGCATGGCGGGCGAGACGTGAGTGTCGGTCTCTGTGTGCGGACGTGGGCGTGACCGGGCAGCATCCGAATGACCCGCGTCGAAGTCTCTGCTCCACCCCGAGGAACCCCGAGGAACCCGAGGAACTATTTTCACTCCCCACCGATGATTTCCGCCGCCCTCCCCGGTCTATACCCTCAAAAGGAGAAAGTCATGGCAGCAAAAGGAAACCGTGAGGTCTTCATCAACATCGCCGTCCGCGACCTGCAGAAGTCGATGGACTTCTTTTCGGCGCTCGGCTTCGAGTTCAACAAGCAGTTCACCGACGACAAGGCGGCCTGCATGATCCTCAGCGACAAGGGTTACGTGATGCTGCTCTCGGAACCGTTCTTCCGCGGCTTCACCAAGCGCGAGCCGGCCGACACGACGAAGACCACCGAGGTCATGATCGCGCTGTCGTGTGAGAGCAGGGCGGAGGTCGACCAGATCGTGCGGAAGGCCATCGACGCGGGCGGCAGCGCGGCGATGGACCCGATGGACCATGGCTTCATGTACGGCTGGAGCTTCTACGACCTCGACGGCCACCACTGGGAAGTGCTCTGGATGGACCCCGCCGCGGTGCAGTGAGGTTGACGATTCCTCTTGGCGAATGGGGGGCCGGACTTTTAGTCTGGCTCCCCTCAGGAGGAGCCAGCTTGTCCGCCTACGCCGATCGTCCCTGGTACCCGCACTTCGATTACTGGGTGCGCCCGAACCTGAACTACCCGCGGCGGCCGCTCACCGACATCCTGCGCATCGCCGCCTCGGATGTTCCGGACAAGCCGGCCACGGCGTTCCTCGGCAAGACGCTCACGTTCGCGGAGATCAAGGACCGCGCGGATCGTTTCGCGACGGTGCTGGCGCGGATGGGGATCGTGCAGGGGGACCGGGTCGGGATCATGCTGCCGAACTGTCCGCAGTATGTGATCGCGGTCTTCGGCATCCTCCGCGTCGGGGCGATCGTGGTGAACGTCAACCCGCTCTACACGCCGCGCGAAGTCGGCGTGGTCGCGCAGGACTCGGGGATGCGCCTGCTGGTCGTGCTCGACCTGCTCGCGCCGGCCGCGCAGGGGGCGGGGATCGAGAGGCTGCTGGTGACGTCGTTTACGCAGCCGTCGACGTTCGAGGAGGCGATTGCGGGCGTCGACGTCCCGCAACTCCCGCGCGTGCAGGTCGATCCCGTGAACGACGTCGCCGTGCTCCAGTACACCGGCGGGACGACCGGCGTCCCCAAGGGGGCGATGCTGACGCACTACAACATCTTCGCGAACGTCGTGCAGTCGACGACGCTGCACATCCCGTCGCTGCGGCGCGGCGAGGAGCGGTACCTGCTGGTGATCCCGTTCTTCCACATCTACGGCTTCACCGTCGGGCTGATGGCGGGGACGTGGCTCGGCGGGCTGCAGATCCTCATCCCGAAGTACGACGTGGAGGCGCTGCTCAACGCCGTCCGCGACTACCGGCCGACCTACTTCCCGGCCGTCCCGACGATCTTCATCTCCCTGCTGAACCATCCGAAGACGCGCGAATACGGCCTCGACAGGATCCGCGCCTTCAACAGCGGCTCTGCGCCGCTGCCGGTCGAAGTGCTCGAACAGTTCGAGCAGCTCACCGGCGGCATGCTGAGCGAAGGCTACGGCCTCTCCGAGGCCTCGCCGGTCACGCACACCAGCCCGACGCTCTCCGTGCGCAAGCCGGGCAGCATCGGCATCCCGCTGCCCGACACCGACATGAAGATCGTCGACCTGAACGAAGGAACGGCCGAGGTGCCGCTCGGGACGGAAGGAGAGCTCTGCATCGCCGGCCCGCAGGTGATGAAGGGGTACTGGAACCGTCCGGACGAGACGGCGGAGATGTTGCGCACCGACGCCGCCGGCCGCACCTGGCTTTACACCGGCGACATCGCCACCATGGACGCCGACGGCTTCACCTACATCGTCCAGCGGAAGAAGGACATGATCATCGTCTCCGGCTTCAACGTCTATCCGGGCGAGATCGAGCAGATCCTCTTCACCCATCCCGCGGTCATGGAAGCCTGCGTGATCGGGGTGCCGGATGCCTACCGCGGCGAAGCCGTGAAGGCGTTCGTGGTGCTCAAGCCCGGCACCGACGCGACGGTCGACGACCTGAAGGCCCACTGCGAGCGGGACCTCGCTGAATTCAAGCGTCCCACGCAGTTTGAATTTCGTGAAAGTCTTCCGAAAACCGCCGTGGGGAAGATCCTGCGGCGGGTGCTGCGGGAAGAAAAATAGGATTCAGGAGTGCACATGTCTCACACCATCAGCCGGGCCGTGGTCATCGGCTCCGGCACCATGGGCGGCGGCATCGCGGCCCACTTTGCGAACGCCGGGATTCCGGTCTACCTGCTCGACGTCACCCAGGACGTCGTCAACGCGTCGCTGCAGCGGCTGAAGAAGAACAAGCCGGCGGCGTTCTT
>Ga0190275_10001112_pt1 | contig 20614 bp, 27 predicted proteins | sample Popmic550T_FD_133745 | JGI IMG/M metagenome (GOLD analysis project Ga0190275, IMG submission 133745) | Populus adjacent soil microbial communities from riparian zone of Yellowstone River, Montana, USA - 550 T | ecosystem: Environmental > Terrestrial > Soil > Riparian zone > Trees stand | place...
GACTCCACCACGCTCGGCGTGCTGGTGGGTGGCGTCAAGCGCCTGCGGCCGGCGGGCGGCTCGCTGGCGCTGGTCTGCAGCGACCAGAACATCACCAAGATCTTCGAGATCACCGGCCTGGACCGGGTCTTCCCCATCCACGCGACGCGCGACGAAGCGCTCTCGTCGGTGGCCGCAAGCGCGGACTAAACTCGCCCCCTCGCGGGGCCGTTAGCTCAACTGGTAGAGCAGGAGACTCTTAATCTCAAGGTTGAAGGTTCGAGTCCTTCACGGCCCATAACGGCCAGTCGCCTATTCAGTCGCCTGTTTCCGAGGCGGCTGAGGCCGCTCTAGGAGCGGGTTTGCGGCTGGGCTCCCAGTGGTCGCCAGTTTCGGTCGCCGAAATCCCCCAGGATCCCTGGGGAACACCGTCCGCGCGCCGCTATTCGGGCAGGGGCTTGAGGGGCGTCTCCGTCGCCGGGTCGAGAGCGCTAGTCGTCTCCTTCTGGCGGCCAACTGACGACGACTAGACGGGCTGGTCCGACGTAGGCCACCCAGACGCCCTCGAGGAAGTCGTGGCCGAGCAGGAAGCCGCCGTTGCCTTGTTCGTCGATCTCGTTGTCGAGGGCCGGGTCGACCTTCGGAGTCACCAGCTGGGCGGGGCCCCAGAGCGCCTCGTTCGCGGACCAGGTCTTGCTCAGCTGCGCGATGGCGCCGGCGCCCGCCGAGAGCTCAAGACCCGCGGCCCATTGGGCGGCGATGACACTATGGGCGAGGTCGGGTCGCAGCACTCCCGTCAACACCTGATTAAAGCCGGTGACATCCAGCTGAACGAGGACCGCTGGCGTGACCCCGTCGGGTCCGACCATGCGGAAGATCAGTGGCGCCTGGTCGTTGTCCCCGAACTCGTTCACGTAGCTGCAACCTCCAGGCGACGTCGGCGCTTGAAGGTCTCGCGCCTCGGCACCCAGAGCAAGAGCAGTCCGGCGTATGGTGTCGCCACGGCCTCGGCACGAACTTCGACCATCTCCAGATTGAGGTCGGGGAATGGCCACAGCGTCTCGCTCCCCAACTCCTCCCCGGTAAGGGTGTTCAAGAAGGGGAAGCAGTCGACGGAGAGATGCGGTGGCCAAGTCGAGCCGAAGCGCTCCCCCCAGGCCTCGGACTGACTGACCTCCCAGCGCTTGTAGCGCAGAGGGGCGCGCGAGCGAGGCGACGGCTCGACCGCAATTGCACAGACAGCCCCGTCATGGCTTTCCGCATAGCGGCGCAGCGTGGCCCGCAGCGAGGAACCGACGATGGCGCTGAGCTCGCTCACCGCTGCCATGCCGATGCGGTACTCGCGGGTTAGGGCGGCGAAACGATCCCCCTGGAACAGCAGCTCCGCGGCCCCCTGATTGGCCTCGCGCTCGAAGCGGCGGTCAGTCTGCGGCGACAGCGTCCCGTCGTCATCAGCGAAGGCTGGATCGCGCTGCCACTCAAGAATGTCGTGACTGACCTCGTGGAGCCGCAGAAACGATCGCCGACCGTCGTTACTGATCGAGGGGTCGAGGTGAACAGTGCGCTCGCGGCGATCGAGAATCGCGCGGATCTTGCCGCTGTTGATCAGCTCGACCGCCTTGCGTAGGTAGCGCGGAGCGCGGGCCAGCACCGAGGAGTCGAGCGGGGACTCCTCGGGCTCGGTCAGGTCGGCAGCGGCCACGAGGTCATCGACCCGGGTCGGCCAGCGGCCGTCAGCGTCGGCGTCATGAAGCAGCCTCTCGGTGCGCCCCCTGATCTTTCGGTGGTCGCGGTCGCTCAGCAATGCCTAGGTGGTCGTCGAGTTCTGTTGTCGGTACCAGGCCAGGTACTTGGCGAGTTCGCCCGCTTCGTCCTCGGTCAGGTCTTCGCTCGACAAGGCGTGGGTCATGAGGCTTCCTTCTGGGACCCGGCTCTTTTGGCCCGTCGGGACGACGTAGCCCGCCAAGCGCATCAGCTGCGAGTAGGGAACGTCCAGCTCCTTGGCTAGGTCAGAAAGCACATTGGGAGAGGGGTTCTTCACCTCGCCGCGTTCCAGCTTCTGCAGGTAGCTGGCGGAGATATCGGCGCTCTTGGCCGCTTGGCGCAGAGAGCGCCCGCGTAGCTTGCGCACGTCCATCAGCCGCTTGCCCAGCTCAACGTTGCCCGAGGCCTTTCCTGTGGTTCCCATGGTCGGTACCGTACACCATAGTTGACACAAGCGCACGGTGTTCGCTATGGTCATCGGCGTCAACCATAGTGCACATCAGGAGGCTAGCATGGCGGCAAGCGAAGGCAAAGGACCCAAGCCCAAGGAGCAACTCAAGGTCACCGTGACTTTCCCGATCTCGCCCGAAGGCCCGTTCCACGCCGAGAAGGAGTCAGACACAGCGGTAGGTGCCGTCAGGGGCGAGGCGATGACCTTCTTCGCCATCGCCGGCGACGGGCAGCACGCCTACTACCTGACCCACTCCAGCAGGCGTGTAGACGACGGCGTGGCGCTGGAGTCCGTAGCCGGCAATGCGAAGGCGGTCAAGTTCACCCTGGTCAAAGAGCTGATTCAGGGGTGAGTGCTGTTGATCTCGAGACTGAGCTGGCCCTAGCTCAGGACGAAGATGCCGCCCGCACCGCCGCCACCCACGCCGGCGCCACGCTGGAGAGCAGCGCGACCGGCATCTATTGGCTAACGATGCGGGCGCCGGACGGCGAGCGGTACGTCGCCCGCATCGCCTGGACGCGTTATCCGGATCACGCCCCGTCGGTCAAGTTCGCTCCCGAGGTTGACGGACCGCTGGACCAAACGAGCGCTTGGCCCCTGATCCCCGGCTATCGCGCCGGCAACTACGACATCTGTCAGCCCTTCACCGCTGAGGGCCAGGCTGTCCACTCAGAATGGGGTACCGGACCGGAGGCTTGGCCCGCCACCGGAAATTGCTTGCTGTGGGTGGTTGAGCAGCTCCTGCACGACATCACAGACCGCTACCAGGGCCGCTCGGGATGAGCGCGTCTATCGGCGCCGAGGCGCGCCAGCGGCTGCTGGCTGAGATCCGTCACCACGGTGAGCTTGACCAGGAAACAGGCGGCTTCTTACTGGCGCGGGCCGAAGACCCAGACCGTCTTACCTGCTTGGCCTTGGCCGCGGACCTGGGGATCACTCGCAAGCGCGAGCTGTTCATCGTCAGCGGCGGGGCGCTCGAGCGCCTATTCACTTGGGCCACCGAGTCCGAGATGCGAGTCCGTGCTCAGTACCACTCGCATCGCCGGGGGGCGTTTCTCTCGCCCACCGACATCGAACATGGCTTTTCCGTCGAGGGCTTCGTTACCTCGGTGATTCCGCACTATCTCGCGCCGCCCCACGGGCCTGACGAGTGGGGCTGGTGGCGGTGCTCAGGTGGAGAGTGGCTCCGGACTACCGCCCCCGCTGTTGATGAGCGACCGACCGCTGTTGTCGCCTTCGACGAGGAGGGCGTGCGTGAGCTCTGAGCACTCACGGCCTCTGCGGCTCGCCGGTCGCGCGGCCAACGCGCAAGAGTCTGAGCTACGCGAGCGCTTTGAGGCGGCGAGCGTGCAGGTCAGCACGGCGTCTGCCCAGTGGGAGCACGTGGAAACGGCCGCACTGCTGTTAGAGACGTTGCGCCGCCTTCCAATCCAGCTGACACTTGACCCGCAAGGCTTGCCGCGTTCGCGGGTAGAGGCGATCGTCGACAAGCTCGGCGACATCGATCCAGCTCGCGCGCTGGCTGTTTCTGGGGTCCGGCGCCACGATGCCTACCGGGTGCATGTTGGCGCCTCGCAGGCGAACGCCGACCTCGTTGCCGTTCCCGATCGCCACGGCGCCCACATCGGGGCACCCGACGTCAGCGTGCTGCAAGGCACCGGAGTCAGCGGTCTGGGCGTTGCGACCACGGCCGCACTCGCCGCCGGCGAAGTCTTCAAGCAAGCGGCCGGCGTTCTGCCGAGCCGTGGTCGCCCCCATCACCGTCTTAGCTGGTGTCCGGTCGCCCTATCGGATCGGCCCGGCGACACCCCGCCCCTCGATTTGCAGAGCCCCCTTGCCCTGGCCTTCGTGGGGCTGGGTGCCATCGGCTCGGCGGCCGTGCGCATCATGGATCTGCTCCCCTTCGAAGGCACGGCCATCCTGGTCGATCCCGAGCGCTACGGGCTAGAGAATGTCGGGACCTACTCTCTCGGGGGTCCGGCTGATGCAGAAGCCGAGGTGTGGAAGACCGACTTGGCCGCGACGGCCCTGACCAACTTCTCGACGCACACGCACGCCGAGCAGGTCGAGAGGGTCATAGAGCGGGTCGACGCCGGTGAGGTTCCGTGGCCCCGGACAGTCATCAGCGGCTTGGACTCCGCTCTTGGCCGCCGCGAGGTGCAGCGGCTGTGGCCCGATCGCCTGCTTGACGGCGCAACAGGCGACACCAGCTGCGGCTTGCATGACTACTCAGCCTTGCGGATCGGTGCTTGCCTGCGCTGCCTGTTTCCTGTCGAAACCTCGGGGCCGTCGAGCCTGCAACCGCTCGCCGCGGCGACCGGACTAGCACCTGACGTCCTGCGCTACGGCGACCAGCCGCTGCGCGAGGAGCATCTTGCTGGTTTGGCTCCGCACGAGCGAGGCTCCTTGGAGGGCGAACTAGGGAAGCCGATTTGCGGCTTGGCCCGAGCGGTAGGACTCACTGATCTGCCGGACGATGGCTACCAGCCCTCCGTCCCGTTCGTCTCCCAGCAAGCCGCCTGCCTTGTGCTGGGGCGGCTCGTGGCTGATCAACTCGGCCTCCCTGAGGGCGCGACCTTTGTGCAGTACGACAGTTTGCTCGGCCCTCACCTCCGAGCCGCCGACAACCGCCAGCCGCTGGAGGGGTGCTTCTGCCAAGAGAGGCACTCAGTTGTTCAGGCTCTACGCGAGCGCCGCCGTGACAACGTACTGACGGCGCGATAGCGAGAAGCGGAACGCTCGTACTGACTTCCAGGTGCCGGCGCCCGACGTTGCTCGAAGCAACGACACGGTTCCCGCTCGGTCGCCGACCGGGGCTACAGTGCTAGTTCGATGGCTGACGAAGCTTCACGCGTAGTCAAGTTCGAGCGGCGCACCGCGACCCGAACGATCGCGGAGTTGGGTCAGTGCCAAGTGCGCGCTCCCTCGGCGCATCTCGAGCTGGGCCTAGCGAAGTACTACCGGCGACCTTGGCAGACGCCGATCCGTCATTTTGTCAACGCGTTGCTGGCTGGCTGTATCGAGGGGGTGACCCCGAGCGAGATCGACCACCTGAGCGAGCGAGGCCGAGCTCAGCTCCGGCGCGCTGCGGCCGAGGCGGCGGACGCGCAGCGTCACCTCGCCCAGCTCGACGGCTGCCATCTGAACGGCGACGAACGGCTGTTTGCGGTCATGTTGTGGCGTTACCGCCGGTTGATGGAAGAGCTGAGCGAGGTGGCCATCGCGGTCGGCAGGAGAGCGCTTCGCGGTTTGCGCGGCGTCTCGCGGCTCGTCGACTCCCGCCCGCACCCGCGAGGCCCGGCGCTCCCAGGCCGACCTGCGCTGGGGGCTCTCGCTAAGCAGACCCGTGTCGGGGACGTGCTGAGCGGGGCCGGGCTGGCGTCATCGCCGATGCGAAACCTGACCGCTTCGCTCGCTAAGGCGGTAGGCGTGAACCGGTCGTTCCTGCGGCGCGCCATGCCGGCGAGCCTCCTCCGCGCCGCGGCGCCACCGGCGCTGCCAACCAAGGTGCTCGGCGCCAGCGACCCGATGCTGCGAATCAACCGCGCGCTTGGTTCCACTCCGCTGACTTCACCCGCCCTGAGCAGACGCCATGAGCGCTTCTTGCCGCTCCGGCCCACCACGCCGCGCTGGACTACGGGCGCTCTTCTCGGCCACGACCTAACCCGTGCGTTACGGCAACTGAGCTGGCCGCGCGGGGTAGCCGAGCTTCTCGACTCTCTGTCGCGCGCCCCTGGCTATCCGCGCACCCTCCAAGAGGCGCAGCTGTTCATGCGCCAGTGGGAGGACAGCGCGCTTTGGTTTCTGCTGGCGCTGCTGACAGCCGGCAAGACCCGCGGCCTTGTCGGGCTGTCGCGCCAGGAAATCGAGCAGGCACTGCTGCAAGCGCTGGAGGGAGTCGTCACCGAGCGCGCTTTCATCAACGCCCTTCAGGGTGAAGTCGAGCGGGCGCCGCATTTGACCGATGCCCAGCGCCGGCACCTGACCCACGCCTTGGACCATGCCGGCGCTGGCGAGTGGGTGGATGCCTGTCCTCCCTTGCTCAGCGGCCTGGAAGGGGCGTTTTGGGCGGCGGCTAGAGAGATCGGCGTCATCACGCCCGACCGTGCGCTGGTCCACCGACCAAGCAAGACGGCCACCTCGGTAGAGGCGCTGTTCAAGTTGTTGCCTCTCCCGAGGGCCTACAGGACGTTCTTACTCCACCTGGTCTTCGGCGGCGGGGGTAATCCCTTCCGGCATGGCGATGCCCAGGGCGGCGAGCGAGAGCGTGTGCTGCTGGGGACCGCGGCGCTTGTTGGGTGGCTGCAATCCTTCGCTGCCGATGGGCCGCACCTTGTGCTGGGCGAGCACCTGCGCGCCCAGTTGCCGCAGGCCATCCACTGAGCGGCCGCTCGCTGTCGCGCCGCGCCGACTGGCAATGGTCGCCTTGCTCGGCCGAGCGCCTGGCTTGGCTTCCAGCTTGTGCCCCGGCTGCCGCTTCCTGTCTTCGTCCTCGTCGCGTGGTTGGCAAGTGGCCGGTAGTCGCGGACCGGCTCGCCGCCGTAGTTGAGGTGGGTCGGGCTTGCGCACAAATGGCCGAGAGCCTGGCTTCCGAGCCCCGGGCGGGGCCGGCGGTGCGTAGCAACGGTGCCCCGGCTTGCCCGCCTAGTCCCTCCCCAACTCCTCCCCACGCTTCTTGAGCACCAAGGAGCCGACCTCCTGCGGGTAGGCGCGGGCCATCACCGCCGAGGTCTCCACAAGTTCCGGGGCCATCGTTTCCAGCACCGAGAAGGCGCCGGCAATGGCGGACCGGGCGTGAAAGCCAGGAACGTCAACCCAGCGCAGATGCAGCACCGCGCTGGTCTTCGAGGCCCGCGTGGTCGAAGCGGCCGGAAGCGCGAACACGATCTCGGGGTCTGCAGCGAAGTCCCCGACACGCTCGAGCCGCGCTTGGTACGCGGCCAGCGCCTGGGCGCAGCGCTGCGGCGACCCCGGGAAGTCGATCTCGACGACGTAGCGCTCCTCGGTGGCGTCCATGAGGACAACGTAGGTCGGGGTTAGGTGAGCGACCGGAGCCGACTCCAATCACCGCACGATCGCGATCCGGTAAGGGCTCGACACGCACGCCTCCGGCGCTGGCAGGGGTGCGCGGAAGCGCTTATTCCGCTCGGGCCTGTGGGGGTCAAGCGAGGAGAGGCTGGTCTCCAGGTATCTCGTTTCCCCGATGGCTGCCATGCCTCCGCTTTCGACACCTCGACGCTGCCCTGATCGCTGACGCTTGCGAACCCGAAACGCACGGCGGCTTGATCTCGGTTACAGCTCGTGCAGAAGGGAGACGAGCTTCTCGACGTGGCGCGGCAGGGCGCTGTCGCTCGGCCGGTGGGATAGGGGACCTACCTCGACCACCTCCTGGCCCGGATGCGACGAAACCATCAGGCGCGCGACGTTCTGCATCAAAGGCAGCGGCACGCGCGGATCAGAAAGTCGACCTCGGTATCAGTCGTGACCTGTCGCGCCGTTCCCACGGCGTAGTGGCTGCCGGGCTAACGTCGGGCACTGCGGCACTGGCACTATGTCCGAGCACGGTGTTCGACGAGGCGCTGCAAATCGTCCCTGTAGCAGAGCTGCCCTGGGCCTGGAACCCGTTCAAGTGCGCGCATAGGGCAAAATTCTGCGCCGCTCTCCCCGCCGACCTCGAGGCCGACCAGAGGCCCCCCTATTTCGCGGCCATGGTCCAAGGACTGACCCAACCTGAGCTGGAGGCCTGCCCGTACCACAACTGTGACTGGGCTTTGGCCGCCGCGATGACGGTGTGGTGCTTCCAGTACCGGGTCGACCCGCACGGGGAGCAGGTCAGCAAACGCGTCGCCGAACAAGGTGGTGGCTGGCCTGAGCTGAAGGCGATCAGCTCACTATTCCTTCGCCCGATCGTTTGGAGTCCACAGAGCCCCACCGTCTCGGATGGCCAGCATCGCGTGTGTGCGCTAAAGGTCGCCGGCGCCGAGCGCTGCATCGTGGAATGTTGAGTTGCCGCCCTCCCTCCGCCGCGCCGACCGACTTACGGGCCTCGGCGGGCCCTAGTCGGCCTCGCCACGCATCACCTAGCGGCGGTCGACCGGCCCGCCGTTCAGCCGAAACCCGAGGTGCCGATCGGCCAGCCGCTGTAGGTGCCAATCGAGGGGTCGTACATCGCGACCCAGTCCCATAACGCTTCCTCATCGTTGAGGTCGCCGCCAGCCTGTCTGGCCAGCTCTTCGAGAGTGTCGCCCGCGCGGACAACCGCAGTCCCGTGCTGGCTGGAGCACATGACGCCGTAGCCGGTCGCCCCCTCCTCGCCGGTCACTGGGTCGAAGGCGGTCATCATGAGGATTTCAAGGCGTTGTTCGCTCATCTGGCAAAAGGTAGGTCGCCTCATCGTCCCCACCGGGTGCGTGCCTTAGCAGCGTCTATGCGACAGCACTCTCACCGCCCCAGCGCTAGCTCGCTAGGGAGGCGAGCTCATAGGTCGACGCGGGAGGGATCTGCCGCGCCAGTCCCCCGCTCGACGCTGTAGGTCAACCGCCCGACGGGGCCAGACCAACCCGCGCCTCATGCCGGCCTCGGTACAGCGCCGGGATCGGCCTCTAGGCGATGTCGCCGGGCAGCGGCCCGGGCTGCTGGGCGCGGCGGTCCAGCGCCTGGTCCAGCTCCTGCGGGTAGGCCCGCATCATCACCGTCGGGAGGGCCACCAGGCCCGGGGCGATGGTGCCAAGCAGCCCGAAGGCCGCTTGGATCGCCTCCCAGGCGTGTTCGCCGCTGCAGTCAACCCACCGCAGCTGCAGCACGGCTGCCGTGATCGAAGCCTCGACGACGGTGATCGCCGGCATCGCCGCCAGCGCCGGCTGGGTGGTGGGGTTGTCGGTGACCCTTCCAAGCAACGCCAGATAGCGCGCTCGCGCCTCCTCGCAAAACTGCGGCGATGCCGGGAACCCGACTTCGACGACGTACGGCTCTTCGGTGGCACCCATGCCGGGAACGTAGGCCGCCCTCACCGTTCTCACCGGAGCCTTCGCCGTTGTGGGCGGGCGCGCCGAGGGACTGCAGCGGGGGCTCAGGACCGTCCCGGCAACAGCCCTGGCCCCGACCTGGGGCCCGGTAGTCGCGAGTCTTCGCCGCGTTCCACCAGGGCGAGCCGTACACTCGCCGGACTCGGAACACGGGAGAGCCATGGCCGCGCCAGAGAAAGAAGTCTTGACCCTCGCGCAGCAGGTTGAAAGCAAGCTGCAGGACTACCTGTTCGACGGACTAGGTGCCAAGCTGGAACAGATAGTCCGGGCCAGTGACCACCTGGCATCCCAAGCAGAGACGCGAGGCTACGAACCTTGGGGGAAGCTGCGCGACGCCGCCTGACCGTTGGGCCAGACGATCCAAAAGTACGAGGCCGGCGATTTTGGTGAGGGCCTGATTCCGGTCAACAGGCTGCGCGAGGAAGCGGCGAACTTCAGGACGGCGGTTGAGGACGTTGCTGCGGGCTGACCGAGGCGCGCTGGGACCGCTGGTCAGCGGCTACCTCGCGCTCGCAAATGCGCAGCGCTCGGGCGAACTCTTGACGTAGCTGGTCGAGTTCTTGAGCCTCGTGTTCAGAGAGGAAGATCGGCTTATTGTCAACCCAAGCGATCGGCACGGGCGGAGTGTCGCTGCGCGCCGGTCGCGCACGCTTCTTTTTCGGCCCGCTAGGTGAGGCTGGCGGGATCGTGATTTGCGCGGAGCGTTAGATGGCGTTACGCAGCCCCGGCCCGCCTCTAACCTCGGCGCGCTTCTACTAGGACAACCGGTCCTCCTCGCGCGCCACCTGGACCAGGAGGTCTCGGTAGGCGCGCGCCAGCAGCTCGTGGTCAGCTGAGCGGGCTTCGGCCCAAAGCAGCGAGGGGCAGAGCTCGCGCAGGGCGCGTTCGAGCGCCGTCTTACTCTTGGGGTCCAGGGTCAGGCAGACCACAACAATGGTGTCGCCGTAGCAGTCGTACAGCCGCGCCACTCCCGAGAGCGCGCGCAACTGGCCCAGCAGCTGATCCTGCTCCTGAACGGTGCGGCTCTCCGCGGGAGGCGGGAGCCAGGCCAGCGTCAGATCAAGGCCGAGACCAAAGCTGTCGACCTCGACCGAGTCCCACAGGTAAGCGCGGGTGTCCCCCGCTGGCCGTTTAGCTGCGCGCGCGTCGTTGCCGGGCGGGCGGCGATGCTCCCTGAGCGCGCGAGTGATACCGCCCTCGTCGACCTTGATGCCTAGGCCGCGCAGGAAGGCCGCGCGCCCGCGGTTTGTCAGGCCGGCGTGACGCGCGGCGACATGGGCCAGTAGGGCGGTACGGCTGCGCGCCGCAGCCCGAGTGCCGTCCGGAGGGCGAGCCACACTGACATTCTGTCGCACATACAACGAAACTTCGCGCGACGCTCGAACTTTGGGCATGCTCGGTAGCAGCCAATGGTCCTGACTCGTGTTCAACAGCTGACAATGGCGCTCACGCCACGTTGCTCTCGACTAGGGTGGGGCGATTCGCCGCCACGCCTGACGCGCTCTCCCTTCACACCCGAACGCCAACAGCCTTGGAGCCCACGTTGAACGGTCTCGACGTCGGGCGCGCTGAAGTCGAAGACATCGAGAGCACGCTTGCCGTACTGGCCGGGCGCCTCCAAGCCGACCCCCCGCTCAGACTGCGCTTCGACAACAGCTGGCCGCGCACCGGACCTGGCCCGGCGTTGCTGGCCGGCGCCTTGATGGGCTCGTTCGACGACTACCCCCTCGACGTCGATGCCGCGGACGATGCAGCAGTGGCCGGGATGCGTTGGTTTGGGGTTGCCGCTGCCCTGCAGCGCCGCCGGGGAGATAACCGCTATTGCCGCGCCGCCAGCAAGCTGGACGACCGCGCCTTGGGCGTGACCTGGAGGCCGGGTATCAGCGCGTTGACCGAGTTGCTGTTCGCCGAGACCGACCAAGGCGAGCAGGGGAGCGTTGGCCCCAGGCATGCCAACTTCGTCAACGCCCACCTCGCGGTCACCTCCAGTGGCACCAGTGATGTCACCTACCTGGTCAGGCGCTGGCTGACGCGACGGCTGCTGGAGAGGTTCGCGGAGGACCTGCACGGCTTGCGCCGAACGGTCGATCAGGTCGGCACCGTGGTCGAGCAGTTGGTGTCCAACGTCCGGGAGCACGCTGCCGCTGGCCTTCCCAGCGGCGCTGACTCTCTGCTGCGCCTCGCTCTGCTTGACCATCCAGGCCGCGGCGCTGTCTCCTGCTCGGTGATCGATACCGGCCCGGGGATCGAGGCCACCCTAGTTCCCAAGCTGTCAGCTCAGGATCGTGATCGCGAGCGAGCGTCAGTCCTCGGCGCGCTCTGCCAAGGGCAGTTGCGCGGCTGGGGCAGGGCTCGGGGCTTGGGTCTCGCCAAAGTCACTGAATTAGTCAGGGAAGCCGGTGGTCAGCTAGATGTCGCTACCGAGCAACGGCGGGTTAGGGTGCGCGACGGTCAGCTCGTGACGGAGACCGCGAGCTTCTCCTTACGCGGCACAGTTGTGTCGCTCACGTTCCCCCTGCCGCAGGCCTAGACTCGCCGGCTTGTCGGCTCGCGCCGTAAGCCAAGACGCCTACGTCTCGATTCGCGATGTGCGTCAGCGCCCGTTCGGCGAGCCGAGTCGTCCCCGCCCGGTGGTCTTTGTTGACCTGGACTCCGATGACTACCTGCAACTGCGAGGCCTCCCGCCGATCCTCTTGGGGCAGGTTGAAGCGACACTGTTGATTCGCCCACGCGGGCAGCGCGCGCGGGGCGGCTTGTTGGCCCGCGCTCTCGGTGCCAGTGACCGTGTCGGCCTCGGCGACCCGAGCCGCCGGCTGGCTCAAGCTGTGCTTCCACGCGAGGCGCTGCCCGCACCCGACGGCGCGGCCGACGAACTGCGCGAGCTGCTCAGCCGCTGGGGTCTGCCGATGCGAGTCGCCGTGCTCACCCACCCCATCGGCGCGCCAGCCGAGGTTGAAGTCATCCAGGGTCAGACGCTCAGCCGGCAGGAGCAAGACGCCGCGGTCGCGGCGGCCCGCGCCGTCGAACTCGAGGCGCTGCTGCACTACGGACGCGCTATCTGGCGGCCCAGCCACTATCACTACCGCCTCCCGTCCGGGGAGCACGCTGCCTCGTTTGTCAAGCTTGCCGATGCCATTCGCTCGCCGCGCGATGCCGACGTGCTAGCCACCTGGCTGGCGCCGCACCTGGAGGACGGAATGGGCATGGTGCTCGACACCGGGACGCTCACTCCCCTGGCCCAAGCCGTGGCGTTGATGATGAAGGAGCACGGCTTGACGCTCGGCCCGATCACCACCCTTGATCGCTACCCGCGGGCGGGAGCCGATCTCGATGAGGCCATCGACCGGGCGGCGGGAGACCTGGGCAGGGCGCTGGTCATAGTTTCGGTTTCCAGTTCTGGAGGTCTACTAGAGCGCATCCACGGCGTCCTCGGTCGCAAGGGTTCGAGCTTGAGCAAAGCGCCGGTTGTAGTTCTGGTCAGTAAGACCGGGCCAGTTGAGGGCGGCCGCGACGACGTCTGGTCGCCTGTCGCCGGCCAACAGCCGCTGGTCGAACCGGGTGCCAGTAACTCCAACGACTGCGAGTTGTGCCGTGACACCACACGCTCGCGGCTGATCCCGATCAACCCCTTCAGCTTCGACGGGATGCTGCAGGCTCAGGTGCGACGCATCGTGCCCTCGCTGAGCGACCCGACCAGCAATCGTGAGCTGTGGGAGGCGGCAGCTGGCGCCGGGGCGGTCGAGCTTGAACGCCCGCCCCACGACGCGCTCCAGCGCTATCGCTCGAGCAATTTGCCGATGCCGATCGTCTTTCGAGTCGAGGCCCTCCTGGATGACGCCGGCTTTCGCGAAAGCCTTGAGGCGAAAATCCGGCAGCGGCAGACGGAGGGGCTCGGGTCAGGGGCCACGCTGATATTGGTCCCGGCTCATGAAGCCAATCACGCCGGCTACGACGACTTCTGGGAGCTGATCAAGACCACGTTGGCGCCGAACGCAGAGCGTGTGAGCTTTGAGCTGGAAGGCGAGTTCTCGCCTGACCTACGAGAGCGGGTCCGCGAGGCAGATGAGGTGCTGATTTTCTGCTTGGGGACGGTCACTGGCGCCTCGCTACAGAGAGCTTTGGTCGGCGTCCAGTCCTCGCGCGACCCGGGCGCCTATCGGCTGCGAGGGTTTGTCGTTCACGCGCGGCCCCCGACTGGCGAAGCTTGGCGGACGCTGCGCAACTCATTCGGTCGCGATGGTGAGCTGTGGATGCTGCACTGCGGTTGGTACAGCGTGCTTCCTGAGCGCTCGCCGCTACGCAGCGAACAAGAGCGGCTTAAGCAGCTCGACGGCTCGAAGTTGAGCGCCGAGGCAGAGCAATTCCTCGAGCAACGGCTAAAGCTGACCAACGGGGACTTCAGCAGCGAGACCCTGTTCATCGGCCAGCCGGCCGGTCTGACGCTGACGCCAAACTCGATTTACGGCCAGAGTCTCGACGCCGTTGGCACATACGTCGCCGTCATCTCGGCGCTGACGGCGGGTCGCCACCAAACCGAAGATCGCGCTTCGCCCGAGCTGCGGGTGTTCGATGTCGCGGCTATGGCTCGCTCTTACTACGACCCTTTGATCATCTGTTCGTTCTTGCGCTGGTTGGAGCCACACGACATCTGGTGGGGCTGGCGCGAAGATGAGGCAACCGCAACGGTCCAGCACCTCATCGATCGAGAAGAAGATCAGCGGTCGATGCTGGTCTTGGAGTTGCTGCTAGCCGCCGCCGAGGGCAAGCTGACTCGTGCCGCGTTAGAAGCAGTCAACGCCTACAAGCACACGGTCTCCGCCGAGCACAGTCCGGCTTTGGAGGTCCTAGGAGAGCTGGCGGGCGACCGTCAGCTCGCCGCCGGCGGATCGCCGATGCCCGCAGACGCGGTCGCGCGCTAACTCGAGGCTCCCGCCCGCCCCGAACTCCTTCGCCGCCCCGCCGGCCCACCCTCGGGCGAGCGGCGAGGAACCAGCTGACTCCGAGAGAGCTAGCCACCCGCACGAGCCCGTCAGCCTGCGGGGGGCGGGAGGGAAGCGTCCATTCGCAGCGTCACCGAGAGGCGAGGCTCTTGACCAAGGTTGCGAATGCGATGGAGCGGCCGCCCGTCAGCGAGCCCACCCAGACCTGGACCGCGCAGAAGCACGAGGTCGCCGGGCCGGCAGGAGAACGACGCCTGCACCTCCGTGCCCGCGCGGTCACCGACGACGTCGAGTTCCGCTGCGCCGGCTAGGGAAACAATGGCCACGAGATGCCGGTAGCGCCGCCCGTCGAGGTGGACATCGATCCCTCCACTGACCGGGGCGTAGCGCATCGCCGTTAGTTCGTTCGGCACCCAAGGCGCGAACGCCCCGTTCAGACCGCGAATCGCGGCGCCGAGGTCTTCTGTGAGGACCCTCAGGTCTGTGTGACTCGCTAGCGCGGCGCCACGGCAGATAGCCATCTGCGCGACTTGTCGCACATCCCCGATGACGCGTGGCGCCCGCGCAAACTCCAGCCTCCTAACTGCGCGAGCGAGGTCAGCGATGGCGCTAGGAGGCAGCGCCTCGCGCAAATGCACGGCGCCGAAAGCGGCGAGCACTTCGGTCGCCACAGCGGAGGCCGACAGGACCGCCGGCGGCGGCACCGGGGCCGTCGGACGGCGCCGACCGCGAGATGGGGGGCTATCGCTCAAAGGTCGATGTCGTACAGCATCGCGTATCGCGGAGTGCTGCAACTGTGGCCTGAACCTGCGGCGGCGACGCATCACGCGCTGTCGCGCTGGCGGTCTCTCGCTGCGGACTAGCCCCATCGCCCCAACTCCTCGGGGCCCGCGCTTCCCCGAGCCGCGCCCACCTCGCTTCGCGGACTCCGCGCAGCTGCGCCTCGTCCGGCCCTGGCGCCGGCAGAGCTTCGCTCGGTTGGTCCAGCAGGCCGAGCCCATCGGCCTCGGCCAGGGCCTCGCTGTAGCGCCCGCTCTCGTGCGCCAAGCGCTTGGCGGTCATGTTCAAAAGCCCGCACGAGAGCAGCCAGACCATCTCCTCGTCACGCGCCCACTTCGGTCGCTGCGTGCCGGTGCCGCCCAAGCCGAGATGCTTGAGGCTGGCGAATAGGCACTCCACGGCGTTGCGGCGCAGCAGCAGCGCTTGGCGTAGATAGGCGCGCTGATGATCTCCAGCGCGGGGGAGGAAGGTGTACAGGCGCGCGTCGTCGCGCGGGCGCGTGGCCGCGCCCTTGCAGCCCGCGCGGGCGTGGCGACAGACCCAGCGGATGCGCGCGTCGGTGTGCGGGGAGCGCTCGCCGCGCTTGACCCCAGCGCGCTCACGGCTAGCAGCAGTCAGACCTGGGTCAACGTCCTTGAGCTTCATCAGATCGCCGCACGCGCACGTCGGAACGCCGTCGGTAGCGACGTGCGGCAGATCCTGCGCGTACTCGCCGTGCTTAGGAAAGCACGGCTGGATGCCCCAGCGGAAGACCAGCTCATAGGCAAACGCCTTCTCGCCGTCATACAACGCGTCGCCGACCAGCGTGTCCAAAGGGCACTGCGGCCACAGCTCGAAAAGCGCGCGCAGCAGCGCCAGGGTGCCGTCACGCTCGTTGCCGGTGGCCGGGAGGAGTTTCCAAACGAGCGGCAGCCCGGTGGCCAGGTCGGAGATGACCAGCAGGCGGTAGCCGACCCAGAAGCTGCGCACCGAGCCGTTGCCGTCGGTGTAGACGACATCGTTGGCAAGCTCGCGGCCCGGCCCTCGCAAGATCTGCGCGTGCGTGTCCCGCTCCCTTGAACTTGTTGCGCCCTTGGGCGAGCGCTGCTCTACGTCGGCCTCGATCGAGGTGGCATCAGCGATTCCGATCCGCCCGGCGTCTGGATGCGCGAGCCGCCCCCGCTCGTCGCGTTGCTCCGCCAGCTGGCGAAACAGCTCCAGGTTGGCGTGCAGCGTGGCGTCGGCGGGCGCGGCGGCGAGCATCTTGCGCAGCGACTTGCAGAAGCCCTTGTAGCTCGGCCCCTGGTCGGGATAGTCGTGCGCCCAGTTCTCCAGCGGGCGGCCAACGAGCAGGCCCTCGCGCGTCGCCTTGATCTCTGGCGTGCCGCGCCCCAGCGCCATGCGCAAGAAGACGCTGGCGACCAGAGAGCGCGAGCCAGCGGGGCCGCGCAAGCCGGTGCGCCGCGTCAGCAGCGCCTCCAGCCAGCGCATCACTGGATGCCAAAGCGTGGCCGCGATCTCGACATCCCGGTACAGCTCGTCGCGTCGGGGACAGGCCGAGCTCGGTGCGGTCTTCTCGAACTGCCTGAGCACCTCCCGTGCCCCGGGCTGGGTGTACAGCTGGTCAAGCGCCCTCGCCGCCTCGCGCTCGGCCTGCGCCTCGCTAATTGAACCGGCGCGCAGCAGCTCGACCTTTTTGAGGTGCAGCCACTCGCGCGTCCGCTTGCCGCGGCGTGTGAAGCCGGGACTGCGCCCGCGCGGCGCGTGCGCCTCCGCCCCGGAGGCCTCGAGCAGGCGTGGGTCGATCGCTTGCGAGGAAGGCGCGGCGCCGGTGGTCGGGGCGCCGGCGGAGGTGGAGGTGGTCGGAGTCATCGGCGGTTGCTGTTGGCCTGGCGTAGGAGCGGCGCTGCCGAGCGTTGGAGGCCCGACGCGCTGCCCTGTGTTTGCAACGTAGGAAGAAACTGGCCCGCCACCGGAAACCGCTGCCAGCGCTGCGAGCGGGCGCGATCGCGACGTCCGCCGGCCCTACCTAGGCCGGCGCGGCAGGCTTGAGCGGGGCGCGCGACAGCGCCGCCTAGGCCTGACCAGCGCCTTCTCTGCGGCCAGGACGGGAGCGGTGGGGGAGCGCTACGGCAGGAGACGGTGGCGAGCGGCGAAGGACTTGCTCCCGCCGCGCCGCGATAGGTAGCTGGCCAGACGCGGATGGCCGAGACGTCGCAGCGCCGGACCCCCGGGCAGCCGCCCTTGCTCGGCGACGACCAGTCGCGTGTCGCGCAGCGCCTCGGACTCCCCGTATGGGCTGCGATCTTGCCCGGGCCGCAAAGGCACGCCGAGCTCGGCGGCCCAGAACGTCGCTCCCCCGAGTCTCTTGATGGCGTCGCGCAGCCCCTCGCGGCCGCTGGTGTCGAACTCTGCCGCGACTGGCCACCCGCGCAGGCCACGCGCTTGGCGCTCGGCGAGGAAGGCCTCGAGCTCGGCTCGCAGCCTGTCGTCGGTCCAGCGCCACGGACCGCGCGGGCCCTCGCGGTCAAGGCGGCGCGGCACGCCGTGCCCGTGCCGCGGGCTCCCTGCCGCCAGCACTGCTCGTCCTGCGCTCGCGCCCCGTCCCATACGGCCAAGGTGCTGGCGGCAAGTCGCGCCTGCCGAGATCTCGCTTCAGTTTGCGCGTCGGCCGAGGCCGGTAGTCGCCCAGCGGCAGCGGCCCGGCGCGCACCGGAGCGCCGGGCCTCGCTGGCGGGAGGCTCACGCCGCACAGGGCAGCTCCTCGCCGGGGCCATAGAAGGAGCGCAACCGCTCCAGCGCCTGTCTCTCGAGCTTCCACACCGAGCCACGAGGGATGCCCATTCGCTCGCCCACCTGCCGAGAAGGCAGGGGGGCATTGTCGAACAGCCCGAAGCGCAGCGTGATGACTTGGCGCTCGGCGCGAGGGAGGCGCCTGACGAAGCGACGAACTCGCTCCGCCTCCACACTCTCGAGCGCCTCGGCCTCGACGTCGACGCGCGGGTCGGCGTGGGTCTCGGCAATCGAGTCGATGCTGAACAGCGAGCGGCGGCCGACTGGTGCGTCGTGCTCGACCAGCGCATGAGACTGACCTCCGTGCAACACACTGCGACGTGGCTTGCTCATGGCCCTTCCCTTTCGGTAGCGGTGTAGGTACCGTCACCACAAACATGTGGCTTTCCCACACCATTTGCTACGAACAGGTAGGCCAGAGACTGCGCAGCGACTGGAGAAACAGGCCCTGATCTCACCCAGCCATGAGCGCTAGCGACCACACGCGGCAAGAAATGAAGCGGCGTTTGCGCGCCGCGGCGTTTGCGCGCCGCGCCTTTCCGCGCGGCGGCTACAGAGGGCTCGGCGCGGCCGAGCTGCAGCTTCTCGGTGAACTCGTCGTTAACGGCGAGCTGACGATTCCAACACTCGCCGAGGCGCTGGCGCTGGACCGCAGCACCCTCACCCACGCCAGCAACGAACTGGCGAGACAAGGACTGATCCGCAGTCACAGCGACCCCGACGACCGCCGGCGGGTCCGTCTCGCCGCCGCCGCGGCCGGGCGGCGCCTTATCGAGCGCTACGTGGCCGAGCACGACCCCCGCTAACGGATGCTCCACGTGCCCGCGCGCGAGGGGGTCCGCACGCGCCGCTAGTGGCCCACGCTCCGAGGACGCTGCGAGCGGACCTACTGCCGCGGGGCAGGTGCACGTTCACTTGCTGCCGCGCGACCGGGCGCGCTTCGCTCGCCAACTTCGTAGCAAACCCTCCCCCGCCGCCCCATAGTTGAAAGGGTTGATCACGCGGGAGGCGCAGCACATCGCGTCGCCGCTGCTGTCGGCCCCTCCACTTCGACCAGGAGGGCGATGATGTCCAGCAGCACCACGAAAGACCAAGCAGCGCCAGCACAGCCGGGGGCAGGCGGCCTAGCGGACGCATCGCCCTTAGCTACCCACGGCGAGGGCAAGAGCCAGGGCCTACATGGCACCACGATGTCGACAGGCTTGGCGGCACGAGCCAGGCCGCGACGCGTCTCGCCCTCATCCCTAGGCCGCTACCAGCGCTGTCCCAAGCAGTTCTTCCTCCAAGACGTCGCCGGCGAGACGCGACACGAGCGCCCCAGTCCACGGCTCGCTCAGGGCAACGCCGTGCACGAGGCGCTGGCGCTGTTCTTCGGGCTAGCGCCAGCGCAGCGCCATCCAGCGCTGTTGGCCAAGGCGCTGCGCGCCTCCTGGCCGCGCCATCGCGCCATAGACACCTTCTGCTCAAGAGACGAGGAGGCCGAGTGGGGGACGCGAGCGCTGGCGATGCTGGCGCGCTTCGCAGAGGAGCATGACCTGAGCGCCATACCGTTGGCGCGCGAGCAATGGGTTTCCACCCGCCTCGCCAACGGCGTGGAGATCTTCGGCCGCGTCGACCGCATCGATCCGTCGCCTTCCGGCAAGACGATCGAGATCGTGGACTACAAGACCGGCAAGCAGCGATTGAGCAACGAGGCGCTGCGCTCCGATACCGCAGCGCAGCTGTACGCCGTTGCCGCCTCCGCGGAGTACGGGCGGCGCGTCTCACGCGTGCGCCTCCTGCATCTGGGCGAAGAGGCCGGCGAGCTGGAGTGGCGGCCGACTGTCGCGCAATTGCGCGCGGCGCGGCGCTCTCTGATCGAGCACACAAACCAACTGCAGGGGGAGGTGCGTTACACCGCGACGCCCGGGCCGCACTGCGGCTGGTGTCCGTTCGCTTTGCACTGCGCGGAGAAGGACCGGGTCGAGGCCAGCGATCTCGAGCCTCGTGAGGAGGTGCCGTTTTGACCTCGCGCCGACAGTCATCCTCCCCGCGGGGTTCCCCTGGGCGGCAAGCGCAGACTGCCGGAGCGCTGCTGTACGGCCGGCGGCCGGCCGGGCCGGCGCCAGTACGGGAACAGGCGATTGACCGCAAGCGCGAGGTCTCTGATCTGAGCCGCGCGCGCGAGCTCAGCGCCTGGCTGTACGCCGACCGCGCCTGCTGGGACATGGAGAGCGCCGACTTGATCGAGCTGGCGCGCAGCCATTTCGGTCTGATTCTCGATCCCGGGAGCTGGTCGCTCGAGGTCGAGCAGGAGGGCCTACCGCAGCGCTTGTTCCGCGTCTTCTCGACTAGCTCAAAGGGCGAGACCGCCGGCTCGCTGATCGGCGTGCTCCTCGGTCCCAGCAGCGCGCACGGTTTCGCCTTCCTCAAGCTTGATCAGCTGCCGGAGTGAGCGGCGGCCGCTCTGGCGGCGGGTCGGCCCCGAGCGCGGGCAGCGCGCCGCGTCGACCACAGACTCTGCGCGAAGCGCTGTATCAGGGGCGGCACTGGTGGGACGCGCACGGTGTCTGTCACCAGCTGCAAGACATGGACTTGGCCTACCTGCTCAACGTGCGCGACTTCTTGAGCGAGCAGGCTCTGTGGCTTTACGAGGACGAGGCCTGCCTGCAGGACATGCAACGCCTCTTTGGCCACCCGCTAGCGCGCGGCGCGCCGGTTGCCACCGACTACGCCAGCGAGCAGGCCTGGCTGCGAGCGACGCCCTTAATACGCGCGCTCACGCGCCAGGTCAGACGGCGGCTGTGGTTGCACTTAGCTCCGGGTGTGGACGGCTAGCGGCCCGCGCTCTCAGGTGACCCTCGCGCCCTGGGGAGGTCCGTCGCTGGTCCGCGATTGGCGTGTGGTTGACGGGCCTCTCGCTA
>Ga0190275_10001113_pt1 | contig 20613 bp, 20 predicted proteins | sample Popmic550T_FD_133745 | JGI IMG/M metagenome (GOLD analysis project Ga0190275, IMG submission 133745) | Populus adjacent soil microbial communities from riparian zone of Yellowstone River, Montana, USA - 550 T | ecosystem: Environmental > Terrestrial > Soil > Riparian zone > Trees stand | place...
GCTCGCGTTGGTGATGCCGTTGGCCCGTACGATGGCCGCGACCGTGACACCGTAGCCGCGGGCGATCATCGTCAGGTTCTGGCCGCGCTTGACCGTGTGGTCGCGCGCCGCGGCGGTCGTCGCCGCTGGCGTGGAGTGCGAGGCAGTCGAGGAGCGCGCTCCCGTGACCCGAAGCCGTTGGCCGGCGAAGATGCGGTTCGGATCGGTCAGGTCGTTCAGGTCGACGAGTGTGGCGATGCTGACGCCGTGCCGCTTCGAGAGCCCGGTGAGCGTGTCACCGGGCTGCACGGTCACGGTCGGATCGGCGGCCAGCACGGCGGTCGCCAGGATCGGACCGGCCACGAGGGTGGCGACGAGACCGGCAAGGGGTGCGATCAGCCTGGATCGTTGCAATGGATCGTTCCTCCAGGTGCGGGTGCCCGTCGCGTGCGGAACCCGGTGCGGGCCACATCACGACGCGGTGCGGATGCTAGGAGCGATCGATGGAGGGTCAAGGTACCTGCGGACCGTCGGGGAGTACTTCGGTACCGTGTGGTGCGGTCGGCGGAGGTGATCGGCCGAGGGCGCCCAAAAGGGATCGGGCGCCGCCTCTGGTATACTCATGACCTCGCACAAGCCGTGCGAGATCCCATCACACACGCTCGGCGGATCCGCTGGGTCCTCGGTGCCGCTCTGTGATCACGTCGCAGGCGGTGGACCGCGAGAGCCGATGTCGGGCGGAGGAACGAACCGGAGGTATCTCTTTGGCTGCCACCAGCATGAAGCAGCTGCTCGAAGCGGGCGTCCACTTCGGGCACCAGACCCGCCGCTGGAACCCGAAGATGCGCGAGTACATCTTCGCCGAGCGGAACGGCATTCACATCATCGACCTGGCGCAGACCGTGTCACGTCTCGAGCAGGCGCTCGACTTCGTGCGCGAGACCGTGCGCCGAGGCGACAGCGTGCTCTTCGTCGGCACCAAGAAGCAGGCACAGGACGCCCTCTCCGAGGCGGCCGGCCGCTCGGGCCAGCACTATGTCAATACCCGCTGGCTCGGCGGAATGCTGACCAACTTCACGACGATCAAGCGTCGCATCCAGCGCCTCGAGGCACTCGAGGCACGGCGCGAGGCAGGCGAGTTCGAGCGCCTCACCAAGAAGGAAGCGACGAAGCTCACCGAGGAGATCAACAAGCTCGACGCGGCCCTGGGCGGCATTCGCAAGATGCGTCGCCTGCCGGGTGCGGTCTTCATCGTCGATCCCCATCGCGAGTCGATCGCCGTGGCCGAGGCGCGACGGCTCGAGATCCCGATCGTGGCAATGACCGACACGAACTGTGATCCCGACCTCATCGACTGGGTCATCCCCTCCAATGACGACGCCATCCGGTCGGTGCGCCTGATCTGCGGTCTGGTCGCCGATGCGGCGAGCGTGGCACAGCAGGAGCGCCAGGCGAAGCTCGACGAGGAGTTCGAGCAGGCCGAGGCGATGCCGCCTGTCGACGACACCGCGCTCGGTTCCGAGGCGGACTACACCGCGGCCCTGGCAACCGGCGAGGCCCTCGTCTTCGAGCCGGAGCCCGAGGACGACGAGGAAGAGGAGCGGAAGGCCCGCGCTCGACGCGCCGCCCACCTCGAGGAGGGCGAGCCCGAGCACAACCCGGATCGGGAGCACGAGCGACAGATCCATGAGCACAGCAAGGAAAACGAGCCGCGCCCGTAGGCGGCAGGCGGAAGGAACATGACGAACACACAGATGGTCAAGCCCGAGGACGTGAAGCGCCTCCGGGAACAGACCGGCGCCGGCATCATGGACTGCAAGCGCGCGCTCGAGGAGTCGGGCGGCGACTATGAGAAGGCTGCCCTCCACCTGCGCGAGAAGGGCCTCTCGACCGCCGCCAAGAAGGCGGGTCGCGTCGCACGCGAGGGCATCGTGACCAGCTACATCCATCACGGCTCGCGGCTCGGCGTCCTGCTCGAGCTGAATTGCGAGACGGACTTCGTGGCGCGCACCGACGACTTCCAGCAGCTGGCTCGCGAGCTGGCCATGCAGGTCGCCGGCATGGCGCCGCAGTACGTGAGTCGCGAGGACGTTCCGGCCGAGATCCTCGAGGAGCAGAAGCGCCTCTTCGCCGTCGATGCGGAGCGTGACGGCCGGCCCGCCGACCGCATCCCGATGATCGTCGAAGGGAAGCTGAACAAGTGGCTCGAGTCGGTCTGCCTGCTCGAGCAGCCGTACCGCGACACCGACCGCAAGATCGGCGACCTGGTCACCGAGAAGATCGCTCTCCTCGGCGAGAACATCAGGGTCGCCCGCTTCGCGCGAATGGCCGTCGGCGAGACGGCACAGCCAGGGACCGAAGAGGCCGCCTGACGGTGACCGATCCGGCCGCCACTTCGGATACCGCCACCCCTCGTCGGGTGCTGCTCAAGCTCTCCGGCGAGGCGCTCATGGGTGACCACGAGTACGGGATCGATCCCGAGGTGGTGCGCGTGATCGCGGGCCAGGTGGCCGCCGGGACGCAGGACGGCACCGAGATCGCGGTCGTCGTCGGCGGCGGCAACATCTTCCGCGGTCTGGCGGCCAGCGCGCGGGGGATGGACCGCTCGACCGGCGACTACATGGGCATGCTCGCCACGGTCATGAACGGACTGGCAATCCAGGACGCCCTCGAGCAGGCGGACTGCCCGACGCGGGTGATGAGCGCCATCGCGATGAACGAGATCTGCGAGCCATACATCCGGCGCCGGGCCGTCCGGCATCTCGAGAAGGGCCGCGTGGTCGTCATGGTGGCCGGCACCGGGAACCCCTACTTCACGACCGACACCGCCGCCACGCTGCGCGCGGTCGAGGTCCATGCCCAGGTGATCCTCAAGGCGACCCGCGTCGACGGGGTGTACGATGCCGACCCCGAAACGCACCCCGACGCCAAGCGGTTCAGCCAGATCGGCTACACGGAGCTGCTGAGCAGTCGGCTCCAGGCACTCGACGCGACTGCCGTGAGCCTGGCGATGGACAACGAGATGCCGATCGTCGTGTTCGACATGACGGTCCCCGGCAATATCAGCCGGGCGATCGCCGGCGAGCGGATCGGCACGCTGATCTCAGGAGACTGACCGATGACGCACGAGGCGCTGATCGAGATCGAGCCCAAGATGCAGCACGCCACCGAGGCTATGGAGCGCGATTTCGCCGGGATCCGGACGGGCCGGGCGTCGACCGCGCTCGTCGAGCGCATCACCGTCGACTACTACGGCGCGCAGACCCCGCTCAACCAGGTCGCGGGGATCAGCACGCCTGACCCGCACCTGATCGTCATCCAGCCGTGGGACCGATCGGTCCTGTCGGCGATCGAGAAGGCGATCACCAAGAGCGACATCGGCCTGACCCCGAACGTCGACGGCACGGTGGTGCGGCTCAATGTGCCGCCGCTCACCGAGGATCGGCGCAAGGACATGGTCAAGCAGGTCCGGCGCCGCACGGAGGAGGCGCGCGTCGAGGTGCGCAACCGCCGGCGCGAGGCCGCCGATCAGCTCAAGAAGGCGCTCCGGGATGGTGACCTCTCCGAGGACGAGGAGCGCCGGGAGCTCGAGGCGTTGCAGAAGCTGACCGACCGCCACGTGGAGGCGATCGACGCCCGGGCCGAGCGCAAGGAAGCCGAGATCCTGGAGGTCTGACCGGTGCCGGACGAGGTCCGACCCCGGCACGTGGCGATCATCGCCGACGGGAATCGTCGGTGGGCGCGCGAGCGCGGCCTGCCGGTGCTGGCCGGCCACATCCAGGGGATCGAGGCGATCCGCCCGGTCGTGCGACGCGCGCGCGACCGCGGCGTCGAGACGCTGTCGGTCTACACGTTCAGCACCGAGAACTGGAACCGTCCGGAGGACGAGGTCTCGGGACTCTTCGGGCTGATCGACGGAGCGGTTCGCCAGTACACCGACGAGCTGATCACCGAAGGCGTGCGCGTCCGTGTCATCGGCCGCCTGCACGAGGCGCCGTCGGACGTGCAGCGCTCGATCCGGTCGGCGGAGGAGCGGACCGGCCAGGGCTCACGGATGACGCTAAACATCTGCTTCAACTATTCGGGCCGCGCCGAGATCGTCGACGCCGCCCGGGCACTGCTGGCGGCCCGCGCCGATCCGCAGGCCATCGATGAGCCACACTTCGCCGAGCACCTCTACACCGCCGGCCAGCCCGATGTTGACGTGATCATTCGGACCGGCGGCGATCTGCGGACGAGCAATTTCCTGCTGTGGCAGGCGGCCTATGCGGAGCTCATCTTCTGTGCCAAGTTCTGGCCGGACTTCACCGAGGACGACCTCGACGCCGCCCTTGACGAATACGAGCGCCGCGACCGGCGCTTCGGAGGGTAACGGTGCTCAGAACCCGAGTCCTCAGCGCGCTGGTCCTGGTGCCGATCATCCTGGCCATCGTCCTCCTCGGCGAGCCGTGGCTGTCGCTGCTGGTGGGCGTCGCCGCCTTCCTCGCGCTCGTCGAGCTGGTCGGGCTGCTGGACGCGGCGGGCCATCAGCCGCCACAGGTGCTGACCATCATCAGCGGCATGACGCTCGTCGCGGCCGGGCTCATCACCACCAACGGCGAGGGCGTCGGTGGGGCGGTGGCGCACCTCGTGGTCGCGCTCGACCCACCCGGCCTGGTCACCGCGACGATGGTCGCCGCCATGCTGCTGCTGGCAGCCGTCGCTTTCACACGATCCGATCCGCGCGCCGGCTTCATGACCTGGGCGATGACCTCCTTCGGCGTTGCCTACATCGGTCTGCTGCTGCCGGCCATCGTCCTCGTCGCCCACCTGGCCCCGGCCGGTGGCTCGGCAACCACCCCCGTCGGCGCGTTCGGGCTCGCGTCAGGCCCTGCCTGGGCGCTGCTGCTGATCCTCGTGGTCTGGGGCTATGACACCGGGGCGTACCTGACCGGCCGACGCCTCGGTCGCCGCCGGCTGCTCGATCAGATCAGCCCCTCGAAGACGATGGAAGGCCTGGTTGGCGGCCTCGTGCTGGCCACGATCGCAGCCGGCATCGGTGCCGTGCTCGTTGGCCTGGAGCCGTGGCATCCGCTCGTCATCGGTCCACTGGTGGGACTTGCGGCACAGGCCGGCGACCTCGCCGAGTCGATGCTCAAGCGCGCTGCCGGGCGAAAGGAGTCCGGATTCCTGGTCCCCGGGCACGGCGGGATCCTCGACCGCGTTGACTCGTTCCTGTTCGCCGCGCCGGTCCTCGCCGGCTACGCGCTGCTGGCCGCCGGCCGGGTCGTATGACCGGCGTCGCGGTCCTCGGCTCGACCGGGTCGATCGGCCGCCAGGCGCTCGAGGTCATCGGGCGGCACCCGGACCGCTTCGAGGTGCGTGCCCTGGCCAGTGCGCATGGCGAGGATCCGATGGCCGAGCAGCTGGCGGCCTGGCCATCCGCACGCTGGTGGTGCGCCGATGCCGGCCGCCGCGGCCTCGCGCCGGAGCGCTGGGCGGAGGGCGGGCTGTCCGATCTGGCGACCCTCGACGGCGTCGAGCTCGTCGTCGTCGCCACGACCGGCATGGCCGCGCTGCCCGCCGTGCTCGCCGCGCTCCGATCCGAGCGGCGCGTGGCCCTGGCAAACAAGGAGACGCTCATCACCGGCGGCCACCTCGTGACCGCGCTGCTCGACGAGCTTGGCGGTGATCCGCTCGATCGGCTGCGCCCGGTCGACAGCGAGCACTCGGCAATCTGGCAGTGCCTGGTGGGGGAACCTGCGGGATCGGTTGCGCGTCTCGTGCTCACCGCCAGCGGGGGACCGTTCCTCGGTCGCGATCCGAAGGCACTCGGTGAGGTGAGCGTCGAAGCGGCGCTCGCGCATCCGACCTGGAGGATGGGACCGAAGATCACCATCGACTCGGCGACCCTGGTCAACAAGGCGTTCGAGGTCATCGAGGCCAAATGGCTGTATCGACTTCCGTACTCTAAGATCGACGCCGTGATCCACCCCCAGAGCGTGGTGCACTCCCTGGTCGAGTTCACCGACGGCTCGTACAAGGCCCAGCTGGGACTGCCCGACATGCGCCTCCCCATCCAGTACGCCCTCACCTTTCCCGAACGGCTGCCGTCGCCCGCGCGCCGCACGGACCCCACGGAGTGGGGGAGCCTCGACTTCGAGCCCCTCGCGCCGGGCGCCTACCCGGCGTACGACACCGTCCGCGCGGCCGCCGAAGCCGGTGGGAACCGCGGCACCATCCTGAACGCGGCCGACGAGGTCGCGGTCGAGGCATTCCTCGCCGGTCGCATCGGCTTCGGGCAGATCGCGACCACCATCGCCGATGCGATCGACCGCTGGGCCGCGCCGGACGAGCCCGGCCTGGACGCCATCGCGTCCCTGGACGCTGACATTCGTTCCGAGCTTCGCGGCGCCCTCGCCGCGGGCGCGGGGACCTGATGGAGGTCGTCGGCACCATCGCCGCCTTCCTCGGCGTCCTCATCGTCCTGGTCCTCGTCCACGAGCTCGGCCACTACCTCGTCGCGAAGCGCGCCGGCATCACGGTCGAGGAGTTCGGAGTCGGCTTTCCGCCGCGCATCACGTCGGTCACCTGGCGAGGCACCCGCTACAGCCTGAACTGGATCCCTCTCGGCGGCTTCGTGAAGATGCTCGGCGAGGATGGCGACGTGGAAGTCCGAAGGCTGCGCGAGCAGGGTCTGAGCGCCGACGAGGTGGAGCACGCCATGGCCGGCGCCTTCAACCGGAAGCCGATCTGGATCCGCCTGACCGTCCTGTTGGCGGGCGTGGTGATGAACTTCCTGCTCGCTGCCGTGCTGTTCGCCGGCGCGCTGAGCCTTCCGATCCCGATCGGTCACGGCCCACTCACGGTCATCAGCATCCAGGAAGGAAGTCCCGCCGAGGGCAAGCTGCAGGAGGGGGACGCCATCGTCGCCGCCGACGGCCAGCGATTCGACCGATCGGCCGAGCTGACGGAGTACGTCGCCGGCCGTGCGGGGTTTGTCGTCGATCTGACGGTGGTTCGCGACGCCGAGGAGATCGAGGTCCCGATCATCCCGCGTTCGGTCAGCGCCGAGGACCGCGCTCGGGGCATCGGCCCGGTCGGCTTTGCCTACGAGCCGGCGGAGCTGGTCGAGGAGCCATCGACCGTCACCGGGCCGCTCGACGCCATCGGCCGAGGGACGACGGCGGCATGGAGTCTCGCGATCCAGATCCCAGGCGGGCTGGCAGAGGCGGTCGGCGGCCTGCTCGGACTGAATCCGAACGGCGGCGATGCGATGGGGCCGATCGGCATCGCCCAGGAGACCGGACGAGTGCTCGAAGCGCCGCTGGTCAGCCAGCTGCTCTTCGTCGGCGTGCTTTCGGTCAATCTCGCCGTGCTCAATGTGCTTCCCTTCCCGCCGCTCGACGGCGGTCGGATCGCCGTGGTACTGCTCGAGTCCGCGCGCCGTCGCAAGCTGCCGGCCGAGCGTGAAGCGCTCATCTACCTGACCGGCTTCGCGGTGCTCATCGCGCTCGTCATCCTGATCAGCATCCAGGACATCCAGCGCCTCGTCACCGGCGGCTAGACGCAGGAAGAGCGAGCCTTTCGGGGCCAATATCACGCTCAATCTCGACCTTCTAGGGCTGAACGTCGACCTCAGCCAGGTGATCCTGGACGTCTACGCCGTGCCGGGGGCCGGCAACCTGCTGGGCAACCTGCTGTGCGCAGCAGCCGGACTGCTTGACGGTCCTGGCGGTCGCGGTGCGCTGCTGCAGAACCTGATCGCACAGATCAACCGTCTGCTCTAGCCGCGACCGAATCCAACGCCCAGAGGAGCGCCCACGGGCGCTCCTCTGCATGTGCCTCAGTGCGTAGGTTCGGAGCCGCTGCGCCCAGCCAGGAACCTTGAGACCGCCAGCGCACCGAGTCCGATGGTCACGCCCGCCAGCCAGAGCACGACAAGGAGCGACAAGCCGATCGCTTCGTAGTTGGCACCGTCCGGAGGACAGGGCGGCAGCGCAGGATCCTGGATACCGGATCCGTGGTAGTTGCACGCGGGCGCCGGCGTATTCGCCGCCGGCCACAGCTGCACGGCCGGGATGGCGAGGAATGCCGTCCAGATCACCAGGACCACGAGCCAGCGGTTGCGAAGCAGGCGGCGCACGGTCGTACTCTACGGCCCCTGCGAGAGCTCCGCGCCGGGCCGGCCCGGGTGCGGAATGAAGGGCAATCGGGTATACTTCAGCACGGTTCGACCGGCCAATCGACGAACCGCAATATTGAACTGAGTACCAGGACGTGGGTCGGTTCGCCTTCCCACGTCTTTGTTTGTCCCCGTGTTGGTCTTCCGGGGTCTATACCGGGGCGCGGAGCGAGGAGCGGCCATGAATCGAGATTTCATCGGAGCACTGCTCCAGCTGAACGCCGAAAAGGGTGTGCCGCAGGAGATCCTGATCCGGACGCTGGAACAGGCAATCGAGTCGGCCTATCGACGCAATGCCGATGCACCCGAGAACGTGGTCGTCACGGTCAACCCGGAGAGCGGCGAGATCAGCGTGGCGCGTGAGTACGAGGTCATGGCCACCCCCGAGGAGGTCGAGGATCCCGAAGCGCAGATGTTCGTTGCCGATGCGCAGAAAATCGACCCCGCCACCGGTGTCGGCGCCAAGGTTCGCATTCCGGAGAACGTGACGCAGGCCCAGCTGGGCCGGATTGCGGCGCAGACGGCGGGACAGGTCTACCGGCAGCGGCTGCGCGAGGCGCAGCGTGACGTCGTCTTCCAGCAGTACGCGGCCCGCGAGGGCGAGATCATGACGGGCACCGTGCAGCGCACGACCGACTCGGCGGTCGTGCTCGACATGGGCAAGGACGTCGAGGCGGTCCTGGCGGTCACCGAGCAGCTGCCGAGCGAGACGTATCGCATCGGTCAGCACCTCAAGGTGTACGTGATGGAGGTCCGTCGCACGACGCGCGGGCCCGTCATCGTCGCCAGCCGCACGCATCGCGGGTTCCTCCGTCGCCTGATGGAGATGGAAATCCCCGAGATCTACAACGGCACCGTCGTCATTCGCGGCATCGCCCGCGAGGCCGGCAGTCGCTCGAAGGTGGCGGTCGAGAGCCGCCAGCAGGGCGTCGATGCCAAGGGCGCGGCGGTCGGCCAGCGCGGCGCGCGCATCCAGTCGATCGTGGCCGAGCTCAACGGCGAGAAGGTGGACATCGTCCTGTGGGACGAGGACCCCGGGCGCTTCGTGGCCGAGGCCCTGTCGCCCGCCGAGGTGCTCAGCGTGCGCATCGACGAGGAGCACAAGATCGCAAACGTCATCGTGCCGGAGCGGCAGCTCAGCCTCGCCATCGGCAAGGAGGGGCAGAATGCCCGCTTGGCGGCCAAGCTGACCGGCTGGCGCATCGACATCCGATCCGAGACCGGCGTCGCCACCGCAGCTGCGGGCGGCGACCATCCTGACGCCGAGGTGGAGCAGGAGGAAACGGCCGATGCCGAAGCGACGACCTGACCACGTCCCGACGCGTACCTGCGCCGTGTGCCGTCAGTCACACCCGAAGCGCGAGATGACCCGCATCGTCCGCGCAACCGATGGATCCATTCGCCGCGACGAGACCGGCCGCGAGCCGGGTCGCGGAACCTATATTTGCCAGGACCAGGCCTGCCGCGACGGCGAGCGCAGTGCGGCCGCGGTCAAGCGAGCGCTCGGCGCCGAACCCGCACCGGGAACGCTCGAATTCGAGGGAGCACCACATGCCACCACGTAGATACCGACCACGACGCGGGCCACGCCCGCAGCGCAAGCGAACCGGAGCCGCCGGCGCCGCGCTGCTCGAGGCACAGGCCCCCGTTCGCCCTGCCGGGCCGATCGAGCTCCCCAGCTCGATCGCCGTCAAGGACTTCGCCGAGACGCTCGGCGTCAGCATCGCCGAGATCATCAACGTCCTGATTCGCAACGGCATCTTCGCGACCGTCAACCAGGCGATCGATTTCGATACCGCCTCGCTCGTGGCCGCGGAGCTCGGCTTCGAGGCGACCGAGGGCGGGGTTGCCGAGCGCGCCGCGGCGGTCGCCGCCAGCGAGCAGGACCTGGTCTCACCGGGCGGCCCGGGTGAGGGCGACGGCAAGCCGACCCTGTGGACCGACGACGACCCGAGCAAGCTCGTGACGCGGGCGCCGATCGTGACCGTGATGGGCCACGTCGACCATGGCAAGACGAGCCTCCTTGACGCGATTCGCGAGACGAAGGTCGCCTCCGGCGAGAGCGGCGGGATCACCCAGCACATCGGTGCCAGCGAGGTCGATCACAACGGCAAGCGGATCGTCTTCCTCGACACGCCCGGCCACGAGGCCTTCACGGCCATGCGTGCCCGCGGCGCGCAGGTGACCGACATCGCGATCATCGTGGTGGCGGCGGACGACGGCGTGATGCCACAGACCAAGGAAGCGATCGACCACGTGCGCGCGGCCCGGGTGCCGATGATCGTGGCAATCAACAAGGTCGACAAGCCCGACGCCAACCCCGACCGGGTGAAGCAGGAGCTCGCCGACAACAAGGTGCTGATCGAGGAGTACGGCGGTGACGTGATCGCCGTCGCGGTGAGCGCCAAGCAGCGCACCGGGATCGACGACCTGATGGAGATGGTGCTCCTCGTGGCCGACCTCCAGGACCTCAAGGCCAACCCGGATCGCGACGCGATCGGCACCATCATCGAGTCGAAGGTCGACAAGGGACGCGGCAACGTGGCAACCGTGCTCGTCCAGACCGGCACGCTCAAGGTCGGGCAGATCGTCGGCGTGGGACGCACGTGGGGTCGTGTGCGCGCCCTCAACAACGCGGCGGGCAAGCGCGTCAAAGAGGCCGGCCCGGCCTCCGCCGTGGAGATCATCGGCCTGCAGGGGCTCCCGGAGGCCGGAGACATCCTGCGCGTGGTGGCCGACGAGAAGACCGCTCGCGATGCCGCCGAGGCGGCCGACCGCGTGGCGGCCGGGGCCGACGGCCAGAACGTGAGCAGCCTCGAGGAGATCAGCGCCAAGATCCAGGCGAGCGAGGTCGCGGAGCTGCGGGTGGTCCTGAAGACCGACGTCCAGGGCTCAATGGGAGCCATCCGCCACTCGCTGGAACGCCTGAACAACGACGAGGTCCGGATCAACATCCTCCGCGAGGGTGCCGGCGACATCAACGAGAGCGACGTCAACCTCGCGTCGGCGTCCGACGCGGTCGTCATCGGCTTCAATACGAAGCTCGATGCCGGCGCACAGCGGTCGGTCGACGCGACCGGGGTCGACGTCCGCATCTACGACGTGATCTACAAGCTGACCGATGACATCGGCCAGGCGCTCCAGGGACTCCTGGCGCCGAAGCTGGTCGAGCAGGTCGAGGGCCACGCCGAGGTGCGCATGGTGATCAAGGCGGGGCGTGCCGGCAATGTGGCCGGTTCGTACGTCACCGACGGCCGCATCGTCCGAGGTGGCCAGGCTCGGCTCTTCCGGGCCGGGCAGCTGCTGGCGGACACGCGGATCACCTCGCTCAAGCGCTTCAAGGATGACGTGCGTGAGGTCGCCACCGGCTTCGAGTGCGGCATCGGGCTCGACGCCGATGACATTGCCGAGGGCGACGTCATCGAGTGCTACCAGATGGTGACCGAGGCTGCCTAGCCGATGAGCCAGCGTACGGATCGGCTCGACAGCCAGATCCGAGCCGAGCTCGCCGAGCTGCTCCACCGCGAGATGAAGGACCCCCGCGTCGGGTTCGCCACCATCACGCGCGTCGAGACGGCTCGCGACCTCGGCACGGCCAAGGTCTGGGTGAGCATCATGGGCACCGAAGAAGAGCGCGATCAGACGATGAAGGCGCTGACGGACGCCGCGCCGTGGCTGCGCCGGCAGCTCGGCGGGCGGCTGACGCTTCGCCACATCCCCGAGCTCGTCATCCGGCGCGACGACTCGATCGAGGCGGGGGATCGCGTTCTGCGCCTCCTGCGCGAGCTCGAGGACGAGGGGCGCCCGTGAGCCGCGAGTCCGTCGTGGAGGCCATCCGCAACGCGTCGCGGATCACCGCCATCTGCCACGAGAATCCCGATGCCGACACGCTGGGATCGGCGCTGGCGCTGCGCATCGCGGCCGAGCGCCTCGGCAAGCAGGCGGAGGTGGTGGCCGCCGATCCCGTACCGCCGAGCCTGGCCCACCTGCCCGGCGCCGGCGAGGTGCACACCATGCCGCAGCTGGAGCCGGACGTCGCGGTGGTGCTCGACGGGCCGCTGGCACGCACCGGCGCCGTCGTCACCACGGCGGCCGAGTGGCTCGGGCGCGCCCGCATCGTGAACATCGACCATCACGTCTCGAATGACGGCGAAGGGACCTTCGCGGCGTGGATCGACGCCGGGGCGGCGGCCACCTGCGAAATGATGGCGCTCCTGATCCCCGAGCTCGGGGTCGAGATCGACAGGGACATCGCGAGCGTCCTGACTGCCGGCATCGTGCAGGACACGCACACGTTCTCGCATCCGAACGCGACGCCACGCACGCTTCGTGTCGCGGCCGACCTGGTCGAGGCCGGCGCGCCGCTCTCCGCGATCCACCGCTCGATCTACGCGGACAAGCCGTTCGGCACGCTCGCGCTATGGGGAGAGATCCTGGCCGGGATCGCCGAACGCCGCGAGGGTCGAATCGTGTACGCGCTGATGACGACCGCCATGCTCTCCGAGACCGGGACCGAGCCCGTCGCATCCGAGGGATTCATCGACCTGCTGGCGTCCACGAAGGACGCGGACATCACCGTCCTGCTCAAGGAGGTGGACGCGACGCACGTGCGCGCAAGCGTGCGCACCTCAGCGCGGGCCGATGCCGTAGCCATCACCTCGGCCTTCGGCGGCGGTGGTCACGCGCGCGCCGCCGGCTGCTCGATCGATGCACCGCTCGCCGAAGCCGCGGCCAAGCTGCTCGAGGAGTGCGAGCGCGAGCTCGATCGGGCCGATGCTCGGGGTCGTTAACCTCGACAAGCCGGTCGGGCCGACCAGCCACGACATGGTCGGCATGATGCGGAGGCTGACCGGCACGCGTCGCATCGGCCATGCCGGCACCCTGGATCCGTTGGCCTCCGGCGTGCTCCCAATCCTGGTCGGCAGTGCAACCCGCTTCAGCGCCGAGCTGACGGGTGGCTTCAAGCGCTACGACGCCGTGATCCGGCTGGGGGCGCGGAGCACGACCGACGATGCCCAGGGGCCGATCGAGATCGGCGACGGGCCGATCCCCGACGAAGCCGCGGTGCGGACTGCCCTTGCCTCCTTTGTCGGCACGTTCGACCAGCTGCCTCCGGCGTTCAGCGCCCGCAAGGTGGGGGGTCGAACCGCCCACCGCGCCGCTCGCGCCGGCGAGCCGCTGGTGCTGCCGCCGCGGTCGGTCACCATCGAGGCAGTCGAGCTGCTCGCCTACGACCGCGCCGATGATCGGGCCGACCTGCGCGTCGACCTTCGCTGCGGCGCCGGCACCTACGTGAGGTCGCTCGCCCGCGACCTCGGGGAGCGGCTCGGCTGCGGTGGATACCTGCTGACGCTGCGCCGCACCGAGGCCGCCGGTCTGAGCGTCGAGACCGCCTTCACGCCCGAACGACTCGAGGGCCTCGCCGGCGACGGCCGGCTGGGCGACGCGATCCTGCCGGTTGGCGAGCTTCTCCCGCTGCCGCACGTGATCCTCGACGCGGATGCTGCGGAGGCCTTCCGCAACGGGTCCGCCCGAACGCTGGGGGACCACCCAGCCGCGGATGGACGCGCGGCCGTATTCGCCGCGGGAGAGCTGATCGGGATCGGGTCGGTAACGGCAAATCTCCTTCAGCCCGAGAAGGTGCTGCCACGTGAGGCCGCCGGATGACCGCTCGCACACTCGATGAGCTGCCGGCCATCGGCCCGGCGGTAGTGACCCTCGGCGTCTTCGACGGCGTTCACCGCGGCCATCGCCATATTCTTGACGCCACCGCGCTGGCAGCCCGCGAGCGCGATGCCGCCAGCGTCGCGCTCGTCTTCAGCCCGCATCCCGACGAGGTGGTGCGGCCCGGCACGATCGTCGAGCGCCTGCTTCCACCGTCGGTGACGCTCGAGCGGCTGGCGACGACCGGGATCGACCATGCCTTCGAAATCCGCTTCGACGCGGTCCTCCGCGGCCTCGAGCCGGAGGCGTTCCTCGCTGCCCTCGCGCCGGCAATGGAGCTGCGTGGCATCACGATGACCCCCGACAGCGCCTTCGGCCGCGCTCGCGCCGGGACCCTGGAACGCGTTTCCGAGATCGGCGCGGAGAATGGGTGGGACTGCATCTCGGTCGAGCCGCTGGTGGTCGGCGACGAGGCCGTCTCCTCGTCGCGCATCAGGCGTGCCCTGGCGGATGGCCGGATCGCGGAGGCTTCGAGGCTCATCGGCTCGGCACCGTTGTTGCGCGGGACGGTCGTGCACGGCGACGAGCGGGGGCGACAGCTCGGGTTCCCGACCGCCAACCTCGCCTTCGCCTACGCTGCGGCGCTTCCCGCGCTCGGGATCTACCTCGGCCGCGTCCACGTCGCGGAGCGTGGTGTCGGGCCCGGCCACCCAGCCCTGGTGAGCGTCGGCGTGCGCCCCACGTTCCACGACGACGGGCGCGTGCTCGTCGAGGCCTACCTCCTCGACTGGGACGGCGACCTGTACGACGCGACACTCGACATCGAGCTCGTGGAACGCCTGCGGGAGGAACGCCGCTTCGAAGATGTGGATGCGCTCGTGACGCAGATGCAGGCCGATGAGCGGGAAGCACGCTCCATGCTGGACCTCGCGGCGCACGACCGGGCGGACGCCCCCTCAACCGCGTGACGCGCGCTCACAGGGGGCCCAATGCGGCCTCCACGCCCAGCCTCCGGGGTGCGATATCAGGGTCCCTCTGCTAAACTTCGAGCGTTACGGAAATGAAAGTGGAGGAATACGTGCCGCTCGCCAAGGACACGAAGAGCGCAATCGTCGACGAATACGCCACGCACGAGGGCGATACCGGATCTCCCGAGGTGCAGATTGCGCTTCTCACCGAGCGGATCAAGTCACTGACGGAGCACCTGCGCAGCTTTCCCAAGGACAATCACTCGCGCCGCGGGCTGCTCATGCTCGTCGGGCAGCGCCGACGGCTGCTTGCGTATCTGGTCCGCAACGATGTCGACCGATACCGCACCGTCATCAGCAACCTGGGGCTGCGCCGCTAGTCACCGACCGCGATCGACCCAGGGTCCAAGGGCTCTGGGTCTCGCACATCTCACACCCATACGGGCATCCACCCCCGCCTGACGCCTGCGCTCAAGTGAGAGCGCGCCACGGGAATCGAGCGTCGGATGCCGCACAGCATCACTGGAGGAATCAGTGTCAATCAAGCACGAAGCCGAAATCGGCGGCAAGGTCTTCAGCATGGAGGCCGGCAAGCTCGCCGAGCAGGCAGACGGCGCGGTCGTCGTCAGGTATGGCGACTCCGTCGTCCTGGCGACCGCGGTCGCCGCGAAGGAGCCCCGGGAAGGGGCCGACTTCTTCCCGCTCACCGTCGACTACGAGGAGCGAATGTACGCCGCGGGCAAGATCCCGGGCGGATTCATCAAGCGCGAGTCCCGCCCGTCCGAGGCCGCCATCCTGGCGATGCGCCTCACTGACCGGCCGCTTCGCCCGCTCTTCCCGAAGGGCTACTACAACGACGTCCAGGTCGTCCTGACGGTCCTCTCGACCGACCAGGAGAACGATCCGGACATCCTGGCCCTCAACGGCGCATCGGCGGCGCTCAGCATCAGCCAGATCCCCTTCATGGGCCCGGTCGGCGCGGTCCGCGTCGGTCGCATCGGCGGCGAGTTCGTCACCAACCCCACCAACAGCGAGCTTGCGGAGAGCGACCTCGACCTCGTCGTTGCCGGCACTCGCGAGGCCGTGATGATGGTCGAGGCGGGTGCCAAGATCCTGCCGGAGTCGGTCATGGCCGATGCCATCGCCTACGGCCACGGTGAGCTCCAGAAGTCGATCGAGCTGCAGGACAAGCTGGTCGCCTCGGCCGGCAAGCCGAAGAAGGTTCCGTTCATCGCTCCCAAGGCGTCCTCGGTCATCCAGCTCGGGCAGCGCCTCGCCCAGGGCCAGAGCGAGTTCGTGGTGTTCGACCTCGAGACGACCGCCATGAAGCCGGAGAACGGCTACGTCGTCGACATCGCCGCCCTGCGCGTGCGGGACGGCCAGATCGTCGATCGCTTCGAGTCGCTGGTGAACCCGGGGCGCCCGATCATCGGGCACCAGGTGCACGGCATCAAGACCGATGACGTCGCCAACGCGCCGACCGCGTCCGAGGTGCTCGGCAACTTCGTCGACTGGGTGGGGGAGACGCCGATCGTCGCCCACAACACCGGCTTCGACGTCCCGTTCGTGCTCCGCCACCTGCCGCCCGACCGCCAGTGGAAGCCATCGGCGGTGTTCGACACCCTTGAGCTCGGCTACCAGCTCTACCCCGACGCCGGAGGCTACAAGCTGGCCGACCTGGTGCGATTCGTATTCGGTCGCGACCATGCAGCCGCGCACCGAGCCATGCCCGACGCCGAAGCGGCGGCAGAGCTGTTCCGCAACTTCACGAGCGGCCTTCCGGAGCGCCTCGACGCGCTCCGCCAGGAGATCGCCGACGAGGTGCGCCGCGCCCGCGAGAGCTACAACCGCGCCGAGCAGGGCGACCGTCTCGAGGACGTCCGCCGCCGCCACGGCATCGGCTCACCGCTCATGGACGCCGTGACCAAGGCGACGGTCCGCGAGCTGGTGCTGAGCGAGAACGTGCGCATCGACGGCCGCGACACCAAGACGATCCGCCCCATCAGCGTGGAAGTCGGCGTGCTGCCGCGCACTCACGGCACCGGGCTGTTCCAGCGCGGCCAGACGCAGGCGCTCTCGATTGCCACCCTCGGCCCGTCGAGCGACGTGCAGCGCATGGACACGATCTCCCCGGAGACCGAGAAGCGCTACATGCACCACTACAACATGCCGCCCTACTCGGTCGGCGAGGCCAAGTTCATGCGCGGCCCGGGCCGCCGCGAGATCGGTCATGGCGCGCTCGCCGAGCGGGCGCTCCTGCCCGTCCTGCCGGACGTCAGCGAGTTCCCGTACGTGATTCGCGTGGTCAGCGAGGTCGTGAGCTCGAACGGCTCCACCTCGATGGCATCGACGTGTGGCTCGACCCTGGCACTGATGGATGCGGGCGTACCGATCAAGGCGCCCGTCGCCGGTGCGGCGATGGGCCTGATCACCGACCCGGACACCGGTCGCTACGCCGTCCTCACCGACATCACCGGGAAGGAAGACGCGTACGGCGACATGGACTTCAAGGTGACCGGGACGGCAGAGGGCGTCACCGCACTGCAGATGGACATCAAGACCGCCGGCATCACCACCGAGATCATGCGCGACGCGCTCGACCAGGCGCGCGACGCCCGGCTCCACATCCTGGGCAAGATGACCGAGGTCATCGGAACCAGCCGTGACGAGCTGAGCCAGTACGCGCCGCGCATCACGACCATCAAGATCCCGGTCGACAAGATCCGCGACGTCATCGGAGCCGGCGGCAAGGTGATCCGCCAGATCACCGCCGAGACCGGTACCCAGATCAACGTCGAGGATGACGGCACGATCCAGATCGCCGCCACTGACGGCGATGCCGCCAAGAAGGCGATCGCCTGGATCGAGGGACTGACGAAGGACGTCGAGGTCGGTAAGGAGTACCTCGGCAAGGTCACCCGCATCATGAACTTCGGCGCCTTCGTCGAGATCCTTCCCGGCAAGGAGGGCCTGGTGCACATCAGCCAGCTCGCCGACTACCGGGTCCCTCGGGTCGAGGACGTGGTCAGCATCGGCGACGAGCTGATGGTGATCGTGACCGAGATCGACCGCATGGGCCGTGTCAACCTGAGCCGCCGGGCGGCGATGGAGCGGCACATGGCCAAGGCCGGGAGCGGAAGCGGCAACGGCGGCGGCGACCAGTCCTAGACCGATGGCGCCGCCGCATCGGGCGGCGGCGCTGTACCCTCGGAGCCGATGGGCGGCGAGGCGGTCCTGGCGCAGATCGCGGACGAGGTCCGCGGCTGCACCCGCTGTGCGCTTGCGAAGCGTCGCACGCTCGCCGTCCCCGGCGAAGGCAACGTCCTGAGTGACGTCCTCCTCGTCGGAGAGGGACCGGGCGCCCGCGAGGATGCCACCGGGCGCCCCTTCGTCGGACCGGCCGGCCAGCTCCTCACCGAGCTGCTGCGCGGCATCGGCTGGGAGCGCGAGGACGTCTTCATCACCAACATCGTGAAGTGCCGGCCCCCCGGCAACCGCGACCCGGAACCGGATGAGGCCGCGGCATGCGCCGGCTACCTTGAACGCCAGGAGCGTGCGCTCGATCCCGCCGTCGTCGTCACGCTGGGACGCCACTCGCTCCAGCGCTACCTGCCCGGCGCCCGGATCGGTGCCGTCCACGGGCGGCTTAGTCGCTCCTTCAGCGGTCAGCACGTCTTCCCGATGTACCATCCTGCTGCGGCGCTGCACCAGGCCTCGCTGCGCGAAACGCTCTTCCGCGATATGCGTGGCCTACCGGCGGCGCTGCTGGATGCCCGTCGCGCGCTCGACGACGAGCGAGCGGCATCCGTCCAGGCAGAAGCGGTGGCGGCACCGGCACCGGAACCGGCCGCGGTCGTCGACGACGCCGAACAGATGACCCTCTTTTAGGAGTTTCCATGTCCGATTCCCTGCGCATCATCCCGCTCGGCGGGGTGGGCGAGGTCGGCAAGAACATCACCGTCATCGAGATCGACGACGACATCCTCGTCGTGGACTGCGGGCTCGCGTTCCCCGAGCCGGAGATGCTCGGGATCGATCTCGTCATCCCCGATGCCACCTACCTGGCCGAACACCGCGATCGGGTACGCGGCATCATCCTGACCCACGGTCACGAGGACCACACCGGCGCCCTGCCGTACGTCCTGCCCAAGATCCCCGGCACGCCCATCTACGCGACGCGGCTGACAGAAGGGCTCGTCCAGGGCAAGCTGCGCGAGCACAAGCTGCTCGCTTCCACCCCCCTCCACGTGATCGAACCCGGCCAGGAGTTCGCAGTCGGGTCGTTCCGCATCACGCCGTTCCGCGTCAACCACTCGATCCCGGACGGCGTCGGCTATGCGATCACCACCCGCCTCGGCACGATCGTGCACACGGGCGACTTCAAGTTCGACCACACGCCACCCGATGGCAGGCGCGCCGACCTCGGCCTGATCGCCGAGATCGGCAACCGTGGCGTCGAGTTCCTGCTCAGCGACTCGACGCGTGCCGAGAAGGAGGGGTACACGCTCTCGGAGACGACGGTCGGGGAGAGCCTCAACCGGCTCGTCGGCGAGGCACCCGGCCGCGTCATCGTGGCCACCTTCGCCAGCAACATCGGCCGCGTCCAGCAGGTGATCGATGCCGCCTGGGCCAACGGTCGCAAGATGGTCGCCCTCGGGCGGAGCATGGAGCAGAACACCGCCATTGCACTCGAGCGCGGCTACCTCGACAGCCGAGACGGCACGTTCGTTCGCAAGGACCAGCTCCAGCGGCTGCCGAAAGAGGAGCTCGTCGTGATGACGACCGGCTCGCAGGGTGAGCCGATGAGCGGGCTGACGCGGATGAGCAACCGCGACCATCGCAACATCACCATCGAGCCCGGCGACACCGTGATCGTGTCCGCCAGCCCGATCCCCGGCAACGAGGAGGCGGTCGCCAAGACGATCGACAACCTCTTCAAGGAGGGGGCGATGGTCCACTACGAGCCCCTCGTCCACTGCCACGTATCGGGCCACGGCTCCCGCGAGGAGCTCAAGCTGATGCTCGGGCTCGTCAAGCCACGGCACTTCGTGCCGGTGCACGGCGAGTACCGCATGCTCGTGCAGCACGCGCTGCTTGCCGAGGGTGCGGGCGTCGACGTCGACAAGATCTTCGTGCTCGAGAACGGGCAGGTCGTCGAGTTCGACGGCCAGACCGGGCGAATGGCCGGCTCCGTGACGGCCGGCGCCGTGCTGGTCGACGGGATCGCGACCATCGACGGCATCGACGGCGTGGTTCTGCGTGATCGTCGCATGCTCGCGTCCGACGGGGTGGTCATGGTCGCGCTGACGATCGACGCCAAGACCGGCCAGCCGGTCGGGTTGGCGGATCTCGTCAGCCGCGGCTTCCTGGCGGACCCCGAGGACCCGATCATGACGGCGGCTCGCGATCACCTGATGGACGCGCTCCGGCAGCGCCGGGAGGACGAGCACACCGCCGAGGCGGGCTACGTGAAGACGAAGATTCGTGACACCCTGAGCCGATTCTTCCACCAGCGCACGAAGCGACGACCCATGATCCTTCCCATCGTGTTGGAGGTCTAACCCGGCCCGTGGCCACCCGACGGAGGACGACGACGCGCCGACGGCCGAGCCGGCGACGTCGCTCGCAGAGCTCCATGGTGCTCAGCGGCCGCTTCGTGCGCGAGGCGGTGGCCTTCGTGCTGCTCCTGCTGGCGATCATCAGCGTCATCGCCCTCTTCGCGCCGGACGCCGGCGCCATCATTCGACCCTGGCACGACGTCCTGTCGTCCAGCCTCGGGTGGGGGATCGCCTTCGCGGCGCCACTCCTGGCCGGCTTCGCGCTGATGCTGTGGATGAA
>Ga0190275_10001114_pt1 | contig 20609 bp, 19 predicted proteins | sample Popmic550T_FD_133745 | JGI IMG/M metagenome (GOLD analysis project Ga0190275, IMG submission 133745) | Populus adjacent soil microbial communities from riparian zone of Yellowstone River, Montana, USA - 550 T | ecosystem: Environmental > Terrestrial > Soil > Riparian zone > Trees stand | place...
CGCCAGCATCAGCACCCAGTTGACGCTGGGGATGTAGATCTGCCCGCGCTCGCGCAGGGAGGTGTGCTGGATCTCGACCCGCGGGATGTAGCCGAGCTGCACCGCCTGCATGGTGAGCGAGAACGCGCCGGTGATCAGCGCCTGGCTGGCGATCACCGCCGCCGAGGTGGCGATCACCACCACCGGGTACAGCGCCCACCCGGGCACCATGCGGAAGAACGGGTTCTCCACCGCCGACGGGTCGCGGATCAGCAGCGCGCCCTGGCCGAAGTAGTTGAGCAGGAGCGCCGGGAGCGCCACGAAGTACCACGCCGTGCGGATCGGCCGCCGCCCGAAGTGCCCCATGTCGGCGTAGAGCGCCTCGCCGCCGGTGACCACCAGGAACACCGAGCCCAGCACCAGGAAGCCGTTCCACCCGTTGTGCGCGAAGAAGCGCGCGCCGTAGAGCGGGTTGATCGCCGCGAACACCTCCGGCGCGCGCACGATGTGCATCACCCCCAGGGTCGCGATCACCACGAACCAGAGCAGCGTGACGGGGCCGAACAGCTTCCCCACGCGCTCGGTTCCGCGGCGCTGGATCACGAAGATCGCGATCAGGATGCCGATGGTGATGGGAACGATGTACGGCTTGAAGAAGGGCGTGGCGACCTCCAGCCCCTCCACCGCGGAGAGGACGGAGATCACGGGCGTGATCATCCCGTCGCCGTAGAGCAGCGCGGTGCCGAACAGCCCCAGCATGATCAGCGCCCAGCGCCCGCCGCGGCGGGTGGCGCCCACCGGCGTGACCAGCGAGGTGAGCGCCAGGATGCCGCCCTCGCCGCGGTTGTCGGCGCGCAGCACGAACACCGCGTACTTCACCGAGATCACCAGCACCAGCGCCCACACGATCAGCGAGAGGACGCCGAGCACGTTGGCCGGCGTCGCGTGGATCCCGTGCGCGTGATGGAACGACTCGCGGACGGCGTAGAGCGGGCTCGTGCCGATGTCGCCGTAGACGACGCCCAGCGCGGTGAGGGAGAGCACCGCCAGGTAGCGGCCGCCCGGCTCTCCCTCTTTATGTGTATCCGACACGATTTCGGCTTCCCGTTCACCCGCGCCGCCAGGACGGCCGCCATCCGGCGGCGGACCGCGACGCGCGCCGGCGGCCATCCATCGGCCGCACGACGCCGGAGAACCTTGGTGCGGGCTGCCTTCCCGTCAACAGAGCACACGCGGACAGGATGCGCGCCGGCCTGTTTTCGCGGTTCCGGCCGGAAAAGGCTTCGCTGCGTCTTCAGTGCGTCACGGTCCTCGAAGTCACGCTGCGACGCCTGCGCCCCGCGCCTCCTGCGCCGCCAGCCGCGCCCTGGCGGTCGAGAGTGCCCGATGGAAGCGGTCGCGCAGAACCTCGCGCGAGGGAAGATCGGTGAGGTACTGCGCCACGTGGATGCCGCTCCGCTCGAGGTCCAGGTATTCCACGGTTTCGGACTTCCGGTCAGCGCAGAGGATGATCGCGACCGGCGCCTCCTCCCCCGGCTGGCGCTCGTGCCGGTCGAGCCAGCGGAGGTACAGCTCCACCTGCCCTTTGTCCGCCGGGCGGAACGAGCCGAGCTTCAGCTCGATCACCACCAGCCGCCGCAGCCGGCGGTGGAAGAACAGGAGGTCGATGTAGTAGTCGTCCCCGTCCAGCGTGATCCGCTTCTGCCGCTCCACGAACGCGAAGCCGGCGCCCAGCTCCAGCAGGAAGCGCTCGATCTCGCGCAGCAGCGCCGATTCCAGGTCGCGTTCGCTGAAGGTGTCGGCGATGCCGAGGAAATCGAGGATGTACGGATCCTGGAAGACCAGGTCGGGCGACGGGGTGCCGGTGTCGCGCAACTGGCCCAGCTCCTGGCGGATGAGCTGCTCCGGCTTCTTCGACAGCGCGGTCCGCTCGTAGAGCATCGACTGGATCTTGTGCGCCAGCGTGCGGGTGGTCCAGCGCTCCGCGCGGCACATCTCCGTGTAGAACTCGCGCTTCAGCGGATCGTCGATGGATATGATGTGCAGGAAGTGCGTCCAACCCAATCGGTCAATCAGTGATTGCACAAGTTCCAGGTTAGGGAAGACCTCGGCGAAACGCACCATGTGGAACAGGTTGCGCCGCCCGAACCCTCGCCCGAACTCGGCCGAGAGCTCCTTCGACAGGACCTCGATGATCAATCCCCCGTATTCCGCGCGTTCCTCGCGAAGCACCTCGCTGCGGATGCGCGTGCCGATGCGCCAGTGCAGGAGCGTCAGCGAGGCGTTGACGATCTGGGAGACGTGCTGGCGCGCCGTGCGGATCATCTCGCCGATGTCCGCGGTGAGCTCGCCGGCCACGTCCGTCACGGGCGATCCGGCCACACGCTTCAACGTACGGCGCTTGCGGGGCACGCTCATGGCTGAACCGTGAGGAATTTGAGACTGGATGGGCCGAATCGGCGCGCTGAAGTGCACAGAATGACGGCGTGGACGGCTGTCCGCAAGAGTCTGGATGCAGGGCGTACCCGTCACGGGGATGAACGCACACTCGCTGGAAGCGCGCGACCCGCACCGGCGGACCGCTTCGGCAAAGCAAAATTGTGCAATCAGTGATTGCACAATCTTCGACTGCGCCCACAATCGCATGTGGAACCATGACTTGCGCACACCGAACGTCTTCTTGAGTTACGAAAAATTGCCAAACTCCACCATTCCCACGGCAATCGAGACGTGTGCACTACGCGCGGGACGAATCACGGCGAGGTTTTCCGTGCCGTGATCGGCGGATTAAGATGTGCCCCGCGCCGCGCCCGACACCTGTCGGGCGAGCCCTGTAATATCAGGCCACCTGCGCCTCACTCCGAATCGAGCCGATGGAAATCACCCGTACCTTCTACGCGGCCGACCGCGACGCGTGGCGCGCGTGGCTGGCGGAGCATTACCGCACCGAGAAGGAGGTCTGGCTGGTCTATCCCCGCAAGCACACGGGGAGGCCGCGCATCCCCTACGCGGACGCGGTGGAGGAGGCGCTGTGCTTCGGGTGGATCGACAGCACGCAGAAGATGCTGGACGACGAGCACACCGCCCAGCGCTACACGCCGCGGCGGCCCGGCGTCGCGTACTCGCAGACCAACCAGGAGCGGCTGCGCAGGATGATCGCGCAGGGCAAGGTGCTGGACCAGGTGCGTGAGAGCATCGGCGACCTGCTCGACCAGCCGTTCGAGGTCCCGCCCGACGTCCTGCGCGCGCTCCAGGCCGACGAGCAGGCGTGGCGCCACCTGCAGCGCTGGCCGGACGCGTACCTGCGCATCCGCGTGGCCTTCGTCGACGCGGCACGCGACGATCCGGCGGAGTTCGACAAGCGGCTGCGGCACCTCCTCGACAAATCCCGGCAGGGCAAGCAGTACGGCTACGGGATCGAGGCGTTCTACTGACCGGCGCGTGCGACCCGACGCCCCTCAACCGCGTTGATCGATCGGGTGATACGCGAGCCCGGCACCCGTGCTGATGAGACCAGACTCATGATGGAGGGCGCGATGGATGATCCGCACCGGCGGGAGCTGCTGGACGTGCTGCGCGAGACGCGCGCGATGCTGGCGCGCCCGGGCAACGAGTTCATGTGGTCATCGTGGGAGGACGCCGACGCCGCCCTGGCCGAGGTCGATGGCCTGATCGAACGGCTCGAAGCCGGCGGGCTCCCGTACCGCACCGCGATCTCCATCCTCTTCGCCGTCACCGGGCCGGTTCAGGAGACCGCCATCAGCAGCGGCTGGGGCGACGAGTTCCTGGTGCTGGCCGACCGCTGCGACGCCGCCGTGGCGGCGGTGTACAACCAGCGCGGCGGGTGAAAAGGACGATAAGCGCTCGCCGTGATCGACGCCGCTCCGGGGCCATGCTGGACAGGTAGACGAATCGCCCCGCCGGTGCCGCCGGCGGGGCGATTCCGACGATGGTGCCTCGTGGCGCTCCTTCGGCCATTCAGGCCAGGCAACACGGCGTTTCCGGCGTTGCGGGGCAGGACCCGGCGCACGTGTAGCAGCGTGACCAGTTGCAGCTGGTACCGTTCACGCCGGTGCATTCGCCCTCGGTCTTGCAGAAGTACGTGTACTGCTCGTTTCCCTCCACCGTGCCCCGTGGCGTCGGGGCCGCCGCCGTGTCGAAGGCTTCCACGGCCAGGTCGTTGAGGTCGAGCTTGAGCTTCCTCATCGGGACACCTCGGGAGAGGGTGAGCGGAATACGTCGCGTAAGGATACCGCAAAGGGCGCGCCCGGACTGCGCTGCCCGAACCGGGGCTGCGCGGATGCGGACGGGTCCGCACCCCGCCGCCATCCGGCCCGAGCGGCAGGATCGAAAGCAGGTAAAATTGTGCAATCACTGATTGCACAATCTCAGGGAGACGAAGGAAGCGCAGGCCGCCCGTGAAGATCCGGGCCCGCCCGCGCTGTCTGGTTGATCGGAAGAATCGGAATTATGCCGCGTACCCCGGCTCCTCCGCGGGCGGCGGCGGCACGTTGCCGCCGTGCTTCACGTTGCGGCCCTCGACCAGGAAGACGACGTCCTCCGCGATGTTCGTCGCGAGATCCGCGATGCGCTCCAGGTTGCGGCTGACCAGGAAGAGCGAGAGCGAGGGGCCGATCCGCCGCGGGTCCTCCATCATGTGCGTGAGGAGGACGCGGAAGAGCGAGTCCTGCATCTGGTCCACGCGGTCGTCGCGGTGGATCACCTCCATCGCGTTCACCGCGTCGGCGCGGACGAAGCAGTCCAGCGCGTCGGAGAGCATCTCCCTGGCCACCCGCGCCATCTCGTCGATCTCGGCCAGGTCGCTGAACATCGGCGTGTCCACCAGGTGCGGGACGCCCTCGGCGATGTTCACGGCGTGGTCGCCCACCCGCTCCAGGTCGTTGCTGATCTTCATCGACATGGTGATCAGCCGCAGGTCGCGCGCGAGCGGCTGCTGCAGCGCCAGGAGCTGGATGCAGAGGTCGTCCATCTCCATCTCCAGCGCGTCGAGCTGGGCGTCGCGGGCCACCACGGCCAGCGCCTTGTGCTCGTCGCGCTCCTGCAGCGCCTCCACCGCCTGGGCCACCAGCTCCTCGGCCAGCGACGACATCTCCAGCAGCTTGGTCTTGAGCCGCGCCAGCTCTTCGTGGAAGTGGCGGACGCCGGGCGTGGGGCTCATCCGAACCTCCCGGTGATGTAGGCCTCGGTGCGCTCCTCGCGCGGGGTGGTGAAGAGGGTGTCGGTGCGCCCCACCTCCACCAGCGAGCCCATGTAGAAGAAGGCGGTGAAGTCGGAGACGCGCGCCGCCTGCTGCATGTTGTGGGTGACGATCACGATCGTGTACTCGTTCTTCAGCTCGTAGATCAGCTCCTCGATCTTCTGCGTGGCGATGGGGTCCAGTGCGCTGGCGGGCTCGTCCATCAGCAGCACCTCGGGCTCCACGGCCAGCGCGCGGGCGATGCACAGCCGCTGCTGCTGCCCGCCCGACAGGCTCAGCGCGCTGCGGTCGAGGCGGTCCTTCACCTCGTCCCAGAGCGCGGCGCGGCTCAGCGAGCGCTCCACCGTCTCGTCCAGCGCCGGGCGGCGGCGCGCGATCCCGTTCACGCGGGCGCCGTAGGCCACGTTGTCGTAGATCGACTTGGGGAACGGGTTCGAGCGCTGGAACACCATCCCCACCCGCTTGCGCAGGTGCACCACGTCCTGCGCGGGCGCGTACACGCTCTCGCCGCGCAGGCGGATGTCGCCGTCGTGGCGCACGCCGGGGATCAGGTCGTTCATGCGGTTGATGGAGCGCAGGAAGGTGCTCTTCCCGCACCCCGACGGGCCGATCAGCGCCGTCACCTTGCGCTCGGGGATGCGCAGGCTGATGTCGTTCAGCGCGCGCGTGGCGCCGTACCAGAAGGAGAAGTCGAGCGCCTCCACGGCCAGCGCCGGCGTCTCCAGCGGCGGGCGTGGCGCGGGCGCGGCGGGGGCGGCGGCGGGCGCGTGGCCCGGAAAGGATGCGGTCTGCTGCATGGGATTCAAAACCTCAACGCCCCCGGTAAGGGCTGCGGATCAGGAAACGGGCGGTGAGGCTCACCGCCAGCACCAGCGCGATCAGCAGCAGCGACCCGGCCCAGGCCAGGCGATGCCACTCTTCATACGGCGAGATGGCGTACTGGAAGATGCGCACGGGGAGCGCGTCCACCGGCTGCCCCAGCCGCCACTCCCAGAACGGGTTGCCGAAGGCGGTGAACAGCAGCGGCGCCGTCTCCCCCGCGATGCGGGCGAGCGCCACCAGCACGCCGGTGAGGATGCCGCTGCGCGCGGCGGGAAGGACGATCCCCAGCGCCGTCCTCCACCGCGTGAACCCCAGCGCCAGCCCCCCCTCCTTCAGCTCCTTCGGCACCAGGCGCACCATCTCCTCCGTCGTCCGCGTGACCATCGGCACCAGCATGATGGCCAGCGCCACGCCGCCGGCGAACGCGGAGAAGTGCCCCATCGACACCACCACCCACGCCCACACGAAGATCCCGATCACGATGGACGGGATCCCGTTCATCACGTCGGTCACGAAGCGGACGAGGTTGGCGGTGCGGCTCCCCTGCGCCTCGGCCAGGTACATCCCCGCGCCGATCGCCACGGGGAGCCCCATCGCGGCGGCGAGGGAGACCAGGATCACGGTGCCCAGCAGCGAGTTCCCCACCCCGCCGCCCGCCTCGCCCACCGGCGCGGGGACGTGGGTGAAGAAGGCGCCCGTCATCGACGACAGCCCGGCGCGCAGCAGGTGGTAGAAGATGAGCAGCAGCGGGAGGACGGTGAGCGCCGCCGCCACGCCGGTCATCGCCAGCATCACCAGGCTCGTCGTCCGCCGGCGCCGGTCGCGCCACGAGAGCGGCGGCGGCGCCACGGTCGCGGCCCCGGGCCCCATCTCCAGCGCTCCGCCCGTGGACGGTCCCAGCGTCGGCCGCCTCATCGCCCCGCCCGCTTCCCCACGCGCCACACCAGGAAGCGCGCGAACGAGTTGACCACGATGGTGATGCCAAAGAGGAGCAGGCCGATCTCCATCAGCGCCGCCAGGTGCAGGTCGGCCGAGGCCTCGCTGAACTCGTTGGCGAGGACGGAGGCCATGGTGTAGCCCGGCGCGAAGAGCGAGGTGGGGATGTCGGGCCGGTTCCCGATCACCATGGTGATGGCCATCGTCTCGCCCAGCGCCCGGCCCAGGCCCAGGATGGTGGCGCCGATGATCCCCGGGAGCGCGTAGGGGAGCACGATCTGCCACGTCATCTCCCACCGCGTGGCGCCGAGCGCGAGCGCGGCCTCGCGCTGGGCGACGGGGACGGCGGCGAGCACCTCGCGCGAGACGGCGGAGACGAAGGGGACGATCATGATGGCCAGGATCACCCCGCCGGCCATGATGCTCACCCCGTACGCCGGCCCGGAGAGGAGCCCCACGCTGTCGCCCACGCGGTCCACCACCGGCTGCTGCACGTGCGCGCGCAGCCAGGGGACCAGGACGAAGATCCCCCACAGCCCGTAGACCACGGAGGGGATCGCCGCCAGCAGCTCGGTGCCGAAGGCGATCGGCGCGGCCAGCCAGCGCGGCGCCAGCTCGGTGAGGAAGATGGCGAGCCCCACCGCCAGCGGCACCGCGATCGCCAGCGCCAGCAGCGACGACGCCACGGTGCCGAAGATGAACGGCAGCGCGCCGAACCGCCCGTTCACCGGGTCCCAGTCCGACGAGGTGATGAAGCCCGGGCCGAAGTGGCGCACCGCCGGCCAGGCGGCGGCCCCCACGCGCACCAGGATGAACGCGAAGAGCAGGGGGATGGACAGCCCGAACGCCGCCAGCGCCCCCGCGTAGGCGCGGTCGGAGAGGTTGCCGTGGGACCAGCGGGTCGAGATCGCGTTCAGCATGGACCGCGGTCGTGCGTATGACTTCATCGTGGCCGCGGCGCTCTCGACGGTTCGGGGCGCCCGCTCACGCCGCGGGCTCCGCCACCGGCGCCACCGCCGGGGTGCGCGCGGCGCCGCACGTCACCGTCCCCACCCTGGCCAGCACCGGCCCGCGCACGGATTCCGGGAGCGGCGCGTAGTGGAGCTGGCGGGCCATGTCGCCGCCCGAGGTCAGCGACCAGCGCACCAGCTCCACGATCGCCCGGGCCTTGCCGCAGTCGTCGACGTGCTGCGGGACCAGGAGGAAGGTGAAGGAGGCGATCGGGTACGCCTGCGCCCCGGCCGCGTTCACGATCGACATGCGGAAGTCGGGGTGCCGCTGGAGGAGGGTGCCCAGCTCCGACGCGGCGGCGGTGGTGGCGTCCACCGAGGGCGCCACGAACTGGCCGGCGGCGTTCTTCAGCGCGGCCACGGGGAGCTGGTTCTGCATCGCGTAGGCGAGCTCCACGTAGCCCAGCGCGCCGGGCGACTGCTTCACCTGGCCGGTGACGCCCTCGTTCCCCTTGGCGCTCAGGCCGGCGGGCCACCTCACGCTCTTCCCCTTCCCCACCCCCGCCCGCCACTCGGGGCTCACGGCGGCCAGGTAGTCGGTGAAGACGTAGGTGGTGCCGCTGCCGTCGGAGCGCGTCACCGGGAGCACGTCGCGGGCGGGGAGCGCCACGCCGGGGTTCAGCGCGGCGATCCGCGGGTCGTTCCAGCGCTTCACCCGGCCCATGAACAGGGCGGCCAGGGTGGGGCCGTCCAGCTTCAGCGGCTGCCGGAGCCCGGGGAGGTTGTAGGCGACGGCGACGGAGCCGAGGACGGTGGGCACGTGCAGGATCCCGGGCTTCCTCGCGAGCTCCTCGTCGTTCATCGGGGCGTCGCTGGCGCCGAAGTCGACGGTGCCCTCGGTGACCTGGCGGATGCCGGCGCCCGAGCCCACGGACTGGTAGTTCACGCGCACCGGGTGGGTCGCGGCGTAGGTACTGAACCACTTGCTGTAGACGGGATACGGGAAGGTGGCGCCCGCGCCCGTGAGGGTCAGGGTGCCACCTCCGCCGCCGCCCTGGTTCTTCATGGCGCCGGGGGTCTTGCCGCCGCCGTCGCCGCCACAGGCCGCCAGGAGTGCCGCGAGCGCCAGGGTGCCGGCGCGAATCTTCAGGGTCTGGATCACGGGTCGGGTCACGGGTGTCGGGAGTCGAGCCTCGTCCGGGATTGCTCCCCAAAGCTGCCGGGCGGCGGTCACGCCCCTGCGCGCGGGCCGTCACGGTTGCGTAACGAACCGGGCGCATCGCGGTAACCGGCGACGGGGCACTCTTTCCTTGCTTCGCGCGGGAGCATAGGTTTGGCGCGCTTTCCGGTGTGCCGCCGGGCCGTTACACGTGTTCGGCGGCGCCCCGGCTCCGGGCCCGAACGGCCCGGCCTCTCGTTACAGATCCCACCTCCCGCGGAGGTTTGACCCGTGCGCCTGATCCCGCGCGACGAGCAGTTCTTTCCCATGTTCGCGGAGCTCGCGGAAAAGCTGTCGCAGTCGGCCAACCTGCTGGCCGAGCTCTTCGCCGACCCCGAGCGGCTCCAGGAGCTGGTCCAGAAGATCAAGGACGTGGAGCACCAGGCCGACGTCCTGACGCACGACATCATCGTGCGCATCGACAAGAGCTTCGTGACGCCGATCGACCGCGAGGACATCCACCTGCTGGCCTCGCGGCTCGACGACGTGATCGACCTGGTGGACGGGGTGGCGCGGCGGGCGCAGATGTTCCGCATCCGCCAGTACCGCCCCGAAGCCGCCGAGCTGGCCGACGTGCTGCGCCGCGCCGCCTTCTCGCTCACCGAGGCGGTGCAGAACCTCAAGAAGCCCAAGGTGATCCTGCAGCGCGCCGGCGAGCTGAAGAAGCTGGAGGAGGAGGGCGACGCCATCTACCACTCGGCCATGGGCAAGCTCTTCGACGACGGCGCCGACGCGCTGGAGGTGATCAAGTGGAAGGAGCTGTTCGACAAGCTCGAGGACGCGGTGGACCTGTGCGACGACGTTTGGAACGTGGTCGAGTCCATCGCCATCAAGAACTCGTGAGCCGGCCGTGATCTCGTACATCGTCATCATCATCCTGGTGGCCTTCGCGTTCGACTTCGTGAACGGCTTCCACGACTCGGCCAACTCGATCGCCACGGTGGTGGGCACGCGGGTGCTGTCGCCCTTCAAGGCGGTGCTGTGGGCGGCGACCTTCAACTTCGCCGCGCTGTTCGTGGTGGGGACGGCGGTGGCCAAGACGGTGGGCAAGGGGATGATCGACGTGGACGTGGTCACCCCCAGCGTGATCCTGGGGGGGCTGCTCGGCGCGATCGTCTGGAACCTGATCACCTGGTACTTCGGCCTCCCCAGCAGCAGCAGCCACGCGCTGCTGGGCGGCTACGCGGGCGCGGCGGTGGCCAAGGCGGGGTGGAGCTCCATCATCTGGAGCGGGTGGACCAAGACGCTGATCTTCATCTTCCTCTCGCCGATCATCGGCCTGCTGCTGGGCTTCGGGCTGATGATCGCGGTGTACTGGATCTTCCACCGCACCTCGCCCAACCGGGTGGACCGCCTGTTCCGCGGCGCGCAGCTCGCCAGCTCGGCGCTCTTCTCCATGTCGCACGGCGGCAACGACGCGCAGAAGACGATGGGGATCATCGTGGGGCTGCTGGTGGCCACCAACCACCTGTTCAAGGACAAGACGGGGTGGATGGCCAACCTTTACCTCCCCAACGCCAACCACGTCCCGCTCTGGGTGGAGCTGATCGCCTACACCATGATCGCGCTGGGCACGCTCTTCGGCGGGTGGCGGATCGTGCACACCATGGGTACGCGCATCACCCGGCTGCGCCCGGTGGGCGGCTTCTGCGCCGAGACCGGCGGCGCGCTCTCCATCCTGATCGCCACCGCCTTCGGCATCCCCGTCTCCACCACGCACACCATCACCGGGTCGATCGTGGGGGTGGGCGCCACGCGGCGGCTGTCGGCGGTGCGCTGGGGCATCGCCGGGCGTATCGTGTGGGCGTGGGTGCTCACCATCCCCGCGGCGTTCATCATGGCCTCGATCTTCTACCTGATCCTGGGGAGCACGGTCGCGCCGTAACACGTCCGATCTGCTTCCAGGGGATGGATGACGAAGCCGCCGCGCCGATCGAGGCGCGGCGGCTTCCGCTTGTCATGCCAGGGAGCCACACGGAGTGCGAGACGTTGGTGCCGGGACCCGAAACGGAAAGGGCCGGGTGCGGGCGTGTCCCTCCGCTGCGCTCCGGGCCGGGCTTCGCGCGCCGTAGGCAACGATACCGCCGTTGCCAACGGCGCCGAGCCGCCGCCGCGCCATGGCCCTGCTCGTTTCCGCGTCGCCGGGCGCGGGCGCGCCGGCGTCTCGGCCCTCCGGGCGCGAATCCCTCACGCAAACCCGCTCGCGGAATGGAGCTCGTGGGATCCGGATCCGGCATCCAGGAGAGCGTCCGCGTCGTTCCCCTACCGCCCGCTCGGCGCGAACCCGAGACCCTCGCGGTCGGGGCACACGAACAGCGCCTCGGCACCGTAGGTCGCCGCGCCGGGCGCGTCCGCGGCGAAGAAGGCGGCAAGGGGGTGGCCGGCCCAGCCGCGGCGCAATGCGGGCGAGGCGGCAACGATGGCGGCGCCTGCGCCGGCGCTTCGCTTGGCACGCAGCAGCACCAGCAGCATCCCGGCGGCGGCGGAGTGGATCTCGCGTACGTTCGCGGCGTCGAGCACCAGCGGGCGCGTCCCGCCGGAGAGCATCCCCGCCAGCACCACCGCCGGCGTGTCCACCACCTCGGGGAGCGGCAGCGCGGGCATCTCGTCGTCAGCTTCCAGCGTTGGATTCATCATCTCCTGCATGGCGGTCTCCTCATGTCGGGGTCGTCGTTCCCGCATCCAAGCTCGCCCCGCCGCTTCTCGCTCCAACCCCGGCCGTGTCACGATCGCGTATCCCCTGCCGCCGGTCTCCCGAAGTCCCGGCGGTTCTCCACCCTCCGTGCCTCCGTGTGCCCGGATCCCACGAACTCCGTTCCGCGAGCGGTTGCGTGAGGGATTCGCGCCCGGAGGGCCGAGACGCCGGCGCGCCCGCGATGTCGACCGAGGAAACGAGCGGGGCCATGGCGCGCCGGCGGCTCGGCGCCGTTGGCAACGGCGGTATCGTTGCCTACGGCGCGCGAAGCCCGGCCCGGAGCGCAGCGGAGGGACACGCCCAAATCCCGCTTTTCCGTTTCGGGGTTCGGACCCGACTTTCCGAATCCGGTATGCGTGACATCCGCCGGTGGGGCACGGAGATCGCATGGGCGCGAGCGGTTGCGCCGAACCGCATTCGGCCTGTCCCGCGCGAACCTCGGGACGCCTGGTCCCGGACCCGCTCCGCCGCGAGCCCGCCCATCCCTTGCTCCACCGCCCTTTTCGAGGCCCCCGATGCCCGACGGTACCCTGCTTCCCGCCGTGCTGGCCGAAGACGACGGCCGGCTGCTGGACGACTGGATGCGCGAGCAGCTCGCCTCCGCCAGCGTGCGCCGCGACCTGATCGGCGAGACCGAGCTGCGCCAGCAGTCGACCGAGTTCCTGGACGCGTTCGGCCAGGCGGTGCAGGGCGGCAGCCTGCGCTCGATCGACGGGCCCGAGTGGACCTCGGTGCGCGAGCTGCTGAGCTCGGTGTCGCGCAGCCGCGCCCTGCAGGGGTTCAGCCCCTCCGACACGGCGTGGTTCGTCTTCTCGCTCAAGCAGCCGCTGTTCACCCGGCTGGCCGCGCGCGCCGCCCCCGAGCAGCTCGCGGCCGAGGCGTGGACCGCCAGCACCGTGCTCGACCGGCTGGGGCTGTACATCACCGAGGTGTTCCAGAAGAGCCGCGAGGAGGTGATCGCCCGCCAGCAGCAGGAGCTGATGGAGCTGAGCACCCCCGTGGTGAAGATCTGGGAGGGCGTGGTCGCCGTGCCGCTGATCGGCACGCTGGACAGCGCCCGCACGCAGGTGGTGATGGAGAACCTCCTCGCGCGGATCGTGGAGAACAGCGCGTCGGTGGCCATCATCGACATCACCGGCGTGCCCACGGTGGACACGCTGGTGGCGCAGCACCTGATCAAGACCGTGGCGGCCGCGCGGCTGATGGGCGCCGAGTGCATCATCAGCGGCATCCGCCCGCAGATCGCGCAGACCATCGTGCACCTGGGCGTGGTACTCGAGAACGTCACCACCAAGGCGTCGCTCGCCGACGCCATCCTGGTGGCGCTGCGCTCGACCGGCTACACCGTGACCCGCATCCCGCCGCGGAGCTGACCCGCGATGGAGCGCATCCCCATTCTCAAGATGGGCCGTTTCCTCCTGGTCACCATCCAGGTGGACATGCACGACCGGCTGGCCCTGCAGCTCCAGGACGACCTTACCAACCGGATCGTGAAGGAGGGCGCGCGCGGCGTGCTGATCGACATCTCCTCCCTGGAGATCGTGGACTCGTTCATCGGCCGCGTGCTGGGGAACATCGCGGCGATGTCGCGCGTGCTCGACGCCAGGACGGTGGTGACGGGGATGCAGCCCGCGGTGGCCATCACCCTGGTGGAGCTGGGCCTGTCGCTCCCCGGCGTGCGCACCGCGCTGAACGTGGAGCGCGGGATGGAGCTGCTGCAGGCGTCGTTCGACGAGGAGGCGCTCGCCACCCAGGAGGCCGATGCTGATCCGCAAGGATGAGTCGCGGCCCCTGCGCACCGAGGACGACGTGGTCTTCTCGCGCCAGGCGGTGCGGAGCTGGGCGGTGGAGCTGGGCTTCTCGCTGGTGGACCAGACCAAGCTGGTGACCGCCGCCAGCGAGATCGCCCGCAACACCGTCGTCTACGGCGGCGGCGGCACCGTACGCATGGAGCAGGTGGAGGACGGGATCCGCCGCGGCCTGCGCCTGGTGTTCGAGGACCGTGGCCCCGGGATCCCCGACGTGGAGCGCGCGCTGCAGGACGGCTTCACCTCCGGCGGCGGGCTCGGCCTGGGGCTGGGCGGCGCGCGCCGGCTGGTCAACGAGTTCCACATCGACTCGCGCCTCGGCGAAGGCACGCGCATCACGGTGGTGAAATGGAAGTAGTGACCGACGCCGTGCCCGTGGCCGCCGGCGACACCAGCGGCGCGGGGGAGGTGCGGCGGCGGGTGGCCAGGATCACCGGCGCGCTGGGGTTCGGCGAGACGGCGGCGGGGCGCGCGGCGCTGCTGGCCACCGAGGCGGCCACCAACCTGGCCAAGCACGCCCGCGCCGGCGGCACCGTGTACGTGCGCCCCTGCGAGCGCGGCGGCGTGGCGGGGATCGAGCTGCTGGCGGTGGACGCGGGGCCCGGGATGGCCGACCCCAGCGCCTCGCTGCGCGACGGGCACAGCACCGCCGGCAGCCCCGGCACCGGCCTGGGCGCGCTGCGCCGCCAGAGCGACGAGTTCGAGCTGTTCACGCTGGCCGGCCGCGGCACCGTGGTGCTCTGCCGGGTGTGGCCCGAGCCGCCGCCGGCGCAGGCGGTGCCGACGCTGGGCGTGGGCGCCGTCTGCGTGGCCAAGGCCGGCCAGGCGGTGTGCGGAGACGCGTGGGCATCGGCCGAGGGGCCGGGACGCACGATCGTGATGGTGGCCGACGGGCTGGGGCACGGCCCCGACGCCGCCGCGGCCTCGGGCGAGGCGGCGCGGGTGTTCGCCCTGCACTCGGGCGAGACGCCGGCGCAGCTGCTCCAGCGGCTGCACGCCGCGCTGCGCGGCACCCGCGGCGCCGCGGTCGCCATCGCCGAGGTGAGCACGGCGGCGGGACGGGTGCGCTACGCCGGCGTGGGCAACATCTCCGGCGCCGTGCTGATGCCGGGGCGCAGCCAGAGCATGGTGTCGCACAACGGCATCGTGGGCCACGAGATGCGCAAGGTGCACGAGTTCGAGTACCCCTGGGTGAAGGCCGCGCTGCTGGTGATGCACTCCGACGGCGTGAACACGCGCTGGGACCTGGACCGCTACCCCGGCCTGTACCGGCGCGACCCGTCCGTGGTCGCCGCCGTGATCCACCGCGACTTCTGCCGCGGCACCGACGACGCCACGGTGGTGGCCGCGCGCGAGCCCGCCCCGTGAGCGCGCCCGGGCCCACGGTGGTGACGGTGGCGCTGCGCGGCGACGCCGACGTGGTGCTGGCGCGCCAGCGCGCGCGCCAGGTGGCCGCGCTGCTCGGCTTCGACGTGCAGGACCAGACGCGCTTCGCCACCGCGGTGAGCGAGATCGCCCGCAACGCCGTGCGCTACGCGGTCGGCGGCCGGCTGGAGCTGCGGGTGGACGGCGCCCTCGGCGGGCCGCAGCTCCTGGCCGCGCGCATCGGCGACCGCGGCCCGGGGATCGCCGCGCTCGACGACGTGCTGGCCGGGCGCTACCAGTCGCAGACGGGGATGGGGATGGGGATCGTGGGGACGCGGCGGCTGATGGACCGCTTCTCCATCGACACGCATCCCGGCGAGGGCACCGTCGTCGAGCTGGGCAAGCGCCTCCCGCGCACCGCGCCGCCGGTGGACGACGCCGCGCGCGCCCGGGTGGCCGACGCCCTGGCGCGCCTCGCCCCACCCGACCCGCTCGACGAGGTGCAGCGCCAGAACGGCGAGCTGATCGCCGCGCTCAACGAGGCGCGCTCGCGGCAGGAGGAGATGCAGCACCTGAACAAGGAGCTGGAAGACACCAACCGCGGCGTGGTGGCGCTCTACGCCGAGCTGGACGGGCGGATGGAGCAGCTCCGGCGCGCCAACACGCTGCGCGCGCAGTTCATGAGCTACATGAGCCACGAGTTCCGCACCCCGCTCGACAGCATGCTCGCGCTCACCGGGCTGCTGCTGGACCGCGTGGACGGCGAGCTCACCGAGGAGCAGGAGAAGCAGGTCGCCTTCGTGCGCCGCTCGGCGCGCGACCTGCTGAACCTGGTGGACGACCTGCTCGACACCGCGCGGGTGGACGCCGGGAAGGTGGCGGTGCGCGTCACCCGCTTCAGCGTCCCCGATCTGTTCAACCTGCTCCGCGCCACGCTGCGCCCGCTGCTGGCCGGCGAGACCACGCAGCTCGTGTTCGAGAACGCCGACGCCCTCCCCCCGCTTGAGACCGACGAGGCCAAGGTCGCGCAGGTCCTGCGCAACTTCATCTCCAACGCCCTCAAGTTCACCGAGGGCGGCGAGGTGCGGGTCGCCGCGCGCGAGATGGAGGGCGGGTGGATCGAGTTCGCCGTGGCCGACACCGGGATCGGCATCTCGCCCGAGGACCGCGAGCGGGTGTTCGAGGACTTCGCCCAGGTGGACGGCGCGCTGCAGCGGCGCCGCCGGGGCACCGGGCTGGGGCTGCCGCTGTCGCGCAAGCTGGCCGGGCTGCTGGGCGGCCGCGTGGAGGTGGAGAGCGAGCTGGGCCGCGGCCCCACCTTCACCCTTCGTCTCCCGATCGTCATCGACCCGGCCGTGCTGGAGCCGGACCCGGTGGATGCAGCCGCGGACGCCGCCTCCTTCGCGGATGCGGATGTGGATGTCGACGTAGATATCAAAGCGTACGCCGACGCGGGCCGGCCGATGGACGCGGGCGGTGCCCATGGCTGAACCCGCGCGTTCGGGCGACACGGTGCACCGGAAGATCCTGGTGCTGAACGTGGACGACTACGAGGCCGGCCGCTACGCCACCTCGCGCGTGCTGCGCCAGGCGGGGTTCGACGTGCTGGAGGCGGCCACGGGAAACGAGGCGCTCGAGGCCACGCTCCGCGAGCACCCGGACCTGGTGCTGCTGGACGTGAACCTCCCCGACGTGCACGGGTTCGAGGTGTGCCGGCGCATCAAGGCCAACCCGCGCACCGCCGCCATGCCGGTGCTCTACCTCTCCGCCGCCTACCGCTCGGCCGACCACCGGGTGACGGGGCTGGACCTGGGCGCCGACGGCTACCTCACGCAGCCGGTGGAGCCGCGCGAGCTGGTGGCCACCGTCAACGCCCTCCTCCGCGCCCGCGAGGTGGACGAGGCGGTGCGCCGCAGCGAGGAGCGCTTCCGCGCGCTGGTGGCCGGCACCAGCGACCTGATCTGGACCGCCGCCCCCGACGGCGCGGTGGAGGGCGGCGACGGATGGATCGCCTACACCGGCCAGGCGGGCGCGGGCGACGCCTGGCTGCTGGCCGTGCACCCGGAGGACCGCGAGCGCGTCCGGGCGGCGTGGGCGCAAGCGGTGGCGGCCGGCACCCGCTACCGCGACGAGCACCGCCTGCGGCGCGGCGACGGCGAGTACCGCGACGTGATCGCCACCGCCGTGCCGGTGCTGGGCGCCGACGGCGCCGTGCGCGAGTGGGTGGGGTCGATCGTGGACGTGACGGAGCAGCGCCGCCAGGAGGAGTGGCAGCGCGTGCTGGGCGACGCGGGCGCGCTGCTGGCCGGCTCGATGGACGCCGAGTCGGGCCTCCCCGCGGTCGCCGCGGCGGCGCTGGGGCCGCTGCTGGCCGCCTGGGCCGCGATCGACCTGTGCGACGACGAGGGCGTGCCGCACCGCGCCGCCTTCGCCGCCGCCGAGTCGCTGCCGCCGGCGGCGCGCGAGGCGCTGGACGCCGCGATCGACGCGGAGAGCTGCGGCGCGGCGGAGGTGGCGCGGGCGCGCCGGGCGCGGCACGAGGTCCCCGCGGCCGGGTCGGCGCTGGCGGCGGCGGGGATCCGCTCGCTGGCGGTGGCGCCGCTGGTGGCGCGCGGGCAGGCGGTGGGCGCGGTGACGCTCGCCGCCGCCGACAGCATGGCGGCGTACGGCGAGGGCGACCTGGCGCAGCTCACCGAGCTGGGGCGGCGCATCGCCCTGGCGCTGGACAACGGGCGGCTGTACCAGGCGGCGCTCACCGCCAACGCGGCCAAGGGGCAGTTCCTGGCGGTGATGAGCCACGAGCTGCGCACGCCGCTGAACGCCATCATCGGCTACGCCGACCTGCTCGACGCGGGGGTGGCCGGCGACCTCAACCCCGCCCAGCGCGAGCACCTGAACCGCGTGCGCGCCGGGAGCAAGCACCTGCTGCGGCTGATCGAGGACGTGCTCCTCTTCTCCCGCCTGGAGGTGGGGCGCGAGACGGTGTACGCGGAGGAGGTGGAGCTGGGCGCGCTGCTGCGCGAGTCCGCCGCGCTGGTGGAGCCGCTGGCGGCGCAGAAGGGGCTGGCGCTGCGGGTGGAGACGCCGGACGAGCCGCTGGTGGCCACCACCGACCAGGGAAAGGTGCACCAGATCGTGCTGAACCTCCTCTCCAACTCGGTGAAGTTCACCGACGCGGGCGAGATCCACGCGACGCTGGCGCGGGGCGACGGCGTGGCGGTGATCACCGTGGCCGACACGGGGATCGGGATCGCGATGGAGCACCGGGAGCGCATCTTCGACGTGTTCAGGCAGGTGGAGCAGGCACCCACGCGCCGCGTCGGAGGCACCGGGCTGGGGCTGTCGGTCACGCGGAACCTGGCGCGGCTGCTGGGCGGCGACGTGACGGTGGAGAGCCGCTTCCCCGGCGGCAGCATCTTCACCGTCCGCATCCCCCTCGTTCTCCCGCCGGTGGACGTCCCGCCCGTCGCGCCCGAACTGGCGAGCTGATCTGTCCGCCCGCCGTTCATTGGCCGAGTACTATCCCCACCGTTGGCCATACGATTTAACTGGTGCGAATCCGGGGCATGTCATCCTGAGCGGCGCCGCTGCACCGGACTTTCGTTCGCACCGGTACATGGCGGCGCCCGAAGGATCTATACCACGGATCCGAGCGACAGGCGGCCCGTCGCTCGATGGCCGAGTTTAGATCCTTCGGCCTGCCAACTCCTTCAATGCAGAGAGATGGGCGTGGTCGGCCTCAGGATGACATCCCGGGAGTTGGTGAGGAATGCACAGCCAATCCCCCGATCTGGCATCAGTATTCGTTCTGGTAGGAGACGAACTTGAAGCGGCCGCCGCGCTCGACGATGGTGCCGAACAGGCGCTCCGCCCTCGTCTCCCCATCGCCCCGCAGGGTGACGGTGCAGCGGTCCCACAGTCGGTTGCGCCCCTCCACGCGCGGCGTGGGCGCGCAGGCGGACGACACGTACCCCAGCTCCGTCCCGCCGCGCCGCGCGAAGAGCCGCCCGATCCCCTTCTCGCTCTCTTGCAGTGTCAGGAACCAGAGCAGCGCGGGCGACATCCGGCGCGGCGGCCGGGTGAATTCCGTCGACGGATAGTAGAGGTACGCGAACTCCGCGCGCGTCAGGATCATCCCCCGCACCGCCGCCGTGTCCGCCCGCTCCACCGCGCGGACGAGGGCGCGCACCAGCGCCTCGCGCGACGCCGCGCCGCCCGACAGCTCGCCCGGATCCTCCAGCCCCTCGCGAAACCGCCGCTGCTCCTCCTCCGGCGGGAGGATGCTGTCCACGTGCACCCCCGGAACTGGCGCGTTGGACGTCGCCGCGACGGTGTGGGATTGAGGTGTGGCCGCGTGGGCCTCCTCCGCGTCCCCTCCGCATCCGGTGATGAACGGGAGCGAGAGAATCGCAACCAGAGCGGCCGTCCGCACAGACATCTTCATCATCAACCCTTGATTCCGTTCAGACCTGGAGACGGTTGGTTTCAAGGCCGAGCCGGCCCCGCGCAGAACGCGCGGGACCGGCTCGTTTCGTCAGTTGCGGGCGTAGGCCGTCCATCCCTGCCACCACTTCGCGCCGTTGGGATCGGCCGCGCCGCGGAAGGGCGTGGGCGTGACCACCGTGCCGGCCCGCGTCGCCAGCGTGCCGGTGAAGGCGCCCAGCCCGCCCGCGCGCGCCGGCGAGGCCGCGGCCGGCGTCCAGTCGAGCGAGGCGTCGGTGGGCACCGCGCCGGCCGCGGGGAAGGCGGCGAACAGGCTCGCGGTCGACGCCGCCGAGGTCTCGATGGCGTTCGCGGCGGCGTCAACCGAGTAGCGGTCGGCACCGGCCTCGAAGAGCGCGCTGTTCTCGGCCGAGAGGATCCCCTTGATCTGCAAGTCGCCCGCGGCGAGGCGGTCGTTGGTCGCGGGATCGCGCAGCGACATCGCCACCGTCCAGCGCGCCACGATCCCGTTCAGGTAGAAGCCGCCCGTGCCGCGCCGCAGCACCATCCCCCGCCCGCCCGCCGCCGGCACGCTGACGCCGGTGCCGTTCAGGCCCACGAGCGTGAAGTTGGCGAAGATTGGCAGGGTGAACGGCTGCGAGCTCTGGCCGTTGACGCAGTTGGCGCCGTTGCAGCCGTCGTTCTCGATCCCCTGCGGGTCGGTGGAGGTGTTCCCCGCCCCGTTGCGCGGCGGGATGATGGCGCTCTGCAGGGCCACCATGAACTGGTTGCGCCCCGAGAACCCTTCCGACGCGTCGAAGTGGTCGTCGCCGCTCTCGTAGCTCACCAGGTACTTCGCGTCCACCGCGCCGCCGAACCACTCGAAGCTGTCGTCCAGCCCGGCCAGCGCCTGCAGGTACGAGAGGCGGGTGCCCGAGCCCACCGCCGCGAAGGTGAAGGCGTTCAGCTCCTGGTCGGGCGCCGGGCCGAAGCCGGCGAACTCCACGCGCACGTAGCGCAGCTCACCGCTGTCGTCGGCGTTGTTGGTGCCGCCCGAGTAGGTGATCGCGGGGTTGGTGCCGCCGGTGTTGGTCCCCTCGAGCAGGACCGGGTCGGCGCGGTTGATGATGCCGTTGCCGACGATGATCAGCCCGCCCCAGTCGCCCGGCTGGCGCTGCCCCACGGAGTGGCTGGA
>Ga0190275_10001115_pt1 | contig 20606 bp, 15 predicted proteins | sample Popmic550T_FD_133745 | JGI IMG/M metagenome (GOLD analysis project Ga0190275, IMG submission 133745) | Populus adjacent soil microbial communities from riparian zone of Yellowstone River, Montana, USA - 550 T | ecosystem: Environmental > Terrestrial > Soil > Riparian zone > Trees stand | place...
GCCAGCTTCAAGGAATCTCGCAACACTAATGTGGAACTTGCCGGTGGTCAGGAGGTGCGCTTACGCTACGCCCTCGCGATTGGCGAGGTGAGCGATAGCATCACTGTTGTCGCCGAGACTCCGATCATTAACACTGCCAATGCCGAGCAGACACACAATCTGAGCAACATTCGGGTTACCGAATTGCCCACAGCCAATCGCGACTGGAGTTCTCTGTTGAATCTTGGTCCTGGCTTGACTGTGGTCAATGGCAACACGCTCTCGATGAATGGGCTGCCGCAGGACGGCTTCCGTTTTACCGTTGATGGCGCCAACGCCAGCGGGAGCGGCGAATCAGAGACTATGACATCGCTGGGTTACATCAAGGCAGTCAGTCTCGAAGCTGTGCGAGAAGTTAACGTAACCGGGGGCATCGCGCCAGCCGAGAGTGGCCCCACGATGTCGGGGAACGTCAACGTTATCACTAAAAGCGGCACCAACGAGATGCATGGCTCATTGTTCGAGAACAATAGAGTAGAGGATTTTGCCGCTCGCAATCAGTTCCTCACGACGAGGCCGCCTGTTACTTTTAACCAGTTCGGCGGCTCTCTCGGTGGACCGATTCTCAAGAACAAGCTTTTCTACTTCGGAGTGTTCGAAGGCTATCGGTCGCGCGCCTTCACGTCGGTCAATGGCAATGTGCCCACCGCCGAGTTCCGCGCCACAGCGGTCGCGGCGAATCCTGACTACAAAGCGTTTCTTGACACCTTTCCGTTACCCAACAATGCGTATGCTCCGGGAGCTGTGACCGGTTTCTATCAAAGCGCGGGATCCGGCGTCGAAGACAGCAACCACGGCAGTATTCGCGGTGATTACATGATCAGCAGCGCCGACATGCTTTCGGTTCGCTATACCTACGACACACCGTTCCAGCTAACGCCGCGAGTGTCGCCCCAGAACACGCGGACCTTCGATGTGAAGACGCACAAAGGCGTTGCCAGCTACATTCACTCGAGCGCTTCATGGAGCGCCGAGAGCCGCCTTGGCTATAACCGTTTCACGCGTTCCCGGCTCGATAATATCTTCACGCTTGGAGTCTCCGCGATTACGGGTTCTCTCGGTTTCTCCAACAGCGGAGAACTGATGGAGAACCTGGGAGTGAACTATAGCTTCGATCAAATCGTCGCTCTGAATCGAGGACGTCACTCGTTGAAGATGGGCGTGTTGTTCCAGATGTGGGAATCGGGTCGCAACAACGAAACTGTTCCTGAGTTTCAGTTCGCGAATGCTGCTGATATGCTTGCTAACCGCCCAAGCCAGATCACGATCAGCTTTGGAGTTCGACCCTACACGCTGCGCAATTGGGTAAATGGCTACTTCGTTCAGGATGATTTCCGAATTACTCGTAACTTTATGCTGAATGTTGGCTTGCGCGCCGACTGGTTTTCGGTGCCTAAAGAAGATTCCGGGCGGCTCTTCAATCGTACGGGTCCATTTGGAATCGGGCCGTTTACCAGTCCTGATAGTGTTTACGAAAGCAGCAAGTTTGATTTTTCGCCGCGCGTTGGCCTCGCCTGGACGATCACCCCACAGACGGTAATCCGTGGAGGCGGTGGTATTTTCACAAGCGCTCGCAATCAGTTCGGGGGCCCGGTAGAGCTTGTACAGAATGCGATCGATGAACCTAACCGTACAGTGTTCAGCGCAGCCGAAGCACAACGCTACGGTCTAAAGTATCCAACCACGAATGCCGAGGTTTTGCCGCTGGTTAAGGGAGGCGGTCCCATCTCCGGAACTGTAATCGGTCAGCACTTCCCGCAACCCTATGCGATCCAGTGGACACTCAGCATTGCGAGAGAGATAGGTTCCGGATGGTCGGTTGAATCCGCCTATGTCGGTAACCACGCGGTCCACGCAAATATCGTACGCAGGATCAATTTGGTGGATCCGATCACCGGACTCCGCCCCTTTGCCGGCTACTCGGAATATAACTACTACGACGCATCGGAAAGTTCGAGATATAACTCGTGGCAGAATACGGTGCGGAGCAGATTCAGTAATGGCTTTCAGGCCGGCGCCATGTACACTTGGGCGAACTCGATCGCTTATAGCAATGCTGCCAACATCGGATTCCCAAATCCTCCGCAGAACTCCAACAATATTGCGGGAGACAAAGGACCGAGTCCGTTCGATATCCGGCATCGCTTCAACACCGATTTCTTATACGAGCTTCCGTTAATGAAGCTCACTGGTAGCACGGGAAGCGGCTCGCGACTTGCTCTGGGAGGATGGCAGCTCTCCGGGATTCTTACGGCCGAGACAGGCGCTCCTATCAACGTCACCCAAAGCACTTCGTACCAGAGCACGCGGCCGGACTACATCGGCGGGGAAGCATATTTCGAAGATGCTGGCCAGACATTACAGTATTTGAATCGCGCTGCGTTCGCTCGAATTCCGGTTGGTATGGCCAATGCGCCGTTGCGATTCGGCAGCGTCGGACGGAACGCGCTGCGGGCGCCGGGATTTTGGAACCTCGATCTTGCGTTAGCGAAGAATCTGCAATTCACTGAGCGCTGGCGGCTGCAGATCCGGGGCGACATGTTCAACTCACTCAATCACACGAACTTTTCCACTGTCTCCACGGCAATCGAGGCTGGAAACTTTGGTCGTTTCACAGCCACGCGAGGCGCTAGGGTCGTTCAACTTAATGCGCGCTTGACGTTCTAAACTTGACTGGGAGACTTCGTTGAGAATCCGCTGGTGGCTCCTCGCAGGTTTGTGTTGCGGTCTTACTGCCCAGACACTTGAGGTATCTCCGAACCGTCGCTATCTGCAGACAAGTGATGGCAAACCTTTCTTCTGGCTCGGGGATACGGCTTGGCTGCTTTTTCAGAATGCCTCTAAGGAAGAAACCACACGTTACCTGGATGACCGCAAGCGCAAAGGCTTTAACGTCGTTCAGGTAATGGTGCTGAGATCAGCAGGCGATACCACGACCGACGGGATACCGGCGCTCATCAACGAAGATCCTGCTAACCCTCGTCTTGACGGATATTGGGATCACGCGGCTTGGGTCATAGATCAGGCCCGAGAACGCGGGATTCATATGGCCCTTGTTTGCTCCTGGGGCTCGATGGTTAAGGGCAAAAAAGTGAATGCCTCGAACGTCGAATCCTACACACGTTTCCTCGTAGAGCGCTTTGGTTTGAAGCCCAACATCATCTGGATCACTGGCGGGGATATCCAAGGCGACGTCGGTGGGGACGTCTGGCGCACTATGGCGCAGACACTTCGCAAACTCGACAAAAAGCACCTCATTACGTTCCATCCATTTGGTCGTACCCAGTCTTCTACGTGGTTTCACAAGGAACCGTGGCTCGACTTCAACATGTTCCAGTCCGGTCACCGGCGTTACGATCAGGACAAGACTCCTGGCGCCAAAGGCGAGGACAACTGGCGTTACGTCCAGGAAGATTATGCGCTTACTCCGATCAAGCCAACACTGGATGGTGAGCCGTCGTATGAGAACCTTCCACAGGGTTTGCACGATCCGAAGGAGCCCTATTGGAATGCCGCCGATGTTCGACGCTACGCCTGGTGGTCGGTATTCGCGGGCGCATGCGGTCACACCTATGGAGAGAACGCGGTCATTCAGATGCATAAGCCGGGACGAAAGGGCTCCTATGGCGTTCGGACATTCTGGTATGAGGCACTCGATGCACCCGGCGCTCAGCAAATGCAGCATCTCAAATCACTGATGCTCTCACGGCCTTACTTCGAGCGCATTCCCGATCAATCGTTAATTGCCGCAGGAGACGGGCCTAAGTACGACCACGTGTCCGCGACACGAGGACGCGACTACGCGCTCGTCTATTCATGGACTGGGCGCAACTTCTCGCTCAATATGGGCCGCATCAGCGGAAAAGCAGTCCGCGCAGCCTGGTATGACCCTCGGACCGGAACTAGAAGAGAGATCGGAACGTTTCAGAATACCGGGAAGCTTGAGTTCGATCCACCGGGAGAACCAGCGCCGGGCAATGATTGGGCTCTGATCCTTGACGACGCGTCCACTGCGGCAAAGGACAAGCCATGACGAGGATGCTCGACCTCGTCGTTGTCGCTGTTTATCTTGCCGGGATAGCGGCACTCGGGATCTGGTTCTCCCGCCGGCAGACCTCGACAGAGAACTACTTCGTCGCCAAGCGATCTGTGCCGTTTTGGGCGATGGGCATGAGCATGCTCGCAACGATGATTTCGAGCGTGACGTTCGTCGCGTATCCCGGCTCTTCCTATGCGAAGGACTGGTCCTTACTCGTCCCTGGATTTCTTTTACTTGCTGTGCTCCCTTTCGTCGCCAAGGTGATCATCCCGTTTTACCGCGAAGAAGTCGGAATGAGCGCCTACGAATACTTCCAGCGCCGATTTGGCCGTGCGGCGCGTGTCTATGCAGCAATCGCTTTCTCGCTGGCGCATTTCAGCAAAATGGGTTTTGTGCTTTATCTGATGGCGCTCACGATTGCCAGCATGACCGGATGGCCCATCGTTACTGTCATCCTTGCCGTTGCGGTTGTGATGGTGTTTTATACGGTCATCGGCGGAATCGAAGCGGTAGTTTGGTCTGATGTAATTCAGGGCTTCGTGATGTGGATCGGCATTGCGCTGGCCCTCGGCTATTTGCTATTTCTCCCCGTCGGTGGACCTACGGCGGTATTCAGCGTCGCTGCACAGAATGGAAAGTTCTCGCTAGGCACTCCTGACTTTGATTTCACACGCCCCACGATTCCTGTGGCGATTCTCTACGGTCTGTTCTGGTACGGTCAGCGATACGTTGCCGATCAGACCATGGTGCAACGCTACTTGCTTGCCAAATCGGACAAGGGCGCGATTAAAGGGGTAACCATGGGCGCATTTCTCTGCGTTCCGGTATGGGCGCTGTTCATGCTCATCGGTACGTGCGTCTGGTCCTACTTTCAGCTTTCCGGCGAGCAGGTTCCTGCCGGCATCACAAAAGCCGACCAAATGTTCCCCTATTTTTTAAGCGCTCACCTGCCACCAGGAGTGCTCGGTCTGCTGTTGGCCGCTCTTACCGGGGCCGCAATGACGATGTTGGCGAGCGACCTTAACACGCTCGCCATGGTGTTGGTGGAAGACTTCTACCGCGCAGCGCGTCCGCAAGCCACGGATAAGCAGAGACTAAGGGCGGCTCGAATTCTTGTTGTCGGAGTCGGACTGCTGAACATCGTTACTGCGCTGATACTCGTCCAAACCAAAGGCAGCGCGCTTTCCCTTTGGTTCGCTGTCTCGGCGATCGCCTCCGGTGGACTTGCGGGACTGTTCTTTTTGGCATTTCTCACGCGCCGAGCAACGAAGGTCAGCGCATGGTCTGGAATTGCTTGTGCCACAGCATTCACCTTCTGGGCTGTACTCTCAAAAGGCGCAAACCCGTTCGTGGACCTCGGATCGTTTAACTACCCATGGGATGATCTCACCATCGGGGCCTTCGGCAATATCATTCTCTTCACTACGGGCCTGCTCGCGAGCTTCTTCACTGCGCCTGAAACTATAGATGATCGCGGTACATTCTGGCATTGGCGAGCTACTCGCCAACCTGCCGATGTGCTCGGCAAAGGAAGCCATGCATAGAAGAACATTTCTCACTACCAGCGCTTCTGTCCTTTGGGCAGCGGGCGATGATTCGCCGATCGAACTTCGCACGAATGCTGGCAAGGTAGCCGCGAGTCTCTACTGTAGTGAGAAGTGGGACAAACCATTCCTGTTCCCAATCCGCGCGGTCTCCGGCAGAGTCATATCTCGGGGTTGGCCTTTGGAACCGCGTGAAGGTGATAGCACAGACCACACTTGGCATAGGGGCTTCTGGTATGGCCACGGCATTATCAATGGCGCGGATTTCTGGCGCGAACAAGGTCGTGACAAGACATCGCGTCTGGTTCTCAAATCGAAGCCGCAGGTTCAGGGCTCGCAAGCTACGGTCAACCTCAGCATGATTCCTCCGGACGGCCATCCGATCGGCTCGATGCGTCAGGAGTATCGATTCAATGACGTGGGCCCTATACGTAGTCTCGACGCTAGTATTACGATCCATGCTGACAGTGATAGGTCTCTAACCTTCGGTGACACAGATGATGGTGGTTTTGCTTTCCGTCTCGACGAGGCTTTTCGTGAAGACCGCGGCGCCCGTCTAAGGAACTCGGAAGAGCAGACAGGATCCAAGCAGATCTGGGGCAAACCTGCGAGGTGGACGGACTATTCGGCCATCATTGACGGCGGCCCGGTGGGCGTCGCAATGTTCGATCATCCATCAAACCTACGCCATCCCACGCGGTGGCATGCGCGGCCATACGGACTCAACGCGGCGAATCCCTTCGCAACAAGGAGCTTCGATAAATCCTCGGTTACGGATGGCAGCTACACTCTTTCAACCGGCAGTAAACTGACACTTCGATACCGAGTTCTCATTTATGAAGGAACAGCAGATATCGACCGGCTGTATGCCGAGTTTGCGCGGACCTGAACTCGCCTAAGTATAGAGCAGTTGTGTCTATTTTTCTGCGATTCGGGATGGAGGCTAGACCGACTTTGGGAAGTCGGCGCGTATCTGGCAGTAGCGGCGGGGGAGCCGATATGTGTAGTTGCGATAGCTGTTGATACTTGTCGTGGCCACACGTTAGCGCGTGTCGAGCCCGTGTCGGCTTCATTCGGTGTGAGCGCGCTCGGTTCCATCGGACTATTGACAAACATCCCGCTTTTTACTGCTGGCTGACGAACCGAAGCGCTTCCTCTATGCACCGGCAGGCCCCATGCCGGCGGGCAATGGTGGAATCCACGACGCGCTTGTGCCCGCCCACACTTTTTCGTGAGTTCCTCGACAGAATCGCTAGGGTTCCTCATGATGAAAAAGGCAAACAGAGGAGCCACAGTTGTATCGGGGGGCTTTGGACAGGCGCCGATTGACCAGAGAGACCAGACGGTGCAATGAAAATCGAGATCGGCTTATAGAACTCGATAGGTCATTGTTCCCCGCCGCCGCATTTCAGGCCCATGATGCGCTTGTTGTTCCTCAAGGAGACATCACGAAGCAACGGTCAAGTCAGTCGAGTATGCATTCGGCGATCGCGCGGACCAGTTGCCCGGGTCCGGCAGAAGGAGGCGCCTACAAGGCGTATGTCAATTGAATGTAGGGAAAGGTGTACGCGTGCCCTGGCGTGGTCTTTTTCAGAAAGGACCCTGTGAACATGTGTCCAACGCCTCCGCCGAGGGCTAAGTGTTTGGAGGGAGTCCAGATCGCCTGCAGATCTATCTCTTGTCCAATATGTTTACCCGATTGTCCAGTCGCATCACGGACCAGCAAAGCCCCGCCAGAGTTGTAGAGGCCATCGGTCGCGCTATCGAGCCACCAGTCGTGACCTTTCGCCTGCAATACGAGGTTGGGGCGGGGCTTCATCTCAAGGATGACACCCACGTGATTCACATTCTTCCAACCAACCTGATCCGTCATGCCGTACTTATCGTGGGCAGTGGGATAAAGCACATCGAATGTGCCGTGACGACCATCGACCGGCTTTGCATCGCCACTGGCGTGATTAACCTCCAGGCGCAGTCTGGGATTCCATACAAGGTTTTTGAATTCGCGACCGACCCGCCAGAATCCCGCCCATGCCTGGACATCATCGGCCCCCCAGGAACCGCGCTGGCCAGCCATCTCGACGGTATATTCGAAAGCGGCGGGCAGCGAACCCGCCCAACGAATACCTATGGTCTTGGAATCCAGATGCCCGCGGGAGCCACCTTCCATTACTACCGATGGAGCGAGTCGCCAAAAGACGAAAGGTTCCAATCTCGATTTGGGAATCCATCCATCGATTTGACCGTAAATCCCGTGCAAATTATCTCCCGCAGCATGTTTATCAAAGTCGTGGTCGCGAGGAACCACAACTGAAGAGGCGAACGCGTCAAATCGGTATTTACCATGATGCATCCCAAGACGGATTGCATCGAATGAACGGGCTACGTTCCCCCAATTGCTTGCGCCAACCAGTCTCTCTTCACCGAAAGCCAAATCTTGCCGACCCACGCGCAAACTCAAGAGATGGGATTCCCCACCAAGCTGCACGTATGCTTGTCGCAAGTCCAGGCTGTCCTGAAGAGGAGGAGCCGCGGGCACGCGATCCTCAAACGAAACACGCGCATCCTGCGCCTGCACAAATCCTGTCAGCCACTGAGTCGGTCGGAGTTCTACGCCAATACGCACCCGCTGCAGCAGGTACATGTCATCGTTTCCTTCAGTGAAGTGGTTGCCAAAGAAACCTTCTTCTCTCGCGCGTAATTCGCCGCTCAACCGCACCCATTGAGGAATCTGCGCATTGACAATCTCACTCGGAGAAGTCGCGTGGTTCACTCCGCCTGTGGGATCCGCGGCCATCGCTAGCATCACGGGTATTAATCCAACCAGCAGTTGAAGACTCGATCGCATGGATACCTTCATCAAGCCGCCGAGAGGACTCTGGCCGCATGCGGATGCGCGGATAATTGCTTGTGTCGATCCAGTCCGGTGACGTGAAGTTGTCTACCGGTCAGTGTGAAATCACGAGACATTTCTTCGAGCTTCTTCATTACCGTGTGATCCACAAGGCGAGCTCTGGATAGATCTACTACGAGTTCCTTCGCGTGGGTGGATTTGAGGATCAGCCGCCGGAGCCTCAGCCAATTTGTGAAAACGGCCGACTGTGTAACTCGCAAGATCACCGTTCCGTCAGCCGCAGTCTCAATGTCAACTTCCGGCCGGAACAAAGAGCCTATAGGGGCTCCGTTGAGGAGATGAATAAGGATCTTCGTTAGGATTCCAACGGCGATCCCGATTAGCAGGTCAGTGGCAAGAGTTGCCAACAGGGTCGCTAGAAAAACTGCAAGCTGCTCTTTCCCAACAAGCCACATGTGACGGAACTCCTTGGGCGAGGCAAGATTGTATCCGGTGTAAACCAACATGGCAGCCAGAGCCGCGAGCGGGATTTGGTTCAGTAACGCGGGAACTGACGCTACCAATGCGAGAAGGAAGAATCCATGAAAGAAGTTCGCCCACCGCGTTTTCGCGCCGTTGTTGCGGTTTGCGGAAGATCGAACGATCTCACTAATCATTGGCAGGCCGCCTACTGCGGCCGCAAGCGTGTTCGCCGCGCCAATCGCCAGCAGGTCCTGGTTCATGTCCGAGCGGCGTTGGTATGGATCAAGCAGATCGATTGCCTTGGCGCTCAGAAGCGACTCAAGACTGCCGACAAGAGCGAACATCACAATCCATTTCAGGCTTTCTCCGGTGAAGATCATCGAGAAGTCGGGAAAGGCCATCGCGCCCAACATATTGCCTGGAAGGTGAACCAGGTATTCCGGTCCAACCTTATATGCATGACCTGCCCATGTGTACAAGTGCGAATGCGAAATATCGAAAACGAATCCAAGCGGAGTCGCAACCAGTAGGACAAGCATTGGCCCCGGGATCGCCTGAATCACCTTATTCTTTATCCACGGCCGAAGAAAGAGGATGACGAGGCTGATCAGTCCGATGATCGCAATTTCCGGGTTGAGATTCGCGATGCTGTGGGGGACCTCCGCGATCAATTCGAGCGGTTCCTTCGCGTGCGGCGCGACACCGAGCGCGATGTGCATTTGTTTCGAGACAATAATCACACCGATTGCGGCAAGCATGCCGTGCACTGCAGCGACCGGGAAAAACTCGCCCAGTATCCCCACGCGGAGTAAGCCGAACACTATTTGAATAACGCCCGCAACCAATCCGACAGCAAGAGCGCGCTTGTAACCGGTCGCGGGGTCCCCAGGGCCTAAGGCCTGGACGGCGCCCAAGGCGATGACGATGAGTCCCGCCGCAGGCCCTTTGATGGTCAATTCGGAGTTGCTGAGGAATGGTGTCAGCATACCGCCGATGATCGCGGTCAGAATGCCGGCGATAGGCGGGAAGCCGCTCGCTAGCGATATGCCGAGGCAGAGCGGAAGCGCTATCAGGAATACGAGGAATCCCGACAGCAGGTCCTCGCGCCAATACATTTTCAATCCGCTCATACCGCCGCGAGGTATGGGTCCAGCAGGAACCGAAGGGTTGTTCTGATCAAGTGACATGTTGAATTTCAAGCCGCTTTCGCGGATATAGAACTCATGCTGACGCAAGGAAACGCAAGTAACGATAGCCTCGACAGGGGAGATCGAACGCCTGATCTGGGGGGATCCACTGGTAGTAACGGCAAACAGTGGCCACAACCCCCTACGCAGGGGATACGCTTCGCTTTGACAACCAGAGATCCTGACTCTGTGCCCTTGCGGCACTCCGATTCAGCAAATGCGTATTGAATCCTTCGACGCCCAACAAGACTTGAAGACAATCGTCGATCACGCAGCTCATCTGCTGCCGGTGCAAGGGCCCATCGGCGTATTCATTCATCACAATACACTTCACGCGTTTCAACACTTGCCCTTCGAGCAAGCCGTGATAGAAGGGTCTCGCTGGTTCAGGACCGAGCCGTACATGAGGGAGGCGCAGTATCGCAAAGAATTTGAGCGAGGACGCATCCTTACAGAAGATATCGATGCGGTTCTCAATGCAGAGCCAAATGTGCCGGCCTTTGATTCTTTTGATCGGCGATGGATCCGTCGCACTATGCTGGTTCCGGGTCTGCGATCTCTCCATGCTTCCACCATTCACTGGGAGATCGATGAAGGCGATCTACTAAGCTCTAATTCCGATCGGGAGTTGTTTCAGTACTGTGTTGAAATATCCGATCGGCCTGAGCAGGTCCCCGAGCTTGATCGCAGGGGAAGACTCCGGGATGCATTGCTCGCCTTGATTGGGGATGACATCGATGAACTAACGCATCCATTTCTGATTCGCGCTTGTGGCGCCTTCCTTGACCAGGGTGTTGCATATTGGCCGATGCCGAACCGGGAAACAGGATTCTACCGGTCTGTTCGCGCCCTTTGGATGCGAAAGGGAGCATTGCTGCCACAACACCTTAGTGAGCTTTCTAAGGAGTTTCAATGGCAGGCCAATGCGGAAATGACAGCGGAGGATACGCTCCGAAGCTGCTTGCAGCGGTTACACGTACCACTCGACGAATGGGAGACGACGATCACGGCTGAGTTGCTGGCTCTGCCCGGCTGGGCCGGTCTTATGAGTCGATTGGAACACGAGCCGGAACTTGCGCCACATGAAGCACTCCCTTGCTCGCTCATCGATTTTTTAGCTGTACGGATGACGCTAACGCTAGTGGCGGTAACCAGTGTTGCAGGTGGGCTCGAATTCTTGCCGCGGATTGCGGACTATGCCGCTTTGGATAGCTCCGCGTCAACGGACCGTCATGTTCGCGCCGCGGAACTGTTTCAAGTGGCGAAGCAGCTCGGCATCACCGTAGCTCAAATGCGGTCGGAGCCAAGAAAAGCCTGCCTTTTACAGCGCGAGGTTCTGGCTTTCACCGAATTGGAACGCCGCCGTGTGTGGCAACTGGCGTACGAACGCAGACATGAGCGAATGATTCTGGGGCCACTCGGCGAGCACTGTCGAACCAGCCAGTTGCGCGGCCTGGACACACGACCTGAGGCGCAGATCTTCTTTTGCCTTGATGAGCGCGAGGAGTCGATACGGAGAAACCTGGAGGAGATCGCCCCGTCATACGAAACCCTCAGCGCAGCCGGGTTCTACGGTATCGCCGTGGACTACAAAGGCATCGACGACGCAAACGCGGTACCGCTTTGCCCCGTAGTAGTGAAGCCGCAACACGCAATACGGGAGCAGCCTGTGGACGAACATCTCGTCCTGCACAAGCGTAGGCGCGCCCTTCGTGGCGCGTGGGCTCGGATGGTTCGCAACGGATCCGTTTCGTCACGAACCTTGGTACGAGGCGCTCTCAGCACCGGCGTTCTCGGAGTCTTCTCGCTCTTTCCCTTGATTGCTCACGTTTTGTCACCCCGACAATATTCGCGTCTCACGCGAACGCTCAATCGCTGGATACTACCTGAACCACGGACTGAGCTTACACTCATGCGGGCCGACAAGCATGCGCACGAGGTAGCCGAGCATCTCCTTCTCGGGTTCACGCTTGACGAGAAAACCGATCGCGTAGCCAGCGTACTTCGTCCAGCCGGGCTGGAACGGCGCTTCTCCCGTATTGTCGTAGTTCTGGGACACGGATCCACCAGCTTGAATAATCCACATGAATCGGCACACGACTGCGGCGCGTGCGGCGGTCGTCGAGGCGGCCCGAATGGCCGACTGTTCGCCGCGATGGCCAATCATCCCGGAGTTCGCGAGCGGCTGCAAACGCGGGGAATCGTGATCCCGAATGATACATGGTTCGTCGGTGGATATCACGACACGTGCAGCGATGAGATTGAATACTACGATGTCGACGCAATTCCCGCTGCGCTCCAAGGTGAATTCCAGAAGGTTCGAGCGACCCTGCATCGCGCAACGGAGTTAGATGCTCAAGAACGATCTCGCCGGTTCGAAGCCGCGGCTAGGGTCGATTCCCCGCGCAAGGCGCTTTGGCACGTACAGGAGCGTTCCGAACATCTGGCTGAGCCGAGACCGGAGTACGGCCATTGTACGAATGCTGTTTGCCTGGTTGGTCGCAGAAAAGTTACTCGTGGATTGTTCTTCGATCGACGAGCGTTTCTCGTGTCATACGATCCAACCATAGACCCTGAAGGGGAGAATCTTAGCAAACTGCTGGCGGCTGCCATCCCGGTATGCGCCGGCATCAGCCTGGAATATTACTTCAGCTTCGTGGATAACGAAGGGTATGGTTGCGGCACAAAGTTGCCGCACAATATTACGGGTCTGGTTGGTGTAATGAACGGTCCGTCGAGTGATCTGCGTACAGGCCTGCCGTGGCAGATGGTCGAAATCCACGAACCGGTCCGCATATTGTTTAACATCGAGGCGAAGCCAGAGATTCTTATTCGCGTCATTCACGCGAGCGCACTGCTAACGGAGTTCGTCGAGAATCGGTGGATACGCCTGTCCACGCTCGATCCAGACTCTGGAGAGATACGGGTATATCGCGACGGCGCCTTCGAGTTGAGTGAGCCTTGGGATCATAAGATCCCCGAAGTCCCGACGTCCATCGACTGGTACCGCGGCAAACTGGAACATTTGCAGGTCGCTCGGATCACCGGGGTCGAAAAGGTTGCTTAGGGGCTCATAGGAATGTCAAACGAACTTCTACTTCTTGTTGCTGTGGGCGCTCCCCTTGTCTTTTTTCTTCTCATGGGGATGGGATGGCTTCTCGGCTGGACACCCTCGGAACGAACCGTTGCGCGAAGCACTGTGGTCACGTTTGCCGGCGCTTCCGTTTCGGTTGCGCTTCTCGCTCGCACCATGGCGATCGCCGGTTGGGCGCCGATTCGCGTGGAGCTAGGACACTGGTTCTCGGTGGGGGGATACTCATTTCCGCTCACGTTATTGGCGGACCCTCTTTCCTTACCCTTGCTTGCCCTGACAATTGTGCTTGCGGGTGTTATCGCGTCATTCTCGTTCCGGTACTTGCATCGCGATAGTGGCTATTTCAGGTTTTTTGTATGCCTGCACCTCTTCACATTCGGAGCGGCCTTGTCGTTCACGGCGGGCTCTTTCGACCTGTTGATCGCAGGCTGGGAGACTGTGGGTTTGACTTCAGTCTTACTGATCGCTTTCTTTAACGAACGACCTGATCCCGTGCGGAACTCGCTGCGCGTATTCGCGGTTTACAAAGTGACGGATATTGGCCTCGTCGTTGGGGTCTTCCTGTTACACCACTTTGCAGGATCGGTATCAGCGCATGGGATGGTCACTGGCGAGTGGCCAGTTTCCGGAGCCGCGCTTAGTATACCGGCGGCTACTCTCGTCGGATTGTTGTTGGTGTTCGCAGCCGCGGGAAAGTCAGCTCAGTTTCCCTTCTCCGGCTGGCTCCCGCGCGCAATGGAGGGACCCACTCCATCAAGCGCCATATTCTACGGCGCAATCGCAGTTCACCTGGGCATCTACTTATTACTGCGCGCCGAACCGATCCTTCAGGCTTCCCCTTATTTGCCGGCGATAGTTGTAGTGCTGGGCCTCTTCACCGCTCTGCAAGCGACCTTGTCAGGGCGAGCCGCCACGGATGCGAAAACTTTGCTTTCGTACGCGGCGCTGGCGCAAGTAGGAGTAATCTTTATGGAAGTTGGTTTTGGGCTCGAGCGAATCGCTTTGATCCATATGATTGGGCATGCGACGGTGCGGACGCTGCAATTCCTCCGAGCCCCCTCGATGTTGCACGATTATCATCGGGTGCATGCTGCCGCAGGTGGACATCTTGCAAAAACCGGCGCCCATTATGAAGCCGTGCTGCCTGAAGGCCTTCGAAGCTGGCTTTATCGATTAGCGCTCGATCGCTGTCATCTAGATACCATGCTGGATCGCTTCGTGGCTGGACCGTTCATCGCCTCGGCCGAACGACTGGCTGCGCTCGATCGCGGGGAGCGGCGCCAACCGTCACCGAAAATCATCCCGCGGCGCAACCGTCCGGAGTTGATAGGAGACCTCGATGTTTGAGCCTGGTTTCATATTGGCTGGGCTGGCTGTACTATCACCGCTTGTCGGCGCCCTATTGGCATTTCGAAGCGAGCAACCTCGTACCGTCGCCACCTTCGCGACGGCGTTCGCATTGCTTTCGTGTGTTGGCGCAATGGCACTCAGCCGGCCTGCAACGGGTTTGCTGGCGATTGACGGTTTGGCAGGGCCGCCCGCGGTGATGATCACCGGTTTGCTGCTGGCAATACTCTCTGCCGCACCGCGTCGGGATGTTGACGCGTCCACGTGCAGCCGGATGTTGGTTGCACTGGCCGGTGTGTTGATGGTCTATGCGGCCGGGTCTCCGATTATCTTGTTCGCTGGATGGGCCCTGAGCGCTTTTCCGTTCATGACGCGCGATCGTAGTGAAGACCGCGGGGAAAGGTCGCGTTGGTTCGCCAAGCCGATGTTTGCGCTTGGCGGTTCAATTGTCCTGCTCGGAATCGCTCTTGCTTTCTTATCCATGCGCGATCCTGACGAAAGCAGTTCCTTCGTTGCGTTCACTCTCGTCTTGCTGGCGGTGCTAATACGCAGCGGGATCTTTCCTTTCCACTCCTGGGTCATCAAGTCCTTCGAATCGAACTCATTCCTGCCGTATGCCTGGCTGCTTAGCGCAAGGACAGGAGCTTTCCTACTGGCTAAGCTCACTCTTCCTGAGTTCGTAGAGCCCGCTCGTGCGGTGCTACCGATCCTGAGTGACCTCGCCTTGTTCAGCAGCGTGTTGATGGCATTCGTTGGACTAGGTGAGAAAAGCCCGCGCCGTGTGCTTGGATTGATCGTTGTGAGTCAAAGCGGGTTCATCGTCAGCGGATTGCAGACTGCAAACGTGGAAGGCGTCACCGGAGCGCTTCTTCAATGGCTTGTCGTTTCCATTAGCACGGTAGGACTGGCAATTCTCCTGCGATGTTTGGAAGAGCGCTGCGGAATACTCCTGCAGCAACGGTTCGCCGGATTAGGAGCCAAGGTTCCGCGGATGGCGGTTCTGTTTCTCCTGTTCGCATTGTGTCTCGTCGGTTTTCCCGGCAGCCTGGGTTTTTGTGCCGAGGACCTGCTTTTTCACGGTGCGCTTGAGATGCATCCATTTCTGGGCGTTGCATTGCCCATCGCCACTGCGCTTATCGGAATTCGCTTGTTAGGGCTGTTCTCAACAATCTTCCTGGGACGGCACGGCACGCTAGTTCCGAGCGTTACAGATGCTTTGCCGCGCGAGCGTTGGGCGCTGACTGCACTGGTAGCCATCCTGTTGATCACGGGCTTCATTCCGCAAAAGATGGTGGACTCGAGATCCGCCCCGGCCCAAGCAATTGCTGCGTTCCTTAAAGACGGCGAGCTTGCCGCCAATAGGTAGTCCGACGGAAGTCGGTGTCCGACCGGTTGTCGGAAGCGTACTGCCCTACACTGAAAGGAGCGCGCAACCTTCCGGTGACATGGCGGCAGCTTGGTCTAGGTACATCACGCAAAGAACGGTGCTGCGGGTTATGCAGTCCGGGTTTACGCTTGTACTTCTTCTTCTAGGCGCCGCATGCATTATCGCGGTTCGCGGAACACGCGCCATTCAGGTCCATGCCGACACGGTGGTTCGGGAAGAGCTGACGATAGCGCGTTTGCTGAACGAGGTGCAGGCCGAGGAGATGACTCTGACAGCCGTGCTACATCGTTTAATCGACCGGAATGGCAACCCGGACCCACCCACACTGCTCCGCGAACTGACTGAAGCGGATCAGGCAGTGACACGCGCCGCTCAGAGTGCTCAGCATAGTCCCGAAGCGGCGCAGTGGTTGGAGTTACAGCACACTGCAAAGCAGTTTACGGCGGCTGTCAGGCAAGCGCTCGAAACCGGCGACCAATCCGACCTGACCCGGCGGGGGCTGTTTGCAATGCATCGCGATGTCGTCCGATTAGTGCAGGGTTTGGTAAGTTCCAGCTCCCAACGCGCGATTCGGGTGGATCATCTACTTGCCGGCCGATCCAAGGAACTGGCTGATGATTCTCTCATCCTGCTCGGCTTTTGCTTCCTTCTCGCGCTAGTATGTGCGTTCCTTACTATTCGGATGACACGGCAGTCGGTTCAGCAAGTGGAAGCCCAAGCAAGTGAACTCGGGCGTGTGTCCTGGCACATGCTCCAAACGCAGGAAGAAGCGGCACGTCGTTTCTCACATGAGTTGCACGATGAACTGGGTCAGAGTCTGGCGGCCATACGCGCCAATGTAGCGGCCGTAAGTCAGAGCGACTTTCAAGTTCGCCGCTCTGATTGTCTCCTTCTTGTAGACGAAGCGATAGCGAACGTCCGTGAATTATCCCAGTTGCTGCGGCCGGTAATACTGGATGACTTCGGTCTGGACGCCGCCTTACGATGGTTTACGGAGAAGTTTTCGCAAAGAACGAACATTGCTGTTCGATACGTATCCACCTTATATGTAAGGCTGGATGATCAATGCGAAACCCATCTGTTTCGCATAGCGCAGGAGGCCTTGACGAACGTCGCGCGCCATTCTCACGCTACCGTCGTCGATGTCCGGTTGCAGATTGAGAATGGCTCGATTTCTCTCACAGTAGAGGACAATGGTCGCGGATTGCCTATGGATCAACAGACTGTGCGTTCGAGTCTCGGCATGGTTGGCATGCGGGCGCGCGCCAGAGAGGCCGGGGGGGAGTTGACCCTCAACAACTCTGCGCAAGGTGGCGTCCGCGTCCAAGTCGAGATCCCGCAGACAAGGCTCATTTATGCAGCCCCATAAGAAGACGCGAATCTTGTTAGCCGATGACCATTCAGTGGTGCGTAGCGGTTTTCGAGCCTTGTTAGCCACGCAACCGGATCTGGATGTAATAGGCGAAGCCGCTGATGGATTGGACGCAGTGGAAAAGGCTGGTTCGTTGCGGCCAGACATCGTGATCATGGATGTCACTATGCCAAATCTGAACGGGATTGAAGCCACGCGAAGAATCTCTCAGGAAGCGCCGCGCGTCCGTGTGCTCGCGCTATCGATGCATAAGGACGCTGTCTATGTACGTGAGATCCTTCGCGCCGGCGCGCGCGGTTACCTGCTGAAAGATTCCTGTGAAAACGACCTACTCGATGCCGTCAGGGCTTTGGCAAGGGGCGACGCCTACATTAGTCCCGCGGTCTCAGATGCTGTCCTGTCCGACTATCGCAAACATGTCACTGACCCGATCGACTTGTTGACCTCAAGAGAGCGTGAGGTTTTGCAAAGAATTGCTGAAGGGCAGACGAACAAGGAAATCGCATTGGCCTTGAACTTGAGCGTTTACACAGTAGAGGCGCATCGCGGACGTGTAATGGAGAAATTGAACCTTCACAGCACGGGAGAATTAGTGCGATTCGCGCTACGCAGCGGAATCATCGACTGAAGCCCCCTATCGCCGTAGTTCATTTCTTAGGCGGGAAGCGCTTCAGTGCCTTCTCCAATGTTTTCTTGACGTTCTTGTCACGGTTCTTCCAATCCTTAACGTCGTCGCGACAGTACGCTCGCCACACCAACTGGCTGGACTTGGCGTCGACGATATCCAGAACGAGCACACCTTCAACGTAATTGGAAACTACGGTCGTCGACCAACCGGAATAGTATGTGCTGGGCCATTGATACCAGCCTCCCCAGCCATAACCACCGCCGATCTCGACTACATCAACGTCTTGCCGGGACTCCCCGGTGAGCAGAAATGTAATGTAGAAATCCGGGTCCAGTTGGGTGGATTCAAAACCCCGCGGCATCAGAATCTGGTTCGCGACGTTCTTGATCAAGTCAATACCAACGGAGTATTTCTCGGCAAGCTCCGGCCGCTTCTCAAAAACAGGATGAGTTCGCCAGGTATATTTCTTGTAGTTTGTAAAATCGAAGCCTGATGTGGATTCTATTTTAACTGACTGTGCGTTAACTGTGCGGGTCAGAATCAGAAATAGCAACAGAGCAAAGCGATATCGTTGGCGTTGAAAGAGCATCACGTCTCAGTTGTAGTTTCTAAGATGCACACGCCAACAGAACGGTTTATTTTGAGTAGCGAACATCTGTGGCCGGACGAGGGATTTGCGTTTCAGACGGGTTGATAGGAAGCTACTGGTAGTGCGAAGTTTGTTTTTGATCACATTGGCAGCATCGGCAGCGACTGGGCCGTTCTTTGTGGACGAAGCGCTAAAAGCCGGGTTGAAAGACATCTTCGTTTGTGGGGATGACCATCAGAAGAATTACATTGTCGAGACGCTCGGTACGGGCGTCGCCTTCCTTGATTTCGATAACGATGGCCTACTGGATATTTTGCCGTGACGGCGTCGAAGCTGAATGGCTTTGCCCCGGGAGCCGAATCTGTCAATCGTCTCTATCGCAACAAGGGCGACCGTACGTTTGAAGACGTCAGCAAGAAGGCTCGAGTCGCTAGAGCCGGCTGGGGGCAAGGCGTTTGCGCAGGCGACATCGACAACGACGGGTTCGTGGACCTCTATGTCATCTACTGGGCGAGGATGTCATGTATCGCAACTGGCAACGGGACCTTTGAGGATGTAACTCCTTCTACCATCGGATCGCGCTGGGGTACGGGTTGCGCGTTTCTCGACTACGATCGCGATGGAAAACTGGATCTGATGGTGGCGAACTACGTGAATTTCGATTTAACGAATAGGCCGCGCCCGGATGGGCCCAAGCTTTGCCAGTGGATAAATGAGAAGGTGATGTGCGGTCCGCGGGGACTTAAACCGGGAGTGAATCGGCTTTGGCATAACGAGTCGACGCCTGGAAATGTGCGCTTTGTGGACGTTTCGAAGAATGCCGGTATTGGGACGCCGGCCCGCGCTTTGGCCTATCAGTGACCACGCTCGACTATGACCACGACGGCTGGCCGGACGTATACGTAGCCGTCGACTCACAGGCTAGTCTGCTGTATCGAAATAAGCACGACGGAACCTTCGCAGAGACTGCACTAGAGAGTGGGGTCGCACCGAGCGAAGATGGTCGCCAACAGGCGGGCATGGGCACGGTCGTCGCGGACTACGATGGTGATGGCTGGCCAGATTTGGTGAAGACAAGTTTCATCGACGACCTGCCGAACCTCTACCGAAACAATGGCGATGGAAGTTTTTCTGAGACCACGTCGCAGGCCGGACTCGGCAAATACTTGCAGTTCCTCGGCTGGGGCGCTGCTTTCGTCGATTACGACAATGATGGTTGGCCTGACGTTTTCATGGTAAATGGGCACGTCTACCCCGGGCTGAAAGGGGCGAGTATCACCAGCGACGTATCCTGTATCGCAATGGCGGCGTCAGGAAGTTTATTGACGTTTCGACAGAGGCAGGCGCGGCGGTAATGGACAAAACGTCGGCACGCGGATTGGCAGTGGGAGACTATGACAACGACGGGCGATCAGACCTGTTAGTGGGCAACATGAATGACCGCCTGAGCTTGTTACGCAATACTGCGCCGGCCGGAAAGTTGCTTACCTTGAAGCTGGTTGGGCAGAAAACGATCGCAGCGCCATCGGGCTATCGCGCGAGTGACGGTTGGAAAACGAATTGTGACCAGTGAGGTGCGGTCAGGTTCAACATTCATGTCACAGAGTGACTTTCGGTTGCTGTTTGGCTTGGGTGCTGCCGGAACCGCCGACAGCGTTGAGGTGCAGTGGCCAGGTAGAGAAAATTGGCGAAAGCCCCGCCGGACAGATAGTTACGATCACGGAAGGAAGGGGCGTGACCAATCGCACGCCATACGTCGAGTGACGGCTTTGTTATTTGCCCTCGCGATGGCTCAGGCGGCTCCCGATTGCGCGAAGTATTTCGCCGCCGAAATTGAGGATTACCAACGCAAGGATCTAGGCAAAGCCCTGGTCGCCTTTGGCGCCGCAGTGCAGTGCGACCCGACAATGACCCCGGCTCACTTGGCAATTGCCGACATCTACGCAGAGCGGGGCAATGAGGGCGAGGCATTGGCTGCACTGTTGCTCGCTTTGCAAATCGAACCTAAGAACGTCATGGCATTAGGGGCGGCGGCGAACCTCTACTTGAAGAACGGTCTCCATA
>Ga0190275_10001116_pt1 | contig 20605 bp, 15 predicted proteins | sample Popmic550T_FD_133745 | JGI IMG/M metagenome (GOLD analysis project Ga0190275, IMG submission 133745) | Populus adjacent soil microbial communities from riparian zone of Yellowstone River, Montana, USA - 550 T | ecosystem: Environmental > Terrestrial > Soil > Riparian zone > Trees stand | place...
GCGAAGATCGCCGTGACATGCGGGTCGTTGTCCAGCAGGTCGATTGCGGCTCGGTAGCCGTCCTCTTCTGCGGTGTTGCGCCCTTCGCCGCCGATCAGTGGTGATATGCCGGCCGACTCCAGCCGGCTGACGAATCCGGTCAGGCGATGGGCGGCCGGTCCGCTGGTGCCGGTGAGGTGACCAATCCTCTGGTGCCCCAGTTGCAGCAGATGGTCGGCGGCGAGTCGTCCGCCGATCTCGTCGTCGTTGGTCACCAAATCCGCCCCAACAGGAATGGTCATCCGCCATCCGGCGACAACTGTTGGTCCGCTCCACATGTTGAGTAGCTGTTCGGTCGGCTCGGCGGCAATGATCAGACCGTCCAGGTTGGTGGACAAAATGCTTGCCTGCCGCTCCCTGGACAGGTGGGCGTTGAGCTGGGCTTCCGTGACCGCCAGGTGATATCCATGCCCGGCCAGTTCCGACCTGATTCCCGCGAGTAGACCGACAAACGAGAGGTTGCGGTAATCGTCGATGACGACCTCGATGCTCTTCGTGCGGTGACTGGCCAACTCTGTCGCGGCCCGGTTCGGTCGGTAGCCGAGTTCGGCGATTGCCGCCAGCACCGCGGTACGGCGGGCCTCGCTGACCCCTGGGCTCCCTTGAAGGACCAGGGACACCAGTGATTTCGAGACCCCGGCCCGTTCGGCGACGTCGTAGATGGTTGGCCGTTGGTCGCGGCGAGCCGTCGTCATGCAGTGACTCCTCTCGTGCCGAGTTGCCGATCAATCACGCAGAAAATCTTCCAGGAAACCTTTGACAGGAGGTGACCCATCTGCCAACCTAATGGAGCGCTCCACTTTGGAGCGCTCCACTCCCGTTCAATGTAGCCCTTCGAAGGAGAAGTCATGGCCGATGGCCTTGGTGTCGCGGTAATCGGTGCCGGCATGGCCGGGCGAGCGCACGCCGCCGCCTACCGAACCGCATCCGCCCTGTACAGCCCGGTGTTGCCCCCCGTCCGGCTGGTCTCGATCGGTGACGTCAACGCAGAGTTCGGCTCGCTCGCGGCGCGGCGGTTCGGTTACGAGCGAAGCGACACCTCATGGCAGGCCATCGCCGAGGCCGACGACATTGATGTGGTCAGCGTCGTCATCGCGAACTCGCTGCACCGTGAGGTGGTCGAGGGCCTGCTGGCCGCCGGCAAGCACGTGCTGTGCGAGAAGCCGCTCAGCGACACCCTTGACGACGCCCGCGCCATGGCCTCGGCAGCAAATACAGCCGCCCGCGAGGACGCCCTCGTTGCCAAGATTGGCTACACCTACCGTCGCGCCCCCGGCATCGCCTACATCCGCGACCTGATCCGGTCCGGTGACCTGGGCAAGGTGCTGCACTTCAGCGGCCGGTACTGGACCGACTATGGCTGCGACCCGAAGGGTCCGATGAGCTGGCGGTTCAAGGGCCCGGCCGGCTCCGGCGCGCTCGCCGACGTCGGCAGCCACATGGCCTACATCTCCGAATTTCTCTGCGGCGACATGTCTTCGGTCAGTGGCGGGCAGCTCAGCACGGTGATCGACGAGCGGCCGCTGCCGCTCGGCGCGGTGATGGGCCATGACCACGCCGAGGTCAGCGATGTCTACGAAGCCGTCACTAATGACGACTACGCCGCCTTCTCGGCCACATTCGAGAACGGAGCGGGTGCCATCGAGGTGTCCCGGGTCGCGGCCGGGCATGCCAACAGCCTGATCTTCGAGGTCTTCTGCGAGAACGGTGCCGCCAGCTTCGACCAGCGACGGCCGTCCGAGATCCAGCTGTTCCTGCGCGAGGGCAAGTCCGCCCAGGCCGGTTACCGGCAGATCATTCTCGGGCCGGAGCATCCCTACCTGTCCGGTGGTCTGGCAATGGACGCCCCCAGTGTCGGCTTCGGCCAGAATGACGCTTTCGCCTACCAGGCCCGCGCCTTCCTCGAAGAGGTCGCCGGCATCGACGAGGCCGATTCGCTGCCCCGCTGCGCCACCTTCGACGAGGGTGTGCACAACATGGAGCTGCTCGCCGCGGTCGCCGAGTCGGCCGGCAGCGGTGGCCGCAGCATCACCATCCCCACCCAGAAGTAATCCCTGCCAACAGCTCTCCAATGTTGGGCCCTCGCGCCCTCCCAGCACTGCCGCCCGCCCGCCCCTCCCAGCCCGCTCTCCCCAGCCCTCTCGCCCGCTCTCCCAGCCCTCCCGCCCCCCCCACCCTTCGAGACAAAGGTGTCCGCATGAAACTCGGCGTCTACAACGCAGTGCTGCACGACCGTCCCCTGCCCGACGCATTGAAGGTGATCGCCGATCTCGGGTTGACCGGCATCGAGATCAACTCAGGCGGGTTCCTCCCGCCGGTGCACATCCCGACCTTCGACGACATCCTGGTCAGCGACGCGGCCCGGGATGACTACCTCGGCATCTTCGAAGGTAGCGGCGTCTCGATTGCCGGCCTGAACTGCAACGGCAACCCGCTGCACCCGACAAAGGCGATCGGCGACCAGCACGCCGAAGACATCCGCCGGTCCATCCGGCTCGCCAATCGGCTCGGTCAGCACCGGGTGGTCACCATGTCCGGGCTGCCCGGCGGCGAACCGGGATCGACCCGGGTCAACTGGGTTGTCAACGCCTGGAACTCGGCAGCCCTCGAGGTCCTCGACTACCAGTTCGAGCTCGCCGCAGCGTTCTGGAAAGAGACCGACGCCTTGGCCGCAGACCTGGATGTCAAGGTCGCACTGGAACTGCACCCGCAAAATGTGGTGTTCAATACCGCCGATGTCTACCGGCTGCTCGAACTCACCGGCGCCACCCACGTCGGCGTCGAACTCGATGCCTCGCACCTGTTCTGGCAGCAGATGGACCCCGTCGCGGTCGTCCGCGAACTCGGCCCGCTGGTGTTCCAGGCGGCCGCCAAAGATGTCCGGGTCAACAAGGACAACGCCGCGCTCTACGGCGTGCTTGACAACAGCTTCCGCAAACTGTCCGCGGACGAGCCCAGGACCAACCTCGGCGGCGACGAGTGGGCAAATGAATGGCCGAAGAAGTCCGCCTGGGATTTCGTCGCGTTGGGTAAGGGTCACGACACCGCGTTCTGGACCGAGTTCCTCCGCGCGCTGTACGAGGTCGACCCGAACATGCTGGTCAACATCGAGCACGAGGACACCGAGCTCGGTCGCATCGAAGGGCTCGAGGTCGCTGCCGCCGTGCTGCTCGACGCGGACGCGGCGCTCGGCAAGTAACAGGCCCCTGGCCGGCAGGCGTCGTCGGCCCAGCAGGGCCGAACGTGGCGGCAGCGCACAGCTGCCGCCGCGTTCGCCCTTGCCCGCATAGTCCCAACGGAGATCCCCCGCTGATGCCAGAACCAACAGAACCGATGCTCGTCGTCCGGATCGTTCGCGGTGCGCGCGACGGCGATCGGTTCGTGACCCCCATGCACGGTCTGACCGAAGGAATGGTGTTCCAGTATCTGGGTGAGGAATACACATTCGAGCGCGACCCACAGAGCGGGCGGTGGACAGCCGTTCCAGCTAATGGTGGAGGACCCAGGAATTGAACCTGACGAGGCGCCCCAAGTGCGCGTCCCCCTTGAACAACGTGGCTGACACTAATACATAGACCGCTGGGGAAGCAAGAAACCCCAGCGGAGAACCTGACCTGCGGTGCTGACGCCGTTCCGGAACCGGGCAGAACCGCCATTACCGGACCGGCTGCGGGCGAGTAGCTCACCCGTCGCAGATCAGGAAGTCGCACCGCCGCGCCAGATCCATCGCCGCGCGATCCAGCTCGTCGACCACTATTCGTTACCGATAGGGCCGGAAGAAATCACGCAGTTCTTGCGCGTAGAGCTCGGGTTCTTCGAAGGCCGCGAAATGCCCGCCACGTGCGGGCTCGGTGACCCGAACGACATTCGCGGTTCGGTCCAGCCATTCCCGCGGTGGACGGACGATGTCGCCGGGAAACAGCGAAAAGCCCGACGGAACCTCAACTCGGCGGATCAGTTGGGCGGCCGGGATCGCGGCATTCGCCCGGTACATCCGCATCGATGAGCCGATCGTCCCGGTCAGCCAATACAACGTGATGTTGGTCAGAATTTCGTCCTTGCTGAAGCTGCGTTCGATGTCGCCGTCGCAATCGCTCCAGGCGCGGAGCTTTTCGACAATCCAGGCCGCCAGCCCGGCCGGCGAGTCGGTGAGGCCGATCGCTGCGGTCTGCGGCTTCGTGCGGTGCATGGCGGCGTAGGCGCCCTCGGCTTGGCCCCAGGCCAGCGCGTCATCGATGAAGGCGCGTTCCGCCGGCTCGAGATCGGAAGGCTCACCGGAGAAGACAGGCACTCCGGCGTCGGTGCGGTGCACGGCGACGACCCGGTCGGGGTGATCAAGTGCGAGGTAGCGGCTGACGTGGCTGCCGATATCGCCGCCTGCAGCGCCGAAACGCGGATAGCCCAGGAGCGTCATCAGGTCGGCCCACCGGTCGGCAACAGCGATGGAGGTCAGTGCCGCGCCGGTCGGCCGATCGGAATACCCGTAGCCGGGCATGTCCGGTACCACGACATCGAAAGCGTCGGCGGGGTCCGCGCCGTGCGCACCCGGGTCGGTGAGCAGTCCGATCACCTTGGTGTAGCGCCAAAATGAGTCCGGCCAACCGTGGCTGAGAATCAGTGGCAGCGCCGGCCCGGCCGAATCGGTTGGTACCGCGCGGACGTGGGCGAAGTGAATCTGGAGATTCCCGAGCCGCACCCGGTAACGAGGGTACCGGGCGAGCGCGGCCTCCTGCGCAGGCCAATCAAACCCGTCCGCCCAGTACGCCACCAGCTCGCGGAGATATCCAAGGTCAGTCCCGAGCGACCAGCCCGCGTCCTGCGGCGCATCCGGCCAGCGCGTTCCTCGGAGCCGGGCGCGAAGGTCGTCCAGCTCGGACGGGGTGGCTTGGGCGGCGAACGGCTGGGGACTGGGCAGGGCGGCCGGCATGCGCGCACCTTACTGGCCGCGACCGATTTGCCGGCGCTGGGCACCGGAGGAGTGACACCTGTCGAAATAACGACCCTTTCCTAGATTTCACTTTGTAGTCTTTTTCTGCCGCGCTTTCGCGACCTGGGCGATAATGCGGCACAACAGGGGGAAGACTGCCCGTGACCGGTCGAACGAAAACCAATATTTCCGTGCTTCTCGCTCTATCGCTTTTCGTCTCGCTCGCAGGGTCGGCCTGCACATCAGACCGATCGGCTGCGCCCTCGCCGGTGCAGTTGAGTGGGGCCAACGCTGGTCAGGACGGCACGCCGGCTGCGTATCGGGAGCCGGTGAAACTATCCAGCAGCGATGGTGTCCTGGAGGTGCGGCTGTCCGCGCACCAGGGCACCGTCGCCCTCGACACCGTTGCCGAACCCGTCTCCAACTTTCTCGTTTTCGGCTACCAGATCATTACTGGGACAACATCTGACGGCTCGACGGAGGGTGACAACAAATACCCTGCGCCCACCCTGCATGTCGAACCCGGCGAACGGCTGATCGTCCACTACGACAACGATCTGCAGGGCCTGTCGATCCAGGACTTCTACGACCCGGCATTCACCCCGACCGGCGGGGATGTCCCGATCTACCCACCGGCACTGGCTTCGGCACCGCTGAATCTGCACACCCACGGGCTGCACGTGAGCCCAGCTGGGAATGCGGACAATGTGCTGCTCGATATCCCCGCCGGAATGGGCAACACCTACGACTACGCGGTGCCGACCGACATGCCGAACGGTCTTTACTGGTACCACAGCCATCGGCACACGCTGACTGCGCAGGAGACATACCTGGGTCTTGCCGGTCTGCTGGAAATCGGCCGACCGGATGGCAACTTGCCGATCGTCACGGAAAATAGCATTCCCGTTCGAGATATGGCGCTGCAGCAGAACTTCGTCGCCGACCGGAAGGGCAACGGACACCAGCTGAGTGATCCGAACTGGCCGCAGTACGTCAGCACTCTGCAGCCGCCGGTGGGCTCGCAGCTGGCGGACGGCAGCTACTCCCCCAGTTTGGCGCCGGTCAATTTCGCCGAAACAACCATCGGCTCGGAATTCATGACCAATTGGTACGCGGGGCCATTGTCGCCGGCCAATCACCGTGGGCAGAATCAGTTCATCCCGGGCAACCTGCAGGCCTTCAGCAGTCCGTCGAAGAATGTCCCTGCCGATCCGGCACTGCCGGAAAATCAGCGGGATGTGCAGTTCACCATCAACGGCCAGTTCCAACCGGAGTTGAAGCTGCGGCCCGGCCAGACCGAAATCTGGGTGCTGGCCAACATCAGCGATTTTGCCTACCTACCAGTGAGATTGACGGAAACGGCATCCGGCAATCACCCGAAATTCGCGATCGTCGGACAGGACGGCAACCCCTTCACTCAGGTGCAATCCCCGGTCGAGGGGGACGGAACCCGGTTGGTCATCCCGCCGGCCTCCCGATATGCCATCGCGGTGACGATGCCGCAGGCGGGCGATCTCGTACTGGACATGCCCCCCGAGGATGGCGCGGAACCGGTATCGAACCCTGGTGTGCTGTATACCAACAATGGCACGCCGAATACGCCCGCGGTCTTGGGTACGGTGACCGTCGACCCCGCTTTCATCAGTTATACCGACGGATTCTTCACCTTCCCGACGCAGACCCTGCTGCACGCCATCCCGGACGGTGGCGATGGCCGAACGACAGCCTTTGAGCCGGGCCAGAACCTGGACGCTGACACGTCATTCGTGGACACCTCGGCGGCAACACCCGATGTCACCCGCGAACTCACCGTCACCGGCGGCTTCGGCAATGAGAAAGCCAGCACCTCCGACCCGAAAGCCTTCACCTACGAGTTCGACGCCAACACCTTCCCGAACATCCCGTTGATTCAACCGCGGCTCAATTCGGTCGAGGAATGGAAAATCACCAACCTCAATAACGACGAGCATCCGATGCACATTCATGTCAACGATTTCCAGGTGACACAGATCGTCGACCCGGTGGCCGGCACCATAACCGGCGTGCAACCGTGGGGCGAGGACAATGTCAATGTGCCCGCTCCGGTGACGGACGCAACGGAGAGTGCGCTGGCACCCGCATCGGTGACCCTGCGGACCGAATTCAGCGACTACACCGGCACCTTCGTTATCCACTGCCATCGCCTCAACCACGAGGACAACGGATTGATGGCAATCGTCAGTGTGATTCCAGAGGTGTCGACATATGCGGTTGCTGTGCCCGGCGGACAGGGCCGGCCGGCCACGGTGCAGGTGCACGACGGCAACGGCGATCAGGTCATCGCCACCGCCACACCGTTCCCCGCATTTGACGGAACGCCGTCCATCGCGATGGCCGACGTCAACGGCGATATGGTCCTCGACCTCGTCGTCGGTAGCGGACCCGGAATTGCCTCGGAAGTGGTGGCCTACAGCGGCATCGATGGTCCCGACGGCCCATTCCGCGCCGAATTGGCCCGTTTCGCGCCGTTCCACGCCGACTTCCTCGGCGGCGTCACCGTCTCCGGTGCCGACATCGACGGCAACGCGCTGGCGGACAACATCATTGTCGGGACTGGACCTGGTATCGAGTCCCAGGTGAAGGTGTTCGCCCCGGTGCAAATAAGCGAGGACGGCGCAGCGCCGGAGGTGTTCTCCACCTTCACTCCGTTCCCCGGATCGCAGTCGGGTGTCGTCGTCGCCACCGGCATGGTGGACGCCGAGTCCGGCCGGACCAGCATCGTGGTCGCGCCGGGACCCGGCGACGCGCCGCAGGTGAAGGTCTTCCGCTACGACTTGTACATTCCGACCGCGCGAGCCCGGGCGAATGACCCCACCCATGAGCACACCACCAGCACCCGCGAGCCGGCCATGACAGCTGAGTTCCTCGCCTACGACGACACCTACACCGGCGGTGTGTCCCTCGCCACCGGTTGGGTGGTTGGCGCCGAGGGCGGCGCGAAGAGCATCGTCACCGGTCAGCTCGGCGACGGCGGGACGGTGCGGGTCTGGTCGACCGGATCCAGACTGGGCGGCGAACCGGCGATGTACACCGAAAGCCCGGGTCACCATTCGGATACCCTCAATTTCGCCCAGATCGCCTCCTTCGCGCCATTTCCGGGCGACGGGGTGACAGTGTCGACCACCGGCACGACCACGGGCGCGGATTTGCTGGTCAGCGCGGCCGGTGACATTCAATCCCGAGTCTCCAAATTCGCGCTTGGTCGCGCTGATCCTTCGGCCACAACAGTGCTGCCGACACTGCTGAACACCATCGCAACCGGCGAATCGGCGGGGCCAGCGCCGTTGGCTGGTCGGTAGCCTCCGCTCAGGTCACCGGGATCAGTCGATCTGCTCCGATGCGCCGGTAGATCCGTTCCGGGGTCAGCGGCAATTCGCGGAATCGGATACCGGTCGCGTCCTGCAAGGCGTTGGCCAGCGCCGGGGCAACCGGGTTGATGCAACACTCGGCGATGCCCTTGGAGCGCATCGGGCCGACCGAATCAACAGAGTCGACCAACAACACTTCCGTCCGAGGAATGTCGGCGTAGGTGGGAATTCGATAATTGCGCAGACTTGGGTTGATCATGACGCCGGCTGAGTCGAGATGGAAATTCTCGGTCAGTGCGAACCCGATTCCCTGGGCCACCCCGCCCTCGATCTGGCCTCGCACCTGTGCCGGATTGATCACCACACCGGCGTCGCTGGCCTGCACGCTGTACAGGATGCGGATCTCCCCGGTGACCCGGTGAACAGCGATCCGGAAACCCTGGGTATTGGACGTCACGCTCCGCGGCGAACCGTAGGCCTTGCGCGCCTCGGTGAACCGGATGCCCCGAGCCCGTGCCGCTTCGACCAATTCCGGCAGCAGGAATCGCCGGCTACCGCACCTGACGCCGTCGTCATCCATCGCACACAAACTCACCGGCAGCTGAGCCTGCGCGGCGGCGAAGCCCAGAATGCGATCCCGTAAGGCATCGGCTGCTTTCAGTACGGCATTGCCGGCGACGAAGAGACCCGCACTGGCGAAGGCGCCGGTATCGAATCCCGTTCGGTCTGTGTCCGACTGCACCAGCTGAATGCGCGATGGCGTCGTCCCCAGTTGATTCGCCGCGAGCTGTACGTGGGCGGTAGAGGTCCCTTCGCCGAATTCGACGGTGCCGACGGCTATCTCGTAACTGCCGTCGTCGAGCAATGTCGCCCACGCTTCAGAAATGTGTTCGGTTGGCGGAGCGGTCTCGTGCAGTGAGCTGGCTGTTCCGGTGCCCAGCAGCCAGTCGGCCCCGAGTTCACTCACCACCGAGTGGTTTCGCAGGGCAGTATCGACCAGGTCGATGCAGGTCGCGAGGCCGTCCTCGGTGAAAGACACGTCGTCGGGGTGCTCGTCAAGGGCGAGTAGCGCATCGCCAGGCCGGACGATATTGCGTCGGCGGAGTTCGAGGGGATCCATGTCCAGTGCGACAGCGAGTTCGTGCATAGCGGATTCAATGGCGAATGCCGGCTGCGTCATGCCGTAGCCGCGGAGCGCCCCGCTGGGCACCGTGTTGGTGTACACGGAGTACGCATCGAACTTCTTGTTCGGGCAGCGGTAGATCGCGATGGCCGCCCCGCCGGCGAACAGCGTCTCACCGCCGTGGTTGCCGTAGGCACCGGTATTGGACACATTGCGCACCTGGAATGCGGTCAGCGTGCCGTCGGCGCGGGCCCCGAGGGTGACAGTGAGGGTCATCGGGTGCCGTGGCGATGCGGTGGTGAATTCCTCCTCGCGGGTGTACTCGAGCGAAACCGGCCGGCCGGTGTCGAGGGTGGCGAGAGCCACCAGATCTTCGGCGATGACCTCCTGTTTGCCACCGAAACCGCCGCCCACCCGCTTGCAGAACACCCGCAGCTGATCGGGTCGCAGGTCGAACAGGTGGGACAGCTTCACCTTGGCAATGGACGGCGACTGGGAGCTGGTGCGGATGTTCAGCCGACCGTTCCGCATCCAGCCGATGGAGCCGTGCGTCTCCAGGTGGGCGTGCTGCACCCGCGGAGAGGAATAGCTGCCCTGGTGGATGACCGCCGCCTGCGCGAATCCTTCGTCGATGTCGCCGATTTCGCCGTGCAATTCCAACAGGATGTTGTGTTCCGGGTCGCGGACGAATGGGTCGTCCGACCCGTGCAGTTGCGGCGCGCCATCGGCCATTGCGTCTTCTGGGTCGAACACCGCCGGTAGCAACTCATACTCAACAGTGACCTGGCGGCAGGCCTGCTCCGCGGCCGCAATCGTGTCCGCCAAGACCGCGACCACCCGCTGCCCGACAAATCGCACAATGTTGTCGAGGATGAATGTGTCGTCGGGATCGACCAGATGGTCGGTATGGATCGCGGTGGTGAAGCGCTGACGCGGCACGTCCTGCCAGCTGTAGACCCGATGCACACCGGGCACTGCCAGGGCGGCGGATTTGTCGATCGAGATGATCCGGGCATGGGCGTGCGGCGAGTGCAGCACCTTGAGGTGCAGCATTCCCGCCATCTCGGTATCCATGGTGAATTCCGCGCGACCGGTGACCACGTCGGTGCCGGCCGGCGCCCCGACGCTCCTGCCGACCGCCCGGCCGGGCAGCGCATCCTCGATCGCGGCGACGCCGTGCACGGCGTCCTCGATGGCGCGGTAGCCGGTGCAGCGGCACAGGTTGCCCTTCAACGCGCGGGGTAGGTCCGATTTCTGCGCGTCCGTGAAAGTGGCCGCGGTCATGATCATTCCGGCCGTGCAGAAGCCGCACTGGAAGCCGGGTGCGTCCCGGAACTGGCGCTGCATCGGGTGCAGGTTGTCCGGGGTGCCCAGGCCCTCGATTGTCGTGACCAGGTGCCCGTCGGCGCGGAATGCGGGTGTGATGCAGCTGTGTATCGGCGCACCGTCGAGCCACACGGTGCAGGCGCCGCAATCGCCCGCGTCACAACCCTTCTTCACGCCGTGCATGCCCAGCGAGCGAACGAAGGTGCGCAGACACTGGCCGGGGGCCGGCTCGCTGTCGAACTCTTCGCCGTTGACGGTGTAGGTCATGCCGGCTGTCCCGCGGCAAGCTCCGACCGGATGTCCTCAGCGAAGTGCTTGGCCAGGTGACGGCGGTGAGCGGGCGTGCCGTTCGGATCATCGAACCAGCTGGCCCCGGAAATCGCGCCCAAACTGTGCTGCAGGGTGTCCGCGTCCGGCATGCTGTCGAAGCGCATTCGGATCGGCTGCCTGGTGCCGGCTGTGATCGTCAGCAACAGGTCTGTTGAACCCCGGCTCTGCGTGCCGATCATAAAAATGGTGGAACGACCCAGGTGGGTCAGGCTGAATCGGCGATGCGCAACCCGCTTGCCCAAGGCATTGATCGGAATTGTCACCCGGCGGAGGGTTTCACCGGGTTCGAGAATGTTCAGGTGATTACCGGTGACGAAATCGATCGCGTCAACAACTCGTTCGGATCCGTCTGTGCCCAGCAGGGTGTACGTCGCCTCCAGGGCAACCGTCAGCGTGATCATCGGACCCGCCGGCAGGGACATGCAAATGTTGCCTCCGACGGTGGCCGAATTCCACACCTTGAATGACGCCAAGAAGGCCTCGCAACTGACCCGAAGCATTGTGCCTGCAGCCCATTCCGGTGGCGGGACCAGCGCATACAGCTCGCGGATGGTGCACATCGACCCGATTTCCAGGCCCTGGTTGCTGACCGTGAGGGTGTCCCAACCCAGCGGCCCCAGATCGATGAGACGGTTCAACGCTGGCTGCGGCTCGGAGAACAACCACGTGCCGCCCGCCAGCCATGCGTCACCGGCCCGCCATTGTCCGCCCGGTTGCTCGGTGGGCCGTCGAACGACCTCGGTGATGGTATTGAGGTCCATGGCGGGCTCCCACATGCGGGGTCGTCGGTATTGAGGATGGGAATGCGGCAACTTTCCCTAACTGATTTGTAACAGGCGGTATTGGCATTTCTGCTGTCACCAAAGAGTGAAGTGCGGGTTGCTTGGGTAACCACTGGCCGGGGTGCACAGACCGCTGGAGACCTGCTGCGTCATGCTTGGCAGATGGAGCGCCAGGACGATCGGGAACCGGAGACCCAGGAAGAACGGGCCATCAGGTCGCTCCAAGCGATTTTTACCGGGGCGGACCTGACCGCCGAAACGACACAGCTGGCGAACGAGTTCACCGATCGGCAGAGCGGACGGCTGACGGGCTGGCTCAGACGCAGGCGGCGCGGTACCAGTGAACCGGCAGGCCAGGACCCCGGTTGACCCTGTTGCGTCTGCTCGCCCGCCGCGTTCAGTGCGTTTCGAGGTCCTGTTCCACCAGTGCTCCCGCTCGCCGCCGGTGGAACAGCCGGTTGACCCAATCGCCGATGCTCAGGCCCAACACAACGCCGAGCGCGATCGACACGATCGTAACTCCCGCAGTGAGGATCGACGACGCGCCATCGACTCGCGCCTCGCCCATCACCTGGGTGACGCCCACCAGCGCAATGACACCGGGGACCAGTAGCCAGAAGGCCGGCAGAAAGGTCACCAGGGTGGGCGGACCGGTTCGCTGGGTGGCGACGAAGACCGCGACAGGTGTCATCACCACGGCACCGGCGAACGCCGATAGGGAGCTGCCGAACAGCAGCCCACCGATGACCTGGCCGGCAAAGGCGACGTACAACACCAATAACATCCACCCCAGCGAGCGCGGCCGGCCGGAGTAACTGAGCAGCACCCCGACCCCGAAGATCAGCACCCCGATCCACGGCGCGATCGCCCCGGCCAGCGATGTTTCGCCCTGGGCGACAGCGACCGCCGGAATCCCGAAAAGTTGCAGACCGGCGATGATGCCAAGAGACAACAAGACGAGCTGCAGGGTGCCGTAGACGAACCGGCTGGCCCCGGAAATCATCTGCCCGGTAGCGAGCTCGATCACCGCCGTGGTCAGCAGTCCGCCGGGGATGAAGGTGACCAGGGCGCCGAGGATGGGTGGCAGCAGGTCGGGATTGAGTTCGGTGCGGCCCAGCAAAGCGACTGCGGCGGCCACCAGGAATGCACAGAGCACGGGCAGGAACACCTGGATCGCGAGCCGGCGCCGGGCCGCCAACTGTTTGACGGCGCCAACCCCTGCACCGAGGACGGCGGCGACACCGACATCGACCCAGCCGCCGGCGAGGATGACCGCGAGCCCCATGGCTATCACCGCATGCCCGGCAATGATCACCCCGGGCGGGAAGGACGGCGCTAGTGCTCGGGCCGCTTCCAGCTCGGCCAGCGCCGCAATCGGTCCGATGTCGCCGCGTTCGGCAGCATCGGCGACCCGGAAGACGCCCTCGACCTGGTCGAGCCGCAGCCTGGAGTTGCCGGTGGCCGCGACCTCGGTCCGCGCCTCGTCCAGACCGGGCAGGGTGATGATCAACGCCGTTGGCAGCACGATGATCTCGGCGCCATACACACCATTGACCCGGGCCACCCGCTCCAGGCACTCGCTGACGTGCGTGACCGGGTCGCCGGAGTCCACCATGGTGTCGCCCAGCGCCACCATGAACGTCATCAGCGCATCCAACGACGAACCGTCGATCGGCGACGACCAGTCGACAGACCCGGTATTGCTGCTGGTGCTGGTGATCGCTGACCGGTCGGCACGACGGGCATCCGGGGCCGCCGCATCCTGGGCTGGCGCAGCCGGCGCCGGCCCCTCCGGCGGACGGCGCCGACGGGAGTTGCTCACCACCAGCAGCACCACGACCAGCGCGATCAACAGCACCGCAACGGCGATCAGCACCGTCCCCCGGCCGATTCCCGACTGCACCGCCGCCGGCGGTGTAGCGGGGACCACCGTCACCACCGTCGACGCGGGGACCGTCAGCACCGAATTCACCGTCGTGGTCTCGACGACAGCGCTCGAGGTGGCCGACGATGGCGTCGCCGACGTGCCGGCCGTCGCGGTCTGGCTGGTAGCCACGGACGACGATGCGGCAGTCGAACTCGGTGTCGAACTCGCCCGGGACGACGACCCGGTCGACGACCCGGTCGACGACGGACTCGACGAATCCGCGCCACTGCGCTGGTCGCCGGTCGCCCCCCCGGTGGCGGGCGCCGAGGATTGCGTCCCCGTTGGAGCGAGCAGCACCGGAGCTGCCCCTGCCGTGTCGCCCGGCCCCAGCAGCAAAGCCGCCGCGATAACAACGCACAGCGCCAGGAAAGCGCCGATCAATTTGCCGCGCAGCATGTTTCGTCTGGTTCGTCGCACCGCGATCACATCCTCCGCACTCGATGTCACCGCCGGGTCTTCCGGTTCAGTATCCGATGTGGCGGTGGACGCGATCTCGCCGCCCCTTGGACATGCTGGGCGTGATTGCCGACCCGATGTTCCACCTCGGGGACGTGGCTGCGCTTCAGTCCTCGGCGCGGCGTGTTTCCACGGTGGGTGCAACCAGCGCGAATCCACCCGCACGGAAGGCCTCCACAAATAGGCGGTGATCGTCCTGGGCGCGCCGGGCGTATGCGTGGGCGAAATCCACCAGGTCTGTGACGAACTCGTCCACCCGCCCGTCGACCGCTTGGGAGATCACCGCTTCCACCGAAAAATCGACCAGGCCGTCTTCTGCTTCGTCGTCGGACACACAGTGGATCTTCGCGGTCGCCCTGCCCAGCTGCTCGACCAATGGACCGATCTCCGCAGGTTCGGTGATGTCATCCCACGCGAGATCGGCTTCGTAGGGCGAATACTCGCTGACCACGAACCCCGTCGACCGCCCACCCAATGGCATGGTGGCCCAGCCCAGGAATCTGTCTGCGTGCGCCTGCAACGCCCGTTGGGACAGCGCCGTCCGGTGTCCGTGGTGTTCGAACCGTCCGTGAATGTCCGCATCGTCGACGACCCGGCTGGGAGCCGCGATGTTGCCCTGCTTCAGGGTCAGCACCACGTCGTTGTCCAGCGCTTGGCTGAACCCTTCGATCAGGATGTTGTAGGCCGGAAGTCCGGCGCTCCCGATCCCGAATCCGGACTTGCCGACGACATCCAAGACGTCGAAGGTCACCCCGTCACGCCGGTCACCGGGAATGGTCTCCAGGTAGCCCGCAAACGCATCGAGGACCATCTCGCGTTCGTCATCGGCCAACCGGCGGACGCCCGCGCGTTCGGCAAAACTTCGTTGATATCCATCGACGACCGTGACCGAATCCAGCAAACCGACGCGGGTCTGCAGCTTGGCCGCTTGCAGGGCACCCAGCACCGCACCTGTTGAGGTCTCCAGGGTGAGCGCCCAACGGGTGTCGTCGGGTGTGCTGACGAAATACTTCACCTGATCCAGATAGGCGCGGGCGTACCTTTCGACGAGTTCCGCGATCACCTCGTCGGGCAGTGCCTTCCGCCAGCCGAGCAGCGCCAGACTGGCCGCGAACCGTTGCGGGTCCCAGGTCCAATGACCCAAATACGCCTCATCGAAATCGTTGACGTCGAAGACAAGTCGGCCGTCACTATCGAGGTAGGTACCGAAATTCTCGGCATGCAGATCACCCTGGATCCAGGTCCGGGAACCGCGTTCGTCGACCCACTGATCTTCCAGGCGGGCCACGTCCGCATAGAACACGCACGCACTGCCCCGGTAGAACGCGAACGGATCAGCGGCCATCTTGCGGAACTTCGCTCGGAACGCCGCAGCATCGGCGTGCATGAGTGGTTCGAACGCCTCGGTCAGGCTGTTGACGATCAGGGTGGTGCGTTCCGCGTCGTCGTCAGCGGCCAGCGGCGCAAGAATGTCGATCATCGAGTCACAGTATCGATGCGCCCAGGTGAATTGCTCGAGCCGGTTGGCCGGGGACAATCAGGCTGTGCGAATTCGAGGCATCTGGGTGGTCGCGGCTGTTATCTACGCCCTGCTGGCTTCCCGTCTTGCGCCGCTGAGTTGGCCGTCGATGCTGGCCACGGTGCCGCCGGCGGTGTTGGTGTGCTGGCTGGGCGGCCGGGCGGGTGCAACTCCCGAGCTCGTGCTGCGCTGGTCTCGGTACGCGCCGTGGGTGCTGGTTGCTGTGCTGGGTATCTGCCTGGAGATCGTGGCCTTGGTACAAACGCCGCGGGAGGACTTTCCGACATTCAGCTCTCTTGTCAGCCCGTTCGCTGGTGACAGCGCCGGTTGGTACCGATTCGGCGGCTACCTGGCCTGGTTCGCCGTCGGAGCTTGGCTGGCGAAGCGATGAGCAGCAGAACGATCTTTCTGGCCGGGTACATCTTGGTGGGGTGCGCGCTGCTCGCCTGCCAGTTCGTCGCACGTCGTCCCCATCCGCCGGTGGCCAAAATCGGCGACGTGATCAGCATGGTGAAAAGGCGCCGGGCTGGATGGGCCGTGCTGGTGTTGGCCTGGTGGTGGTTGGGCTTTCACGTTCTCGCTCGCTCGTCGGCGTTGGAGTCGTGACGGCGGCGGTCGTTGGCGCCGCTGCGCCATCCCTGGATCCTTGGTGAGCCAGGGCTGCCCGGGTGAGTGGGCCAATCGTCGACCTGCGTGATTCGTTGTTGGCCGGCCGGCGGCGAGGTGGTGCTCCGAATGATCAGCTGGGGCGGGATGATCTGTTCCCGCCGGCCGATCGGATTGCCGTCCAACCGGTCGATGGCGCGGGCGACAGCCAGCGCACTGAGCTGTTCGACGTCCTGGGCGACCGTCGTCAGGTCGAACTGTGACAACCGGGCCAACCGGCTGTTGTCGAAGCCGACCACACTGAGGTCCGCGGGTACGGACAAGCCGGCGGTGCGGGCGACATCGAGGACACCGGTCGCACTGCGGTCATTGAACACCGCGACCGCCGTCGGCCGGGAGTTCTCGGCAAGCAGCGCGCGAGCGCCCGCTGCCCCGTCCTCCTCGGTCAGACCGCCTGCGATGACGTGGATCTCGTTATCGAGGCCGTGCCGCTGCATGGCCTGCCGGTAGCCGCGCCGGCGTTCGGCGGCACCGGGGGCGCGGCCACCATCGATGTGCGCGATACGTCGATGCCCGAGGCCAACCAGGTGATCTACAGCCTGTTGCAGGCCCTCGTCGTCAGCGGTGCGGACCACATCCACCCCGCGCGCGGAACGGGCAACCACCACCAGCGGGATCCGGTTCGCCAGCTCGTCGAGATATCCAGGAGAGGCCGACGGCCCCAGCAGAATCATTGCCTCGCAGCGGTCCTGCAGCAGACTGGCGACGGCCCGCTGCTCGTCCCTATGTGCGGTGACCGCGCTCAAGGTGAGTTCATAACCGGCGGCTTCGGCGGCGTCATACAGTCCGCCGACCAGGTCGCCATGGAAGGCGTGTTGGACGCCGAAAGACACCCCGATCAGGTGGCTGCGGCTGCTGCGCAGCAACCGGGCGCGAGTGTCCGGGCGATAGCCGATCTCCTCGGCAACCCGCAGAATCCGCTCCCGGGTGCTGGCGCTGACGCCCGGCACATCCCGGATCGCGAGGGACACCAGCGCGGTGGACACCCCCGCCCTGGCGGCGACGTCGGCCAGTGTGGGCCGCCGACTCGGCGGTGCGGTGGCGGCCATCCCGCCACTCTAGAACACAGAACTTAAACGTTCTAGGCCAACCCTTGACGCCGTCGCCGCGATACGGCAGGCTGCACCTATAACGTTCTAGTCCAGTTGTAGTCCAGTGAAGGAGCAGCATGCCGCAGGCACAGGGTCCAGTACGGGTGGCGTTGATCGGTTCGGGACGGATGGGTTCGTTTCACGGCGAGACACTGGCGCGGCGGTTGCCGGGGGCGACGCTGGCGGCGGTGGCGGACCCTGCCCCCGGCGCGGCGGAGAAGTTGGCCGGCACACTCGGGGCACCCAAGTTCTTCACCGACGCCGCTGCCGCCTTCGCCGACCCGGACATCGACGCCGTCGTGATCGCTGCTCCGGCCAGGTTCCACGCCGATCTCGTGGTGGGCGCCGCCGCAGCCGGCAAGGCCGTGTTCTGCGAAAAGCCGATGGCCATCACCCTTGCCGACGCCGATCGGGCCATCGACGCCGCCAATGCCGCCGGTGTCGTCCTGCAGGTGGGGTTCAACCGGCGGTACGCGCCGGACTGGGCCGCGGCCCGGGCGCTGCTGGACAACGGCACCCTTGGCACCCCCCGCCTGCTCCGCTCGGTGACCCGCGATCCGGGCGGCTTCGACCCGTCCCGAGTGGCGCCGAACACGATTTTCCTGGAGACATTGATCCACGATTTCGACACCCTTCGCTACCTGAACCCTGGCGCGAATGCTGTCGAGGTGTTCGCTACCGCGAATGCCCTGGTGGAGCCGGAGTGGAAGGACCGCGGGCTGCTGGACACCGCCGTTGTCGTGGTGCGTTTCGACAATGGCGCCGTCGGCACGGCAGAAGCCTGCTTCGAGGCCGCTTACGGGTACGACGTCCGCGGCGAGGTCTTTGGCTCCGGCGGAATGGCCACCATGGGCGACGGCCGCAAGACCGGAATGGTGTTCTCCGGCGCTGCCGGCCAACTGGCCGACACCGCACGCGGCGATCAGGAACTACTGACCAGTGCCTACATCGCCGAGCTGGCTGAATTTGTCGAAGCCGTCCGCACCGGTGGGTCGGCCACTGTCAACGGCGAAGACGCCCGGGCGGCGTTGGAGATTGCCCTGGCTGCTGCTCAGTCCGTCGAGACCGGCCGCCCGGTGCTGATCGCCGAGCTGGCCAAATGAGTTTCCGACTGGCGGTGTCCGCCGAAATGATTTTCACCGAGCTGCCGTTCCTGGACCGGGTGCGCCGCATCGACGAGCTGGGCTATCAGGTGGAGATCTGGGATTGGACCAAGAAGGACATCGCCGCCCTGGTCAGCACCGGTGCCACCTTCTCCTCGATGACCGGGTACGTGACCGGCACGCTCGCCGACCCCGATGGTGCAGCGGCACTCCTCCGCACTGCCGAGGAGTCACTCAAGGTCGCCGAGCAGCTCGATTGCCCGCGCTTGAATGTGCACGGCACCGGGCTGGACGACAAGGGCCTGCCGGTGCTCGCCACCGACGTCGTCACCCCCGCCATGTGGCTGACCGCCGCCAAGACGCTGACCAGTCTCGCCGAGCTCGGCGAACGGGCCGACCGGGTTTTCACCCTGGAGAACCTGAATACGGCCGTCGACCACCCGGGAACCCCGTTCGCCAAGGCCGCGGACACCCTGGCGCTGGTCGAGGTGGTTGACAATCCACATCTCCGAATGAATCTCGACCTGTATCACGCACAGATCGGCGAAGGCAACCTGGTCGAACTCGTCGAGCGGGCCCTGCCATTCGTCGGCGAGATCCAGGTCGCGGATGTCCCCGGGAGGTGCGAACCCGGCACCGGTGAAATCCACTACCCCGCTGTAGCGGCCGCACTTGTCCGCCTGGGCTACGACGGCGTCGTCGGCCTGGAAGCTTTCGCCTCCGGCGATTCGCTGGCAGCACTCGACCGGTTCCGCGCCGCTTTCGCCAGCTGAGCTGGCCGCCGAGACCAATTCGTGGCTTGTGCTGCTCTTAGGCCGCTCTTGCCTGACAGCAGCCATCGGTCAGCGACCATTCTGGCCGATAAGCGCCATGTCTAACACCGACTTGCGCTGCCATGTCGACGAATTTTGCTCTGCAGGGGTGACCGCAGCGGCAGATTGTGCCAGGCTGGACCGGAAGCTCGACAGGTACGACGCGCGCGTCAAAGAGAGCGGGTCACAGCCATGAGAACGCTTGCCTACGACGGTCCATCCCTGGTGCACATCCACACGATGGCGGGCGGCGGTGCGGAACCGATCGATGCCATCGCGCAGATCACCGCCACCAGAATCTGGGCCAAGGACGAGCCGCTGCACGAGGGGCGGCAGGACTACGCCGAGGGGACATTGCTCCGGCACGAGAGCCTGGCCGATGTTCTCGAGGTGGCCGATGACGCATCCGCGGCTCGGGTCGGTGACGTGGTCTATCTGCGATTGACCGTCGCCTGCGGCACCTGCATCAACTGCGAAATGCGGCGGTCGGAGTATTGCCTGCAGGGTCAACCGGGCCCCGGCGGAACCGGCCTCCGGGACGTCACCGCCGTCGGCTGGTCGGTGAACGGCCCCGACTCGGACAACGCCTGGCAACGCCTGACCAGGCTGCTGCACGCCCATCCTGCTGGCCTGCATTCGGCGCCGCTTGGTCGTTCGGTGTTGTCGCAGATCGGGTCTGACGGCACTACTCCGGAGGAAACCCCCACGGATTACCGGCATTTCAACCGCTGGGACGATGCCTGGGCATCGGTTCTGTTGCCGGGCTCCCCCGGCTGATACCCAGCAGGTCCGGCGTTCTCAGGCGCCGTTGGCGGCAAACCAACCGGACGGTCCGGCCATCGCAGCGTTGCTCATCCGGGGCGCGTACTGGTCGAAGAACACCCTCGCGGTGAGCTCACGCCGACTGCGCACACCGGCTTTCTCGAAGATCGACTTGAGGTGGTCCTGCACCGTATACGCGGACAGGTGCAATGCAGCCGCGATCTCCGCGGTGCTCACCCCCTGCAAGACGTACTGAACGACGGCCTGCTCGCGCGGGGTGAGCCCGTAGGCGGCAACGATCAGCGGAATGACCTCCGGCGGCCTCGCCTCTTCGATGGTAATGACAATGTTCACCGACGAGTCGAGCGCCGACAACAGGGGCGAAGCGTGCGCGA
>Ga0190275_10001117_pt1 | contig 20601 bp, 13 predicted proteins | sample Popmic550T_FD_133745 | JGI IMG/M metagenome (GOLD analysis project Ga0190275, IMG submission 133745) | Populus adjacent soil microbial communities from riparian zone of Yellowstone River, Montana, USA - 550 T | ecosystem: Environmental > Terrestrial > Soil > Riparian zone > Trees stand | place...
GCGGGCGACAGGTCCACCCCCGTGCCGGCGAAGTCGAGGAAGCGCCCCGTCCCGCACGCCAGCTCCACCACCGCCGACGGTGCGCGCCCGTCCAGCCACGCACGCAGCACGCCCCGCTCGACGCCGTCCACGTAGCGCCCGTAGCTGTTCGCGAACCGCTCGCGGTCGTACGCCGGCGCGAGCGCGTCGTAGTAGTCGCGGATGGAGGACATGGATGGGGAGGCGGGATGATGCGGGACGCGCGGCGATTTCTAATCTGCCCTCGAACGGCGCTTAATTGAAGGCCCTGCAAACGGCGCTGCGCGGACTCAATCGATCATACAAGCAAAAGACTTGTCTCACGCAGAGTCAGCAGAGTGAGCAGAAACAGCTGCAGTTCTCTGCTGACTCTGCTGACTCTGCGTGAACCATTGCCGTTTTTCTCCTCACCACCCGCGGCGGCTCATGCGGCGCAGGATCTCGCGGCGGTAGACGGGGGTGTTGGCGGTGGTGCGGCGGTGCGGGTTGGGGAGCAGCGCCGCCAGCCCGGCCGCCTGCGAGCGCGTCAGCTCCCGCGCGGACGAGCGGTAGTGGTGGCGCGCGGCCGCGTCCACGCCGAACACGCCGTCGCCCCACTCGGCGCTGTTCAGGTACAGCTCCAGGACGCGGTTCTTCCCCAGGATCAGCTCGGCGGCGGGGGTCAGCGTCCAGTCGTAGATCTTGCGGATGCCGCCCAGCACCGGGTTCCGGCAGGCGCAGCCGAACAGGTTCTTCACCAGCTGCTGGGTGATGGTCGACGCGCCGCGCATCCGCCCGCCCTCCACGATGTCGCGCCGGGCGTTGCGCATCTCCTCCATGTCGAAGCCGCTGTGCGTCCAGAAGCGCCCGTCCTCCGCGGCCACCACCGCCCGCGGGGCGTGCCGCGACATCGCACGCAGCCGCACGTACTTACGCGTGACCTGGTATTCATCGCCGCCCGCCATCGCCTCGATCCTGCGCTGGAGCTGCACGCCCGTCGTGGGCGGCCACACGAAGCGGTAGACGATCAGCAGCAGCACGCAGAAGACGTAATACGCGGCGAAGACCTTCAGCCCCATCAACAGCACCCGCCGGGCGATGCCGCGCTTGCGCCGGCGCGGCTGCTCGGCGTCCGGCGGCGAGACATCGGGGTGGCCGATCGGCGGCCGTGGGGGCGTCCACTCCTGCGTGACGTCGTCGTCGTCCGGCCGCGGCCGTGCTCGAAATAACCGCATCAACCCCTTTCATCGTGCCGAAGGAAAGCTGCCCGGCAGGGTACGCGCGAACCCGGGGTGCGGCAAGCCCGCCGTTCGCGGACGCCCGTCGCAGCGGTCGATCCTGATGTGGCCGGACCTCCGCCGGACGTCAGAGGAAGGGCGCGGGGCGCAACTCATGCACAAGCTGTGGACGAACACGGCCGGACCCCCTCCCCACCGAACGCCGACCCATGGCCGACACGCCTCCGCGCGACCGCGACCCGGTGCAGCCCCGCGACGTCGACCGCGAGCAGCATGCCCCGTCGCACAGCGACCCCGACTCGGTGATGACCCCCGACGTCGACAGCACGCGGCACGCGACGCCGGTGGAGCCGGGCGCGCCCCGCCCCGACTTGGGCGAAACGGCGCAGATGGTGGAAAGCTCGGCCACCCGCTCGTGGGGGGTGACCACGCTCACCGCGCTGGCGCTGCTGTACACGCTGTACTTCGCGCGGAGCTTCCTGCTGCCGATCGTGGTGGCGCTGCTGATGAGCTTCCTGTTCAGCCCGATGGTGCGCTGGATGGCCCGCTACAAGATCCGGCCGCCGCTGGGCGCGGGGCTGGTGGTGCTGGGGCTGCTGGGGGTGGTGGGCTTCGCCGGCTACGAGCTGTCGGGGCCCGTGCAGACCTGGGCCGCCGACGCGCCCCAGACGCTGTCGGGCGCGCAGCAGAAGCTGCGCGCGCTGATGCGCCCCATCGAGCGCGCCAGCCGCACCGCCGAGCAGGTGACCAACGCCACCGCCGGCGCGGCGCCCGCCACCGCCACGCGCCAGCCGCAGGAGGTGGTGGTGCGCGGCGAGAGCATCATCTCGCGCGTGTTCGGCACCACCTGGAAGTTCCTGGCGGCGGCGATGGAGGTGATCATCCTCCTCTACTTCCTGCTGGCCGCGGGCGACCTGTTCCTGCAGAAGCTGATCAAGGTGCTCCCCACGCTCCGTGACAAGCGGAAGGCGGTGGAGATCGCGCGGATGACCGAGGCGTCCATCAGCACCTACCTGCTCACCGTGGCGTGCATCAACATGGTGGAAGGCGCCGTGGTCTCCGCTGTGCTGTGGGCGCTGGGGATGCCCAACCCCCTGCTGTGGGGGGCGATGGTGGTGGTGCTGGAGTTCATCCCCTACCTGGGCGCGCTGACCATGACGGTGATCCTCTCCATCGCCGCCATCACCACCTTCGACACGGTGGGGCACGCGATGGTGGTGCCGGCGGCGTTCCTGGCCATCAACGTCGTGCAGGGCAACTTCATCAGCCCGATCCTGGTGGGGCACCGGCTGGCGCTGAACCCGGTGGCGCTGCTGGTGGGGCTGGCGTTCTGGTTCTGGATCTGGGGGATTCCCGGCGCGTTCATCGCCGTGCCGCTGCTGGCCACCTTCAAGATCTTCTGCGACCACATCGAGTCGCTCGCCGCCCTCGGCGAGTTCCTGGGCATGCGCGACGAAGGCGAGCGCCGCTCCGCGATCCGCGGCACGTAACGCATTTCCTTGCAGGGGCGTTGGGGAAACCGCCGCGCGGGCGGATTCCCAAGCGCATGCCTCTCGATGGATCGGCCGGCGCCAGCGTCCGTCGGCCGGCTGACCGCCGCCGTGTCAGCGATCGATGACATTCCTCGATCTGTAAGCGATCGCGAACATCTCCCCCGTTCCAGGTCACACGGCGTCCGAAACGGAACGGACGAGCGGGATGCGGGCGTGTCCCTCCGCTGCGCTCCGGGCCGGGCTTCGCGCTCCGTAGGCAACGATACCGCCGTTGCCAACGGCGCCGAGCCGCCGGCGCGCCACGGCCCCTCGCGTTCCCGCTACGTCAGGGGCGCGCGCCGGCGTCTCGGCCCTCCGGGCGCGAATCCCTCACGCAACTCCCCGCTCGTGGAACGGAGTTCTACCAATTCGGCTGAATGAATGTGCATTCCTCCACAGGCGAATTGACTCACACGGAGCAACGGAGAACTGCTTGTTTTTCCTCCGTTTCCTCCGTTGCTCCGTATGCCATCCTTCTGTAGCGACCCTTCCGAATGCACAGCGGTATCTCGGATTCCGTATCATCTGCCGGCGCTGTCGCCGGTAGCGGCGAGCCGCGCCGCGGAAACGTAACCGTGTCCCACTCACTCAAAACTACGTAAAAACCGGCACTGCCCCGAAGATCGGATGTTCAAGTGGAGCAACACTTTGACGCCATGGCATCCCTGCACAACGAATGTTTCCAATCGTTCAGTATTGACTGAAAGATCTGAAACCCGTATTCTACCCGTACGATGGGAAGCACCCTTACAGGAGAACGCCGAGTGGACGAAGCGGTTCAGCAGTTCGTGGAGCGGATGGGGCTGGTCTGCGAGAAGGAGGGGATGGCGCGCAGCGCGGGGCGCATCTTCGGCCTTCTGCTGGTGGGCGGCCGCCCCTACTCGCTCGACGAGCTTGCCGAGAAGCTGCAGGCCAGCAAGGCCGGCGTGAGCACCAACTGCCGGATGCTGGAGCAGTTCGGGATGATCGAGCGGGTGAGCTCGCTGGGCGACCGGCGCGACTTCTACCGCGTGCAGGACGACCCGTGGGAGCACATGATGCGCGTGGCCCAGGGCCGCTGGCGCGACCTGGTGAAGATCCTGGGCGAGGCGCAGGCCACCCTCCCCGACCACATGGCCGAGGGGAAGCGCACGCTGGGCACCGCGCAGCAGTTCCACCAGCTCCTGATCCACGACGTGGACAAGCTGCTGGAGCACTGGCACCACCTGCAGCAGGGCGGCGGCGCCGAAGTGCCCGCCGAGAACGCGGCCTGACCGGCCGGAAGCGCCGGGGCACGACCCCGCGCGCTCGACCCACGGAACGACCGAACCACGGTTGACGGATATGCAACGAAGCTTCGCCCCGCGCCTCGCCGCCGGGGCACTGACGGCCGCCCTGCTGGCGGCGGCCCCCCTCGCGGCGCAGGCGCTCCCGGGCACCCAGGCCCGCCCGCTCCCGCCCCCCATGTCCGCGCAAACCGCGGCTCCCGTGTCGTCGTCATCCACCGTGAACGCGACGGCGGGGCAGCGCGCGCTCACGCTGGACGAGGCGCTGCGGCTGGCCGAGGGCGCCAGCGACCAGATCACCATCGCCCAGGCCGGGGTGACGCGGGCGCAGGGGCAGCGGCTGCAGGCCGTCAGCCAGCGCTACCCGCAGCTGAACGGCACGGCGTCGTATTCCCGCGCCCTGGCCTCGCAGTTCTCGGGGCTGGGCGGCGGCGGGCAGGACACCACCACGCAGGCCGGCCCGCAGAACTGCGGCCGCTACACCCCCAACCCGGCGCTCCCCATCGAGCAGCGGATCGACTCGCTGGAGCACGCGGTGGACTGCGCCGCCAACGCCAACCCGTTCTCGTCGCTGGGCTCGCTCCCCTTCGGGAACGAGAACACCTGGCAGTTCGGGCTGAGCCTGCAGCAGAACCTGTTCGCCGGCGGCCGCATCTCCGCGCAGGTCGACGCGGCCTCGGCCGGGCGGCGGCGCGCCGAGATCCAGCTCGCCTCCACCCGCGCGCAGATGGTGCTGGACGTGGCGCAGGCGTACTACAACGCCGCGCTCGCCGACCGGCTGGTGACGATCGCCGAGGCCACCCTGGCGCAGGCCGAGACGACCTTCCAGCAGACGCAGCTCGAGCGGCGGGTGGGGAACCAGCCCGAGTTCGAGCTGCTGCGCGCCCAGGTCACGCGCGACAACCAGCGCCCGGTGCTGATCCAGCGGCGGTCGGACCGCGACCTGGCGTACCTGCGGCTGCGCCTGCTGCTGGACATGCCGGCCGACCAGCCGCTCACGCTCACCACGCCGCTGAACGACGCGGCGCCGGTGCCGGTGGCGCGCTTCGCCAGCAACCCCAACCTGCTGGGCGACACCGCCACCCTGAACCGCGCCCCCGTGCGCCAGGCGCTCGAGGCGGTGACCGCGCAGGAGGCGCAGCTCCGCGTGACCCGCGCCCAGCGCCTCCCCAGCGTGAGCCTGGTGAGCAACTACAGCAAGGTGACCTACCCCGAGGGGCTGGTCCCCACCTCGTTCGGCGACTTCTTCACCAACTGGACGGTGGGGGCGCAGCTCTCGGTCCCCATCTTCACCGGCGGCCGGCTGCGCGGCGAGACGCTGGTGGCGCAGGCCGGGGTGACCGAGGCGCGCGCCACCCTGGAGCAGACCAAGGAGCTGGCCCAGCTCGACACCCGCACCGCGCTGCAGCAGCTCGCCAGCGCGCGGGCGCAGTGGCAGGCCAGCTCGGGGACGGTGGAGCAGGCCACCCGCGCGTACGGGATCGCCGAGATCCGCTACCGCGAGGGGCTCAGCACCCAGACCGAGCTCAGCGACAGCCGCATCCTGCTGCAGCAGGCGCAGGCCAACCGGGCGCAGGCCGCGCGCGACCTGCAGATCGCGCAGGTGCGGGTGGCGCTCCTCCCCGACCTGCCGCTGAACGTGGGCGGCGCGGCCGGGGCCGCGGCGCAGGAGCAGGGCGCGCAGCAGCAGCGCGAGCAGGAGCAGCAGCGGCAGCAGGAGATGCAGCGGCAGCAGCAGGCCCAACAGGCGCAGGCATTCACGGCAGCGGGGGGACCGCAATGAGACGCGAGATCGCGAACGGGCGCGCGGCGCTGGCCGCCGCCGCCCTGATGGTGTTGGCGGCGTGCGGCGGCGAGAGCGACGCCGCGCAGGAGAAGGCGCCCGAGGCGGTGCAGCTCGGCCCCGAGGCGGTGGCGGTGGTGCAGGTGCAGGAGATCCGCACCGGGCCGCAGCTTTCGGGCACCCTGCGCGCCGAGCGCGAGGCGCAGGTGCGCGCGCAGGTGGGTGGGCAGGTGCTGGAGGTGTACGCCGACCAGGGGCAGGCCGTGCGCTCGGGGCAGCCGCTGGCCCGCATCGACGCCACGGCGCTCAGCGACGCGGCCACCTCGGCGGGGACGCAGGTGCGCTCGGCCGAGCTGTCGGTGCAGATGGCGGCCCGCAACCACGAGCGCGCGCAGACGCTGAACCAGGCCGGCGCCATGAGCGACCGCGACCTGGAGACGGCGCGCAACCAGCTGGCGCAGGCGCAGGCCGCGCTGGCCGGCGCGCGCTCCACCCGGGCCAGCGCGTCCAAGCAGCTGGGCAACACGGTGGTGCGCGCGCCGATCGGCGGGGTGGTGGCCAACCGCCCGGTGAGCGCGGGCGACATCGTGCAGCCGGGGGCGCAGCTCTTCACCGTGGTCGACCCGCAGAGCATGCGGCTGGAGGCCAGCGTGCCGGCCGACCAGCTCGGGCAGCTGCGGGTGGGCTCGCCGGTGCGCTTCACCGTCACCGGCTACCCGGGGCGCGCCTTCACCGGCTCGGTGCAGCGCATCGCCCCCTCGGCCGACCCCACCACGCGGCAGGTGCCGGTGGTCGTCGCCGTCCCCAACGCCGAGGGCGCGCTGGTGGCGGGGCTCTTCGCCGAAGGCCGCGTGGAGTCGCAGTCGCGGCAGGGGATCATGGTACCCGCGGCGGCGGTGGACGAGCGCGGCGTGACGCCGGCCGTCCTGCGCCTGCGCGGGGGGAAGGCCGAGCGCGTGGCGGTGACGCTGGGGCTGCGCGACGGCGACAGCGACACGGTGGAGATCACGGGCGGCGTGGCGGCGGGCGACACGCTGCTGGTGGGGGCGGCCCTGGGCACCACGCCCGGGACGCGCGTGACCGTACGGGCGGCGGGCGCGGCGCCGGCCGCGGCCCGGTAAGGAGAGAGCAGCCCATGTTCATATCCGATTTCGCGATCAAGCGGCCCGTGGTCACCACGGTGACCATGCTGGCGCTGGTCGTGTTCGGCATCTTCGCGCTGATGAACCTCGACACGGACGAGTTCCCCGAGGTGGACGCGCCGTTCGTCTTCATCTCGGTGCCGTATCCCGGCGCCTCGCCCGACATCGTCGAGCGCGAGGTGGTGGAGCCGATCGAGGAGGCCGTGGCCGGCATCAGCGGGGTGGATCGCATCGACAGCCAGGCGCTGGACGGCTTCGGCTCGATCCAGGTGCAGTTCGTCTTCGAGAAGGACGTGCAGCAGGCCACGCAGGACGTCCGCGACGCCGTCTCGCAGATCCGCGGCGACCTGCCGCAGGAGATCGAGGAGCCGATCTACGCGCGCTTCGACCCCAACGACTTCCCCATCGTCTCGCTGACGCTGTCGAGCGAGACACTGTCGCCGGCCGACCTCACCCGCATCGCCGACCCCGGGATCACGCGGAGCCTGCGCGGCATCGGCGGGGTGGCCGAGGTGCAGGTGGTGGGCGGGGTGGAGCGCGAGCTGACCGTGGAGGTGGACCCGACCCGGCTGCAGGCGGCGGGGATCGGCATCCCCCAGGTCGTCCAGGCGCTGCAGACGCAGAACCTGGCCGCGCCGGTGGGGCGCATCAACACGCAGCTCGAGGAGCGCACCATCCGGCTGCGCGGGCGGCTGCTGACCCCGCAGGCGTTCTCGCAGCTCGTGGTCGCCTCGCGCGACGGCGCCCCCGTGCGCCTGGGCGACGTGGCCACCGTGCGCGACGGCACCGAGGAGGCGCGCTCGCTGGCGCTGTTCAACGGCAAGCCGGCCGTGGGGATCGACATCGTCAAGTCGCAGGGGTACTCCACCACGGCGGTGGCGGCCACGGTGACCGAGGCGGTGGAGAAGGTGCGCGCCACGCTCCCCGCCGGGGTGCGCATGGACGTGGTGCGCAACTCGGGCGAGCGGGTGGAGAACTCGGTGGCCAACGTGGAGGAGACGCTGCTGCTGGGGGCGCTGCTCACGGTGCTGGTGGTGTTCCTCTTCCTGAACTCGTGGCGCTCCACCGTCATCACCGGCCTGGCGCTGCCGGTGTCGGTGCTGGCCTCGTTCGTGGCGGTGCTGGCGTTCGGCTTCACGCTCAACACCATGTCGCTGCTGGGGCTGTCGATGGCCATCGGCATCCTGATCGACGACGCCATCGTGGTGCGCGAGAACATCGTGCGCCACGTGGAGATGGGGAAGGACCACTACACCGCCGCCCGCGAGGGAACCGACGAGATCGGGCTGGCGGTGGCGGCGACCACCTTCTCCATCGTCTGCGTGTTCGTGCCGATCGCCTTCATGGGCGGGCTGGCCGAGCAGTGGTTCGCGCCCTTCGCGCTCACCATCGCCTGCTCGGTGATGGTGTCGCTGTTCGTGAGCTTCTCGCTGGACCCGATGCTCTCGGCGTACTGGGCCGACCCGCACCGCGAGGAGCACGAGAAGAGCTTCATCACCCGCGGGCTCGACCGCTTCAACGCTTGGTTCGACCGCCGCGCGGGCGACTACCGCAAGGTGATCGCCTGGGCGCTCGACCACGCGCTGGCCATGATCCTGATCGCGGCCGGCACCTTCATCGGCGCGCTGGTGATCCCGGGGAAGGGGATCGTGGCGTTCCTGGCGGTGCTGGCGGTGATCGCGGCCGGGGTGGTGGTGCTCTCGGTCTTCCGCTTCCCGCGCGGGGCCAGGGGGGGGCTGATGAAGGGCGCGGTCGCCGTGGCCACGCTGGTGGGGATCTTCGTGGCGATCGGCGTGGCGCCCACGGCCATGAAGCTGGGCTTCGAGTTCTTCCCCAAGGACGACAGCTCGGAGTTCGAGGTGGAGATCGACACCCCGCCGGGGAGCAGCCTGGAGTACACGCGCCTCAAGGCCGAGGAGGTGGCGGCGATGGCGCGGCGGATCCCCGAGGTGCGCTACACCTACACCACCATCGGCGGCCGCGGCGGCGCGGTGGACGAGGGTCGCGTCTACGTGCGTCTCGTGCCGAAGGCCGACCGCGAGCGCGGGCAGGAAGAGATCGCCAGCGGGCTGCGCGAGCGGGCCAAGACGGTGGGCGGGGCCACGGCGGCGCTGGGCACCGGCAACTTCGGCGGCACCAAGCAGATCATGATCCAGCTGCAGGGCCCCGACATCGCCGTGCTGAACCGGCTGGCCGAGCAGGTGGAGGGGCAGGTGCGGCAGGTGCAGGGCGCGGTGGACGTGTCGCTCTCCACCAAGGGGCAGAAGCCCGAGCTCACGGTGGACCTGAACCGCGGGCTGGCCGGGGCGCTGGGGGTGACGGCGGCGCAGGTGGCGCAGGCGCTGCGCCCGGCCTTCGCCGGGATCGACGTGGGCGACTGGGTGGACCCCAGCGGCGAGACGCGCGACGTGTACGTGCGCTTCGCCCCGCAGGCGCGGGCGCGCACCGGCGACCTGGAGCGGGTGCCGCTGGTGCTCCCCGGGCCGGGGGGGCAGGCCACCACCGTGCCGCTGGGGCAGGTGGCGTCCATCAACCGCGAGCTGGGCCCCGCGCAGATCAACCACCTCGACCGCGAGCGGGTGATCAACGTGGAGGCCAACACCGAGGGCCGCCCGCTCTCGGAGGTGGTGGGCGACATCACCACGCGCATCACGGGCAACGTGCGCATCCCGGTGGGCTACAACCTGAGCTTCGGCGGCGACACCGAGGACCAGGTGGAGGTGTTCAGCCGCATCATGTTCGCGCTGGGCGTGGCGGTGATGCTGATGTACCTGATCCTGGTGATGCAGTTCGGCTCGTTCCTCGACCCGCTGGCCATCATGCTCTCGCTCCCGCTGTCGCTGATCGGCGTGGTGCTGGCGCTGTGGCTGGCCGGGAGCACGCTGAACCTGATGAGCATGATCGGCATCATCATGCTGATGGGGATCGTGGCCAAGAACGCCATCCTCCTGGTGGACTTCGCCAAGTGGGGGAAGGAGCGGGGGCTGGCCACGCGCGAGGCGCTGATCGAGGCCGGCGCCATCCGCCTGCGCCCGATCCTGATGACCACCTTCGCGCTGATCGCGGGGATGCTCCCCGTGGCGCTGGGCACCGGCGAGGGCTCGCAGTTCCGCGCGCCGATGGGGATCGCCATCATCGGCGGGGTGATCACCTCCACGCTGCTCACGCTGCTGGTGATCCCCACCGTGTGGGAGCTGCTCGACGACATGCGCGAGAGCTTCCTCGGCCGCTTCGGCAAGGGCGGCGGAGAGGGCGGGCACGGCGGCCCGGTGCCGCACGAGCCGGCGCGCGTGCGCCACGCGGAGGAGGCGGCGCCGGAGTACCAGTCGGCGGATTGAGAAAGTGCCCAGTGCCAAGTGCCCAGTCCCCAGTACGAAGAACCACTGGGCACTGGGAACTGGGGACCGGGCACTTCAGGGGGTTCGCGCCGGCTCCCGTCCACAGGGCGGGAGCCGGCGCGGTTCCGACCGGCCGGCCGACGCACTTTGCGATTTTTGTGGTTTCTCACGCCCCGAGGCACTAGCTTCGGCGGCGGCGGCGCGATCCGCGCGGCACGGGTGAGTACGGATGTTTTTGCGCGAACCCGGCCGGGTGGCGGGGGTAAAACCGCGTTCGCCGGAGGGTTCGGCGCGCGCCCGGCCCGGCCGGTGGCCAGGGCGCTTCCTTTTATGGTCTACCAGAGGGTCCGGATGCCTGGCTTCAACCCGTTCCGCGCGCTGGCCAACATGATGGCGTCCGTGGGCCGCGGCTCCGAGCGCTTCGCGGCGCAGGCGGGCTCCATGGCCAACCTGGCGTGGCGCTCGGCGGTGTACCTGTTCACCGGCCGCATCTCCCTCGCCGACATCGCCCGGCAGATGTACTGGATGGGCGTGGGCTCCATCCCCATCGTGCTGGTGACGGGGATGCTGGGCGGGATCGTGACCTCGCAGCAGGGCGGCTACCAGTTCACCGGCGGCGTCCCGCTTTACATCCTGGGGAGCGTGGTGGCGAGCTCGGTGGTGCTGGAGCTGGGGCCCATCATGACGGCGATCGTGCTGATCGGCCGGGTGGGGGCGCGCATCACCGCCGAGCTGGGCACCATGCAGGTGTCGGAGCAGATCGACGCGCTCTACTCGCTGGGGCGCGACCCGGTGCGCACGCTGGTGGCGCCGCGCATCGTGGCCGGGGTGATCGTGGTGCCGGTGCTGGTGGCGATGTGCAACCTGGCCGGCGTGGTGAGCGGGATGGTGGCCGCGCAGATGACGGTGGGGCTGGGAATGCCGGCGTTCCGCTACGGCGCGGGGCTCTTCTGGCACAACTGGGACCTCTTCTACTCGCTGTCGAAGGGCACCGTCTTCGGCTTCGTGATCCCGCTGGTGGCCAGCCACATGGGCCTCTCCACCCGCGGCGGCGCCGAGGGCGTGGGCCGCGCCACCACCACGGCGGTGGTGCTGATGACGCTGTCGGTGCTGATCCTGGACGCCCTCTTCCCCCCGCTCCTCCTCAACTGAGGCGGACGGACGGCGGAGTTTCGCGGAGTATTCGAACGAGCGGCCGGGAAGCCGCGCAGCCTGGCCTCTTGACCAGGGACTCAGGACTCATGCGGATCCCACGAACTCGCGTTCCGCGAGCGGTTGCGTGAGGGATTCGCGCCCGGAGGGCCGAGACGCCGGCGCGCCGTGTCAGGCGCCGTGGGAACGAGTGGGGCCCTGGCGCGCCGGCGGCTCGGCGCCGTGGGCAACGGCGGTATCGTTGCCTACGGCGCGCGAAGCCCGGCCCGGAGCGCAGCGGAGGGACACGCCCGGACCCGGCTCTTTCGTTTCGGGTCCCGGCACCACCATTTCGCACTCCGTATGAGCACTCGGCACCCCGGCTTTACAAGGACCGATAGATGATCGAAAACACCGCGCCCGGCGCGCCGATGGTCGAGTACCGCGACCTCTGGAAGGCGTTCGACCAGCCGGTGCTGGCCGGCGTGGACCTGACGGTGGCGCGCGGCGAGACGATCTCGGTGGTGGGCCACTCGGGCACGGGGAAGAGCGTGCTGCTGAAGACCACCATCGGCCTGCTGGTGCCCGACCGCGGCGCGGTCGTCGTCAACGGCCAGCCCGTCTTCGGGGCAGGACGCCGGGGGCTGGACCGGGTGCGCAAGCTGGTGGGCTACGTCTTCCAGAACGCCGCCCTGTTCGACAGCATGACCGTGTACGAGAACGTGGCGCAGGGGCTCACCGACCGCGAGCAGCAGGAGATGGGCGAGGCCGAGGTGCTGCGCCGCGTGGTGCACTCGCTGGAGCTGGTGAACCTGAACCCCGCCACGGTGATGGGGAAGCTCCCCAGCACCCTCTCGGGCGGGATGCGCAAGCGCGTGGGGATCGCCCGCGCGGTGGTGGGCGAGCCCGAGATCCTGCTCTACGACGAGCCGGTGACGGGTCTCGATCCCGTCAACGCCACCGTGGTGCACCGGCTGATCGCGCGGCTCGCGGCCGAGCTGGGCGTCACCAGCATCATCGTGACGCACGACATCGAGGGCACGCTCCCCATCAGCGACCGCGTGGCGCTGCTGGACGAGGGCCGCATCCGCTTCGTGGGCACGGCCGACGAGTTCCGCGCGAGCGACGACGAGCTGGTGCGCGCGTTCATCGAGCGCGACGTGCCCGAGGACGAGCTGGCGGAGGCGCTTTGAGCGACATGATCCAGAAATCGAACCAGGATGGGGCCCCCGCGGCCTCCCGCAACCGAATCTCGCCCCAGGCGATGGCTACCGTACAACCCACCCGGTCCCCCCGCCGCGAGGTGCAGGTCGGGATCTTCGTGCTGGCCGGCATCCTGTCGGTGATCGCGGCGCTGTTCATCCTCACCGACCCCGGCACCTTCCGGGGCCGCTACCAGGTGAGCACCGTGCTGCAGGACGCCGGCGGCATCCGCCTGCGCGACCCCGTGCAGCAGAACGGCGTGAACATCGGCCGCGTGACGGACCTGAGCCTGAACGCCGACGGCGCCGTGGTGATGAAGATGGAGCTCGAGGACAAGTACCGCTTCCCGGTGGACTCGCGCGTGCAGCTGGCGGCAAAGGGGCTGCTGGGCGAGATCGTGGCCGAGATCCGCCCCGGCCGCGCCGCCGAGAAGGCCGACGATGGCGACGTGCTGGCCAGTGGAAGCGGACAGAACGGGCTGGCCGGGCAGGCGCAGATGCTGGGCGGCAAGGCCGACACGCTGCTCACCAGCGCCAACCAGATGCTGTCGCCGCAGACGGTGGGCGCGGTGCAGGCCAGCGCGCAGGAGCTGCAGCTGATGCTCGCCTCGCTGCAGGCGATGGCGGCCGAGCAGCGCGCGCAGCTCAACACGCTCACCGGCAGCCTGAACCGCAGCGCCCGCGGCTTCGAGAGCACCGCCACGCGCCCCGAGCTGGCGCGCGCCATCGCGCGCACCGACAGCATCAGCATCCGCCTGGACGCCGCGACCCGCTCGCTGAACCAGGCCACCGGCAGCATGGCCGTGGTGATGGGCCGCCTGGAGCGCGGCGAGGGCACCATGGGCAAGCTGATGACCGACGATTCGCTCTACACGAACCTGAACTCGGCGGTCAACAACCTGAGCCAGCTCACGAACGACATCCGGGCGAATCCGAAGAAGTACCTGAGCGTGAGCGTGTTCTAGGTCTAAAACGTCGAACAGGTACGCGAGTGCGTGAGTTTTGATCACGAGCGAGGGCGAGCTTCCACCGGGGAGCCCGCCCTCGTTTCTTGTTCCGACACAGGCGTGGAATCGAACTTCACGAAGCGCGTTTCACACGGAGTTCACGGAGTCAGCGGAGTGAACGGAAGGTGGCTCCGTTGCCTCCCGTGTCATCCCTCTGATGCTTCCATCAACCGCTGCGGGTACCTTGGCCGCCTTCGCTCGCAAGGGCCCTCGCGAGGTTCACTTTCAGCACACGCCAGGGGTTCCAGTTTTCAGGAGAGGGCATATGCAGTCAACACACCCGGTGTTGCTGTGGATGTTGTAGCCCGTGATGATCGGGTTGCACCCAAGCAACTGCGTATGAAGCTCGCAATTTACGCTGGGGCAGCAGCCCGAATCCTGCTCCGAAATATGGCCCCGGACGGTGCCTCGCCCACCTATCTGTCCGGTAGTGAGGAACGCCTCCACCACGAGACTTTCCGGGTCCAGCCGCATCTTCCGCATGATCAAGGTCACCTCCCAAGTGTGAAACTGATAGCCTGCCGGGCCCCCAATTTAGTGTCGCGTAGCGGAAAGGTCAAGCATGGTTTGTCTCTTACTGCGCGATGAGTTGAGAAACACGCACCACCTGAGTGGCGCCCCGCCTTCGTTCATGCCGCTTCCTTGGGATCAGTCGTGAGATGGGTTTGCCGCAAAAAATGCGGCATTCCGGCGTGGAAAGGCCAGTAGATCTTTCTGGAACAGCAAGGGTTTTCGGCACCCGCGACGACTTCTTACGTGGCTCCGTGTGAAACCTGCTGTTGGGGATGTGGGATACCGATCACCAGCCGCGGCCCAGCTTCACCTCCACGCCGGCGTGGAGGGAGCGGCCGGGGCCGGGCTCGTAGTAGCGGCCGCGGACGGCGTTGATGACCACGGAGGTGTTGTAGCGCGCGTCGAAGAGGTTGGTGACGCCGATGCTGGGCGATGCGCGGACGGGCCCGGCGCGCAGCTCCACCCATCCCCCACGCAGGTCCACCGTGGTGGAGGCGGGGGATGAAAACGCGCCCGCGGCATCGGTGTCCGCAACCGGCACGCGGGCGACGTGGCGCACGTCCACCACCGCGAACGGCCCGGCGCCGCGCGACCAGAACGCCGACGCCTCCACCCGGTGCGGCGCGATCCCGGGGACGCGGATGCCGGCGAGATCGACGTCTCCCAGCACGTACCGGTCGAAGCGCGCGTCGGTGTAGGTGTACGCGGCGCGGATCTGCAGCGCGTTCCACTGGCGGATGCCGGCGCTCGCCTCGAATCCCCGGTGCACGGCCTGGCCGGCGTTGCGGTAGAACTGGCGGCCGGGCGACCCCTCCACCTCGAACGGAACCAGCGCGTCGCGCACACGCGCGCGGTACACGGCCAGCTCCGCCCACGCGTCCCCCCGCCGCGCCTTGGCGCCCGCCTCCACCGACCGCGTGCGCTCGGGCTGGAGCTGGGGGTTGAAGCCGCCCGCGCCGTCGGGGCGGTTCGCCAGCTCCGTCGTGGTCGGCGTCTGGAAGGCGGTGGCCACGTTCGCGTACACCGCCAGCCACGGCGCCGCTGACACGCTCGCACCCGCCATCGGGCTCCACGCGTCCATCGCCCGCGCGCCGGAATCGTCCGGATCGCCCGCGGCCGTCAGCTCGTCATCCACCGAAAAGCGGAAGCGGTCGTAGCGCAGCGCGCCGAGCACCTCCACCGGGCCGATGGACGCGGAGAGCCCCGCGAACCCCGCGGCGGAGGCGACGCGCTCGCGCTGGTCCAGCAGCAGGGCGCCGCGCGCGCCGCGGTCGTTCTCGTGGTTCAGGCGGTGGTCGTGCTGCGCCTCCCACTCGGCGCCGGCCGTCCAGCGCAGCACGGGGCCCGCCGCGCCGCTCGCCACCGCGCGCGCGCCGCCCGCCGTGCGGTCCAGGTCGATGTAGCGCACGGGGATGGGATTGTCGATCGACCGCATCAGCCCGTACGCCGTCACCTCCAGCGCGCCCGCGCCCAGCGCACGCTCCCAGGTGAGCCCGAGCTGGCCCTGTCGACCCGTCTCCCCCGCGTTCTGGACGACGTTGTTCGCCACCGCCCGCGAGCGGTCCACCCGCAGCAGCGAATCGCTGAGCGCGCCGGGGTTCCGCGCGTCGTAGTGCACCGCGGTGAAGGCGAGCCGAAGCGCGTCTGCCCCGCGCCGGAAGCCCAGGTTCACCCCGCCCAGCGTGTTGCGGGCGGACTGGTGCTCGCGGTAGCCGCCGTAGTTCAGCCGCGTGACGCTCGCGCGGTAGTCGAACGCCCCCCGCGTCCCCGCCGCGGACGACTGCAGCCGCAGCAGCCTGTCCGCCCCGGTGGTGGCGCGAAGCTCGGAGGCGAGGGGAACGGGGGGCGCGGGGACGGTGGACAGGCGGATCACCCCGCCCGACGCGTTGCCGTAGAGCGCGCTGGCCGGGCCGCGGATCACCTCGGCGCGGGCGATGGAGCCCACGTCCACGTGGTTGAGGGTGGTCTGTCCGTCGGGGAGGGTGGCGGGAAGGCCGTCGAGCAGCACGCGCACGCCGCGAACGCCGAACTGCGCCCGCGCCCCGAACCCGCGCACCGCGATGCGCTCGCCCAGGGCGTAATTGTAGCGGTTCTCCACCTGCACGCCGGGGATGCCGGCCAGCGGCTCGTTCAGCGCCAGCCCGGGCTTCGCGCGCCGCTGCGCCTCGCCGCCGGTGACCGAGACGGCGAACGGCGCGCGGAGCTGCACCACCGGCGTCCGCAGCACGCGCACGTCCAGAGTGTCGATCGCGTACCGCCGCGGCACGGTGTCACCCGTCGCCGGCCGCGCGCCGCCATCCTGCTGCGCCGCCAGCGTCGACGCGGACAACAGCGCCAGCGGCAGCATGCGCGCGAGCGCCGGGCGCAAGACGATCCGGTGGATGAACGGCATGAGGACGCGGTGAGATGCAGGGCGGCGGACGGCTTGGAGGCGGGGACGCCAGAGCCGCGCCACTTGCCGTCTCATCTCCCCGCGCCACCTCTCCCGGCCTCGAGGAGACCGGGATCGAGTCGCGGCGACGCGTGGAAGGCTAACGCGTGCGCTGCAGGATCTGGTCGAGCTTGTTCCACTCCTGGGTCAGGTCCGCCCGGTCGGCGGCGTCCAGGTCGGAGCCGCCGTCGCTGAGCAGCTTCATGAGCTTGTCGCGCCGCGCCAGCAGCTTCGCGCGCTCCGCTTCAGACATCGAGGTTCCGTCTGCCATGCACTCGCTCCTTGTGTGGATGCCCTGCCCGGTGCGCCGCGGATTCCGGTGCACCGTCGAGGCAAGCAACGTACAAGATGCCCGCCAGCCGCTGCATGGGCCATACCCCGCCCGCGCTCCCGGCGCGGCGGGACGCACCACCGGCGTGGTGCTGCGGGACCTGCTCGGCTCCCGCAAATACGTGGGATGAGCTTCGGGGTAGGAGCCTTCTCGGCGCCTCGGCCGGCAGCGTATCGTAGTGCTACGCCAGCGCCGTCACTGCGTCCAGCGATCGGAGAGGGCAGCCGCTTGTTCCAGTACGAGTTCCACCGCGCCTGGTTGCTTGTCGGGCGGATATTTCCACTTCTGGAGAGAGCGGCGGACGAGGATGCGGAGCCGGGCGCGAACGGCCTCGCGCTTCTGCCAGTCGATGGTCACGCTCTCCCGCAGCTTCTGCGTGATCTCGACGGCGAGCTGCTTCAGCACCTCGTCTCCGAGCTCCCGGACGGCGCTCTCGTTGTTCGCGAGCGCGTCGTAGAACGCGATTTCGTCAGCGGAGAGACCCAGGTTCGCATCACGCTCCAACTCGGCCTGGTACTCCTTGGCCATCTGGATCAGCTCCTCGATGACCTGCGCTGTCTCGATCGCGCGGTTGTGGTACTTGCGCAGCGCCTCCCGCAGCCGCTCGTCGTACTTCTTCTCCTGCACCACGTTCGTGCGGCTACGAGAGCGAATCTCGTCCCGGAGCAGTTTTTCAAGCAGTTCGACCGCCAGGTTGCGGGCCGGCATGTGCTTCAGATCCTCGAGGAACTCCGGGGAGAGGAGGCCGATGTTCGGCTTCTCCAGCCCGGCCAGGGCGAAGATGTCGTCCACGCCCTTCGCGACTATGGAATTGTCGAGGATCTGCTTGAGCGCGCTGTGCTTCTCCGCCTCCGTTCGCTTCCGCTCTACCGAAGTGAACTTGAGGATCACTGCGCGGACCGCCGAGAAGAACGCTATCTCGGTCCGTAGCTCGGCGGCATCATCGAGTGTGACAGACAACGCATATGCGGGTATGAGCGCCGCCATCGTATCCAGGAACCGCGTCTTTCCGTCCTTCAGGCCCAGGATGTGGTTGGCCGCGGGCACCAGCAGTTTGAGCGCCTGCGTTTCATACGCGCTGTAATCCAGACCGTGCATCATCGCGCGGAGCACGTCCAGCTTTTCCAGCACCACGGTCAGCGCTTTTTCGCTGCGCTCCGTCGCATCCCCGCGCCCCTGGGCGTCGGCGTAGGTCTTGAGGGCGCTCTTCAGTTCGTTGGCAATGCCGATGTAGTCCACCACCAGGCCGCCCGGCTTGTTGCGGCACACGCGGTTCACGCGGGCGATGGCCTGCATCAAGCTGTGGCCCTTCATCGGCTTGTCCACGTACATAGTGTGGCACGGCGGGGCGTCGAAGCCGGTGAGCCACATGTCGCGGACGATCACGAGCCGGAGCGGATCGGCAGGGTCCTTGAACCGCTTCTCCAGCCGCTTCTTCACCTGCTTTGTGTACAGGTGCGGTTGCAGCAGCTTCTTGTCGGAGGCGGAGCCGGTCATCACTACCTTGATGGCACCCTTCTCGGGATCCGGGTCGTGCCAGTCGGGCCGGAGAGTGACGATCTCGTTGTACAGGCTCGCGCAGATGTCGCGGCTCATGCACACGATCATCCCCTTGCCTTCCAGCACCGCCAGCCGCGCCTCGAAGTGCTGCACGAGGTCAGCGGCTACCTGTTCGAGCCGAGGCTCCGCCCCAACGAGCTTTTCCAGCGTGGCCCACTCGCTCTTGGCCTTCTCCCGGGCGGCAACGTCCTCCTCGTCTTCGACGACCTCCTCCACCTCCCGGCTCAGGCGCTCGATCTCGGCTTGATTGATGTCGAGCTTTGCCAGCCGGCTTTCGTAGTAGATCGGCACCGTCGCCCCATCGGCGACCGCGTCCTGGATGTCGTAGATGCTCACGTAGTCGCCGAACACCGCGCGGGTGTCCCGGTCCTCCAGCGACACGGGGGTTCCCGTGAAGCCGATGAACGATGCGTTCGGTAGTGCGTCGCGCAGGTGCTTGGCATAGCCATAGACGTAGCGGCCCGTTCGGGGATCGAGGCGCGCGGCCGTTCCGTACTGGCTGCGGTGCGCTTCGTCCGAGATGACGACCACGTTCTCGCGGTCGGTGAGCCGCGGATGCGCGGCTTCACGCTCCAGCAGCGTGAACTTCTGAATGGTCGTGAAGATGATCCCGCCCGCCGTGCGCGCGGCCAGCATTTCACGCAGTTCGTCACGACTGTTGGCCTGCACCGGCGTTTGCTTCAGCAGTTCCGCAGCGGCGCTGAACGTGGCGAAGAGCTGTCCGTCCAGGTCATTTCGGTCCGTGACCACAACCAGGGTCGGGTTCCGCATCTCGGGCTGCTGCAACAGCTTTCCCGCGTAGAACGCCATGGTGATGCTCTTGCCGGAGCCCTGCGTGTGCCACACGACACCCGCTTTGTGGGAGCCGGGCTGCACCTCGTGGTCACGCACCCAGATCGGCTCGTTCACCTCCACGCCCGACGCGGGTGAGGCCGCCGCCACGAGCGTGGCCCGCACGGCCTCGCGCGCGGCGTGGAACTGGTGGTAGCCCGCGATCTTTTTGATGAGCGTGCCGCCATCCTGCTCGAATAGGACGAAGTGCCTGACGTAGTCCAGGAACAACTCGGGCAGAAAGAAGCCGCGGATCAGCGTCTCCAACTCGAACTCCAGCAGCGGGCGGTCGCGTTCGTGCCGCATGGTGCGCCACGGGAGCATCCGCTCCGGGTCCGCGCTCAGCGACCCCATGCGTGCAATCACGCCATCGCTTACGATCAGCGCCTCGTTCGCCGTGAAGAGATCGGGGAGGTCGTCCTTGTAGGTCTGGACCTGGTTGAACGCGTCCCAGACGTCGGTGTTCTCGTCGGCGGGATTCTTGAGCTCGATCAGCGCCAGCGGCAGCCCGTTCACGAACACCACCAAGTCCGGGCGGCGCAGTTTGTTTGTGCCTTTAACCGTGAACTGGCTCACGACCAGGAAGTCGTTGCGGGCCGGGTGCTCGAAGTCGATCAGCCGCGCCAGGTCCGAGCGCTTCCGCCCACGGTCGGTGAACTCGACCGGCACGCCGTCCAGGAGCAGGCGATGGAAGAGCCGGTTGCGTTCGACCAGCAGCGGGTGGCTCACGTGGGCCGCGGCGTGCGCGGCTTGGTCAATGGCGGAATTGGGAAGCTGCGGAGTGATGCGAATGAGGGCGTTGCGCAGCCGGTCCCGCAGCACCACCCGGCGATAATCCGTTCGCTCCGGGGTTGCGCCGTCCGGCGCCAGGTCAGGCCCGTGCGCCGTTTGCCAGCCAATGGTCCGAAACCATTTCAGGCAGAGTACTTCCATCTCGTGCTCGGTGGGCATGCCGATACGCTTACCAAGGTGGGAAATGCAACGCGCACTACCAGCGTGAGTCTCACGCCGAGCTGGGTGAGACGCCGTCGTTCACAGGCGGTGAGGCGGCCTCCGGCACGTGCCAGGCGGCCCGTGCGAGTCCCGCGAGCGCCCCCTGCCTTCGGGCGACTCCCGCTTCGTTCCACTCCAAAAACGGTTCGAACGACGCTACGACACGGTCTATCCGGCCCGCGGCCCCAATGCGCTCGCGCGGCGCTACCACCCGCGTGAGCAGGAGCTTCGATTCCCCATACGCATGCCGCTTTTGAGAGTAGGGCTTGTTGCCCAGCGACGCGTTGATCGACTGCTCCACGAGCAC
>Ga0190275_10001118_pt1 | contig 20595 bp, 20 predicted proteins | sample Popmic550T_FD_133745 | JGI IMG/M metagenome (GOLD analysis project Ga0190275, IMG submission 133745) | Populus adjacent soil microbial communities from riparian zone of Yellowstone River, Montana, USA - 550 T | ecosystem: Environmental > Terrestrial > Soil > Riparian zone > Trees stand | place...
AATGGAAGCTCATAAGAGTACGCGGCGCTGAAGATGTGACGCCGGATCTGGTCAGAATTGCCTCGATCGGCTGCTGCGTTGTAATAGTCCTGCGGGCCGCCGACGATCGGTGTATTGTCGAGAGATCGATTCCATGAATACTCGAGCTGGAAATTCAGGCCGTGCGAGTAGCGCTTGATCGCCTCGAGTTGAAGCTGATGCAGCGTCGAATCCCCTGCGAAATGCAGGTAATTGATGTCAGACCAAGGTTGGTATGGCCGATTCGGCTGAAGAGGTCCGGCTAGCTGGTGTCGCGACACATTCATGTTGTCGTTGTAAAACGGCAAGTTTGAGGTCTTATTCCCCACGTAAGAGGCGCGAAACCCGAGATTACCGACGATTTCCCGCTCGAATGTCAAGTTCCATTGCTGTGAAACCGAGTTCTTTATCTGGCTCTCGACAGCCGTAATTGCCGGATTCGGAGAAAGAGCGCCCGCTCCTGGAAACGGCCGCGCAAGAGTCAACGAGGGTGTGGTTCCCGGAGCCGATTCGAAGGTTTCCGACAACAGGAAAGGCGGATTGGAGAAACCCATCTGGCGGAAGCCGATGTACACCGGCAGCATGTTGTAGTAGAAGCCTGCCCCGCCGCGAATCACTGTCTTGTTGTCGCTGAAAGGACGGAAAGCGAACCCGATTCGAGGTGCGAAGTTGTTCGTGTCTGCGCGCTGAATCTCAAAGTTTGGGTCGGTAACAATCGGGTACGTCGATGCGAGACGAGGCTCAGCTTGCGGCGGCAGATCCGACCGCGGAATCACAAGCTTACCTGAGGCAAAATCGAAATTAGCCTGAGCCTGATCCCGTTCTTTCCATGTTGTCTGCAGGAAGTATCTGACTCCCAGATTCAGAGTGAATCTTGGAGACACATGATAGTCATCCTGTAGATAAGCGCCATACGTCGTGTTGTAGAAGAGGTTCACTGCCGAAGGACTGGAGCGATATGTGGCGTTTGGAAAGCCCAACAGAAAATCAGCGAAGGCGTGTTCGGCCCCAGCATTCGTACCGCCGCTGGTGAAACGGCCGGTAAAATCAAATCGGCCAAAACTTGCATTCTGAGCCGTTCCGCTGAGCAGTCCGAAGGCTGCCGGAGGCGAGGAGACTCGGAAGTTCGAGATGTTGATTCCGGTCTTAAAGGTGTGGCGACCTCGGATGAAGGTCAGGTTGTCGACAATTTGCCGAGTGAACTGCTTGCCACGTTCCGACCCGCCGTAGTCCCCGATCGCGACATGGTTATTGATGTTCACATTGGGTAATCCGCCCAAGGGAAGTTGCGAGCTCAAATCCGGAAATAAAGTTCGTGGATCGAAATCAGTGTTCATCCCGACCCGCATCGAGCCGTGATACAAGTACCCGAAGCGCGCCTCGTTGAGCACAGTCGGCGAGAAGTTACGGTTCCAGGTGAGATTCAAAACCTTCGTATCGAAGCCGCCGTTCTCCCACGAACCGTAACCCAAAGGGAACGCCTGCGCGACGAAATAAGGCTCGCCCTTTGAGGAATTGATATTCCCGGAGATCTGATCCTTCGAAGAAAAGTGATGATCTATACGAACGAAGTACCGGTTGATGTCGAAAGTGTTGGGAACATTCAAACTAAGGTTAGCGATCGTTCCAGCGGCTCCGGTACCACGTCCATTGGGAAGTTGAACACGATCGATTAACGCCTTAGCGCGAGGATCGATACGGCCCGACGGAATCTGATTGTTGGCGAACGCCGAACCAGAGAGCGGATCGATGACAGGTCGAAGACCAGTGAAGTCTCCGGCGCGCATGGCGGGCGTTGCAACCGACAGCGTATAGGTGTTTGAGGACCTTTCGCGCAGACCTTCATAGCCGCCAAAAAAGAAGGTCTTGTCGCGGATAACAGGTCCGCCTACAGTAAACCCAAACTCATTCCGATTGAACGGTGGATTCGTTGGGGCGAAAAAGTTGCGGGCCGTGTAAGCTTTGTTGCGATTGAACTCGAACAAAGAGCCGTGAATCTGATTCGTGCCGGACTTCGTCACGATTGTGACGGATGCGGCGCCCTCATATTCTGCTTTTTGGTTGTTGGAATCCATCTTGAACTCAGCAACGGTGTCCACCGACGGCAGCGTCGCCATCCCATGGCGATAGGAGTACGCTCCTCCACCGTTGCCGGGATCATTGAAAGCTGCGCCGTCCACGTTGAACTGAACGCCACCCCAATACGAAGAACCCGCCACACGAGGATTCGATGCCGAATCGGTTGTCACCCCAGCCGAGATCCGGATCAAGCGATCAAGCATGCGGCCATTCAACGGTAGCGTCGTGATCTGTTGTGACTGCATGACGTTTCCGATTGTGGCGTTTTCGGAATTAACTACGGGGGCGGCAGCGACCACTTCCACGGTCTGCTGGAGTTGCCCGACCTGCAGTGAGATATCCTGCCGTATCGATCTATTTGCCAGCACGGTCAGAGCTGTCACGACATTAGGTCGGAAGCCGCTAACGTCAACTTTCACGCTGTAGGAACCGCTGGGAAGAACCGGAGCCGCGTAATCGCCTGCGTCGTTCGTTGTGGTTTGAAACTCTGCGTTGGTCCCTTCATTTACGATGACAACTTTCGCATTCGGGACCGGCGCGCCAGTCGCGTCGCGAACGGTGCCCACTATTGATCCTGTTACTGTTTGACTGAATGCGGCCGGGACGGCAAAGAGAACGGCCGCAAGAAACACCCAAAGCTTAGATGCCATAGTTATGCTCCCTGGTCTGTATTGAGACGGCCGGGTGAATGACTGCAAACGGGGCGACTAACCATTTCTCACACCCTGCAAACGAAGTTGCGGCTAGTATCCCACACTACAGACACGTGTACAACGTTTAAGTGATACGGCTATGCGCGTCTGCGCCGTAAGACGATCAACGCCAGGCCGCTCGCGACTGTGATGATGGCGGCAGGTTCGGGAATCGCCGTAGCCGCCAATGCCTGTCCAGCAATCTCGTGCACGCGAGTCGTTGGATGAAAATCATCCCAGAAGACGTACTGCTCCGGGTTGGCGCAGACACTCATTCCATCAAAGCAAGGGTCGGTCTTGTTGGTGAACGACGGATCACCAAGAGCGGAGTAAAGAACCGCCGACGTATCGAAGAATCTGACTCCTGCTGGCAAGTTGGCGGCCAATTCGCTGTTATAAAGCGCCGAAAACTGAGATGCCGCAAGTGAAGCCGCTGGACCAAGCTGCAAGGTGTATGGAAGCAGGCCGAGATCGGGGATCCCTCCAAGGATAATGTTTTGCGCTCCCTGCGCCTGCAAAAGCGACACAAGAGTGATCTGATTCGTAAGCGCAGTTTGAAGCGAGGCGAGCGAAAATCCGCTTGCCCGAAAATCATTGGGCGGCCCGCCGAGGATCACATAAAGATCGGTTGGACTCACGGAGAATCCGTTCATAAGAGCGTTGTTGTAGGCGGTCAACACTCCAGGCAAGCCGTTGGAGGAAGCCGGCGTACCCATGTCAAGAATATTGCCGATACCCGTGGTCGCTCCGTATACCGCAAAATCGAGGAGTGGAACTCCAAACGCTGTACTCAGATACTCGACAGCAACCGGTCCGTTCGTTCCCCGCCCCCCGAAATAGGGAGGGCTTGGAGGATATGTCCCTCCACTGAGTGCATAAAGATTGCCGTTGTCCGTAAGGCTGTCGCCGAAAGCGACGATACGGGTGTAAGGCGCGGCCGCAAGCGATACGGCCAGAAGGACAAGAAAGAGAAATAGGCGCTGAATCATTCGTTGCCCCCTGAAGTTTGCATTGTATCGCTAGGAGAGCCATTGTGGGTCGGACGTTAGTAATTCCGGACATTCATCACAAGACTTGGGTGGTGGATGAGATCCTGACCTCGGAAAGCTCTGACGAAGTCGTCTTTCTGGGCGACTACTTCGATGATTTCAACGACACTCCCGATGACGCTCGCCGTACAGCCGAGTGGCTCCGTGCGCATGCTGGAACTCCCGGCTTCACGTTTCTATACGGCAACCACGATCTACCCTATTGCTTCCCGGTTCCCGGTCTCGACTGCGCCGGCTTTTCGATCGACAAGTGGCAAGAGATCCTGCAGGTGCTCGATGAGGAAAACTGGAAGAGCTTCAAACTTCACGCGTGGGTCGATGGATGGCTATTGAGTCACGCAGGATGGAACAGGCATTTCTCGGGCTCAAATGGCCAAATCGATCGATCCTGGATCGACAAGCTCTGCGGCGAATGCCTTCACCAACTCCATGACGGAAAAATGCATTCCCTTGCCGCTGCGGGCGTCAGCCGTGGTGGATGGCAATCGGTTGGTGGCATCACTTGGCAGGATTGGAGCGAGATGGCGCCGATACCGGCATTACGCCAGATCGTTGGTCATACGCCAGGACTGGCCGTGCGCGCCAAAGGCGACGGCGATTCCATAACGATCTGCCTCGATACACACCTTTGTCACTATGGCTGTCTCGAGAATGGAGACTTCACTTTCAAGTCGACACCGCTTCGCTCTCGACATCGCTAGCGTCGGCGCGTTACAGTGTGCCCATGCGTCGCAGATCGTTTCTGATGTCTTCGGCCGCGATTGCGGCTGCCCCTTCGGTGATGAATGCCGCCACGGGGCCTCGAGTAGGGCTAATCGGCAGCGGAGGACGTGGGCGGCTTCTTGCATCCGAGTTCAAGGAAATCGGAGCCAACGTCTCCGCCGTTTGCGATGTCTATGAGCCTAATCTTGCCGCCGGTCTGAAAGCGGCTTCGGAAGGCGCTAGGCCCCACACCGACTACCGCCGTCTGCTCGATGACTCATCGATAGAAGCCGTCGTTGTCGCCACGCCTGACCACTGGCATGCCCGCATGGTGATCGATGCGGTTAACGCCGGCAAGGATGTGTACGTCGAGAAGCCTCTTTGCCACACGATCGCAGAAGGCTTCGATGTGATTGCTGCGGTGCGCAGCACAAAGCGTGTCGTGCAGGTGGGAACGCAGAGGCGAAGCTCTCAGCTATTTCAAGACGGCCGTCAACTGATGGGCAAGATTGGCGACGTTCGTCTCGTCACATCCTATTGGTTGAACAACCAGGCGGGACTCACGAACAAAACTCTGGAAGGAAAGCTCGACTGGAATCAGTGGCAAGGGACCGCGCCGAAGCATGATGTCGATGCAACGCGCTTTTTCAACTGGTATTACTTCTGGGATTATTCTGGCGGACTTCTTATCGGTCAGGCGGCGCACATCGTCGATTTGATCCAGTGGTTCATGGATTCGCGTGAGCCCGTGGCAGTAACCTGCACCGGCGGCCAAGTGAATCTAAAGGGCGCCGAAATACCAGAGACCGCCACCATCGCTATGGAGTTTCCGAATAACTATCTGGCGACCTTCACTATCGGCTATAAAGCAATGCGCTATAAAAGCACGAACGATCAGCTAGCGCAATTTCACGGCTCGGCTGCGCGGCTCGATGTGGGCCGCGAGGGATATGTGCTTTACCCTGAGTCTCAGGATCTGGACATGAAACCTTCGGTGAACATTCGTCAACCCGGCAGTTTCAATCGCGCCGTCCGAGATCATATCCGCAATTTTCTCGACTGCATTAAGACGAGGCAGGAACCTAATGCAACTGTCGAGATGGGACACGCCACCAACATCGTTCTGGTGATGGCCCTTGAATCTCTGCGCAGCGGCCGCCGCGTACGATGGAACGGCTCTCGGCGTCGGACCGAAACGTGATGCTCTTTTGTCGCGCAGTCCTGCTGCTGTGGTCCACCGTAGCGCTGTACGCGGCTGCGCTCGACGGAACAGCTCCATTCGACATCGCCGGCGACCCCGCAGAACACATGGTCAATCGCATCAAGGATTACCTCCTTGGCGGGACACGCGCTTCGGTCAAAGATAGAAGGCCCACCGTAGCGCGGCTCCGCCAGATCCTTGGCGTTGTCGACCAACGAGTATCGTTCCACGACTTAGAGACTTTCGCCTCACGGGAAAGTTCCCCGATTCTCGCTCAGACTGGGAGCTATGTTGTCAAAGCAGTTCGCTGGCCCGCAGTGAGTGGTATCAACGCAGAAGGAATCTTGCTCGAACCAACGCGGCCCTCGCGCGGCCTGATCATCGCAATCCCGGATGCCGATCAAGAGCCGGAACAGTTCGAACCGGCGCAACAACTTGCCGCCGCGGGTTTCACAGTGCTAGCGCCCGCTTTAATCAATCGCAAGGACACCTATTCGGGTAATCCAGACATACGAATGACGAACCAGCCGCATCGCGAGTGGCTGTATCGGATGACCTATCCCCTCGGTCGTCATGTTCTGGGAATAGAAATCCAGAAAGTCCTGGCCGCTGTGGACTGGGCCAAGGACAAACCGGTCGGCGTCTGGGGCTATGGGGAAGGCGGCGCGATAGCCCTCTACGCTGCAGCGATTGACAATCGCATTCGAGTAGCTGGCGTGTCGGGGTACTTTGGACCCCGTGAGAATCTATGGCAGGAACCTATCTACCGCAACGTATTCGGACTGCTGCGCGATTTCGGTGATGCCGAGCTCGCCTCATTAATCGCGCCACGCCGGTTGATTATTGATGTTGCCGGCGGGCCCACAGTACAAACTGCGACAGGTTCGACTCCCGGAGCACTGCGTCCGATCGATCGCTCAAGCGTGGAGACAGAAGTTCACAGAGCCGGCAACGCGGAGATCGGCAACATAGGCCAGTTCGTTACCGCGATGGGAGGCACACCCAGCCCGGTGAAAGCAGTCGACATCCCTGTGCGAACCTCGAATGGTCGTCAACAGCGAGCGATCCGCGAGATCGAAGCATTCTGCGCGCAAATCGTCGAGGCATCGGACCGGCATCGCGCGAAAGCGTGGACAAAGGACAGATCCGAAGTAGCACGAAGGCTTCGTCAAGATTTGCTTGGAGAACTCCCAGTCGACAAAACGACGCTTCGCCCACGAACTCGAGAAATTCAGCCGGGTCCAAACTGGCGAGGCTATGAGGTAGCGCTCGACGCCGCTCCCGGCGTCCCAGCCTATGGCGTCCTGCTGATCCCCTCGAACGTGAAGCATGGCGAGAAGCTGCCCACCATCGTCATGCAGCATGGGCTCGACGGACGCCCGCAGGATCTCTTCAACCAAAAGACCGGTCGCGCATTCGATGTGTATCAGAACATCGGTCAGCGTCTCATCAACGAAGGCTTTGTCGTCTACCTCCCCCAGAATCCATACATTCACGACTTTCGCCCAATCAACCGTCTCGCAAACCCCTTGGGACTGACAATGTTTTCGTTTATCCTGCGACAACACGAAAGAACTGTCGAGTGGCTGCAATCACTTAGTTTTGTCGATCCCAAGCGCGTCGGCTTCTACGGGCTCTCCTACGGAGGGACAACCGCGCTGAGAGTGCCCCCGTTGGTAGACGCCTATGCGGTTTCCATTTGCTCGGGTAACTTCAACGAGTGGATCCGGAAGCTGACTACGACGAAAGAGCCCTACAGCTACATGTTCACGAAGGAGTACGAAATCTTCGAGTTCGATATCGCGCACATAGCGAGCCATGCCGAGATGGCGATGTTAACGGCTCCGCGTCCGTTCATGGTCGAGCGGGGGCACGCCGATGGCGTGGGAATCGACGAGTGGGTCGCCTATGAATATGCCAAGGTGGCGCGTTATTACCAGCGTCAGGGCATTCGAGACCTAACTTCGATTGCGTATTTCGAAGGCCCGCACAGGATCGACGGCGCTGCCACCATCGAATTTCTCAAGCGATACCTGACACCGGATCGCCGTCAGTGAATTGTGTAAGGCGCCTTCAGACCGAAGGGCGCAATTTCAACATCGAACTCGTCGCTCGTTCCGCGCACCATTTGATACGTGCCCCGCATTACCCCGGTAGGAGTCTTAAGCGGACTCCAGGATGTGTATTTGAACGATTCACCCGGCGCAATCACCGGCTGCTCTCCGACTACGCCCGGACCCTGAACCTCTTTCACGTTTTCGAGGGCGTCCGTAATAAACCAGTGTCGATTGAGTAGTTGCACTGACTCAGATCCCTGATTCGTAATGCGAATCGTATATTGGAAGACCCATACACCCTGATGTGGTTTCGAGTGTTCCGGCGAATAGCGCGACAGAACCTCGACACGAATTCCGCGCGTGATCGCTTCCGACACCGGCGCGAAGTCCGTAGCTTGATCATTCATATCGAAACTTCATGGTAACAATACGTGTAGGCTGGAATGATGCGGGCTGTCTGCGCGATCGTAGTGATCTGTGGCATTTTTGCCGTAGCAGGCCTCACTCAGATCCGCGACCGCATCTGGGCTCGTTATGAAGATGAGATGCAGGATCCGATGGACGATCCTCCTGACGTAGGACGAAAGGGCGAGTTCGCGTTAGGCCGCCTTCGCTACCGTTCGCCGCTGGACGGCAGAGGCTCCTACGCCCGATGGGGTATCGATGCCAACAAAGGAGACAGACTCTTTATCGGCATCCTGCAACGGCTTACCCGGATCGATGTACAGCCCATCGAAACAATCATCGACATCGATAGCGATGAGATCTTCGATCTGCCGTTTCTCTTCGCCGTGTCTGTCGGCGATTGGCGGTTATCCTCAGACCAGGCGGCGCGCCTGCGCAAGTACTTCGATCGCGGAGGGTTCCTCATGGTCGATGACTTCCACAATGAGCGCGAGTGGGAAATCTTCATGAGTGGGATGCGCCAGATCGATCCCGGAGCCGAGGCTATGGATCTCGAGGATTCCGATCCGGCGTTCCATGTTGTGTTCAATATGAAGAATCGCATCCGTGTTCCCGGAGCCAATGTCGTCCACGGATCAGGCATTGAGCGCGGCGGCTCCCAGCCTCATTGGCGCGCCATTCGCGACTCGAAAGGCAGAATCATGGTCGCCATCAGCTTCAACATGGATATCGGTGATGGCTGGGAGTTCGCCGATGTCCCGGATTACCCCGAACGTTTTTCGTCCGAGGCCATCCGTCTAGGGACCAACTACGTCGTCTATGCGATGACTCACTGAGACAGCCTTTGCGCCAGGCTCCAGTATCCGAAGGCTCTTCAAAAACTCGATGATCGCGTCATGTTCGTGCGGCAGCAAAGCCTCGAAGGCCTTGCGTGATTCGAGCGCTTCGCCTGCATGAGCGAGCACAGCCTCACGCAATGTCGTGAACTTGCCGTGATGAAAGTAAGGCGGCTCGCTTGCCGATCCCCACAACCGCTTCGTGAGAAACTTCCGGTTACCCGCGAAGAAATCCTGCGATCCCGCCGCGTGTTGCATATCGAGAGGCTCGCCGTTCGGATCATCCGGACCATTGCAAATGTCATGCAGTTTAAGATCGGTGAAAGCCGGTACATGGGTAATCCCTGAGCGATCAGGCTGAAGACGCGGTTGCGGAAGTCTCGGGTCAGAGAGATCCATGCTGAACGTAGGCGCTTCTCCCACTCTCAGATTTCCGGTTGGATTGAATGGATTCGGTTCAGTGTAGATGCGGCCTTTGGCCGAAAGCGGAAGACTCGGAGTGTGGCAAGTCGCGCAGCCGATGGAAGCGAATCTCTGTTCGCCAAGCCGGATCGCCTGCCTTACCGCAGGATCGCGAGGGATAACGCGCCCCGGAACCGCAAGAGCCGCCTGAAACAAGCTCACAGCCGTCACATCGGCCCGCGTCATCTCGTCGCCGAACCCATCTCTGTCGGGATCGGTGTTCGAGCCGAATCGTTCTGTCGACTGGATGCCATGGTGATGATTGAAGGCGTTGTTGCTGAACTCACGCAGGGATACTACTCGGCCAGCCTGATGGAATGGACGAATGATCAGATTCGGCGGAGAGGACGCTCCTTGAGTCGTCAGGCTGAATGCGGGCAGTCCCTCAACTTTGCTTGTGTCCCAACGGCCATCAGTGAAGCGGGAAAGAACGCCAAATCTCACTCCCTTTGTCACGAGCGCCACCGACTGTCCAGGCGCTAACGAGTCGCGGAGAGTCTGAAGATCGGTCGTCATCTCCCGCGCAAGCATCTCGATGTAACCCGCGCCGAACATCCCGACGGTCGCTCGTTCGTTTGCAATGGACTGATGCGACACCAACCGGCCCAGCTCATCGCGCGAACCCCGGGTCGCGCTCGGGTCGGCTGCATCGAAAGTTGCGAAATCGAATCTTTGCCCAAGCACGAATACATTGGTAACCACATCACCGCCGCCGCCGACACGAGGCACTGCATGACACCCCAGACAGGAGTTCGCATCGGGGGCGGAGATCCGGTTAAAATTGCGCGGAAACACCAATGGCGAGGAAGGATCCGACAGCGCCGCGCCGGTACCTTTTGTGAGCGGCCGGCCGCCTCCTTCCTGTATCGTCCACGCGGCGCTGAACAGCGCTTCGCCGTGTTTCAAAAGCGCGTCGAGCTCGATCTCGAACTCTTCTCCATCACGGAGATGCTTCAGGATGGCTTTCTCGCTACCGATCTGCGCCGGTGTGACCAATGGCCACACCGACACAGTCATCGCGACCACCCATGTATTTCGCCAAAATCGCTTCATGGGGACCTCCCGGTTCTTCAGCCTAGCGGAAGTTAGTCGTCTTGCGGAGCTTGATGGTGACACGCAAATTAACGCCACCGGTTTTGTTAAATCCGAGGAATTCCTGGCGCTGCTCCCCGGTATAGCCGGCGTATTGTCCCGTCCCGCCGATGACCGGCCGAACCGTAACGCCTGCCCCCTCCGTGCCGGTCGTCGCAATCGATTGCTGGTCGTTCGGAAACAGGTACATCTGGTCCGACATCACTGCCAACTTCGACTTGTCAAAGACAGACCCACGGACGAGGAATGTTCCCTTGCAGAACCACGTACCGATCGACCCCGTGATGCTATTGGGATCGAACTGTTCTCCATTCGTGCTCGGAATCGTACCCGCGGTAAAAATCTTCCCTTCGGTAATGAAGAAGGATCCCCGCAGCGGTTCCGTACCGGTAGGTACATGCGACTCTGCGAAGAGATTCATGTCTTCGGCCACGTCTACAGTAAACTCAATCCGTTCCGGAGAGTTGCTGTTCATCTGGGCAAAGGCAGGTTGCAGCGTTGCGGCTAGCGTTCCTGCAACAAGTAAGGCGATCAAGTTGAGTTTCATTTGTTGAATTCCTTTGGGTGATTTGTGTCGCACAGCAGTGCGATCTGCTCAACTCTCGCGCCGTTTTTGTGCCGCAGATAACGTTAGCGACAGTTGTCCCGAGGAGATTACACGTTACTTCGAGATTTCTTGCCGAAGCGCTGAGCCATTCGGATACATTTCCGCGCGTTGAACTGGAAACAGTCATGCCCTCCGAGTCATTAGTACGGATCCATCTCGAGCGCATCACAACAAGCGCTGAGTTCGCCGGAGCGCCCCGCTTGACACAGTTTCTTCAGTTCGTCGTCGAGATGTCGTTATCAGGCGCGGGCGATCAGATTAAGGAATCCCTCGTCGCCGTCGAGGTCTATGGTCGCCGCCCAGACTACAATCCACAGGTGGATTCGACTGTTAGGGTCGAGGCTGGGCGCCTTCGCGCAAGACTTCGCCGCTACTACGATTCGACAGGTGCGGTGGACCAAGTTCGAATCGAATTACCGAAAGGCGGTTACGCGCCGGTCTTCACAGAGCTAGCCGAGCCGGAGCCTTCCCCTAAAGCGCCTTTAAATAAGCGATTGCGCCGTTCCCATATTCTTGCGGCGACCTCACTCGTCTTATTTTGCATCGCGATGGGTACATACGCTCTTACCCACACGAAACCCGGATCGCCGCTCGTCGGTTCCGTCGCCGTGCTCCCGTTTGTCAATCTAAGTGACAGTCCATCGACTGAGCGTTTCGTCAACGGGCTCACGGAGGATTTGACAACGACTCTTGCCCGTAACACTAGCTTGCGCGTACCCGCACGTACAGGCATGGCTCAATACAAGAACAAGACCGTGGACCTCAATCGTCTCGGGAAAGAACACGGCGTACGGGCGGTCCTTGAAGGCAGCGTGCGCAGTAATGGGTCCCGAATTGTCATAACGACTCAATTGATCGATACGACCAACGGCTACCATCTTTGGGCAGACCGTTTCGAGCATAACGCCGAACACTTAGCGGACGTGCAAAATGCCGTTTCCGCGCGCATTGTGTCTGGTCTTAGCAAAAGGTTGGCTGGAGATGTGACGGCCGACGAAGTCGACTCTAAGACGATGGAAATGTACCATCGGGCTAGCGACTTACTGCGAATCCCGGTACTGAAGGATGGTGTGCCGGACAAGTTGCCGCCGACTATTTCGGAAGCCGTTCGCTTGTACGAACAAGTGACCGTCCGCCGGCCCCATTTCGCGAGAGGTTGGGCGGGACTCGCAGAAGCTGCGGAGTGGGAGTATGAAATGCGAGGCAACCAGCCGCGCGAACGGCTCCTGCAAGCCAAGGCGGCAGCGCAGCGCGCAATTCAACTCGAACCCGATCTCGTCGAAGCGTGGACTGTCCTGACATCGGTCCTCTTCTTTCGAGAATGGGACATAAACGGGGCCGAGGCCGCATGCAGAAGGACGATCGAACTCGATCCACGAAATACTGCAGCACGGCAGCGTTATGTCGATGTGTTGCGCGTTCAAGGTCGTATGGCCGAGGCACGATTCGAAGTCGATCGCGCTATTGAACTGCAGCCGGCAGCGGCTGCCTTTCGAATTCGCCGCGCTGTCATGTTGTATCAGTCCGGACAGCATGAACAGGCGTTCACCGAAGCGCAGGCTGCAGCCGCACTCACCAATCAGATGCCCGCGTATCCCATGAGTCTATGGGTCCAAGGATTGTCATTGCAGGGAAGAGGCCAGCAGGCGGCAGCAGAGAAGATCTTTCGTTCCGCTTTGGCATTCCAACCCCACGATCCTTGGAATGAGCCCTCGCTGGGACATCTGTTCGCGAGCACCGGTCGCAAAGCGGAAGCCGAGGCTATCCTGCATGAACTGCGTTCTCAACTCGGGCGCGGGCGGCTGACCTATACGTCTATGGCGATTATCTATACAGCGCTTGGGCGGTATGACGAGGCCCTGACCTCGCTGGAACGGGGCTGGCAAGCCCGAGAAGATTCATTGTTATTTGCCCCCCTTGACCCTCGCCTGCAACCGCTGCGATCCGAGCAGCGTTTCCGCTCTCTGATCCAAAAAGATGCGTTCCAGCGCTTAAAACGAGCAAGCACACTATGATGGTGTTATGGGTCGGCTATGGCGAGTGGCACCGTTGGCTGTTGTGTTAGCTACTGTGCTTCTGTCAGTCAACGCCAACGCGCAAGTCATTGAATTCGAATCCGGCGGCCTAAAATATCAGGCCCTAACCAAAGACGGGCTCACGATTATGATCGCGCCCCTGTCTACCCAAGTTCGCGATTACACCGTCGTTCAAGTCGCCATTCAGAACGGGGGAAAGATCCCTTACACCATCCGTCCCGAAGATTTCCTCTACCGTCCGGAAGGGGGAATGGAAGCGCCCGCTCTGCCAGCCAGAACCGTCGTATACTCCCTGATTGACCGGGCCAGTAAAGGCGACGTAATCAAGCTAATTACCGCTTATGAAAGCAGCATTTACGGAAATAGTCGCTACAAAGCAACCAACGGTTTCGAGTATCGCCGTCAGAGCGCCTTGGCCGAATTTACGTCTACCAAGGTCAGGGCCGCTGCGGCGGCGTCGGCAATAGCCTTTGTCCAAACCAAAATCGCGCCCGGACAGTCGACAGACGGGGCCATTTTTTACACCCTCGCAGGTAAGCCTTTGAATGGAGCCCTCCGGGTCAGGGTTGGTAACTCTTTTTTCGAGTTTCCAGTGATATCATCGAATCAAGTACCCTAATCTCTATCAAGTTTGGGAAGATTCCCCGTTTGATCGTTGTCCCACATTCCGAAAACGCAACTGCAGAAGAAATAGTTGACTGGGCGATAGCTACCTACGGCGACCGCTTGGCGGTCGTTACCAGCTTTCAACTCGAAGGCATGGTTATCGTAGATATGGCGTCCCGCAGGTCGAAAGACGTGCGAATTGTTACACTTGACACTGGTCGCTTACCCGCCGAAACCTTCGACATGATCGAGCTCGTTCGGGCACACTATGGTGTAAGCGTGGAAGTTGTCTCTCCCGACCCTGCGGAAACTGGAGCCATGGTCGAAAGATACGGTCCGAATCTCTTCTACGAATCCGTTCCCCTACGGACTGCCTGCTGTCACTTCCGCAAAGTTCGGCCGTTGAACCGGAAGCTCGCAGGATTCGACGCCTGGCTGACAGGATTGCGACGCTCTCAGTCCGACACCCGCGAGTCTTTGGACAAAATCACTACCGACCAAGGCCGTGTCAAGATCAGCCCCCTTGTGGACTGGACTTCCGAGGATGTCGAGGCGTATACCGCCCATCATAATGTTCCACGCCATCCTCTGTACGCCAAAGGCTACACGAGCATCGGATGCGCGCCATGCAGCCGCGCCACAGAGCCCGGAGAGGACGAACGAGCAGGCAGATGGTGGTGGGAATCAGGCGTCGCAAAGGAGTGCGGGCTGCATTTCACACCAGGCGGCAAGGCCATGCGTACAGTCGATGTGCTCATCCGTGAGATTCTAGATAGTTCGAATGCAGCATAAAGGTTTTACGTTGTGGTTTACCGGATTGTCCGGGGCCGGGAAAAGCACCATCTCCGAAAAAATTTTTGGACGTCTGAAGGCATCGGGAGCCAAAGTGGAACTCCTCGATGGCGACGTCGTCCGCACGCACCTATCAAAGGGTCTTGGCTTCAGCAAAGAAGATCGGGACACGAATGTGCGAAGAATCGGATTCGTCAGCGAACTACTGAGTCGCAACGGCGTCATAGCCTTGGTAGCGGCCATCTCACCATATCGCGACGTCCGGGAGGAAGTTCGGCGCAGCATCGCGAATTTCGTCGAGATCTACGTGCACTGCCCCATCGAAGTTCTCGCTGATCGAGACGTGAAGGGACTGTACCGAAAAGCTCTCGCCGGCGAGATTGCGAGTTTCACCGGTGTCTCCGACCCGTACGAGCCGCCAAATCACCCTGAGGTCACAATCGATTCATCGAAGGAAGGCGTCGAGGATAGTGTCGAGAAGGTATGGACAAAGCTCCAAGAGTTGGGGCTCATCGCATGATTGACTTGCATTCCCACACCACCGAGTCAGATGGCACCTACACACCCGCAGAGTTGATCGACACGGCCCTGGAAATCGGCCTCGACGCGCTTGCCATTACCGACCACGACACACTGGCGGGCTACCGCATCGCGGCGCCTCTGGCGCAAGCAACCGGACTGCGGCTCATTTGCGGAATCGAACTCAGCACCAAGATCTACGAACCGAGCCGCAAAACCGTGCATCTGCTCGGATACTTCTGCTCCGATCCGCCGACCGCCGCTTTTGAGGAGTGGCTCGGCGCCATGCAAGCGGCGCGACGGGATCGGAATATCCGGCTCGCTGCTAAGCTCCGGTCAATGGGCGTCGATGTAACGATCGAGGAAGTCGAAGCTCTCGGACGCAGCCTCGCGGGTCGACCCCATTTTGCTCGGCTCATGGTCCAGAAGGGCTACGTGCCGAATAGCACTGAGGCGTTCCGTCTGTATTTGGACGAGTCGGCGCCCGGCTATGTCGATCGCGAAGAACCGACCCTGGCGGAGGGCATTCGACGGATCAAGGATGCCGGGGGCGTCACATCACTCGCGCATCCGATTCGACTGGGCAAACGCGATCTTGCCGAAGAAGAAGACCTGATCGCCGGGTTTGTCCGCGATGGACTCGATGCCATCGAAGCGTATCACTCGGACCACGAGGTTGCCGACGTCCAGCGCTATCTTTCCTACGCTGGCAAGCACGGAATGCGCGTCACCGGAGGCTCCGACTTTCACGGAGCGAACAAGCCCTCCGTACAACTAGGCCAGGCAAATGTGCCTACTTCCCTGCTCGACCAGCTATTGCACCAGCGCCAGCGATCGTAAGCGGTTGCCCTATCGCCTCGGCGCGTATGATGCCCAACGCGACAACCTTACCGCGCGCAGCGGAGAACACCGCGGACGTGACCACACCGACGTCCTTACCGGCGGTCTCAACCTTGGTTCCGGCAGTTGGCGGGACCGTTCCATCAATCTCCATCGGCGCGATCACCTTGTTCACTCGACCCTGCGATCGGATGCGCTCGACAATCTCCTGCCCCAGATAGCAGCCCTTCGACGAGTGAACGGCATGCATTAGCTGTGTTTCCTGGGGAAGTGTCGTCTCGGTGATGTCCACTCCGTACTTCGGCTTGCCGTTTTCGATGCGGACAACCTCAGCCGTCGACAAGTCCGCTTCCGGTATACCCGCGGCGGCTAGTTTCGCAACGAGATCCGCCTTGTGCTCGCACGGGACAAAAAACGAATAACCAACCTGCCCCGTATAGCTGATATGCGCCACCTCGCAGTGCGACCATTCCGCAATCGAGCACGCCGCGTGAGCTACCGGAATATGCAATGACTTCAGGACTTCTTCCGTTCCGGGGCCTTCTACGTTGATGGAGGCATAGTCCTTCGTGAAGTCATGTAGCATGACGTCGTCCGCGATGATGTACTTGTCAAGGTGCTCGTAAATACGCTGCTTGATCTCAGGCTCGGTGTCGATCAGTAGGTAGTCCGTCATACAAAAGATATTCGCGTCACCGAGGATCCTGCCCTGCGCCGTCAGAAAGAATGCGTAACAACCCTCGCCCGGAACAAGAGCCTGGATATCATTGGTCGTCATGCTGTGAAGCAAGCGAGCTCTGTCCTCCCCGGTTGCGCGAAGCTTGCCACGTCCGGTCAGATCAATCCATGCAGCACGGTCACGGAGCGCGTCGTAGGAAGAGGAACTCATAGACGCTTATCATTGTAGAGCGCAACAACGTTGCGCGACAAAAAACGTCGAGCGTTGCGCGACGAAAAACGTAGAGCGACACAACAACTCCAATGATTCATGAGATTTTCCCCGTCGGACCCCTACAGTGCAATTGCTCTATTTTTAGCGACCCTGAATCCCGAGAAGCCATCGTCGTCGATCCCGGCGACGACATTGCGGTGATAGAACAGGCGCTCGCGCGATCGGGCCTCCATTGCCAGGCGATTGTCATCACCCACGCGCATATCGACCATATCGGCGGAGCCGCCAAACTCAAGGCGCTCACCGGCGCTCCCGTGTTCATGAACTCTCTGGACCAGATCCTCTACGACAACATCGACATGCAAGCGGGCTGGTTGGGGGTCGAGACTCCTGAGCAGACGACCATCGATACAGAACTGCGGGACGGTCTCCAAATTCAGCTTGGCGCCGCGACTTTCCACGTGCTTCACACACCGGGTCATACGCAAGGAAGCGTGTGTCTTTGGATCCCCTCCGAAAGCAAACTTGTAGCCGGAGACACACTCTTTCGTGAGAGCATCGGACGCACCGATTTGCCCGGGGGCGATAGTAGGCAGATCCTCGCCTCGATTCACAACCAGCTCCTAAAACTGCCTGAAAATACAATGGTTTATCCCGGACATGGACCGATTACAACGATCGGACACGAGCGCGAAAACAACCGGTTTCTGCGCGCAAACTAACGTGGCGGTAACGCTCGCGTGGTAAAATCCATGTAACGTGAGCCAAACGCAAAGCGTGTACCGGGTCTTCTTTGGTTTCAAAGGCGATCCGTTCAGCCTTAGTCCCGACCCCTCCTTTTTGTATCGGAGCGAGCAGCATGAAGAGGCTCTTTCAAACCTCATTTATGGTGTCCAGGGACGCAAGGGATTCATTGTGCTCACCGGAGAAGTCGGCACCGGCAAAACCACTATGCTCGAGTGCCTACGCGACTATTTAAGTCAGCAGCTTGTCCAGTTTGCGGTCGTATTTAATTCTCGCATTACAAGCGCTGAATTTCTGGAAATGGTCGCCTGGGATTTCGATTTACAGTGCAACCGAAAATCTAAGCCGGAGATTCTAGCCGCATTAAACGATATGCTGCTGTCGCAAGCGGAAAAGGGCAGCACGGCGGTTCTAATTGTCGATGAGGCCCACAATCTCGAGTGGGAAGTGCTTGAAGAGATCCGGCTTCTTGGCAATCTAGAAAATCGTCGCGGCAAGCTGCTACAAGTCATTATGGCCGGGCAGCCTGAGTTCGATCGCAAGCTGGACGCGCCGAATCTCCGAAATCTCAAACAACGGATTGTTCTAAGGTACAACCTTAGTCCTTTCAACGAGCAGGACACGGCGAACTACATCAATAGCCGGTTTACAACGGCCGGCATGCCAAATCAGACTGTCATCTCTCCCGAACTGATCTCCGAGATCCATCGCCGATCCCAAGGTATCCCCAGACTAATCAACGCGATCTGCGATAATCTTCTGTTGAACGCATTCGCTGACGCATCGCGAACAGCCACGTCCGAGATGCTCGACGAGGTCACAAATGACATGCGTCTCGAGTGGGGAGAGCGCCGCAGGTCCACCCATTTGCCGCGTTTCGAAGGCGTCTCGGAAAGCTCCAAGGTCTTCGGCTCTTAGTTGTAACCTCCTTCCTATTTAGAACCTAAGTACTTCCCCCGGCCATATTTTTAGGGCTATAATCCTTACCAAACGCGGGTAGTCCCCTTATAGTCAAGCTGGTACTTTTCGCCGTAAGTTAGAGAAAACAGCTTACTAAGTACGCCAGTTCTTCAGCTTAGAGCTTTAGAACTTCGGTACGGGATGTACCAACTTGTACTTTACATTACTTAAGGAGAATAGCATGACAAAATTGCTTGCAAGCCGCATCTCAGTGGCCCTCACGGCCGCTCTTTTTCTCGCCGCCACGTTTATGAGCGCGTCCTCAAATGATCGGACCACAACGATAGTTCTTTCTCAGCCTGAAATTCTCGACAGCGTTGCAGTTAATCGATAGTCAAGTAAAAAAACAAAACAAAGGACCCGATAATGAAAACCCTATTCGCTAGTTCTACACTTCTTGTTGCATCTGCCGCGCTTTTCGCCGCTGGAGTTTTTTCACAATCCGAAACAATCACGGATTTCGCCGCTCCGACAAGCCTGTCCGTCATGATGGAGTACGAGGCAGCCTCCGGTCCCACTTTCCCGCCAATCGATGAACAAGATCTGCCAGGCGGAACGAACCTAGCCTCCGGTCCCACCTTCCCCCCGATCGATGAAGAAGATCTTCCAGGCGGAACGAACCTGTCGTACTACCGAGCACTACGAAGCTAGTACTATTTAATAAGTTCAGTTAAAAATTTTGGACTACGTATTTCTCGTCGTACCCTGACGATGGATACCGTAGAATAGTCGCAAGCCATCAACTTCGCGAAGCTGAATGCTATTTTTCCTACAATGGGCGTTCTGGGCCATAGGTCTCGGACTGCAGATTATGCTGATCCTAACCTTGTCCCAGGGAGCAGGGCGTTACTTTCCAACGCTTTACGTCTATATTGTCTGTTTGTTGGGAACAACTGTAGCGGATATCTTGGTGGTTCAGACACTTGGTGGAAAGTCCCCTGGTTATCGTCATTACTATTGGTTCGCAGAACTGGTAAGACAATCGGTATTATTTGTTCTGGTCGTGTCCCTCGCCATGCACGTAGCGCCCGTGAACCGGCGCACTAAGGCGATGGTTAGATGGATGGGATTGAGCGCGGCAGCAATCTGGTTCGGCTCGGTAGCCGCCTGTTACTCCCCGAACCTGAACACCTGGATGACGACTGTGGTTCGCAACCTCAGTTTTTTCACCGGGGTTCTCAACCTGATCGTCTGGTTTTTGTGTGCCAGGAGCCAGGTACGCGACCCGCAGCGATTGCTGATCGCCGGCGGTCTGGGCTTGCAAATGACAGGTGAGGCAATCGGTCAGGCGCTTCGCCAGATGCGTGTGTCCTATGAAGTCAGCGCGGCCGGAAATATCGTTATCGTTGCAACTCACTTGTTGTGCCTGTTCATCTGGTGGCGCGCGCTCAGTATCGACGAACGTTACGCCTAGCGGAAACACGAGAGCGCCATGCCAGAATCGATCAAAACTGTAGTCACCGTCATTGAGGATCTCTTCTTTACAGTCAAGATCGCAGACGCGGCTAAGCGCGCAGGAGCCCGCGCGTTGTTCGTCAAAACCGAGGACGCGGCCGTTGCTAGCCTTAGCGATAACCCGTCCCTGATCATTGTCGATCTCAATTGCGCCACCATCGATCCGATCGCGCTTATCTCTAGACTCAAGGCGGGCGATCATCCTGACGTACCGGTCATTGGCTTCGTCTCACATGTTCAGATTGATCTTAGACAGCGCGCGCAGGAAGCTGGCTACAACAGCGTCATAGCGCGGTCTGCCTTCTCCGGTAATCTGCCCGATATTCTTCGACGCCACACAAGCTGAATTCAGCCGCTCGGCGTGTGATAGTATTCCGCTCCAGAACCACCCTTGGAGAAAAGCCATGCACATCAGAAGGCACAGGCTGACGCAATCGATCGCGATGCAGACTTCCGCGACGTCGCCTTCGAGCGGTTATGACATCGTTGACCTGAGTATCTTTCCCTTACGCGAACCGGTCTCCGGACGCACTTACTCAGTCGTCCGGCTG
>Ga0190275_10001119_pt1 | contig 20585 bp, 10 predicted proteins | sample Popmic550T_FD_133745 | JGI IMG/M metagenome (GOLD analysis project Ga0190275, IMG submission 133745) | Populus adjacent soil microbial communities from riparian zone of Yellowstone River, Montana, USA - 550 T | ecosystem: Environmental > Terrestrial > Soil > Riparian zone > Trees stand | place...
GCTTGCGCGGTCAGCGGGACGGCGAGGCCGTAGCGTTCGGCGTCGATCTGGTCGAGTTGGATCGGGCGGCGGACTTCTTCCGACACCGGGTCCCATTCGCCGACCAGGATCACCGGCGCGCTTCCGCTCTGGGCGTGGGCAGCGCAGACGACGAGGTCCGCCAGCCCCCCCTCGAATTCGGAAGCCTCCGCACCGACGTTCCGGGCGGCGTTGCGGTTCCGCTCCTGCTGGAGGAGGGAGAGCAGCGCCTTCGGCTCGTCGAGCAGCGAGATCTCCGCCTCGTGCGATGACAGCGCGACCACCTCGGCGATGTCCTGGGAGCCGATTCCTTTGAGCGAGACCGAGCCGAGGAGGCGGATGCCGATGTACGCGGCCTGGTCGTTCAGGGCGGGGAAGCCGAGGTAGACGTTCCACGGCGCGCGGAGGCGGTACATCTTCTGGTTGTCTTCCAGCAGCTCCGTCGAAAGCTGGCGCAGGAAGGGGATGGAGACGACGATCCCTTCGTTGATGAGGTGCCCGTTCTCGTTGACGTAGGCGTAGAACTCGCGCTGCTGCTGCGTCACGTCGGCGGTGTCGACGCTGCGGGAGAGGGGGGAGAAGAAGCGGTAGACGTCGGCCTGGTCGTAGCCGTGGGCCAGGAGGAGGTGCTGGATGTCCTCGATCTCCTTCGTCGCTTTGCCGGTGGTGAGGCGCGAGAGCTCGACGATGCCGGGGCCGTAGAACTCCATGATCTGCGTGCCGTCGGCCGAGACCTGCATCGGCAGCAGCCGGTAGTAGCCGTAGTTGAGGGCGATGCGCATCCCTTTGTTGAAGGCGAAGCCGTTGGCGCGCGCGTTGGCGTAGAACTTCTGGATGGCGATGGCCGCCTGCACGGTGCGGGTGGCGCGGCGGGAAGTGTAGAACGCGCCGTCGCCGAGGAACTTCTCGAAGGTGAGGGCGTAACGGCGGGTGATCTCGGCCAGCTCGCGCTGGAACTCCAGCATCTGGCGGTATGAGCTCTGTTCCTCACCTTTGCCGCCGCGGGCGATCTCGCCGAGGGTCTCCGTGAAGGAGGTGATGTCGTAGACCAGGCCGTAGCGGTAGACGATCGGCTCGACGACCCCGCGGCGCCCGAAGTTCATCGGCCGGATGGCGCGCGAGTAGATCGCGTCGGTGCCGTCGTCGGCGATGTTCTCCCCTTCGGCGGTGGTCTTCATCCAGAGGATGCCTCGCCGCATCGCCTGCACGACGAAGAGCTCGAGCAGTTTGCGCGAGGTGGTGTCGATGATCGACAGCTCCGAAGGCGCGGTGAACGACGGGTGCTCGGAGAGAAGCTGCCAGACCCGCTGGTCGAGGAGGGAGATGACGTGCGGGATCGAAGCTTCGGGGTAGCCGAGAAGCGAGATGGCCCGGCGGACGATCCGGTCGCGCGCGAGAAGGTCGGCGGCCGAGGTCCGCAGCGTGTCGAACGCCTTCCGGAACTCGTTGAAGTCGCGGCGCAGATAGCCGTGAAAGTAGGCCCGCAGCTCGCGCAGGTCGGGGCTGACGTATTCCTCGGCGGCAATGAGCGGGTTGTCGAGCATCAGTTGCAGGAAGCCGCGGCTCTTCACCGACTCGCGGAGCGACGCCGCCCATTTGCCGGCCAGGGCGTACTTGAGGCGCTCCGTCTCGTCGCGGGAGACCCCGGTCCCCATGGCCGTGCGGGAGAAGGCGGTGAACAGCCGCGAGACCTGCTGGGAGTGCAGCAGCCAGAAGACCGAGGCGTAGTCGGCCAGGACGCTCGACTCCTCCGCGTTGCGGGCGAGCTTGAGGACGTGGTCGCGGTAGCCGGTCAGCAGGTCGCGCGTCCGGGCGGTCTCGCGGCCGCGGACGACCAGTTCCTCGTCCAGCCAGCGCTGGAGACGGCTCTCCAGCTCGTCGACGGCGGGGGACTTGGTGACCGGGAAGCCGTAGCCTTTCGGCTCGAGCTCGTCGACGAGGAAGATTTTGGCGGGGACGGGGAGGACCTCGGCGGCGCTGCCGACCGAGTCGGTCAGAAAATGACGAAGGTCGATGTCTCTTCGGAACGGGAAAGCGTCCGGTCGTCTCCTTAAATACTGGATCAGATTCTCGTGCACTGCCCGCGCGGCCGTGCGGTTCTCATGCCGCTCCACGGACTCGGCAGCAAATTTGAATGAAGGACGCAATTGCCGGAAGTCCGGCTTCAGCCGTTCGCCTTTTCAAGACAATTCGGGAGGGTTCATCGCGTGCGCAGACCGTCCACCGTGCTTCTGGTCCTATCGGTGCTTGCCCTGGCTGTGTCCGCAGTTGCCGCGCCGATGTCCCCCGAGTCGCTTCTCGACCGGGGGGTGCGCGCGTACCGGGCCGGCGATTACTCGTCGGCGGTCGTCGACCTCCAGGCGGCAGCGCAGGGCTTCCTCTCTCCCGAACAGATGCAGGCTTACGTGAATACCGGCAGGTTCGACCGGCTCGAGCAGTTCGAGACAGCGCTCGTCTATCTGGCCGTCTCCCAGTTCCGTTTGACCCGCGAAGACGATGCCCGGGAGACGATCCTCCGGCTGGTGTCGGCGGAGCGGATCTCCCCGACGTTCGCGAAGCTTCCCCTGGAGGCGGACGCGGCGGAGTTCGAGTCGCTGGTGAAGGCGCTCGTCCCCTCGGCCTCTCTCCCCCGGAATCTCCAACTGGCGGCGAATGACCCGGGCGCGCCGCTGCCGTCCGTGACGCCGGCCAACGAGCAGAAGGTGGCGGTGCGGAAGACGATCGCCCAGGAACGGGCGGAGCGGCAGGCGGCGATCGACGAGTTCATCGCCGAGGAGACGGCGCGGATCCAGCGTGAGGCCGACGAGCGGATCAAGACCGAGCGTGCCGCGAGCGAGAATGCTGCCGCGCAGCGGATCGCCGCCGAGCGCGCGGCCAGCGAGAAGGCGGCCGCCGAGCAGGTCGCAGCCGCGCAGCGCGAGGCGGATCAGCGCATCGCCGCCGCCGAATCGCAGGCCAACGAGCGCGTGAGCGATCTGCAGAACACGACCAATGAACGCGTTTCGTCGGTGCAGACCGAAGCCGAGAAGCGGGTCGCCGAGGCGAAGGCGGAAGCGGAGCGCCGCGTGAGGGAGGCCGAGGCGGCGGCGCAGCAGCGCGTCTCCGCGGCCGAGGCCGAAGCGCGCCAGCGCACCAGCGCGGCCGAAGAAGAAGCGAAGCGGCAGGCGGACGTCCGGATCGCGGCGGTCGAGGAGGAGACGAACGCGCGCATCGAGCAGGCGAAAGCCGAGTCCGAGCGGGCGGCAGGCGCGCGGATGGCGGAGGCGGAAGCGGCGGCCCGTCGCGTCTACCTGACCAGCCTCCGTCAGGCGGAGGCGTTCGCGAACAACGGTCTCGTCGAGGACGCCAACCGGATCTACGGACGCCTGGCGAGCTCGGAGAACGTTCCCCGGGAGGTGGTCGCGGAAGCGGCGGTCGGGCTCTACCGTACCGGCGCGTTCCGCGAGTCGGTCGAGGCCTTCCGCCGGATGGGAGCCTTCGCCCGCGGCGAGGAAGACCTTCGTTACTACCACGCCGTCGCGCTGTATGAAATCGGCGAATACGAGGGAGCGCAGAAAGAGCTTGCCTGTGCGCTGCCGTTCATTCAGGTGACCGACGACGTTGCCCGTTACCGCGTCAAGATCGAACAGACCTCGGCCCAGCAGGCGGCCAGGAAGTAAATCGCCCCGGAGACCCCCGTACGTCCATGACCGAACAGACTCGGCGTAACGTTTTTCGATATGGGATCGCCATCGACCTGGTGATCCTGGCTACCGGCGCCGGCATGATCGTGCCGCCCACGGCCACGCTGCTGATCGTGCTGTTCACCGCCGCCGTGCTGCTCTCGACCTGGAAGGGAGGATGGCAGGGCGGCTACGTCGCGCTGGTGCTGTCGCTGATGGCGATGGTGGGGATTTTCCCCGACATCATCGCCGTCCCGCACCTGCTCGTCACCACCGGGCTGGGGATCGCCGGGAGCGCGGCAGTGGCTTACGCGATGAGGCCGCGCGTCTCGGTGCATCCGATGATCGCGCCGGTCGAGAAGCCGATTGCCGTGACGCCGGAACCGGAACCGGAGCCGGTCTACGAGCCGACCTTCGCCGAGAAGCCGCTGGAGCGTACGTTCGAGCGCCCGGTTCTCGCCGAGGTCGTGCCGCTGCCGCTCGAAGCGCGCGCGCCGGTCGAGCCTCATTCGTCCTATTTGTCCGATCAGTCACCTCAGTCCCATGGGACCTATGAGACTCATGGGACAGATGGGACCCCGGATGCGCCGTCTGCATCGAAGACGAAGCGGAAGCGCCGGGCCAAAGCGGACGAGGCGGCGGCACGAGCGGCCGTCGAAGCCGAGGCGCACCGGCGTAAAGAAGAAGAGCGTCTGGCTGCGGAAGCTGAGGCTCGTCGCCGGGAAGAAGAAGAGCGCGCTGCGGCCGAAGCCGAGGCGCGGCGGCTCGAAGAGGAAGAGCGTCTGGCCGCGGAAGCCGAGGCTCGTCGTCGGGAAGAAGAAGAGCGTCTGGCTGCGGAAGCTGAGGCTCGTCGCCGGGAAGAAGAAGAGCGCGCTGCGGCCGAAGCCGAGGCGCGGCGGCTCGAAGAGGAAGAGCGTCTGGCCGCCGAGGCCGAGGCTCGCCGTCGCGAGGAAGAAGCACGGCTTGCGGCCGAGGAAGCCCTCCGCATCGAAGAGGCCGAGCGGCTGCGCGCGCAGCAGGAGCTCGAGGAGCGGCTGGCGCGGGAGCGCGAGCAGGCGCAGCGCGAGCTCGAGGCCCGTCTGGAAGAAGAGCGCCGCGCTGCCGAGGCCGAGGCCCGGCGCCGCGCCGAAGACTTGCGTCTGGCCGCGGAAGCCGAAGCGCGCCGGTACGCCGAGGAGGAGCGCGAGCGCGTTGCCCGCGAGCTCGAAGAGCGGCTGGCCCGCGAGCGGGAGGAAGCGAAGCTCGAGCTGCAGGCGCTGCTCGACCAGGAGCGCCGCACCGCCGAGCAAGAGCGCATCCTGGCGGAGTCCGAGCGCCGTGCGGCCGAAGAAGCGCGGCAGCGCGCCGAAGCGGAGCGGGCTCGCATCGAACAAGAGCTGGCCGAGGAACTGGCCCGCCGGCGCGAGGCGACGCAGCACGAGCTGCTGGAGCGGCTCGAAGCGGAGCGCCGCGCCGCCGAGGAAGATCTCCGCCGCCAGCTCGAGGCGGAGCGCGAGCAGTTGCGCGCCCGCGCCGAACAGGAGCTCGCCGCGGAGCGGGAGCGCATCGAGAAAGCGTCGGCCGAGCAGATCGCAGCCGCCCAGGCTGCCGCCGCCGCGGCTGCGGCGGTTGTGCCGGAGCCGGTGGCCGCCGCGCCAGCAGCACCTCCGGTTTACACACGTCCCGCGCCGCCCGCCTCTCCGAAAGGCTCGCTCCTCGACACCGTCACCAGCTGGTTCAAGCCGCGTCCGCGCGCGAACCTGAAGGTCAGCCGCAACAACGCCGCGAGCGGCACCGCGACGCGGCGTCCGCAGGCTTCTTCCCATACGCCCCCGCCTTTGGCCGCACGGCGCCCGTCCGCCGGCGCTTTGCCGAAGCCGCGGATGCTGCTGATCGAGCGCCGCCGCGCCACCGCCGACACCGTCGTGCCGAAGCTCCGGCACCGCGGCGTGGAGGTGGAGATCGTCGAGCGCTGGGTCGACGCCGTTGACGAGCTGTTCCGCTTCCGCCCCAACCTGCTCTGCCTCGATGTCGAGCATCCGGAGTTCGAGAAGATCCATCGCACGGTCATGGAGAAGGCGCCGCAGATGCCGATCGTGCTCACCGGCCGCTCGACGGCGAGCCTCCCGTCCACCATCCGCTACGCGGCCTTCACCATCCGGCCGTACGACGTCGAAGACCTGACCCGGCTCGCGCACCAGGCGCAGTCGCGCATCGACGACCTCCTCGCGGAGCAGGCCATGCCGCGCACGCCGAAGTCGCCGCCGCCAAAACCGGCCGTGCAATCCGTCGCGCCGGCGCATGCGCGTCCGGCCGCGCGTCCGGGGCCGGCATTCGCGGCCGTGAAGCCGATCCCGCTCGCTTCGATGGAGCCGGCGGCCGGTCCGCCGCAGCGCGCCAACGCGACGGCCGACGACTACGACGTCACCTGCTTCTCCTGCCGCGTGCCGTTCGACGCCATGGACGCCGACTGGTGCAGTTGCCTGGCGAAAGAGCGGACCCTGGTCTGCACGAACTGCCTGGCCTGTTTCTGCAAGGCTCCTCCGGCCTTCAAGGAGAAGTTCTGGGTCGAGGCCCCCCCGCGTCTCTTCGAGCGCAAGACTGCCGAAGTGAGGAAGCAGGAGGGGCTGCTGCCGGCCAATCCCACGCCGGAGGACGTCAAGCGCCCGCTCGTTCTCACCGTGGAGGACGACGAGGATATCCAGGCCATCGTGCAGCGTGTCTGCTCGAACCTCGGCTATGGCTTCATCTGGGCCACCAACGGCCAGGACGGTCTCGACCTCGCCCGCCAGTACCGGCCGAACATGATCCTCTCCGACGCCTTCATGCCGAAGCTCGACGGCCGCGAGATGTGCCGCATGCTGAAGGAGGAGCCGCTCGGCGCCGACATCCGCATGGTCGTCATGACCGGCCTCTACACCGACACCAAGTACCGCAGCGAGGCGGTGAAGCGCTTCCACGTCGACGACTACATCGCCAAGCCGGTCGCGATCACGGAGCTGATCAACATCCTGCAGCGACATCTCGAGGGTGTGACCGGCCTGCCGGACCAGGAGGACATGCACGAGCGGTATCGGCAGGACGTCGACGAGGCCGAAGACCGGGAGCGGATGTCCGACGGCGACGTCGCACTGGCCGACATCCTTTCGCCGCAGGCAGTGACGCCCGGGTCCGGAGAAGAGATCGTCCCGGCGCCGCGCGAAAAGAAGATCGCCAGCAACGGCTACGACGTCTGCTGCTTCAACTGCCAGTTGAACTTCGACGCGACCCGCGCGGAGTGGTGCGGCTGCGTGGGGCGTGACAACACCCTCGTCTGCGAGCATTGCAACGGCTGCTTCTGCAAGGCCCCGGCGGCGTACCGCGAGCGCTTCTGGATCGACGCTCCGCCGTCGCTCTTCGAGCGGAAGATGATCGGCTCCAAACGCAACACCACCGCGCGCACCAACCCGCTGCCCCCCGAGGTGAAACGGCCGCTGATCCTGCTCGTCGAGGACGACGAGAACGTGCAGCTCATCGTCCGCACCGTCGTCTCCAGCATGGGCTACGGCTTCGTCGTCGGCGCGAACGGACAGGAAGGGCTGACCCTCGCCCGCGAGTACGACCCCGACCTCATCCTCTCCGACGCGTTCATGCCCAAGCTCGACGGCCGCGAGATGTGCCGGCTGCTCAAGGAAGACCCAACCACCTCACGCTCCAAGGCCATCATCATGACCGGCCTCTACACCGACCGGAAGTACCGCAACGAAGCCCTCGACTACTTCAAGGTCGACGACTACGTGGCCAAGCCGCTGGCCGTCGACGATCTGATCAAGCTGTTCAAGAAACACCTTCCCCAGGAAGTCACGATGGCGCACTGAAACGGTTGCCAGTGCAACCAGCAACCAGCAACACACTCTGGCGCACATGCTGCAATGCCGAGGTCGGCTTCGGAATAATTTGATGAGGGAGAAGAAGTTGCGCGACCGGCGGGTCGGACTCCTCGTGCTCGGGATTGCAGCATTCCTGTCGCTGATCGGCGCGGCTGATCCTCTGAATCCGCTCGTCGTGCGAACCGAGCGCGCCCAGGCGACCGTGCCGGTCGAGTGCGAGACGGGACTCAGCCTCGCTCCCTCGCTCCGCGTCGACCTGCGCGACATCCCTCTTCCCGCGCCGGAGCCTTCCTCCGCCGCCGCGCCGCCGAGCGGAGAGCTGCGCGGATCGCTCGAAGACGTGCAGACCGCACTCGCGGGCAACAATCGCGCGGCGTTCGACGACGCCCTCGCACGGGCGCGATCGCTCACCGAGGCCCATCCGCAGGGAGGGGAGCGCCGCGCGGCCGGAGAGCTGATCAGGCTCTACGAAGGGACGCGCCGCCTCTGGGACGCGCAATACCAATCGCCGTTCTTCTCCGAAGAATCGACCGAATACGCCATCGCCAGCGCCCATCCCGGCTACGCCGAGGCCATGCGCCGCAACACCATCACCGACGCGACCGGACGCCGCTTCTATCCCGCCGCCGAATCGCGGACGTTCCTCACCGGAATCACCGCCGACCGCCTGAAAGCCCTCGGCGTCCGTTCCCCCGCGCGTGCCCCGCGCTCCGAGCGGCGCGAGATCGCAGCCGAGGACGAGAGCCGTCCGCTGCCGGCCATCCGTCCGCGCTCCACCTCCGCCCGTTCCACCCGCACCACTTCCGGGACGCCGCGGCGTCCGCGTACCACCTCCGCCGCCAAGTCCCCAGCCACCAGGAGCACCAGAAAGCCCGCTGCCGTGAAATCCGCGTCGAGCTCACCCAATCCCTCGGCGCCTCCTACCAGGACAGCGGCTCCCAAGCCGGCGGCGCCGCCAGTGGCCGAAAGCACCACCCCGGCCACGGCGTCGTCACCGGCCGCGGGAGAACCGTCATCTCCCGCTGCCGACGTCCCACCGGCGATCGACGAACCGACCGATATCGCCGTCACCGAGACCGCCCCCGGCACCGGCACGATCCCCATCCCCGAAACCGGCCTCACCACGCCCGCCACCAGCACCGTCCCCGCTCCCGCGGACACGACACCCCTGCGCCAACGCTCCGTCCTCCTCCCGGCCATCCTCATCCTCATCGGCCTGGCCGTCCTGATCGTCCTCTTCCGGGCCTCCAAGTAAGACGAAATCTTCATCTCGCCCCTCCGGTTGATCACGAGTACAATCCGCATCCTCCTCGGGCGCCCATAGCTCAGCTGGATAGAGCGTCAGCCTCCGGAGCTGAAGGTCGTAGGTTCGAATCCTACTGGGCGCACCAAATCCTCCCACCCTTACGGCGAGACGCCGCCCGCTGGCTCCGTCCTCCCAAGACCGGCCCACGAGGACGTGGGCGGACCGGCCCACGCAGACGTGGGCGGTCCGATGGGTTTCCCGGACCGCCGACGTCGCGTCGGCCGGTCCGCGCGCGTCCTCGCGAGCAGCACTCGGGAGAACGTAGCCACCGCCGTCGCGCTACGTGCGCACCCAACAAAGCTCGCGAGGACCGTGGCGCTGTGCGGTCGTCCTTCGTCTTCGCATGTCCCAGGAGCTCCCCGAATGAACCCTTGGCGCCGCGGTGCGAGCTTCCCCGTTCTGACTCTCGCAACCTCCTCGACAACTACACCCTCGCCCCGCGGCGAAACCATCACCTTCGAGCTCACCAGCGGCGCGGCGTTCATCTACGGAGCCACCACCGACAACGTGAGGAATGACCCGAGCGTGCAGTTCGCGGGGAAGACGGAGTAGGCCGGTCACCGACGTCAGGAGCGCCGACGTCCACGTCACCAGCTCCGCCCTCTTCAGACCCAGCCCACGGTAGCTTCCATGCTGTCTGCAATTGGCGGTCAACAGAATCCGTTAACATGGCCAGGTGAAGACGACACTCGACCTTCCGGACGAGATCCTGAAGAACGCCAAAGCTTCGGCGGCGATCCGCGGCGAGACGCTCCGCGACTATGTGGCCGCTGCTCTCGAGTCGCGACTGCGCCACGAGAGCGCGCCCGGACGTGCACCTGGCGGCTGGCGAAGCGTCTTTGGAGCCGTGCGGCGGACCGACGTCGCCGCCATCGATCAGATCGTCTCGCGGGATCTGGAAGAGATCGAGCCGGACGACTGGCGTTGATTCTCGACACGAACGCCGTCTCGGCGCTGTTCGCCGGCGACCTGGAGTTGGAAGAGATCCTCGACCGGGACGCGGTGCATCACCTGCCTGTGATCGTCATCGGCGAATACAGGTATGGTCTGGCGAGGTCGAAGCATGGCCAGCGCCTCGAACGGCTGCTCGACCTTCTGATCCAGGAGTCCGTCGTCCTTCCCGTGGACGAAGGGACGACACGGTATTACGCGAGAGTGCGCCAGCAACTGCGCGGCGCCGGCACTCCGATCCCGGAGAACGACGTGTGGATTGCCGCTCTGGCGCAGCAGCACGATCTCACCATCGTCAGTCGCGACGCGCATTTCGATTCTGTCGATCCGAGCCTTCGGCAAGCCTGGTGACCAAGCCGGTGCAGGAGCGTATCGACGTTTTCGAAGAGCTCTCGGCGTCACCAAGCTCGCGGGGAAGACTCAACCACCCTGTTCTTGAATCACCGCGGTGAGGCGCCTGATGAAGTGGCGGTAGCTTTCTTCGTCGGACCAGTCGGTGTCTTTGAACGATTCGTATTCGGCAAGCTCGGGCCATTCGCGGGAGACGTCGAAACGGTTGACGCCCTGGAGGAGGAGAATGATGTGTTTGCGGGCCTGGATTGCTGCGCGAACGTCTTTGAAGGCGGTTCTGTAATAGCTCTGCAGAAAGCCGCTGGAGAAGATGATGACGACGGTCGAGGCATCAGTGAGTGCAGCGGCCTGTGATTCTTCATCCATCTCGAGACGCGGCGTGGCATCGTTTGGACTCGTGACGCGGATCTGCGCTTCGGTCAAAGTCTCTGTCAGCCGCTCGGCGAGCTCGGAGGCGTCCTCGCGGAGGTAGCAAAGGTAGACACCGGCCGTGTGGCGCGGCTCCGCCGCGGCGTTCTCCTTCACCGTCCACAGGTTCCCCCCGTCATCACCCGCGACGAGCTTGCCGTCGTTCCAACTGATGCAGCGGAACGGCGCCGTGCCGTAGACGATCGCTTTCTGGCGGCCGGTGGCGATATCCCACTGACGGATGGTGCGGTCTTCACTGCAGGAGTAGATGACCTCTTCGTACCCCGCGATGGCGACGCCGGTGATGGTGTCGCGATGGCCGCGGCAGACGACGAGCTGCCGGCCGAGCTTGTAGTCGAAGACGCGCACGGTGCGGTCGAGGGAGGCGGTGACGACGATGTTCCCTTCCATCCAGAGGCCGGTGATAGGGCCGTCGTGCGCGCGCTCGATCGTCATGGCGCGGCGGGAGCGGAGGTCCCAGACGCGCAATGTACCGTCGGCGGCACCGGTGACGGCGAAGTTCTCGAGTGCAGCGAGGGCGAGGATGCGGGAGTGGTGGGCGTCGAAGTGATACGGGACGTCGGTATCGTGAAGGTCGACGACACCGAGTTTTCCGTCGGCTGACGCGCTGACCAAGGTCGACGAATCGGCGAATGCCATGGCCACAATCCGACCCTCGTGATGGTCGAGTTCTCGCCACGAACGGTTACGTTCCACAAATACTCGGCCGTCCGAAGTACCGACGCCGATCTCGTGTTCATCATGGATCGCACACGCCGATACCTCGGCGAGTAATGAAGGAGAACCGCGCCACGTGTCGAAACTCGCAACGTACCCTCGGCTGCCATCTGCGGCACAGACGAAAGCAGCGCGGCGGGAACTGGACATCACCGGGCGCACCAGAGTGAACACAGTTCGCCCGCTGCCCTCGACGTTCTCAATCTTCGAATGGCCGTCCGTCGTCAGCACCGTCAGGTCCGGGCCCGGGATCACGGCACACGCCTCGATGCGTCCGGGCCGCTTTGAGAAATCCGTGATCAGCGCCCCTGTTTCGGCTTGCCACTCCATCGGAATCCCGTCGTCGCCTGCTGTGAAAATCCTTTCCCCGTCGATGAAGATGGTGCGAATCGCGCGAAGATGGCGATCGAAGCGCGAGACGATCTCACCGGTGCTCGTGTTCCAGACGATGGCCATGCCGTCGGCATCGGCACTCACGAGCCACGGATGTTTTTCGCTCAGCCGGCACGCGGTGATTGCGGCCCGATGGCCACGCAGGACGCGCCGTGCGCCGGTCATCCGCACGTCCCACAGCCGGACCGTTTGGTCCTCCGACCACGTCGCCGTGTCCCGTCCGTCAGAAGAGATGGTCACACCGGCTACGGGGAGATCGTGGCCGGTCCCGACCGTTCGCGCGTAGACAGTGAGCGTCGAGGGCGGGACGTGCACGATGTCCACGGTCCGCTTCGAGTTCATGACGATCCGGGACGATGCGTCCCAGTGATAGGTGATGCCGGTGGCCGGTCCGGAGAGACCGATCGTGCTGAGAAGCTGTTTCGCACTGACGCTCCATAGCCGGCACGTGCCACCGCGCGATGCGGAGAGCAGCAACCCGCCGGGCATGAGGGAGCAGCCGGCGACGACGCTGGCGTGCCCTGTGAGCTCGCCGAGCGGCCGGATGGTTTCCTCGGCCTGGTACCACGTCCAGAGCCGGATCGGATCGTTGCCGGACCACGTCACGATCAAGCTGCCGGCAGGGTCGACGAGAAGCCCGTCGATGCTGCGGTCATGGGCGGCGACGTGCGCAAGGCGGTGGCGATTGCGGAGGTTCCAGAGATGAAGAAAGCCGTTCGCATCCGCGGAGATGGCATACGGATGTCTCACTTCGAAAGCGGTCACGGGAGCGCCGTGGTCGAGGACTGCGGGATCGCTGCGGTCGCCGGGCCACAACCTGGCCGTACCATCGTCCGACCACGTCACCCCGATGGGTTGATCTGCCCATCGGACGTACGCGCTCCCTCGGATCGGCCCGTCGTGCTTGCGCGATCGGAGCGCCGACTGATCGACGTTCGTCACGAGCTCGGGGACGAGCGGCAGGGGAGGAAGCTCCCCCGCGTCGGCGAACACCGTATAGAGGATCGGAGCCAGATCGCGCGGGGACGTTGTCAATGCGGCGGCGTTGTGCTCGAGAGCGGAGAGGATCGCCAGCGTTCCGGCTGTATGGCTGCCGTGCTGTCCCAGCATCCGAAAGTCCGCGATCAGTGCATCGATACCGAGCTTCTCGATCTTCTCCTTCATGAAATGCAAATCGGTGCAGAGCGTTCGCGCAGCATCCGGCTTTTCTCTCTGCAGGAGATGCCATGGTGCGTTCAACAGGTAATACAGCCGGATCCTCGGGTCGGCGTCCCGGGTCTCCTCCAGCCGTTGAAGGAGCGCGGCGTGGGCGGTGGCGGGAGGGGAGGTGGTCTCGATCATCACCTCCAGGGCAGTCACGTCATTGAGGATCGACGCTTCATCACCGCGCACCCGAAGCAGCTCCTCGGCGGGGTGTGAGGAACCGATCAGCGGCTCGAACACCGCCGTCGGGAGCGGACGCAGGGCCACGGCTGCCGCCTCAATCGCACCGCGCAGATGGTTCTGCAGATCGAGCAGTGCCCGCACGCCCTCCGATCGTGAGGCGTACCCGCGCGTGGCGAGACGTTTCAACAGTTGGACCACGGCGAAGTTGCGGGACGCGAACGGCAGATCCTGCGTCGACGCCAGCCTTCCCGTCTGCTCGAAATACTCGTAAAGCATCCGCCGTGTCGGCGGCCGGAGATGGTGAACGGGCTCCACCTGCGGTGTCGGCGAGGTCGCGGACACGATCACCGAAACCCCGTCCGGCACCGAGGGAAACATCTCCTGCATCGCGCCGGCGACAACCTGGCGGTCCACGTCCCGAGCCTCATCGACATCGTCCAGCACGATCAGCAGGCGTGCGGGGCCTGCCGCGAGAAAGCGAAGGCGCTGAAGCACATGCGCGAGCCGCATGTCGAGGACGTGGTCTTCGAGGTTGAAGCGGAGCGCGATCTGCGCGACCAGCGACCGCTCGGCGGCGCGAATCGATTCGAGTCGCAGATCACCGAAACAAAAATAGTGACCAATCACGGGAATGTCACGACGTGCAGCTTCACGGATCAACTCGCACAAAAACGCGGTCTTCCCCAGCCCCACCTCACCCACAACCGTGATCGTCTGATGGCGCTCGCTCAGCGCGAGCACCTCCGCAATCTCCTCCTCCCGCCCGATCACCTCCGCGTGCTGCTGCATCTCGTCCGAGAAATCGACGATCGCCTCGCGCAGCCGGTCCGGCACGAACCCGCGCTCCCGCAGCGCGTACTCGTCGCCGGCAATCGTCCGGAGCCGCAACTCCCCGCGCCCCACCGGCACCGTCACCGTCTCGCCGGGCCGGAACGTGATCTGCCGCGCCTGACGTTTCCGGTCCGCGCCCTCCCACGACACCTCCAGCAGCAAGGGATTCGTGGCCGGGATCTGCATCGGCCGCTCCTCGGTCGTCGTCCGGACTTCCAGCTCGTCCTCCCGCAGCTCGAAATCGAGCGACACCCGGCCGAGCGATGACGGTGCGAGCCATGGCATCCACGGAGGCAAACCTTCGTCAGCGTCCGCAACATCGAGCTTTCCGCCGAGGCGCAGGCGCGACCCGGTTTCGAGCATGCGGGCCTCGGGGAGCTCCTGCACGGTGCTGGGGAACATCGCCAGGGCGCGCATGGCCCACTGGGCGAGACCGGCGCGGTCGCCGCTGACCATCGCCGCCAGCACGGAGCGTAACCGTTCCGCGAGTTGCTCGCGCGCCGTCGGCTCGCGGCTGACCGAGAGATACGCGATCTCCTCCTCGAACTGCAGCGACGGCGGCAGCCAGGCGTGCTGGTTGCGGGTGACGCTCCAGATCCGTTCCACGCGCTCCGGCGGCATTCTTCGCCGCAGCGCGTCCGCAACCTCGGGGTCGAGCACGATCCCGTCTCCGGTGCGGCCCTGCACCAGAGCGCTGAACCAGAGATCGCCCTCCGTCCCGGCATCCGCTTCGGGAACCAGCGCGAGGCGCATCGCGCGGAGGAACGCACGGTCGACCATCATCGCGAACGACACACTCTCCGCCAACCGCACGGCCGCCGGATGCATCTCTTCCAGCGCGGCAATGGTCTCGGCCGCGCTCATGGCGGCACCTGCCGCCGCCTGCCGCGCCGCGCGAGCAGGCGCCGCACCGATTGCACGCTCGTCCTGCGGTCCCACGGAAGCATGCCGAGGATGCCGCGCAGCATGGGAGGCCAGCGGGACGGCGCGTAGGGGACGAAGGCGATGACGCGGTTGCCGCGGGCGCGGAGTCGCACCACGAAATCGCGCCAGTCCGCCGGCAGCGCATTCGATTCGAACGGCACCGCGGCGGTGCCGGCGTCGCTGACCAGCACCACCGTCATCGCGGGCGGGGGAGCGGGGAGGCTGAAGTAGTCGCGCCAGCGCGTGCGCGGGCCGGTGCCGGCGATGAAGCCGCGCGACGGGTCGAAGCGGAGCAACTGTACGCGGTCGCGGCCGGCCACGGCGCGGATCTGCCGGATCAGCAGCTCCTGATCGGCCAGGAACGGCGCCGCGCCGGGACCGCGGTCGACGAGGAGCTGCACGCCGTGGCTGAGCGCCGGCATGACCCTTCGCGGCACGGCCCGGAGCGGGAGGCCGCGGGCCAGATCGCGGACGATGGCGTCGATGTCGATGGTGTTCGTCGCCGTCTCGCGTGACATCGCCGTACTGAGGATCGCGCGTGACCAGCGAGGCGCGAGCAGCGGCAGCGGCACAGGCGGCGTCGCCGTTCCGCCGGAAGGCGGCGGAGGGAGCGGCGGCACGTGCTCGAGCCAGTCGGGCCGCGTACGGGCCGGCGAGGAAAGGCGCGTCAGCGTGTACTGCAGCCGCGATGGCTGCCGCGGCTGGCGCGATATCTCCGCGGACCGTGCCGGCGGCGGACGCACGGCGGACGACTCTTCCCGAGGCGACTTCGGGAGCGCGGGAGCGGGGGACGGGCCGGTGACCGGTTTTGCAGGAATCGGCTCCGTGGCCGTCTCGACGAGTCCGAGCACCGCCGCGATCGCACGCTGGCGTGCCGGATCGTTCTCGGCGCCGAGCGCGGCTACGGCGGCGAAGTAATCCGCCACCCGGTCGAACGAAAACCTCATCCGGCGACCTTCCCCGACTGGCTCTGCTTCCAGACCACCAGCTTTGCGATCGCAGCCGGCGACCGATCCTGCAGGCGCTTCGTCGCACGAATGACGTCGATCAGCTCCGCGGGGCTCGGCAGCGCCGGGCCGGTCCAGTCAGGCGGCCGCGCGGTCTCGACCGCCGTCAGCAGCGCATCGAAATGATCGCGTGCGGTCCCGGGGAAATGCTTCTGCGCGATGTCGAGCAGAAGCTCGCGTCCCGGCGGGTCGAGATAGAGCTCGATGCAGCGGCGGAGAAAGGCGGCCGGCAGCTCGCGCTCGCCGTTCGTGGTGATGAGGATCAGCGGCGAATGCTCGCGGTCGAGCGCCACCTCGGCGCCGGTCTCGTCGATCTGGAAATGGAACGAGCCGAGCGGCACCAGCAGATTGTTCGGGACGTCGGGATCGGCCTTGTCGATCTCGTCGAGCAGCACCACCGCGCGAGGATGATCCGCGCCAAGGTTCGGATCCTTGCAGGCCGCGCCATACACCTCCGCCTGCTCTTGAGCCGTCGTCCGGTTCATCGCCCACCAGAGCACGCCCGGCTTGATGTAGTGCGTGTAATCGCTCTGCAGCCGCTGGTCCTGCGCGTCATTGAGGCGGCGCAGATGATCGACTTCCCACTGGAGATCGCGGGCCTGGGTCATCGAGGTGATGGTCTTCTCGTAGAACCGCCAGCCGAGGCGCGTCGCCGTGAAGCGCGCCAGCGAGCTCTTGCCGCAGCCGGTCGGGCCGCCGACGAGCAGCGGCCGTCCGGTCGCGATCGCGATGTCGAGCGCGAGCGGGATCTCCGGTTTCGTGTAGACGTAAACCTTGCTGGTATCGCCGATCTCGCCGTGGGGCTCATGGCTCACGTTGCGCTCTCCTCATCGCCGGTGGATGCGCCGGCAGAAGTCGTCGTACTGCTTGCGGCAGGTCTCCTCGTCCGACGGCGCGAGCTGCGGACGGATGACGTGGATCTCGCTGGTCTCCGGGAGGTGCTCACCCTTCGCGCCGGTGAGCAGGAAGAACGTGACGTGCCGGAACGTCTCGCGCAGGGCGGCCACAGTGGCCGGGTGAATCGACCGCGCGGAGATCGTGACCACTACCGCCTCCTCCATCTCCGCGTAATCGTCAAGCGCCGTCTGCAGCTCCGCTTCGGTAGACGCCTCGAGCGTGCGGTAAAGCTCCCTGCGAACCTCGCCGACGATCCTCTGCCGGTATTCGGCGTCGTCCTGCAGCTCCTCGATGACCGTGTTCGGTTCGGCCAGCTGATACTTCAGCACCTTGTCGAACCGGTAGCGCGCGGCGCTCATGTACATCTTCGCCGTGTCCGGAAACGCCGCATTGAGGGCCAGGGCGGGCGGGTCGTCGCTCGAGACGAGCTCGCGGATCTCGTCCGCCTTCAGGCCCACCCACGCGGACGACAACAGGTCGACGATCGTCTCCAGGTGCCTGGCCTGGAACGTCGGGTCATCGCGGAGCTGCCGCAGCGCCTTCACGGTCTCGAGCGACATCCCGCAGCCGAGGAGTTGCAGTGCGAGGCAGAAGCGCTTGCTTTCGGCCGTGTCCCACGGCAACTCGACGCCGAGTGCTGCGGCCGACTGGGCGAGATAAAAGTCCGTCTCCGGAAGATGCGCATCCAGCACGCGGGCGGTGTTTTCGATCGGCCTGGCCGTGACGGGCACCACCTGAGCGAGCGCGTTCACGATCCGATCGGCGATGCCGGCTGGGTCGCTGCCGGCGGCGCTCATCCACTCGCTCAGCTGCGTCGGGCCGAGGAGGCTCTTCTCGACCTCCGGCATCGTCACGTCCACGAGCACCGGAATGATGCGGAAGTCGCTCCCTTCGCGCTGCGCGCGCCAGCGGCGGTAACCGAGCACGCTCAGCTCGAACGCCACATAGGTCGATTCGAGCGCTTTCTTCGAGACGATGACCACCGCCGCGTCACAAAAGGCGAGCCACAGATTGATGCGCGATCGCCACCCGCTGCCCGGCTCGAGGCTGTAGTCGTCCATCAGCACGGCGTAACGATCCTGGTTCGCGGCGCTCGTCAGCGCATCGCGCACTGCCATCCGGACGGTCTGCGCTTCTCCGTCGCGGGCACTGTGGCTGATGAAAACACGCACGCGGCTCATGTCGGGATGGCAAGAGGATACCGGCCCTGCCGGGAGACGTCACTGTGGCTTGGACCAGAGCGGGGCTTCCGAACGGGTACACTTCCACACCTGCTCACACCGGGTACGTGTTTCGGTCCTTACGAAATCGAGTCGGCGCTCGCCGAAGGCGGGATGGGAGAGGTGTACAAGGCGCGCGACCGGCGGCTCGACCGGACGGTGGCGCTGAAGGTTCTGCCCGAGCATCTCTCCCGCGACCCGGAGATGCGGAAGCGGTTCGAGCGCGAGGCGCGGGCGATCTCCGCGCTCTCCCACCCGAACATCTGCGCCCTCTACGACATCGGCAATGCCGACGGCCAGGAGTTCCTGGTCATGGAGTACCTGGAAGGGGAGACGCTGGCCGAGCGGGTCAGCCACGGCCCGCTCGAGCTCGACCAGGTCATCAAGGTCGGCGTCGAGATCGGCGACGCGCTCGAAAAGGCCCATCGCCAGGGGATCATTCACCGCGACCTCAAGCCGGGCAACGTCGTCCTCACGAAGAGCGGGGCGAAGCTGCTCGACTTCGGCCTCGCCAAGTGGATGCCCGCCGACGAGCATTCGATCCTCGGGCGCGCCGAAGACGTCACCAAGCCGCTGACCATGCAGGGAACGCTGCTCGGCACCATTCCGTACATGTCTCCCGAGCAGCTCGAGGGAAAGGAAGTGGAGGCCCAGAGCGACATCTTCTCGTTCGGGGCGATCCTCTACGAGATGGCCACCGGGGTCCGGGCCTTCAACGCCGGCTCCAACGCCAGCCTGATCGCGTCCATCCTGCGCGAAGACCCGCCGCCGGTCTCGCGGCTGCGCCACCTCCTGCCGCGCGGGCTCGACCAGATCATCCGCACCTGCCTCAACAAGAACCCGGAGGAGCGTTTCCAGTCCGCGCACGACGTCAGGCTGGCCCTGCAGATGCTCGGCAGCGACACGTACGAAGTGCCCGATCGTCAGCCGGCGAGACCGCGCCGGTGGCTCGTTCCGTTGCTGACCGCGGTCATCGTCCTCCTGGCGATGCTCGTCGCCGCGCTGACGTTCTTTCGCCCCGCAAAAGAAACGCCGCCGGTCTACCGCTTCACGATCGCCGCGCCCCTCGGCTCCGCGTTCCCGGGCCTCGGCGAAGGCGGCGCGTTCGCGCTCTCGCCCGACGGCCGGCAACTGGTGTTCGAAGGGACGACGCCGGACGGGCGGACCTATCTCTGGCTGCGCGCGCTCGATTCCGAATCGCCGGCGATGCTGAAGCCGACCGTCGGCGCGAAATACCCGTTCTGGTCTCCGGACGGCCAGTCGATCGCCTTCTTCGCCGACGGGAAGCTGAAGCGGATGGTCTTGCCGGACGGACCGGCCCAGACCATCGCCGACGCGCCGACGGCGCGCGGAGGCACGTGGAGCCGCGGCGGCGTGATCGTGTTCGCGCCGGCCAGCTCCGGTGCGCTCTATCGCGTTGCCGCGGGAGGCGGACCGCCGGAGCCGGTGACGACGCCCGCGCCCGACATGTATTCGCATCGCTGGCCGGTCTTCATCGGCGAGACCCGTTTCCTGTACGTCGTGCAGAGCGCGCGGTCCGCGGTTCGCGGCGTCTACGCGGGCTCGCTCGATTCGAAGGAGACGAAGCGGGTTCTCCCGGCCGCCGCCAGCGTCGCGTTCGTACCGCCGCATCATCTCTTCCACGTTCGTGACCACGTGCTCGTACGGCAGCAATTCGACCCGCGGAGGCTCGAGCTCACCGGCGATCCCGCTACCGTCGCCGACCGGATGATCTATTACGCAGACCGCGCCTACGTCCCGGTCAGCGCCTCCGCCGGCGGCACCATCGCCTACCGCCGCGACGGCGCGTCGAACATGCGCGTGATCTGGTACGGCCGCGACGGCCGCCGCCTCGGCGCGATCGGGGAGATGGGAGAGTACGAGGGGGTGTCGATCTCACCCGACGGGACACGCGTCGCCTTCGGCTACTTCGACCCCAATGAATCGCTCAACCACATCGCCATCGCCGCCAAAGCGGCCGTACCGCGGCGGTTCACCTTCGCCCGCGGCAATCAATACTCGCCGATCTGGTCGCCCGACGGCACGCGCCTCGCCTTCAGCGACGACGAGGTGGGCGTAGACACCCTGGCGGCGAAGCCGCTGGCCGGTACGAGCAACGAGAAGGCGCTCATCCCGGTACCTCCCAGCTCGACCTACGCGCAGAGCTGGTCGCCCGACGGCGAGTCCATCCTCTATCGCGTACAGAACGCCAAAAGCGGCTTCGACGTCCACGTGCTGTCGGTGACGGACGGCAAGACCTGGCCTTACCTGCAGGGCCCGAGCGACGAATCGCAGGCCCAGTTCTCCCCCGATGGACTGTGGGTCGCCTATGCGTCCACCGAGTCCGGCCAACCCGAGGTCTACGTCCAGCCGTTCCCGGCCACGGGAGCGAAGTGGCAGGTGTCGGTGGGCGGAGGCGAGCAGCCGCGCTGGCGCCGCGACGGGAAAGAGCTCTTCTACCTCGCCGCAAACCGCAACCTCATGACCGTCCCGATCGCCGTCCCCGGCGCCTTCGACGCCGAGTCGCCGCGCGTCCTGTTCCCCACGGACATCCCCTTCGGCGATCTCAGCGTATCGCAAGCCTACGACGTGACGCCGGATGGCGAACGGTTTGCCATCGCCGGGCCGGATCCGGTGACCCCGCA
>Ga0190275_10001120_pt1 | contig 20583 bp, 14 predicted proteins | sample Popmic550T_FD_133745 | JGI IMG/M metagenome (GOLD analysis project Ga0190275, IMG submission 133745) | Populus adjacent soil microbial communities from riparian zone of Yellowstone River, Montana, USA - 550 T | ecosystem: Environmental > Terrestrial > Soil > Riparian zone > Trees stand | place...
CGAGGACCTGGCGTTCCACGCCTCGCTGCCTGAGGTGCTGGAGCCCATTCGCAGTCGCGAGCAGTGGAGCGAGCGCATGGCCGAAGTCCTGGAGTACGCCTACTGCGAGCGGCTCCTCAAGCTCGTCCGGACGGGAGCACCGCTGCAACCGCTTCGTGAGCTGAACGAGCATCTGGCCCATGTGGTCCATCCCCGTCGGCGCGCCCTGCTGGACGGGTTGGGCCAGCCCTACTTCGCGCGCTGGTCCATGCTGCGGGATCTGGTGGAGATGCGCATCGAGTCCATGCGCAGTGAGGTCCCCTCCCAGGTGCTCAACCGGAAGCACGTCCGGGAGATCCTGGAGCGCATCCAGCTGGAGGGGGAGATGACTCAGCAGCACATCGGTGAGGTCTTCGCGCTCGAGAAGGCCAACCTGTCCCGGATCCTGGCCCTCATGGAGGCCAATGAGCTCATCGACAAGGTGCCGCGGGGGAACGGCAACGCCATCGCCCTGGGAGTCCGGGGGCGGGAGCTGATGCCGCCGAAGGAGGTTGCTCCGCCGCGAGCCGCCGCTCCTGCTGGGCGGCCTCGGCGTCTGGTCTCGCTCCTCGATCCCGACTCCGCTGAAGTCGCATTTCAATAGAGCCCATGACGACGCACGTCTCGACCTTCTACAGCTTCAAGGGGGGCGTCGGACGCACCCTGCTGTTGGCCAACGTGGGCGTGGCCCTGGCGCGAGCCCACCAGAGAGTCCTCCTGTGGGATCTGGACCTGGAAGCGCCGGGGATGCATCACATCGACGGGCTCAAGCCGCGAAGGCCCGCGGCCAGTGGCTTCCTCAAGTGGCTGCTGGAGTGGCAGCAGGCGGGTGCAGACGCCTCCCTTGAGGGCCACCTGTTGGACACCTTCCTGGGCTTGCCCTATGCCGTGCCGGAGGTTCCAGGCCTGTTCGTCCTGCCTGCCTATGGAGTGAGCGAGAACTTCACGCGCCTCTACCAGGAGATCGACTGGCACGCCTTCACCGTCGCGGACCCCGAGCGCGGCATCTCGCTCTTCCAGCAGCTCCTGGACGGGCTTGTGGAACGGGAGAAGTACGGCCACATCCTTCTGGACTCACGAACGGGCATCACGGATCTGGGCGGACTGCTCACCGCGGTGTTGCCCCACGCGACGGTGCTGGTGGGCAACTACTCGGCCCAGAACACGGCGGGGCTGCTGAACGTCTACCGCGCGCTGCAGCCGGCGGTGGCCGGGAAGGTGCCGGAGCGGAGGTATGGGAGGCTGCGGCGGCTCCTGGTGGCCTCTCCGGTGCCGCTCCACGAGACGAAGCAGGCGCTGGAGGCACGCCGTGCCATCTGGAATGGCCAGTTCGAGACTCCGCCGGACGAGACCCGTGTGGAGATTCCCTTCCTGGGGCGGTTGCTCTTTGGGGAGGAGCTGCTGGTCGAGACGGATCCTCGCTCGCCCACGGCCCTGGCCTATCAGGACGTCGCCGAGAGGCTCAGCGAGCTGCGTGAGGAGCGCATCCAGGAGGAGGAGGCCGCCAGCCTGGGCGATCAGCTTTACCCGGAGCACGCACGGGTCCGGCGGATGAGCGGCCCGGAGGGGATCTTTGATGCGGGTCCTTCTTTCGAGCAGCGAGCGGAGAAGCTCCTCCAGCTCCTGGGCTACATGGTGACCCGCCTCGAGCGGCAGGACAGTGGAGCGGACCTCCAGGCCCACCGCAAGAGCGGTCTTCAGCATGAGAGTTACCTAGTGGCCTGCCATGAGGCTCTGCGACCGCTCTCGACGGTGGAGGCGCGCTCGCTCTTGAACGTTCTCCGGCCCGCGGCTGAGCGGCTTCCCGAGAGCAGACTCATGGTGGTCGCGTCCGGCTTCACGTCCGCTGCGCTCAGCTTCTTGCGCGAAGAGCGGCTGCTGACCTTCACTTTAAGAGACCTCGAACGGGAGCTCTTTGACTTCAAGCCGTACTTGTCGCGCCTTCGCAGGAGCTACGAGGAGAGCACGCTGACGCGCACCTACGTACCCCCGCGGCTGAAATCCCTGGAGGTGGAGGGGCGGAGCTCGGAGGCGCTGGAGCGCGGCAAGGCATGGGTGCGTGGGGAGGGTGCACCCCTGTGGCTGGTGGTGGGAGAGTCTGGCTCGGGGAAGACGAGCTTCATCCGAAGGCTCGCCTACGAGCTGGCGACCGCCGCCGAGAAGGATCCCGACAGTCCCGTACCGATTGCCATCCCCCTCAAGGAGTTCTCAGGAGTGGTTTCATTGGAGTCTCTGCTCCAGGAGCATATGGCCACGAGCATGGGCTGGCGGGGAGACCCCGCCATTCTGCTTCACCTGCTCTCAGTTGGGAGGATCGTCCTGCTCCTAGATGGCTTGGACGAGCTAGGTGAGGCGAGGCACTCTCTCCTGGAGGAACAGTTTCGTCGGCTCGCCCGGCCAGCAGCGGCCGTCTCCGAGGAGACGCGCAGCAACCGCGTCCTCCTCACGAGTGGCGCGAAATACTTTCGGGAGGTGCGAAGAGGCGCCCACGCTCGTGATTCAACGTTGAACACGCCGCTCGGGCGCGTCGCCCGGGCGCTCGGCGCAGAGGTCGATGAGTTGGCCGGGTGGGACCGGCAGCAGCTCCATGAATTCCTGGCCCGCTCGTTGGGGCAAGAACGGACCGTACAGTGGGACGCGCTTCTCATGAAGATCGAGGCGAGACCTGAGCTGATCGCTCGCCCCTTGCTGTTGGAGATGCTCCTGACCGTGGCGCCGGAGTTCTCCTCGCAGGAAGGGAAGCTGTCTCTCGGAGCGCTCTTCCAGCGATTCACCGATCGCTCGTTTCGGAGCGAGACCCAAGAGCCTTCGGAGACCGAGAAGAAGGGAAGCTTCCTAGAGCGGCTCGCGCATGAAACGCGGAGGCTCCCACGAGGCCGGATCCACGCGAGCAAGCTCAAGGGGCTGTTGGAAGCACGGCATGGCAGGGTGGCTTCTGATGGCGCCACAAGCCTGGAGGTGGAACTGGGCACGCTGCCCTTCTTCACTCGGGACCGATTGGGGTACTACCAGTTCAAGTTCAAGCTCTTCGAAGAGTTCTTCTATGCGCGGCATCTGCTGCGCGCGGCTCGCGGCAAAGCGCTGGCAAATGCGCTGGATGCGCCTCCGCTCGCCTCCGAATGCGCAGCCTTCCTGATCGACCTCGCCGCTGACGAAGATGTGGAGGCACTTCGGGCGGGCGTAAGACAGGTGCTGTCCGATAGCTACGTTCCACTGGTCAGTGAGAATGCACTCCGCCTTGCGTACGAGTGGAGCTGCGGCGTCGCAGGAGGATCAAACCGGCGCAGTCAGCAGGAGATGCGACGACTCGTGCCCAATCGGGCGAGCTTGGAGGGAGCGGACCTCCGCAGCGCCCGGCTGGCTCTGGCTTGGCTCGAAGGGGCGAGGCTTGAGGGGGCGAGGCTTGAGGGGGCGGATCTGACGGGCGCGAACCTCCGGGGAATTGAGGGCCGAGGACTTCAAGCACGCGGCTGTACCCTAGATGAAGCGGATTTCAGCCAAGCCCGACTCCAAGGGGCGGATCTCTCCGGCAGCACGGCTTTCAACCGCGCTCCGCTGTTCGAGGAGGTTGATCTCCGTGGAGTTCGGCTTTTGGGGACGGCGTGGCAGATGCCTGCCCTACGCAGGGCTCGACTTGAGAGTGCCGACTTGTCGCTGGCCCGTTGGCGCACGAGCCGGGCAGTTGACGGGAGCGAGGCGTTTCTTGTTCCCGTGCTTCCAGGCGGTGTCAGGGACTTGGCGGTTTCGCCGGATGGGGCTCTGGTGGTCGCTTGCGGAAGCCAGGAACCAGTCCTGTGGGACTTGGCCTCAGGGCGTCCGTTGGTCGCGTTCACGGGTCATACGAAGCTCGTGTCCCGAGTCGCATTCTCCCCCGATGGCACATGCATTGCCTCTGCTTCTGCGGATGGAACGGTGGGAGTATGGGCTGTTGCCGCTGGAGGTCTTCTCCGGCTGCTCCGAGGCCATCAATCCCATGTGACTCAGGTCGCGTTTTCGCCTGATGGGAATCTTCTTGCGTCCTGCTCTCGAGATGGGACAGCTCGCCTCTGGCGCGTCAGCACGGGCGAACCGGTGTCGGTCATCGACGCCCATTCTGACTGGGTGGAGAGTGTCGCCTTCTCTCCGGATGGTGCATGGCTCGCGACAGGCTCGAGAGACCGATCTATCCGCATCTGGAGGGTTCCCAGTGGGACACATGTTTGCACGTTGGAGGGGCACGAGAAACGCGTCAGATCGCTCGTGTTCAACCCGCGATCTCCACGCCAGCTCATTAGTGGCGCCGAGGATTCGAGGCTTAAGATCTGGGACCTGGATCAGAAGAAGGTAGTGAGAGACCTGTCCGCCAATGACGAAGAGATCAGGTCTGTTGCTTCCAACGGCGAGTACATCGCCGCCATCACTTCTCAGGAGCTACTCGTGCTCTATAGCTCGGCGTCAGGGGCCCGGGTAGGAGCCAGGCGTTTTGAGGGGCGAGGTAGCGGGTTGGCGTTCATGCCTGGAGAAGAAGGCCAGATTGCCATCGCTACGACTCAGGGAGTGTGGCTTGAACGCCCAGAGACTCTATGGACAGGGGGGCCGCGAGTTCGAGGTGCTGAGGGGCTGTGCGTGGTCTTTCTGCCAGAAGGGTACGTTGCGTTGGGAGGCGGAGGAGGCGCAAGAATTTGGAATACACGTACCGGGGCAGCCCCACGCGTACTCCCCACGGGAGAAGGGCAGGTAGTGTCACTTGCTGCATCTCCAGGAGGAACAGAACTGATCACTGCCTCTATAGACGGACGTGTACAACTCTGGGACCTGGCAATGGGCAAGCCGGTAAAGGAGGTAACGAAGCGCGAGAGCTGGTGCTTGCTTGCTCTCGCTCCAGTGGGCGGACGCTTGGCGCTGGCAGATGCAAATGGCGTCAGCGTCTGGGACCTGAAGGTGCCGCGACCCAGAAAGATCTTCGAACTGGATGGACTCAAGAGTCCATCCATGGGGATTGGTTTCTCTCCGGACGGGAAACTCCTGGCCACGATTTCCGGGGGGCGGATCGTTAGACTATGGGACGGTCAGACGGGCGCTGCCATCCGCTCTTTGGAAGGCCACGCTGACACCGTAGAAGCCGTGGCATTCTCCCCGCTGGATCAAGTGCTAGCGAGTGCCAGCCGTGACGAAACAGTGCGGGTGTGGAACTTCTCGGATCGAGAGGCTACCTTTGCGCTGAACGGCCATGATGCAGTGGTCCTCTCGGTTGCTTTCTCTCCCGATGGGAGCCTCCTCATCAGCGGTTCCTGGGATTGTACGGCCCGAGTCTGGAGCGTTCAGGAGCGAAAGCAGGTCGCGTTACTCGAAGGACACGAGGCAGGTGTAAGGAACGTCGCCTTCTCGCCGGAAGGCGATCGTGTCGTCACACTCTCCAATGGAGGAACCGCGCGGCTCTGGGACACCCGGACGTGGCGGCTTCTGGCGACCTTCGTCTGGCTGGAGCCTGGCTGGGCCACCCTGGCCGGTTCCTACGCCTTGACTTCCCCCGATGCGGACACCGACAGACTCGCCGTTCGGGCTGGAGCGCAGTACGCGCCGTTGACGCTGTTCAAGGATCAATGCGTCCGCCCAGATCTCGTTCAGGCCGCGTTGGCGGGACAGCCGGTCGAACCCCTGAAGCTCGAGCTCGGCGCGGCGAGCCGTGCGCTCCACCCTCAGGATTCCTGAGCGAACGGCCAGCGCAGCCCCAGGCTCCGTCAGTCGGCCGGGCGCCGCTGGCCCGGGCCTCCCGTGCGCGAGAGGTTCTCCGCGGTGGTGATCAGCGCCAGGTGGCTGAAGGCCTGCGGGAAGTTCCCCACCAGCCGCCGTCGCTCCACGTCGTACTGCTCTGACAGCAGCCCCACGTCGTTGCACAGCCCGAGCAGCCGCTCGAAGAGCTCGCGTGCCTCCTCTCTGCGGCCCATCAGCGCCAGGTTGTCCACCAGCCAGAAGGAGCACGCCAGGAAGACGCCCTCGCCTGGGGGCAGGCCGTCCTGGGTGTGGCGTGTGTCGTAGCGGCGCACCAGGCCGCCGTGGCAGAGCTCGCGCTGGATGGCCTCCACCGTGCCACGCACGCGAGGGTCCTCCGGCGGCAGGAAGCCCACCACCGGGATCATCAGCAGGCTCGCGTCCAGCTCCCGCGAGCCATACGCCTGCACGAAGGCGTTGCGCTTCGCATCGAAGCCCTGCTCGCAGACCTGCGCGTGGATGCGCGCGCGCAGGGCACGCCACGCGTCCAGTGGCCCCTCCAGCCCGTAGGCCTCGGCGCTCTTCACCGCCCGATCCACCGCCACCCACGCCATGATCTTCGAGTGGGTGAACTGCTGCCGCCCACCACGCACCTCCCAGAGCCCCTCGTCCGGCTGCTCCCAGCACCGCTCGATGTAGTGCAGCAGGTGGCGCTGCAGATCCCAGACTTCCTCATCCGAGGGCACGCCGGCGCGGCGCGCCTGGTGGAGGCAGTCCATCACCTCGCCGAAGACGTCGAGCTGGAGCTGCTGCACCGCTCCATTGCCGATGCGCACCGGGAGGGAGCCCGCGTAGCCGGGCAGCCACGGCAGCTCCAGCTCCACGAGGCGGCGCTCGCCCGCAACGCCATACATGATCTGCAGCTCGTCGGGCTCTCCGGCCACGGCGCGCAGCAGCCAGTCGCGCCAGGAGTGGGCCTCCTCGGTGTAGCCGGCCTGCAACAGTGTCAGCAGCGTGAGGGTGGCGTCGCGCAGCCAGCAGTAGCGATAGTCCCAGTTGCGCACGCCGCCCAGGTGCTCGGGCAGGGAGGTGGTGGGCGCAGCGACGATGCCACCCGTGGGCGAGTAGGTGAGGGCCTTGAGAGTGATGAGCGAGCGAAGGACCTCCTCACGCCAGGGGCCCTCGTAGGTGCAGCGCTCGGACCATGCCCGCCACCACGAGCACGTCTCCTCCAGGGCGCTGAAGGCGTCCACGGAGCGGGGCTGGCGCTCGTGAGACGGAAACCAGGTGAGGACAAGGGAGTGCCGCTCGTTCTCGGCCACCGTGAAGTCGGAGGAGACGCAGCCATCGGCCACGCGCAGGGGCAGACGGGTGCTCAACAAGGTGGCGTCGGGCCCGGCCTTGGCGGAGACACCGCAGGAGGTGGTGCGCAGCCACGGGGTGCGATCGCCGTAGCCGAAGCGCAGCGAGGCCTCCATGCGCATGGGGACGCGGCCTCGCAGTCCTTGGACGATCCGGACGACGTCCGGCGCATGGTTGCGAGGAGGCATGAAGTCGATGAGGCGCACAGCGCCCTCCGCCGTCTCGAAGTCCGTCTCGAGCACGAGGGTGCCGGGCCTGTAGCGGCGGCGGACGGAGAGGACAGGAGCGGTAGGGGCGATGTGCCAGCGGCCATGGCGTTCATCGCCGAGGAGCGCGGCGAAGCAGGCATCCGAGTCGAAGCGGGGCCAGCACAGCCAGTCGATGGAGCCGTCCGTGCCCACCAGGGCCGCGCTGTAGGTGTCGCCGATGAGGGCATAGGCTTCGAGAGGCAGCGCCATGCCAGAAAGCTGGAGAGCCCCTGCGTGATTGGCGGGCGGGCCGCTGTGCTCCTCTGCTCGCCGGGAGAGCGTCCCCAGCTCAAGTCTTCACGAGGCGGCGGAGGCCTCGGACGGTGGGAGCCGCGGAGGGGGCCAGCGCCGCGCAGATGATGAGGGCACCCAGGACGATGTTGTGGGCCGTGGGCAGCGCGCTGTCGCCATAGCCCAGCACGTTGGGGGCAAGCAGGAGCCAACCGCCGAGCGCAACGTTGATGAAGCTCAGGCGGGGAATGGACGCGCCGAGCAGGGCCACGATGGCGACTGCCATGCCCACGATGGCTTCATTCAAGCGCGCGGCGCGCTCTGCATAGTTGAAGACGAGGGGAGCGACGAAGAGCCAGACCCCCAGGAAGAAGTTCAGCCAGCGAGCCCACATGAGAGGTCCTCCTTTGAGAGGCACCTCAGAGAAGGTGGGCAGCGGAGCGTGCCTCCTGCAAGAAGAGGTGGGGAGGAGCGAGCGCCTGGCATGCTGCTCGCACTCCTCGAGGCTTCCCTACTCCCCGAACACCGTGCCCGCGGTGAGACCCAGCAGTCCCGGGTACTCGAGCTGTCCATGGTGGCCGATGATGTGGCTGTACACGGGGACGCGGAGCGTGAGCCCGAGCTGCACCTTGCTCACAGTCCAGTGCAGCCCACCGCCCACGAGCACGTCCGTGCGGCCCAGGTTGCCGTCCTGTTGGACGACGCCGCCCCATCGCTCGGGCTGTTCGTTGGCGACATCCGCCCCAGCCGAGGCTCGGAGCGAACCCACGAGCTTCACCGCGCCCGACAGGCCCACGCCGAACCGGTGGCCGGCACGGAAGCCATGGGAGTTCTCCGCCACCGAGAGCTGCGCCTGCCCCCAGAGGCGGGTGCTCCAGGAGTCCAAGGTGTGCTCGGCCTCCAGCGCCAGCAGCGGCTGAACGGTGCCGGTGCCGAACTGGACGTGCTGGTGCGGCAGGCCCGCAGCACCGAGCGCGAACGGATCCTCCACGGTCTTCGCCACGGGCACGGTGAAGCCCGCGCGAGCGGAGAGCCGCACTGGCCCCAGCGGCAGGGCGTAGCGCCCCTGCACCCAGGGATCGCCCAGGCCCCAGAGCGTCTCGTTGCGGTGGTGGATGTTCTCGTAGTCGAGCGTGGCGGGCGTGCCATCCAGCCGCCGGAACTGGATGGTGGTGCGGTTCAAGCGCAGCGGCACCTGCAGCTCCACCCCGAGCGCATCCGTGAACGCGTGCTCCATGCTGGCGCGCAGCTCGCCAATGGCGAAGCGCTGATCATGGATCTGCGGCGGCTCATCACGCGAGGCGCAGATGGGGCCGATGTCCGGGCATGCCGACTCGTGCGTGGTGCGCACGGTGGTGGTCAGCAGGCTGAGCTGCACGGACGTCTGTCCTGCCTTCAGTCCGGTGTCCGTGTTCCTCCCGACCGGGAGGTTGGGGTTGCTTCAACCCGCACATGCGGCAGCGCGGCCGGGGAGGGCGAGCGCGAGCAGCCCGACGGCGATGGCGACCCACCTCATCGCGCGGCCCCCTCGGAGATGGCCGCATCGAGCGCGGCGAGGTCCAGGCCCGTCACGCTGCGCACCGGCCGCCCATCCTTCCCATAGATGACGAGGTGGGGGAGGTTGGGGACACCCTCCAGGTAGCGCTTCGCGAGCGGTGTCTCCCAGGAGACGATGTTGAGCTTGCGGTAGGCGACATCCTGGCGCTGGTTGAGCAGGACAAACATGTGGGCATCCACCTTGCGGCAGGGCGGGCACCAGTCCGCGTAGAAGTCGAAGACGGTGACCTTGCCAGGAACGGCGTGCGGGGTGAGCTCCGGCACGTCCTCGCCCTGGAGGGAGAGCTGCTTCAGGTCGGCCTCCGCGGCGAGCGTGGGGAGCGGCTCGAAGGAGAGATCCGGGTGGCACTGGAAGCACTGGGACTCGGGGACGCCGTGCTCACCGCACCAGTCGTTCGCGGCCTTGAAGCGGGGGATGAGCCCGGGGTTGCAGCGGGTGCATGCCTCCTGGGGGACGCGGTGCTCACAGAAGGCCGCATCCGGACGAGACGCGGCGCTGAGGGAGCTGAGCTCCCCGTGAGCCGGCTCGGAGGCGGGCCGGGACGAAGCACAGCTGATGGCGGCGAGCACGGCACCACCGAGGATCAAGGGCTTGAAGAGGCGCATGGGCTGGACCTGGTCTCGTACTATCCCTTGACCAGGTTCTTCAACACGAACCACAGGTTGGCAGGCCGCTCGGCCAGCCGGCGCATGAAGTAGGGATACCAATACCGCCCGTACGGCACATAGATACGCACCGGAAACCCTTCCTTCGCCAGCCGCACCTGCAAGTCCCGGCGGATGCCATAGAGCATCTGGAACTCGAAGGAGCGCGCCGGCAGCCGCCGCCGCGCCGCGTAGTCCAGCGTCGCGTCGATCATCCGCTCATCGTGCGTGGCGATGCCGTGGTACACGCCACTGTCGAGCAGCACGCGCATCACCCGGACGAAGTTCGCGTCCACGTCCCGCTTGTCCTGGAAGGCCACCTCCGGGCCCTCCAGGTACGCGCCCTTGCACAGGCGGATGCGCACGCGCGCGGCGCACAGGGCCCGCGCGTCCGCCTCCGTGCGCCGCAGGTAGCTCTGCAGCACCGCGCCCACGCGCTCCTCGCCGAACTCAGCGTGCAGCGCGCGCACCGTGTTCAGCGTGGCCTGCGTCACCGCGCTCTGCTCCATGTCCACGCGCACGAAGGAGCCGCGCGCCGCCGCCTCCCTCACCACCCCGCGCGCGTTCTCCAGCGCCAGCGCCGGGTTGAGCAGCAGCCCGCACTGCGTCAGCTTCAGCGACACATTGGCCCTCACTCCCTCCGCGTCGATGCGCGCCAGGAGCCGGCGGTACTCGCGCACCTCGTCTCGGGTCTCCGCCTCGTTGCGCACGGCCTCATTGAGGTGGTCGAAGCTGGCCATCAGCCCCTGCGCGTTGAGGGCCTTCACCGCCTCCACCGCCTCCTCCAGCGTCTCTCCGGCGATGAAGCGGCCGGACAGCTCGCGCAGCGGGCCCAGGCGTGTGGCGACCTCTTTCAATCCCTCGCGGCGTGAGAGGAACAGCAGGGCAGAGCGAGACAGGTTCGTGGCGGCGGTCATGTGTTTGACAAATGAGTCAATACTCAGGTCTTAAGAAAAGTGTTGCACCAGGAAGTCGCCCACGAAGGCGTTGAAGGCTTGCGGGTGACTCATGTACGGCAGGTGGCTGGCCTCGCGGAGCACCTCCAGCCGCGCGCCGGGGATGCGGCGGGCCACGTCCCGTGCGTAGCCAAGCGGCACCAGTGTGTCGCGCGCGCCATGGACGAGCAGGGTCGGCACGCGGAGCTGCTCCAGCGCCTCCAGGTAGTCTGCGTCCAGGACGTCCTTCAGCCTTCGCAGCAGCTCCAGTGGAGAGAGCCGGCGGGCCTCACGGACGATCTCCGCGCGCCCCTCGGGCGGCAAGTCTCTGCCACCGAGCACGCGCGCCACCGAGGGCGCGAAGAGGTAGGCGAAGGGCTTGGGCATGCGCACCAGCGTGGAGAGGCTCAGCGCCCAGCGCCGCACGCGGTGGACGCTGGCCACCGGAGACACCAGCACCAGCGCTCGCACGCGCTCCGGGTACGCCAGGGTGAAGGCCAGGGACACCAGGCTGCCAAAGGACGAGCCCAGCAGCGCGAAACGCTCGGGGAGCTGCGCGTCCGGGTGTGACAGCGCCGCCACGTTCCACTGCAGCGGCGTGTGGGTCAGCGGCGTGCTCAGCGTGGGAGTCCACAGCTGCAGCCGCAGCTCCGAGGCCAGCGGCGCCATGGGCGCGAAGGAGCGCCCCGAGGCTCCCAGCCCCGGCAGGCACACCACCGTGCGCGCCACGTCCTCGCTGCCGCTGGGAAAGGTGAAGAGTCGCACGGGGGCACCGCGCACCTGCCGCTGCTCGAGCAGCAGCTCGTAGCCGGGTTGGATGTCCTCCGGCGCGGGGACGAGGCGAGGCGGGTGCGCAGTCACCGTCTCAAGCATGGCACGCCCGCAGCAAAAGCCGCCGCACGCTGTCGGCGACATGGTCCCGGAAGGCCCTCAGGCGAGGCTCAGGCGCGTCCGCAGGCGGTGGCTCGTGCGGCTCGCCCACGGCGAAGGTGAGGCGCACCGGCAGCGGCAGCGGGCCCAGCCCCACCACCAGGGGCATGCGGTACTTCTCCTGGTCAGAGATCCGCAGGCACAGCCGCTCCTCGCCCGGGGGATAGAGGAAGGTGTCATCCACGCCGAAGCCCGCGAAAGGAACTATGGGCACCCTCGCCTGCGCCGCCAGCCGGACGAAGCCCAGCGTCCCCTCCCAGCGCAGCGTGTAGCGCCCGGGCGGACGCTTGAAGGTCTCTCGGGCCCCTCCCGGGTAACACACCACGAGGTGTCCCTCATGCAGGGATGAAAGCGCTTTCTCCTGCGTACCCTCCACCCCGCCCAGCCAGGGAAGCACCGTCCGGATCAGCGGGATGCGGAAGAAGCCCCGCTCGGCCAGGCCCAGCGGATAGCGCCCGGTCGCCTGGTGTATCAGGTGGAAGAAGGCCGGCGTCTCGTAACCCCAGACGCCGTGGTTTCCCACCAGGAGCATCGGACCCTGGGCCGGCAGGTGTTCAGCACCCAGCAGCCGGGCCCGGTGATACAGCGCCGACAGGATGGCGCCCGCCTCGGCCAGACGGAACACGGCTCGGCGCGCGGTGCAGGACAGGGTCTCCACGGAGAAGAAAGATGGGGACGCAGGGCTGCGCTGCCAGCCCACTCCTGGAGCTTCGAGCCAGGCAGCCGGGCGAGCCCTCCCCTCCTGGCCCACAGGAGGGCGGGACACCCGCTCTCTCGGCGCCGGTGACCTTCCGGTGACGTCTGAGTCCCTCGGGCCTGTTGTCCCTCGGGCCGCGCATGCAGATGGTTGAGAAGCCATGGGACCCTTCGACATCCTCGCGGAGCAGCACCGGGAGCTGGAGGAGCGCATCACGGCGCTCGACGCCGACGCCGGCTCCGGCTCGGGTGAGCCCGACGCGTGGCTCGAGCGCTTCGAGGAATTCGCCGCCATGCTGCGGGTTCATGCGCGGCTCGAGGAGCGCTACCTCTCTCCACTGCTGGCCCGGGTGGAGGGGCGCGCCCGGGCCGGCGAGGAGGCCGAGGATCATCTGGCCATGCGCGAGCTCGTGGAAGAGCTCGAGGAGTTCAGTCCCGGAGAAGACGAGTGGTGGGCCCGCTTCATGGCGCTGGAGGATCTGCTCGTCGCCCACGTTCGCGAGGAAGAGGTCGAGCTCTTCCCCCGGCTCGTCTCCGCCCTGGATCAGGAGGAACAGCATGGATTGAGTCACTCGTTTCTCAATCTGAGAGACGAGCTCGTCCCAGAGTCGAACGCCGCGTCGGGCAGCGAGCGATTGCTCGAAGAGCCACGCTGGGACTTCTGATAGAAGTCGAAACAACTTTTTTGTAAAGAGAATCGACAATCTCTCTCTTGAGAGCTATTGAGTGCGCCGAAAGCGTTCCGGCGCTTGATTCATCAGCATCGCTCACACATTTCCACATACAGAGGGGTCCCCCAAGCATGTCCATGTCTGTCGACAAGGCGTTTCGAGAGATGATCAGCAACGAGATCGAGGTCCAGCTCAAGCCCCTGCGCGCAGCGATATCGCGCCTGGAGGCAGGGACGGCGGATCTCGACGGCCTGCGCAGCGTGGCGGAGCGGCTGGCGCCGGTCGCCGCGGCGATGGCGCCGCTGTTCGGCGCGCAGGTCGCGAAGCCCGTCAAGCGAGGCCCGGGGCGCCCGGCGAAGACGGCCGCTGCTCCTGTCAGTGGCAAGCGCCGGGGCCGCAAGCCGGCCGCTGGGGGCGCTCGTGAATGTGCCATCATCGGCTGTGGCTCGCCCAGCCGCACCAAGGGCTACTGCGCGGCGCACTACCAGAAGCTGCGCATGCTGACCAAGACCAACCGCCGCCCCTCCGCGTGGGCGGACTACGCGCCCTCCAACAGCGTGGAGGACGTGAAGCTGCCCCGTGGCCGCGCGGCCGCCAAGGCGCTGGCTCAGGCGAACCAGGGCTCTACCTGATACGTCAGTCGTGAGACATGAAACGTTGAGACAGTTGGATTTGGGACAAAACCTCAGCTCGAGCTGAGCGGGTCCGCAGCCTTGGGGGGCATGTCTCAGCGAGCGAGGGCCGGGGAAGACACGGGAGCACCCCGTGGCCCCCGGCCTTCGTGTTTCTGGCAGCAGGCCATTGCGCCCGGAGGGCTCCTGGAGGCATGAATGCCCGCCTCATGGAAAAGCGCGAGATGGAGCCTGGCATCCTCACGGAGCTGGCCGGCCACACGACGTATGGGGAGTACCTGCAGCTGGACCGCCTGCTGGCCACGCAGGTGCCGCGCTCGCAGCCCCCGCACCACGACGAGCTGCTCTTCATCATCCAGCACCAGACGAGTGAGCTGTGGATGAAGCTGCTCATCCACGAGCTGACGGCCTGCATCCGCTACGTGCAGTCGGACAAGCTGGAGCCCTCGTTCAAGATCTTCGCGCGCGTCGGCCACATCCAGCGGATGCTCTTCGAGCAGTGGAGCGTGCTGGAGACGCTCACTCCCAACGAGTACCTGGAGTTCCGGGCCGCGCTGGGGCACGCCTCGGGCTTCCAGAGCTTCCAGTACCACGCGGTGGAGATGCTGCTGGGAATGAAGGATGCCAAGGTGCTGGGGCCCTTCAAGCACGTGCCGGCGCAGCACGCGGAGCTGGAGCGGCTGCTGGAGTCGCCCAGCCTGTATGACGAGTTCCTCCGGCACCTGGCGCGCGTGGGGCACCCCATCCCCGCGGACCACGCTCAGCGCGACTGGCGCCTGCCCTACGAGAAGAGCGAGGCCGTGGTGGAGGCGTTCCGCCGCATCTACGAGAACACCGAGAAGCACTGGGATGCCTATGAGATGTGCGAGAAGCTGGTGGACACCGAGGAGCGGTTCCAGCTGTGGCGCTACCGGCACATGATGACGGTGATGCGCATCATCGGCTTCAAGCAGGGCACGGGGGGCTCCTCGGGGGTGACCTTCCTGCGAAGGGCCCTGGACACTCGCTTCTTCCCGGAGCTGTGGGACGTGCGCACCGAGCTCTCTCCCCCGAAGGCTCGCCGGCCGGTCCCCTGAGCCCTCCTTCAAGCCACGCGGTGAAGGCAGACACACCCCGTGATGAGTAGTGTAAGGGGTCTCCTACCCTGCAAGTGTTTGGAGTGTCGTCCGGTGAGGAGCCAGGCTTGCAGGCCAGCGCCGCCGGCGCGGCCTACCTTGAGGGCTCGGACACCCTGTCTGGGAGGAGCCCCCCATGGCCGAGCACGAAGTCCCCACCCCGGAGCCGCGGCTGCCGGAGGACGAAGAGCGCTTCAAGCGTCAGGCCGGAGATCGGCCCGTGCCCACCCCCGGCCATATCGGCAACCTGCCGGATGATGCGCCGGCCCCGGGCAAGCCCCTCGTCTACCCGCCCCGCGAGCCGCATTGAGCGCACGGGGCGGAGCCGGGGCGGGTAGACTGAACGGCCCCTATGCCCGCAGAGCCCCTCATTCTCGAGAAGGCCTCCGCTCTCTGCTACCGCCTCTATGACGTCGCGGATGAGATCGATCTGGAGAAAGTCCGCAGGGTGCTCGCCCAGGACGCGCGCCGCCTGAAGCTCTCGCGGGAGAATAGCCAGTACATCCAGCTGCCCAATCCTCCCGTGGCCTATGAGCTGGGCCGGCGCGTGCTGGCCCTGCGCAGCGGGCCTGCCACCGTGGATGCCACCGCGCGCCTCTTCGACCACGGCGCCGTCTCCCTCATCCTCGCCGTCCCCATCCCCGAGGGCACCACCCTCGAGCAGCTCACCGTCCTGGCCGACGAGCTCTACGACAGCCAGGCCCTGGAGGCGCTCGCCAGCGAGCTCCTCGAGGGGGTGCGGAAGACCATCGCCTCTGCCGTGCGCGAGCGGCACACCTGGGAGCAGAACGAGAGCTACACAGTCCTCTTCGCGGAGCGCATCCGCGGAAACCCCTCCGCCGAGGAAGTCGTGGCCCGCGCGGACCTGGCCCGCCTGCTGCTGGGCGAGGTGGGCTCCAAGCCCCTGTCCCGCGCTGAGAGCGAGGCCGTCACCCAGTACCGCTTCAGCTACACAGAGGAGGATCTGGCCGTCATCGACTGGAACAGCGCCTTCGTCTACGAGCCCTCCGGCTCGCGCGACATCCCGGACCTGCTGGAGATCGCCAACGCGCAGCTGCTGGAGTTCCGCTTCTACGATGAGCTGCTGGACGGGCACATCGCCCGCATCCACGATCAGGTGCAGGCGCGGCGGCAAGGCCTCGGGTCGCTGTTCCGCAGCCCCTACCGCGATCTGGTGCGCGAGACGCTCTCCACCCTGGTGGACCTCAACGAGTTCATCGAGCGGGTGGAGAACAGCCTGAAGATCATCGGCGACTTCTACCTGGCCAAGGTCTACGAGGCGGCGGTGCGCCGGCTGCGCATCCCCGCGTGGCAGGCCTCCGTCACCCGCAAGCACCACCTGCTGGAGCAGACGTACGGGCTGCTCAAGGGCGAGGTGGACACGGCGCGCTCGCTCACCCTCGAGGCCACCATCGTCGCGCTCATCGTGCTGGAGATAGCCATGGCCTTCCTCCGCGTCTTCGAGCACTGACGTCTCGTACCTCCATCTACAAGCCGACGCTTGTAGGAAGGGCTCGGCAAGCAGGGGTCTGTCGTGGGAGACTCCCGTCGGCTCGAGACTCCGAACGGCCTGAGCCCTGGGGGGGTGCGCATGTCCATGCCTGAGGGCAGCCTCGTGGCTGCCGTGGAGCGCATGGCGAGAGCGCTGGAGCAGCTCGCCGCGGCATCCTCCGTCCGCGCGGTGCTCGAGGAGGTGGGGCGCGCGGCCATCGCGACGCTGGAGGCCGATCAGGGCTCGGTGAGCTGGCTGGACGCGGATGGCACCCTGCTCACCTGGGCCACGGCCGGGCTGCCCGAGGATGCGGCCGCCGCCTGTGCGGTGCTGCTGTTGCGCCAGTTCTCGCAGACCCACGAGCCGTCCCAGCCCCGCGTGGTGGAGGAGCTGAGCTCCGATGCGCTGCTGGAGAGCGAGCCCGCACTGCGCCAGCGGCTGGAGCCGAGGGCCTTGGTGGCCTTCCCCCTCTGCCTCGCGGATGGCTCCTGCGTGGGCGTGCTCGTGGGGTGGTTCCGCTCCCGCCACGTCGCGACTGAGGACGCGCTGCGGCGCGCCGGGCTCTATGCGCGGCTGGCAGGCATTGCGCTGGGGCGGGAGCGGATGATGCAGGAGGCGCGTCGCTCCGCCGCGTGGGCTCGCGCCGAGGCGGAGCAGGCCGAGGTGCTGAGGATCAGCCGCTTCCAGGCGGTGACGGAGGGCTTCAGCCGCGCCCTCACCCGCCACGAGGTGGCGCGGGTGGTGCTGGATCTGGGCCTGCCCGCGGTGGGCGCGCTGGCCGGGGTGGTGCACCTGCTGACGCTGGAAGGCACGGAGGTGGAGCTCATGGCAGCGGTGGGAGTGGAACCCCACGCGCAGGAGGAGCTCCGGCGGCTGCCACGGGAGGGGAAGACGCCCGGCCACGACGCCGCGCGCACCGCGGCCGCCGTGTGGCTGGCGTCCCCGGAGGAGCTGCGCGCCCGCTACCCAGCGTTCGCCCTACGGCCGGCGGTGGCGGTGTACCAGGCCTTCGCCTTCGTGCCGCTGCTGGCGGAGGGCAAGGTGCTGGGGGTGATCGCCTTCGCCTTCGGTGCGCCGCAGCGCTTCAGTGTGCCGGAGCAGGCCTCCATCCTCGGGCTGGCGCGCCAATGCGGTCTGGCGCTGGAGCGCTCCCTGCTCTACGAGCGCGAGCACACGGCGCGGCTCCAGGCCGAGGCTGCCGAGCAGCGGCTGCGGCTGCTGGCGGACGCCAGCGCCCTGCTGTCCCGCTCGCTCGAGTGGGAGGAGACGGTCAGCGGGGTGGCGCGGCTGGCCGTGGGCCCCTTCGCGGACTGGTGCGCGGTGGATCTGCTCTCGGAGGAACAGACGCGCCGGGTGGCCGTGCTCCACGCGGATCCGGCCAAGGCCCCGCTGGCTCAGGAGCTGATGGGCTACTGGCCGGATCCCGCCCGCGCCTCCTTCATCGACGCGGTGCTGCGCACGGGCCACTCCCACCTGGAGGCCGACTTCACGCCGGAGCTGGCGGCCCAGCGGACGAGCAACCCCCGCTTCCTGGAGATCCTCCGGGAGATCGGAATCCGCTCCTTCATCATCGCGCCGCTGGTGGCGCGCCAGCGCATCCTGGGCGCGCTCTCCTTCGTGCGCGGCGCGGACAAGCCGCCGTATGACGCGGAGGACCTGGCACTGGCCGAGGAGCTGGCGAGCCGGGCCGCGCTCGCCATGGACAATGCGCGGCTGTTCCAGCAGCGATGCGCGGCCGAGGAGGAGAGCCGTCAGAGCGCCGCGCGCCTGCACCTGCTGGTGCAGGTGAGCCAGCTCGTGGCCGAGGCGGGGCTGGATCTGGAGCGGGTGCTGGATGTGCTGGCTCGCGCCGTCACCCAGGAGATCGGCGACTGCTGCCTGCTCCAGCTCGTCTCCGAAGACGGGCAGTTCCTGGAGCTGGCGGAGGTGTACCACTCGGATGCGGGGGTGCGGGAGCTGCTGGAGGAGGTGGTGCGCGTGCGGCGGCTGCGGGTGGGCGAGGGGCTTCAGGGGGCCGCCGTCTCCACCGGGCAGACGCTCTTCCTGGGAGCCATGAGCGGGGCGGCGCTGGAGGGGGTGGGGCCCGAGGCGGCGCTGCGGCCCTACTTCGAGCGCCGGGGGCCCCAGGACGTGATCGCCGTGGCGCTGGTGGCGCGGGGCCGCGCGTGCGGCAGCCTCCTGGTGCTGCGTGATGCGCGCGGCCGGCCCTATGGGCAGGATGATCAGGTGCTGCTGGAGAGCATCGCCAGCCGGGCGGCGCTGGCCATCGAGGACGCCAGGCTCTACGCGGCGGCGCTCGAGGCGCTGCGGCTGCGCGACGACTTCCTCTCCGTGGCCGGCCACGAGCTGAAGAACCCGCTCAACGCGCTCCAGCTCCAGCTGCGCGTGCTGGCGCGCAAGGCCCGCGAGGAGCGGCTCTCGGACAGCTTGGCCGAGCGCGCCGAGCGCGTGGCCCGCACCGGCGAGCGCCTGGGCGTGCTCATCGAGGATCTGCTGGACGTGTCGCGCATCACCGCCGGCCAGCTCCAGCTCCAGCTCAGCGAGGTGGATCTGGTGGCGGTGGCCCGCGAGGGCGTCTCGCGCATGGCCGAGGAGTTCTCCCGGGCCGGCTGCGAAGTCCACGTGGAGGCGGAGCGGCCCGTGGTGGGGCTGTGGGACAGGCTGCGGCTGGAGCAGGTGGTGACGAACCTCCTGTCCAACGCGATCAAGTACGGCCAGGGCCGGCCGGTGCGCGTGTGCGTGGAGGCAGCGCCGGGGCTGGCCCGGCTGTCCGTCCGGGACGAAGGCTATGGCATCCCCCCGGAGGATCAGTCCCGCATCTTCCAGCGCTTCCAGCGCGCCGAGGGCACCCGCCATATCCAGGGGTTGGGCCTGGGGCTGTGGATCTGCCGGCAGATCGCCGAGTCCCATGGGGGCGCACTCCGGGTGGAAAGCGAGGCGGGAAGGGGCTCGCTCTTCACCCTCGAGCTTCCGCGCTCGGAGCCCGCTGCGCCTTGAGCGCCCAGGAGACTCAACCCGCTGGGGTGGTGGGGTACAGCCGTACCCGGGGGGGCAACAAACATGGTTTTTCTCTGGACGTTTGATGAATCCTCGACTTGTGTGCGCGCGCTGGTAAGGACCGGGGGGCTGCCCTCCGGGCCGTCCCAGTCCACTCCCACGCCATCGACTCTGCCCAGATGGATGATCGCATGAACCGACCGACCCTTCTCTCAACGCGAACGGGCGCCCCTGCGGCCCGCCTGAGTCTCCTTGCCGCGCTGGTGCTCAGCACCACTGCCCTGGCCCAGCCGGCCGGTCTGCCCGAGTTCGAAGTGGAGCGCCTGGAGTTCAACCCCAGCGGCGCCGGCTCGCTGCTCATCAACTCCGGCCAGCTGCTGCCCAACGGTCGCTTCCGCTTCTCGCTCATCGGCCACTACGAGAACAAGCCGCTGACGCCTGAGCTGATCGATCCCTCCGCGGAGGGCGGCTTCCGCGAGGTGGTGCTCGTCAGCCACCGCACCACCGGCCATATCGTCGCCGCATACGGCATGGGGGATGCGCTGGAGGTGGGTCTGCAGATTCCCCTCATCCTCAGCCAGGAGCAGGGCCGGGTCGCCAACTCGCCGTTCGGCGCGCCCGAGGGCGGCTTCAAGCTGGGCACGCCCATCGCCAACTTTAACATCGGCGTGCTGAACCAGTCCGAGGCCATCCCCGTGGACATGGCGGCCGGCGTGAGCGTGGGCTTCCCGCTGGGCAGCGACCAGGCGCTGGCGCGTGAGAGCTCGCTGCGCGCCATCCCCCGCATCATGGTGGGCCGAGAGACCGAGGGCCTGCGCGCTGGCTTCGAGCTCGGCGCTGACATGCGCCCGCGCGTGTCGATGGGCGAGGGTGACAACCGCGAGGCCTACAACCGGCTTCGCCTGGGCGCCTCGGTGGCCAGCACCGGCGAGGGCCTGCGCTACGAGGCGGACATCCTCATGTGGATCCCCTTCGGCCGCGAGTTCCTCGCCGCCGAGACGCTGGTGGGCGTGCGCGGCCCCCTGTCCAATGATGTGGAGGTGTTTGCCCTGGGTGGCCTGGGCTTCGGCGACACGCTGGGCAACCCGGACTTCCGCGTGATGATGGGCATGGCCTTCGGTGGCATGCCTCCCAGGTGCGTGGCGGGTGCCAAGCACACGCCCTCTCAGTGCCCGGACCTGGACGACGACAACGACAACATCAAGAACCGCGACGACGCCTGCCCCACCGAGGGTGGCAAGGTGGACGCCAAGGGCTGCCCGCTCAAGGATCAGGACAAGGACGGCGTCGAGGACGTGGCCGACAAGTGCCCGACGGTGGCCGGCGCGGCCTCCGCGCAGGGCTGCCCGGACCAGGACGGCGA